>WNFJ01455724.1_pt1 | contig 11440 bp, 7 predicted proteins | sample 5400461 | NCBI WGS metagenome assembly WNFJ01 (sample SAMN13153349, study PRJNA577476) | soil metagenome | isolation source: 115 cm saprolite on Douglas fir-dominated hillslope | place: USA:California | collected 2013-09-17 | reverse complement strand
GAATTGGCCACTTGGACCTGGAAACTGGTTGGATCGAGTTGCACGTGCAGCGGCTCGCTGCCTTTTTTCACGCCATAGAACGAGGCCTGTGTGTCGTAGTCCGAGCTGAAGATTTGCCAGGTGGAGCTGGGCCATGCCGGTTGCGTCATCCACAACATGCGGCCGGTGTTCGGCGCCCACAGATGCGCGTTCATACCCTCGAAAATGGCGCGATGCTGGACGTAATTGAGCATCTGTGCTTTGCGGTCAAAATCTTCCAGGCTGGTGGCGGCGCCAAACTCTTTTTCCATTTCCGTCAGGAACGCAGCCATGTCGCCATTTCCGTTCATGTGCCAATCGTGATATGACCACACATCGCTGATGGGCCAGCGATCCGGTTCGGGAATCCACGTGCGCCACATTTCCAGGGTGGGAAACGAGGGCGTGCCGGTCTCAACGGAAAAGCCGTGGTTGAGCATCGTGAAATAGAGTTTGGGATCGACATAGTAGTACGGGCCGCTGTTTTGCAGATTCACTTGATTCGAGCTGGGAGTGTAGTAACGCGTACCGTCGAGCGCGCGAATGATTTGATCGAGGCCTTGGTTCAAGGTGGGCTGCGGCACGCCTTCGTTGCGGCCGCACCAGATCGCGATCGAAGGATGATTGCGGAATCGCAAGATCGTGTCACGCGCGTTTTCCAGGAACAGCTCGGGATCTTCCGGCTCGACGTTATAGTTCTGCGTGGACGCCCAGAAATCGTTCCAGACCAGCAAGCCGTATTCGTCGGCGAGGCCGAAGAAAGTCTCTTCGGTGCTTTGGCCCACCCAGTTGCGGATGATGTTCACGTTAGCATCGCGATGAAGCCGGAAATACGGCTCGAGCTTTTCGCGCGAAACCCGTTTGCGTGAATCGTCCATGCCCCAGCTTCCGCCACGAGCGGCAATGCGCACGTCGTTCACGCGAATCGTCAGGTAGGGCGAAGCTCGGGTGTCGTCCACCGCTTTTACCGCGGCGGATTTTTCGGCGCCGGGCTTCAGCGAAGCGACCCAGGACTTCCATCCTTCCTTCCATTCCGGAGGAAATATGGAAGGATAGGGATCAGTAGAAGGGATGTTGCGAATGCCCTCGTGGGTGACGTCAACGATCTGCTCTTTTTTTTCGTGCGCAACCGTGGGTGAGTAATCGACGCAGCGCAAATGCCCGGTGCTGTCCAGCAAGCTGATCTCGTACGTGATTTCGCGGATGCCGAAGCGCACGTCTTTTGCGTCGGACTCCTTTCCGGCTTCGGAGAAAGAGAGCTTCAGGGTGTAGAGCTCCGGCTTGCCGTAGCCGTTGGGCCACCAGAGGCGCGGGTTTGGCACCGTGAGCTGCGGGAATTCCGCAGGGCTGAGCTTGATTTCATTTTTGCCGGGGGAGAGCGCAATGGTCTTTGCCACGGCTACATTTTCAAACGAAGCGGTCAGTGTCCCGCGCACAGTGGCGGGAGAATCATTCAGCAACGGGACGGAGATATCGACTGCGGCCTGGTTGGTAGCGGGCAGCGGCAACTTCGTGATGATTTGCGGATCGCCGATGCGCACAGCGCTGGTGATGCGCAACGTTACCGGTTGCCAGATGCCCGTGTCGCGGTCGCGAATCGCGGGAATCCAGTCCCAGCCTTCCGTGTCGACAAACGTCGGGCCGTCGAGGCACATCATGCCGCCATTTTCGCCTGCGCCCGCCTTGATGCTCTGCTCGTGAGGAATTCCGGGATGCGGAGGAGGCGAGACGCGCACGGCCAGCACGTTGGTTTGGCCGAGCTTGATTGCGCCGGTGACATCGAAAACGCCGCGAAGGAATGCGCCCTTGATGGTGCCGAGTTGTTTTGCGTTCAGCCAAACGGAGGCGGCGTAGTTGATGCCCTCAAAGGTGAGTGTGATGCGGCGGCCCTTCCAGTCATTCGCGGCGGTGAATTCCGTGCGATACCAATAATCCTGCTTGTTCAAACTTTCCGGGATTGCCAGATTATTCAGGCCGTAGTCGGGGCCGGGATAGATGCCCTGATCCACCATTGTGGTTAGAACCGTTCCCGGTACGGTGGCGGCCCACCACTCTCGCACAGAGAATTCGGGATGGGAGATGGCTTCGGCGGGCTCCAGCACGTCGGGGGCGGGCCGAAGTTTCCACGCGCCGAGTGTCCATTCATTTTTTCCGGTGGCTTCCAGGCTCTTGCTCGCGGGTCCAGCGGGTTTCTTGTCCGGTTTGGAGAACGGAGCCTTCGAGCGCGGCAGCGTGGCGGGATCCTGAGGGCCGCGATATCCAGCCTGGGCGTGGGTTTGGACCGGCCATGGCTTGGAGGCTTCTTCGAAGAGCAGCAGCGAGAGATTCCCAGGTGTTGCGAGGGCTCTCAATTCATCTGCGACTAACGAATGACGAAGCACGGTNNCAGGGTAAAGGGAACGGCGCCATTTCCAGAACACCGCTTACGGTTCCCAGATCGAGCTTGCCGTCGGATACGGGAGTGCCTTCAGCAAAGAGGTGAAAGTCGCGTCCGTCAAAAGACGCAGCGACAAAATGCCATTTTTTCGGAGTTAGGGCAGCCGCGCCAGAAAGGACATTGTCCTTGCCCGCCCACAGGATCAACTTGTCGCCATCGATTCCCAGATAGCGCGAATACTCATCTTCAGGTTTGCCAATTCCGGCGATGAGGGTCGGGCCTTTGGGCGCTTCGTCGAGCCACACCCAACCGTACACCGTCCACCGGGAATCGGCGCGCGTGACGGTATCGTCTTTTGCCAGGGGCTTTTTCAGCCCATCGCCATCGGGCAAAAAAACGCCGTTGAACGGGCCATAGTAGGCGGGATCGTTGGTGGGGATCCAATTCTGCGCCAAAGCCGCACCGGCAAACAACAGAAGGCCACACACGAGCGTCGAAATCGCTCTCATCGGGATCACCCTCGGTAATTCCTAAGGCAATTTGCTCAAGCAGAATCGTGTGGCAAAAACGATATTCCCGCAAGGTTTTCCGGCACTAAGACTTAACTCTTTGGCGCCTGCGAACGGCCCTTCCATTGGCCTCCGCGGCCCAGCCAGTAGCGAACGGCGGAGAGCCATGTGGCATAGGAGTAGAACGCCGCGGCGACGGGCAAGAAGGGCGCCCACAACGGCGAAAGGCGGTAATAGCGCACCGTCGGAAGGTAGCTGACGGTCATCAGCGCCCATGCGGCGAGACTGAAGCGCCAGACCAACGGGTGCGTGTGGAACGCGAATACCGGTGGAACAATGTAAGTGAGGAACATTCCCAGCAGGGTGCCGAGCAGCAAGAGGGCGGAATAGCCGAGTTGGGTGAAGGCGGTGCGGGCGATGAGATCGCGAATCTCGCCAAAGGTTTTGTAAGCGCGCCGGCTGACGCTTTTTCGTGTCAGGCCCATCCAGAGTGTTCCGCCGGAGCGTTTCACGGAGCGAGCCAAGGCGCAATCGTCGATTACTTCCGCGCGCATGGAGGCGAATCCGCCCGGGCGCTCGAGCGCAGTACGACGCAACAACACGCACCCTCCTGCAGCGCCGGCCGTGCGCGCTTTCGGGCCGGCTATCCATCTTGGCGGATAGAGCGTGAGGAAAAAAAAGAGGAACGGGGGAATGAGAAGGCGCTCGGGAAATGAATTGGCTTGCAGAAGGACCATCAGCGAAGCGAGATCGAGTTTTCGCGATTCCGCGCGGGAAACCAGGCGCCTAAGAGTGTCCGGTGCGTGCACGATATCCGCGTCGGTGAACCAAAAATACTCCGGGTCCAGCGTGCTGGCGCGTTCGACGCCTTGTTGCATGGCCCAGATCTTTCCGGTCCAGCCGTTCTGCAATTGCGCTGCCGGCAATATGGTTACGCGGTTAGCGGCTTGTAGTCTTTCCGCTGCGGTCAGGGCGAGCGTGGCGGTCTGGTCCTCGCTGTGATCGTCGACGACAACGAGGTGGAATTCGCCGGGATAGTCCTGCTGTACGAGAGACTCGACCGTACGGGCGATGGTTTCCGCTTCGTTACGCGCAGGAACGATAGCGATGACCCGCGGCCATGCGGGGAGCGCGACGGGCGGAATGGCGTCGTCATCGAACGCACTCAGTTGCCAGAAGGCTCCCCAAAAAAATGTCAGAACAATCCAGATCAAGAAGGAGATAGCCGCGAGGGCCATGAAAATCGCAGAAGAGACGGGCATCAGGGCGCGCCAGAAGTTGCTGGGCTCCAGACCGCTTTCGCCTTAGCGGCGTCGAAATCTTTCGCCGTGCCGCCAAAAACTGGGCAACGCGCCACGACGGCGTGCAGCATGCCAGGCAAAGGCACATCGATGCCAAACTGCGCCTTGCCGTTTGATTTGTCCAGCGAATCACTGCGGGGCGAGGGCTTTCCGACGTATTTGTAGTCCTTGGGATCCTTCGGCTTCGGATTCACGGGCACAGGAAGTTTCGCGGCTTCTTCGGCAAGCGCGCCGTAGCCCAGCCGCTTTCCCGTGGCGGTCTGCACCACGGCGCTCTTCTCCGTGCGGCAAGCGCTTGGATCGACGCTCCAGCGCTTCGCGGCCGTGGCAACGAGCATTTCGCGCGCCGCCGCTCCCGCTTTTGCCAACGGTTCCCAAGACCCGCGAACGCTGCAACTTCCGCCGGTGCCCTGCAGGCCAAAAATTGGATTGAAGTATTGCGGAGCCGCGGGAGCGAACTTGGTCTTCACCTTTTTCCAGTCGAGATCGAGCTCGTCGGCAAGAATCATGGCAACAGCGGTCGAGATGCCCTGACCCATTTCGGACTTGTCGATCAGCAGGGTGACGGAATCATTGGGAGCGATTTGCACCCACGCATTGATTGGCGTGGAATCTTTCGGAGGCAAGCCAGCGAGCGCTTCATATTTTCCCGAGAGGTAGAAACCAATCACCAACCGGGAAGTTCCTGCTGCCGTTCTCTTCAGAAGATCGCGACGATCCAGGCGCGCAGTGGTTGGCATTTAGTCTCCAGTCAGGCTCAGGCTAAATCTTCGTTGCGAATTGGAAAGCGGCGCAGGCGCTTACCTGTGGCCGCGAAAACGGCGTTGCAAATGGCCGGCACCACGACGGGAAGCCCCGGTTCGCCGATCCCGGTGGGTTCTTCGTTGCTGGGGACAACATACACTTCGGTTTTTGGAGTGTCGGCGATGCGCGGCATGGCGTAGTTGTTGAAGTTGGCCTGCTCGACGCGCCCGCCGCGAATGGTGATGGCGTCGTAGAGAGCAGCGGACAAGCCATAGATCGCCGCGCCTTCGACCTGTGCGGCGACACCATTGGGATTAATTGGGCGGCCGCAGTCGACAGCGTAGACCAGACGATGAACTTTGATGGCGCGGTTTTCGACGCTGACTTCGGCGACGCACGCGGTATAGCTTTCGAAGGAGTAGTACGTGGCGATGCCTTGCGCGTGGCCCTTCGGCAGTGGCTTGCCCCATGGGGCCTTCTGCGCGGCTAGATTCAAGACGCCCTTGAGACGAGCTGTCACCAGAGGCTTACCTTCCTTCGGATTGCTGAAATCGGGGATGGTGCGGTCCTCGCCAATCAGGCGAAGCCGGAAGGCCAGCGGGTCTCGACCGGCCGCCGCCGCGAGTTCGTCGACAAAACTTTCCACGACAAAGCCGCTAGTGGAATGTTCCACGGAGCGCCACCACGCGCGAGGCACGCCAGACTGAGCGACGGTGTACTCGATGCGGTAGTTGGGCGTCTGGTACGGAATAAAGATGGCGGTAGCAAATTCGGAATTCTCCGGCGTTTCTTTTCCCTTGGGACTCCACATTGCATCGATGGACGTGGAGGTCTGGAAATGCTTCCATGCGGCGAGGTTGCCGTTGGCATCCACTGCACCGGAAAGACGATGGTAGGAGGACGGGCGATAGAAGTCGTGCTGCATATCATCTTCGCGGGTCCAGAGAACCATGACCGGTTTGTGCGTGACCTTGGCGACCTGCGCCGCTTCCATCACGAAGTCGCCCATATAGCGGCGACCGAAGCCGCCACCCATCAAGGTGGTGTGAACGACGACGGATTCGCGAGGCAAGCCCGAAACACCGGCGATGACGTCCTGAGCCCACTGTGGAGCTTGCGTGGGAACCCAGGCTTCGGCGCCATCGGGACGGATGTGAACGGCGCAATTCATGGGCTCCATGGTGGCGTGAGCCGCAAAGGGAAACTCGTAAACGACGTCGACCTTTCTTGTCGCGGAAGAGATCGCGGCATCGGCGTCGCCGTCATTGCGGACGACTTTTCCGGGCTGTGCGGCGTTGGCGAGAAATTGCTGGCGAAGGCTGTCGGAGGATTCCGAGGCGTGGGGGCCCTCGTCCCAGGAGACCTGCAAGGCTTTGCGGCCCTGCATGGCGGCCCAGGAACTGTCGGCCCGTACCACGACTCCGCCGGCAGTGAAGGCGGAAGAGCCCACGGGATCGATGGAAAAAACGTCAATCACGCCGGGAACGGCCTTGGCCTTGGCGGCGTCGAAAGATTTTAGTTTTCCGCCAAAGATGGGGCAGCGCTCAATTACGGCATACTGCATGCCCGGAACGCGGGAATCGATGCCAAATTTCGCGGTGCCGTTGACCTTCTCAATTCCTTCGTACCTGCGAGTGTCGTGGCCGACGATGGTGAAGTCGGCGGAATTCTTGAGAGGAACGGTTTTGAAATCGGGGACGGCGAGTTTTGAAGCGGCGTCGGCGAGTTCGCCGTAAGTAAGGAAATTCTTGCGTGCGCCGTGAAGAATTCCACCGTCCTTCGCGACACAGGTGTCGGGGTTCACGTTCCAATGTTGCGCGGCCGCGGTGATGAACATTTCGCGCGCCGCAGCACCCGCGCGCCGCAACGGCAAATACGATCCCGCGACGCTGCCGCTGCCTCCCGTGCCGAGGTCGTAAATGGCAGGATCGGTAGGGGCTTGCTGGATGCGGACGGTTTTCCAGTCGAGAGAAAGTTCCTCGGCGAGAATCATGGGAAGCGCAGTCATGATGCCCTGACCCATTTCGGATTTGCCGACGATCAGTGTGACGTGATTGTCGGGCGAAACGTGGATCCAGGCATTCAACGGGTTGGGAGGTTTCTTTTCCTGCGTTGCGGCGGTTTCCTGGGCGTTGGCAGCCGGCAAGTGAAAACCGATCCACAAACCAGTGCCAGCCGCGGCAGTGGTTTTGAGGAAGGAACGTCGATCCAGGAGCGAAGTGGAAGACATGACGCGACTCCTAAATTAAATTTTGCGAGGAAGAGAGTGTGAGTAGCTAAGTTACGCGCCGGTTGAGCCGGCAGCGCGATGAATGGCTTTGCGGATGCGCTGATAGGTGCCGCAGCGGCAGATGTTGCCGCTCATGGCATCATCGATGTCCGCATCGGTGGGTTTCGGTTTCTTCGCCAGCAGGGCAACAGCCGACATAATCTGGCCGGACTGGCAGTAACCGCACTGCGGGACGTCTTCGGCGATCCAAGCCTTCTGCACGGGATGAGAGCCGTCGGCGGACAGGCCTTCGATAGTCGTGACTTTCTTCCCTTGCACGCTGGAGACCGGAGTGATGCAGGAGCGAGCGGCTTCGCCGTTGATATGCACGGTGCAAGCGCCACAGAGCGCCATGCCGCAGCCAAACTTCGTGCCGGTCAGGTCGAGGGTGTCGCGCAGCACCCAAAGCAAAGGCATTTGCGGGTCGACATTCACTGTGGTGGACTTGCCGTTCAGTGTAAATGTTGTGGCCATGATGTCCTCCCCCTCCGCCAGGAAATATCCTACAACAAGTTGGGCGGCGCATGGAACTGGACGAAACGAGCGGTACCTGGTCAATTGGGAGAGCCAATCGTAGATCACTTCCAGATTGCCGACGATTCACCCGGAATGTCCTATCCGTTCCTAAAACGTCCATTTCGGGCGATTCACCCCCCGAGACGTGTTTATTTGGCTTGACTTTGCCAGCGCTCTCAGCCTATTTTACTCTAGGCATAGAGCTGAAAAGCCTGCAGGTCGGGAGAAGAGGCTGTTCATATGAAAGAAACAGCACAGCGAGATCTTTTTCCGGGCGCCTTAGAGATAATGATTCTCCGAATGCTGAAGCGACAGCCCTTGCATGGCTACGCGCTCGCACAGCACATCAAGCGAACTTCGCAGGACTTGCTTCAGATCGAAGAAGGATCGCTGTATCCGGCTCTTCAGCGTCTTCTCAAGGCAGAGTTGCTCAAGGCAGAGTGGGGCGGCTCTTCCACCAACCGCCGCGTTCGGATTTACAGACTGACTGCGGCAGGCGCAAAGCACCTGGAACGTGAGGTATCAAGCTTCGAGCGAATGCTCGAAGGGATTACACGCGTCTTGGCCGTAGGTGAATCATGAGTTGGTTAACGCAACTGTTCTCGCGGCGGCGCTTGTACAGCGAGCTGTCGCAAGAGATTCAAGGGCATCTCGACGAAAAGATCGAGGAGTTGGTTGCTGGGGGAATGTCGAGAGAAGAAGCGAGCCACTTGGCGCGGCGCGAGTTTGGGAATGTCGGAGTGACTGAAGAAAGCAGCCGCAAAGCGTGGCGGTGGCCGTCCGTTGAAGACTTTCTCATGGACGTCAGTTACGGCTTGCGCACGCTGCGCCACAGTCCGGTGTTTACCGTGGTTGGCTTGTTGACGATCGCAATTGGAATCGGTGCGAACGCCGGGGTGTTCAGCGTCGTGAATAGCGTGCTGCTGAAGCCACTGAATTATCCGAAGGCGGAAGAACTGGTGGCGCTACACCAGACCGCTCCGGGTGCCGCAGGACTGGCGGATTTCGAGAATGGCCTGCTCCTCTCACCCTCGATGTATTTCACGTACGCGGAGCAAAACCGGACGTTTCAATCGCTGGGCGTATGGGTCACAGGCACAGCGAACGTCACGGGCCTTGCAGAGCCGGAACAAGTGCGCACAGTTTACGTGAGCGATGGCCTGCTTCAGGCGCTTGGTACTCCGCCGGAAGTTGGCCGCTGGTTCACCGCAGCCGACCAGATTCCACGCGGTCCGGAAACGGTGCTGCTGAGCTACGGGTATTGGCAGCGGCGGTTCGGCGGTGACCGGGGGGTGATTGGGCGAAACATCATGGTTGACTCACGGCCAAGGGAAATTGTCGGTGTAATGCCGAAAGGGTTTCAATTTGTCGATGTCGATTTCGATCTAGTCAGTCCGCTGGCATTCGAGCGGGGCAAGCTGATTCTTGCGGGATTCGGATTCCACGGAATCGCGCGGCTCAAACCAGGTGCGACGATTGCGGATGGCAATGCGGACATAACGCGAATGTTGCCGATCTGGATGGACTCTTGGTCGAACGGGCCGGGGACCAATCCGCATATCTACGAAACGTGGAAAATCACGCCGATGCTTCGGCCGTTGAAACAGGAAGTGATCGGCAACGTGGGCGAATTGTTGTGGGTCGTGATGGGAACGATTGGATTGGTGATGCTGATCGCGTGCGCAAACGTCGCGAATTTGATGCTGGTGAGGGTGGAGGCGCGGCAGCAGGAGTTGGCCGTTCGCGCAGCACTCGGCGCAGGCTGGACGCGAATCGTGCGGGGCCTTCTTGTGGAAAGCGTGATGCTGGGGCTGATGGGTGGGGTAGTTGGTGTTGGTTTGGCGTACGCGGGCGTACGTTTTCTCGTGACGATTGGTCCGGCGAATCTGCCTCGACTCGCAGAAATCTCAATCGATGCGCGGACACTGGGATTCACGTTAGTCCTTTCGGTGCTCTCAGGTTTGCTGTTCGGGTTGATCCCGGCGCTGAAATACGCCGGACCACGAACTCCCTTGGCTCTTCGGAGCGCGGGGCGAACAATCAGCGCCAGCCGGGAGCGCCACCGGGCGCGCAATTTGCTGGTCGTTTGTCAGGTGGCGATGGCGCTCGTGCTTTTGGTGAGCGCGGGGTTGATGATTCGTACGTTCGAGGCGTTGCGAACGGTCGAGCCGGGATTCACGGACGCGCAGCATTTGCAGCTCATGCGAATCTCGATTCCAGATTCGCTGATCCAGGAACCGGAACGAGTGACGCAAATACAGCATGGAATTCTAGATAAGCTGGCGGCGACTCCGGGCGTGAAGTCTGCCGCGTTCGTAAGCGAAATGCCGATGGAAGGCTTCGATTCCGCTTGGGACGAGATCTTCGCTGAGGACAAAGTTTATTCTGCCGACGCAATCGCGCCTTTGCGGCTGTACAAGTACGTCTCTCCTGGTTTTCTGCAGACGGCAGGGACAAGATTGGTTGCGGGGCGCGAAATGACGTGGAGTGAAGTCTATGCCCTGCGGCCGGTGGTGATGATTTCTGAGAATTTGGCACGAGAGATGTGGGGCACGCCGTCGGCGGCGATCGGGAAGCATCTGCGAGAGTTTTCGAACATGCCGTGGCACGAGGTGATCGGAGTGGTCCAGGATGTTCATGAGAAGGGCGCGCAGGAGAGGGCGCCAGAAACCGTGTACTGGCCCTCGTTAATGAGCAATCTTTATGTTCCTGGCCCAGTAGGTGCAGTGCGGGTGGTGACGTTCGCCATGCGAAGCGAGCGCGCAGGGACCGAAGCGTTTCTCAATGAGGTCCGTCAAGCGGTGTGGTCGGTGAATTCGAACCTAGCGGTGGCGTCCGTGCGGACGATGCAGGCAGTGTATGGCAAATCGCTCGCGCGAACTTCCTTCACGCTCGTGATGCTCGGGATTGCGGGGGCCATGGCGCTCACGCTGGGAATCATCGGCATCTACGGCGTAATTTCTTCCACCGTGTCACAACGCCAGCGCGAAATTGGAATTCGTTTGGCGCTCGGGGCACAAGGTGGAGACGTGCTGCGAATGGTTTTGAGGCAGGGTGCGAAGTTGGCGCTGGTAGGCGTGGCGATCGGAGTCTGTGTTGCTTTCGGACTGACCCAGTTGATGAGGAATTTGCTTTTTGGCGTGACCGCATACGATCCAGTGACTTTTGCCACCGTCGCTGTTCTGCTCGTCTTCGTTGCGCTCTTGGCGTGCTACATTCCCGCACGCCGTGCGATGCTCGTTGACCCCATCGTGGCGCTGCGCTACGAATAAATCACCCTCGGCCTCGGGCGACCACCAGAGTAAGATCGTCTCTCATCTTTCCTTCGCCTGCGCTGAACTCGAGAGTGGCGCTGAGAATTGCATCGAGAATTAACGGAACCGGTGCAGCGAGATGGCGGCAGATTGTTTCGAGAAGCCGGCTCTCGCCAAACTCCTCACCGTCAGCATTGTTGGCCTCGGTGATGCCGTCCGTATAGATGACCAGGACATCGCCACCCGTGATCTGCACCTCGCCAAGGGAAGATTCCCACTGTTCAAATAAGCCGAGAACGGTTGCTGTGGCACTCAGACGTTCTGCGGTTCCATTTGAGCGCACCAGCAAAGGTGGGGTTGTGCCCGCAATTGGCATAGCGCAAGCGGCGAGAGGAGTCCTGGTAATCGCCGAAGAAAAGTGTCGCGTACCTTCCCTCGTCAGTGCGCTCGAA
>WNFJ01222519.1_pt1 | contig 11441 bp, 11 predicted proteins | sample 5400461 | NCBI WGS metagenome assembly WNFJ01 (sample SAMN13153349, study PRJNA577476) | soil metagenome | isolation source: 115 cm saprolite on Douglas fir-dominated hillslope | place: USA:California | collected 2013-09-17 | reverse complement strand
GAATCACGAGGACTTTCGCGAGACAGCGGAACACACGCGGCGACGCACGGTATTGTTGGCTACCTCCACAGCAATCGACGTAGCAGGGTTCCGGCTGATTCCCGAGCCTTATGAAGCAGAAGACCCCTGGGCAAAGAAGCCCGCGGCAGGGGCCACATTGCCACAGCGAATTGGGCGATTCCTGCGCAGCCCGGCGCGGAGGAAATACATCACGCTGGCGAATCGCGCACGCCGGATTTTTCCCGGAATGCCCATTCCTTTGCGGCTGCCATTCGGGGCATGGTGGCTGGCGGAGAAAAGCGCGCTGGATCAAGAACTGATTTACAACGAATTCGAGAAAATGGAGAGAGAGTTTGTGGAGAGATTGCTGCGGCGGAATATGACCGTCGTGGATGCCGGAGCGCATCACGGTTTGTACACGCTGCTGGCGTCGAAGCGAGTCGGATGGAACGGCCGTGTGATTGCGATCGAGCCTTCACCGCGGGAGTGCGAACGGCTGGAGAAACACCTGCGCTTGAACCGCTGCTCGAACACGGAACTGGTGCCTTGCGCACTGGGAGAGGATCCGGGGGAAGCGGACCTCTACCTTGTGGACGGGTGTCACGATTGGTGCAACAGCTTGCGTCCGCCAGCGGTCGACGAACCCGTCCGAACTGTCCGGGTATCCATCCGCCGGCTGGACGATGTGCTGGCCGAATTGGGAGTGAGCAAAGTGGATTTCATCAAACTCGACGTGGAAGGTGCGGAACTCTCGGTTCTTTACGGCGCGATGAAGCTGCTGCAGAGAAAATCGCGGCCGGCGATTTTGGCGGAGGTGCAGGACACGCGAACCCGTCCGTGGGATTACGCGGCACGTGAAATCATCCAATTTCTCCTGCGCATGGATTACCAATGGTTTGCGATTGCGGTGAAAGGCGCGCTGCTGCCGATTTCCTGCGATCAAGAATCGTACGATGCGAACCTGGTGGCGCTGCCGGTGGAGCGCACGGAAGAGTTTCTCAACCTGTTAGGGCAGAAATAGAACGGCTGTCAGACATCAAGGGGCATTACTTCCGAGTACTCCGTGATCCAGGAACAATCAACCAGGCAATAACGCCGAGCACAGTTCAGGATAGCCGACATGTACCAGGTGAAAATTCCAAGATCCACCGGCGTGAAAAAGATTCCATAGGCGGCATGGAAGACCAGGCCAACGCCGGGAAGATTCTTGGCGATTCCCAAGCGCGGGGCAAAGTTGTGTTTGTTAGCGTACATCAGGCCCTTCGGGTAACCCAACTGGCCACCGATGAAAACGGAAGGAATGCCATTGTTGAAGCAAGGAACTCCTCATGTTGCGCAATACGCGGCCATTCAACGTGGTGGGGCTGCCCACGATCTCTGTTCCCTGTGGTTTCACCAAAGAGGGTCTGCCGATCGGTGTGCAGATCACTGGTCCGCGCGGGGGTGAAGCGACCGTTCTTCGGCTGGCCTATGCCTACGAGCAAGCGACGGAGTGGCACAAGCGCAGACCGAATTTAGGTTGACTGAAACAGCTCACCTGGGAGCGAATGCGCTGATCTACCTCTCCGAAATAGACGTAGAGTCGCTACTCGTTCAGGTTGCTATCGAAGTCCAGAACGACATGAAAATCCTGGATCAAGTGGCTGCAAGAATCAGGGGCAGGAGGAACTGTTGCAGTCGAGCGCTTTCCTTGGAGCCAAGGTTTTCGAACTGAATCCCCATGCAATCCGTTCCAATGACTCGGACTATCCGTGCCGCCGAATGCAGCGGCGGCAAGCCAGGCTCGATTTCCAGCTTGACGGTAACAGGAGTTCCCGACGGGAATGTACGATCAGCCTGCACCAATATTCCGCCAAGGCTGAGATCCAGCGTGTTTCCGCCAACAGAGGCCTGCGGAGAATCGATCGACACCTTGCAACGGAGCTTGACGCGCGTGAAGCGGCGTTTCTCTCGTTCAATCGCGCCACTTGTGACACGGATCAATCGCAACAGCTTGCTGCGGTCGACGGGTTTGAAAAGGAAAAACTCAACTCCGGCCTCAAAGGCACGTTTCATCACCGTCCGGTCTTCCTCACCGGTAATCATTACGATCACCGAGGAGGCGTTGGTGCGGGAAGCACGAATCTGCCTGGCGAGCTCGATGCCATCCGGTGGAGGCATGCGGACATCCAGAAAAATGGCATGAAACTTGTGTGTTTGTAGAAGCAAGGCGGCTTCCGTGCTGTCCGTGAGAGAGGCCGCATCCATCCCCGCGGAGCACAGGATTTCCCGAATGAGCTCGCAGGTGAGTGCGTCATCGTCAACGACAAGAACCTGTGCAGGCATGTTATCGTTCCTCGTGTGGCCTATTGATTTCAGCGTGACAACGACACAGTAGGGAAGCTACGAATTCGGCCGAGACACAGTGCGACCCTGCAACCAATGATTCAACAGATCTCGAAGCGCTTCAAAATTGATCGGTTTCGAGAGACATGCTCCGCAGCCCGCCTGCAGGATCCCTTCCTGCTCCGCCACTAGAGCATGTGCGGTGACGGCAATCACGGGGATCTCGCGCATGTCCGGTTTTTGGCGCATCCATGCGAGGAGGTCGAGGCCGTTTTCGGCACCAAGATTGATATCGAGTAAGACCGCGTCAGGAAGCCGCTTCGCAAAAGCCTCGTAACTGGCCGTCAAGTCTGTCGCAGACCAGACTTCGTAGCCCTCCACTTCGAGCCAGTCGCAAAGAAGCTCGCGGTTGAGCGGGTTGTCTTCCACGACGAGGATGCAATGTTTCATGCGTTCTCCAAAGCATGGGAAGTCACCACGCGCTCGAGTTGTTTGATCAACGGTTCCCGCCAGGAATCCTGCTTTCGGAAAAGCGATTCGGCATGAGCGCGAAGGTACTTTTCCTCTTCCTTGGTTAGATCCTTGCTGGTCAGCACAAACACGGAAAGATCGGCGGTTCGAGGATTGGAACGCCATTCCGCGAGCAATTCAAAACCGCTCATCTTGGGGAGCACTAAGTCAAGAATAACGAGCTCGGGCAGGGACTGAGCCACACTCAGACGGGCCTGTTCGCCGTCCGTCGCAGTACTCACAGCGTAGCCGTATGCTTTGAGCAACTCCACAGTCATCTCGAGAGTGGATAAATCGTCTTCCACCACCAAAATGGCCCTTGCTGGCGCTACGCCCCCGCGAGACCGGAGGCAGCGCTCCACGGCAGCCAGCAGAGTGGCCTTGTCCACCGGCTTTATCAAATACTCGTCGGCACCGAGAGCCGTTCCAACACCAGGCTGATCCACGATGGTCACGACAATGACGGGGATCTTTAACGTGCGCGGGTCATTTTTCAACTGAAGCAGAACCTCCAGGCCGTGGACGGGCTGCATGAGAAGATCCAAGGTGATGGCATCCGGCTGATGTTCCGCCGCCATTTCCATGGCGCGTTGCGGCTGGTCACATTTCAGGGTCTCATAGCCTGAAGAAGCGAGTTGCGATTGGATGAGTTGCCCGGTCGCCGCATTGTCCTCAACGATGAGAATCCGCGGGGCTTTGCGTGCTCGTGGCATGGGCACAGACGTCTGGGCGGGCTCATCAGGAGCGATCGCAAGGAGGGGCAGGGAAAAATGGAAGCAAGTTCCACCGCCCGGCTTGCTCTCGATTTGCAGTTTACTTCCGTGCAGTTCGACGAGGCGCGAAGTGATGGCTAGTCCCAAGCCTGTGCCCTCAGTGGCGCTACCCGTTTGCGTCAGGCGAACAAATGCTTCGAAGATTCGCTGCTGTTGTTCAGGTGGAATTCCCGGGCCATTGTCGTGCACTTCCACCCTGACCTGGCCATCCACCTGGCGGGCGGCCAGCTCGATCCGGCCACCTTCGGGCGTGAACTTGATGGCGTTGCCAGCAAGATTCATGAGCACTTGCTTAAAGCGCAAAGCGTCGGCACGGACACGTAAATTTGGCTCAACCTTTTGGAGTAATGCCTGCGATTTCTTTTCCGCCAGCGGGTAAAGAGCGCTGATTACTTCGCCAAACGCCAACGCCACGGTCACATCTTCGCGGGTGAGCTCCATTCTGCCCGCTTCGATTTTGGAAAGGTCAAGGATATCGCTGATTAGTTTGAGGAGGTGTTTCCCGCCGGTATGTATGTGAGCGACGTAGCGTTGCTGGCGATCATTCAGCGGGCCGTAACGCTCATCCGCGAGCAGGTCGGAAAAACCCAGAACAGCGTTCAACGGCGTGCGTAACTCGTGGCTCATGGTGGAGAGAAACTGATCCTTGAACTTGCTTGCGCGCTCCGCGTCTTCCTTTGCGCGCATAAGGAGCTCTTCCGTCCGCTTGCGCTCGGTAATGTCGCTCAGGACACCGGTGAAAAAGAGCCCCCCGCGCGCCTTCCAGCTGGACAAGGAAAGTTCTACAGGAAATTCCGATCCGTCCTTTCTCTTCGCCGCCAGCTCAACTGTCTTTCCGATCACGTGTGCTTCACCGGTCTCCAAATAGCGCTTGAAGCCCAGCTGATGAAGTTCCTTGAACCGATCTGGCATAAGAACAGCGAGGGGTTTGCCAATCACTTCCTGTGCGGAATACCCGAAGATTGCCTCGGCACCGCGGTTGAAATCTGTAATGTTTCCGTGGCTGTCGGCACTGACAATGGCATCGTGCGCTGTCTGCACCACGCTGCGGGCTTTTTCCTCACTGGTTTGTAGCGCCTCTTCTGCTCGCTTACGCATGGTGATGTCCGTGGCAACAACCAGACGGGCATTTCCGCCGCCATAAATTATGGGATGGGAGGTAATCTCGACGTCGATCCGAGTTCCGTCTTTCTTACGATGTTTCCAGACGCCCGCGTTTTCAGTGTCCGCCGATGCCTTCGCGGCGCTCTCCAGCAGTGCGGGGACGTCTTGTGGCGGACGAATGTCCTTAATCGTCAAGGACAGAAATTCCTCGCGTGAGTAGCCATAGTTCCGGACGGCGGAATGATTCACGTCCAGGATGGCTAGACTCTTCACGTCATAAACCCACACGGGCTGCGGATTACTGTCGAAGAGCAAATGGTATCGCCGCTCGGATTGGCGAAGTGCCTCCTCCGTCCGCTTGCGCTCTGTGATGTCGTGAAAAACGACAACGCCGCCCTGAAGTGCGCCATCCGCACGTTTGAGAGGTCTGCCGTTGATACTGAGCAAACGGCCTTGGGGCACTTGCGGGTTGCGGATGAAGAGCTCTACAGCGTCAACATTCTCACCCCGCATCGCCCGCACCAGAGGAAGCTGGTCGGCGGGATATTGAGTCACGGCATCAGGCAAATAGACGCCGTATTGGTCGGACCACTGGCCAGGAGCCGCCTCCGTCGCACCGATGCCCAGGACCTGCTCCGCGGCCGCATTGAACAGAAGAAACTTGCCATTCGAATCGGCGACAACGACGCCGTCGGCGATACTTGCCAGAATCAATTGCAGGAGTTCTTTTTGCCGTTTGGTCTCCTCTTCGGCCTGCTTCTTCTCTTTGATGTCCCGGAAAACGAGCACGACCCCGAACCTTTCCCCTGTATCGGTTAGAATGGGCGCGGCACTGTCCTCAATGTCAAATTCTTTGCCGTCTTTGGACAGCAAAAGCGTGTGGTCCGCAAGACCGACAACCTTTCCCTCTCGAAGGACTTTCTTGACGGGATTCTCGACGGGGCGGCGAGTCTCCTTGTTCAGGATGTCAAAAACGATTTCCATGGACTTGCCAGCAGCTTCCGCGCGGGTCCACCCGGTCAGCGACTCGGCGACCGAATTCATGAAAGTTACGCTGCCGTTCATGTCGGTGGCAATTACCGCGTCACCGACGCTGACGAGCGTGGTCGAAAACCATTTTTCACTTCTTACCAGTGCTTCGTGCGCCTTTTTACGTTCGGCCAGCTCGCGGAGCAATGCCTGGTTCGCGGCCTCCAGGCGCCGGTTTGCCTCTTGTACCTCCGCCGCCCGCTGATGAACTTCGGCTTCCACTTGCCCCGCGTGTGTGCGCAGCTTTTCCGCCAGTTTTTCCTGCTCCAGTGTTTGCTGCTTGAGCCGAACGAACTCCGTCACGTCCTCGACACGATGGATAATGTAGACAACCCCTTTATCCGAACCAAAGACAGGCGAGTTGACGGGACTCCAGAACCTTTCTTCGAATCCGCCTCCCTCCGACTCCGGCTTCCGGATGTCGTACTTCTGGACTGCCATTGTGTCCAGGGTCTTGTCTTGAATCACGCGCTGCAGCGAGGTTCGCAGGTTGCGGACGCCGGTGGCCGAGGGATCATCCGGATTATCGGGGAAGACATCAAAGACTCCGCGGCCCAGAATTTCCTCTCGTTTGGTCATAGTTGCGCGCAGATAAGCGTCACTGACCGCGACAATGGTCAAATCGGGTGTAAGAACAAGATACAAACCGGGCGCCGATTGGAATAGGGCCTGGAAGTCAGGCGTTGGACAGGATGGGGAGGAGTTTTTCATGGCGACTTTCCACTAGAGATCACTCACCAATTATGTTGAAGACTCGGCTGCAATCTAGCAATGAAACTTGGCTCTTTGAGGAGCGTAATCGTCACGGGCACGCCTTCTGAGCCTGGGGCAAACCGTCGAGTGGTTCCGTTCCACACGGTTATGCCTGCCTTTCCACCGCTGTACCGCGGATTCCCGGGAGCAGGCATTAGCTACCGGACCCTGCTGGATGCACCGGCTCATAGACATGAACGACGGCCTCGAATTCGTCCAAGATAGACCCATCCCACCAGCCGCGCTTTACTTCCTCTCGCATGATGGCAAAGGCCTTTTCCTTGGGAAGGGCCTTGCGGTAGGGACGGTCTGTGGTCAGCGCATCGTAAATGTCCGTGATTTGAAGAATGCGCGCGGTGAGTGGAATTTGGTCGCCCTTCAGCCCGTCCGGGTATCCGGAGCCGTCCTGCTTTTCATGGTGGTGACGAATGATCGGCAGCACATTGCGGAAGGATCGGAGTGGGGCGCAAATTCCCTCGCCTATTACGGTGTGCCGCTCCATGATTTTTCGCTCTTCCGGAGTCAGTGGTCCGGGTTTGAGCAGGATGTGCTCCGGCACGGCCAGCTTGCCGATATCGTGTATAAGACCGCCTCGGCGCAGAGCGACGCGCAGGTCCTGGGGCAGACCCAGTTTTTCGCCCAGCGCAACGGAATATTTCGAAAGGCGGTCGCAATGGCCCTCGGTATACGGGTCCTTCGCCTCGATGCTCAGGGCGAGACTGAACAGTACGGTCTCGTTGTCCAGCTCATCGGTGAATTGCTTCAAGCGCAACAGGGAATGCGCGCGAGCCAGTAGTTCTTGCCTATTTACGGGCTTGTTGAGGAAATCATCGGCGCCGCACATGATTCCGTGGATGCGGTCGGCGTCGCTGTTCAAACTGGTGAGTAATATAACGGGAACCAAGCGGGTTTCCGGCTTGGACTTCATCGCCTGACAAACTTCGAATCCGGTTGGGCGGGGCATCACCACATCCAGCAACGCGAGATCAATCGAGCCGCTATGCACCCGGGCCAGCGCTTCCTGGCCGTTCGCTGCACAGACGACCTCGTAACCCTCCGCGCTCAACAGAGCGGAGAGCAGTTCGCGGTTGGCTTCGTTGTCATCGGCAACAAGGATGATTCCTTCATGGCCTTCCGAAGCATGCATATCGCCTCCTAAACGGAGTTCTCGCCGGACAGGAAGGATTGCGTAGGTCAATTCTTGCCGGTATTGAGGAGAATCCGTTCAGCCCAAGGCGACGATCAGCCGTCGCATGAGGCACATTCGCAAGTATCTCAAAATTGTAAGTACCTCTTGTTCCCCTCTCACGGTGTACACCTAAGCAGTAAATAAGGCGAGTGCAGTGCCCATAGCCTCTAGACGTGCACTTAGATAGGCCATATTCGTTTTGGGACGTCGGCATTTCGTCCAAGCGCCTTCAGCACTGCCGGCAAGCACGCGGAGATGGAAGACTAGCGCGTAATACGACCATCTCTAGCTATGTGGGCTACACGTAGAAGTGAGTCTCCTTCGCAGTTGGTCCGCGGCTGCCTCTCCGGATTGTGCCCGAATCATGGACAACTCTGACGTAACGCGATTAAGTAGGTAAGGGTTGCAGACAATGCGGTCGGAATTCGCCGGGTGCGAGTGTATACTCGCACGGAACTCTGAAGGTGACTGAGGCTAGGATCGTCGCATGTGGGAAGGCACCGTCGTCTCCATCCACGTCGCGCCGGAAGCGTCGGCGCCGTGTCCCAGACGCACGACCAGCGGGGTAGAAGCTTGGGTAGCGGACAAGGTCGTCACCCACACCCATTCCGCATGTTCCTGAGACACCAAGCCACTCACCTGCCGGCGCACTGTGTAAGTTTCCTGTGAGCGCACCACGCGTAGCGGAACACGCACTTGCGGCCAGGAAGTCAGATCCGGCACATCCCACCAGAGGCATTCCCGCGATCGAAACCGCCCCGGCTGTGGCGTCATCCCTGGCCACAGTCCCAAAACATCTTGATAGAGGCCACGACGCTCGTCTTTAAGCACCAACAAGACCTGCTTCCCGTGCGCGATCAGAAAGTTCATGAAGCGTGCTTGTGCATAAAGGCCATCGGCCACCAGCAACTGGAAGGCGCGTGGGCAAGCCAGCAATACGCGCTCGAGTAGGCGTAAGGCTGCCGCTACTTCATCTTCTCCAGGACGCTTCGCTTCGACGTCGAGTAAGAAGTGGAACTTCTCACCCCGCAGCATCAAGGTAACCTGGCGATGGTAAAACTGAAGCTGTTCCCGGCCCTCGGTGTGGATGGTCCTTTGCAGGCATCCGGCGCAATGCCGTCGGTAGCTGGCATGGTTTTCATGTCCATCTAACACCGCAACGTCCCATCCGCCCAGGCTCCGCAACACCTTGTTGCGCTTCAAGCGCCGATAGACGTGCTGCAGTCCCCTTCGCAGTCCCTCATTCTCGAGCAGGGCATGCACGCGTCCCACCGTATCGGCGCTGGCCATGGGCTGCCCCAGCCAATGTTTCCAGAGAGGCGCTCGGCGAGCCATCTCCAGAGCATGCAGGCTGCCCAAGCGAGCCCAGTACGGTCCCAAAACCGATTGCAGCATAAAGCGGGTGCAGATGCGCGGGAGGGGACGGCGATCGGAAACCCCTCGAAGAATCTTCTCCGAAAGGTCGAAGATCTTTTCCGAATAGTGGATTAATCGTCGGAGAACTGCTTTACTCCTTTCTCTCCTTCAGGCGCTTCCATTCCAGATCGGAGAGTTCTTCAATCAATCGCTCCATCTCTTGGTGGTTTTTGACGGCTTCCCGCACGCGCTCTTCCCACTGCCGCGGTACGAACAACTGGCGCAACCTTCCCCCCTTCCGCCGCACCAGGTAGAGACAGGCGTGGAGCTCTCCCCGGGCACAACGACAACCTGGTTTGCCGCAGCAAATGTTCCGAAGCGCGGGGGTGCCGCGGAGAAAACGGGCGGCATGGATGATCTGCGCCAGACGGGAGCGGCGCAGACGTTCGCGATTTGAGAGTTGCGCGCGTTGCAAGGGGCCTCCGATCTCTTATATACTATAATATATAAGAATGCGCGGTCGTCAAGAACAAAAACACGAATGCGAATATGCTACCGCGGATTCAGGAAGCCGTAATTCTAAGGGGAAGCAGAGTTTAGCCTACACTAAAATCTTGCATGCGGAATCGCTGGTGCATGGTCGCCAAAGCGTCACGGTATATGCTGCAAGAGTTAACATAAAATAAGAACTGTATCATAGTGAACAGACACCATTACCCTCTGGCTAAAGCCTTTATATGCCTAGCGTCTATACATTCTCGGGAGTCAGCTGGCAAAGGGAAGGACTGGCTCCCGTGAATTTTCCCTAGCTTCCAATGGCTTCGACCCCACAAGCCCGGCTCAAGCGAGACCCCCCGAGCCGATTAGAAGGCCGACATCCGCCTTTGCACATCCTCTTTGTTCATAGTCACTTCGCAGAAGTGCAGCGCTGTCTGCAAGAACTTGAGAGGGTGCATTTCACGGTCAGCGCGGAGATAGTTGAAACTCCCGAGGAGTTTACCGAACGACTGAGCTCGCAGGCCTATGACGTAGTTCTGGCCGAGTATCCCAGCCCCGACTGGCGGGAAACGGAGGCACTGGAACTCCTGCACCAATCGAGGAAGCAGATCCCGCTTATCTTCGTCACTGGCACCGTGCAACGGGAGATAGTCGCGGAATTCATTACAAGAGGCGCCTACGATTGTATTGAAATGGATCACCTTGGTCATCTTCCCGTGGCCATTCATCGGGCTCTGGATGAGAAAACATTGCGCGACGAACGCGATCGAGCCCAACAAGGCTTGCGACATTCGGAAGCGCGTTACCGCGCCTTGACAGGAAATCCCAGCTACGGAATTTGCCGCTGCAGTCTCGACGGCAAGTTTCTCGAAGTGAACGTGGCCATGGTGAAAATGCTCGGCTATGCGTCAGAAGAGGAGCTCTCGGCTGTAAACCTTGCGAGTAATCTTATTCAAGATCCTGTCAAACTAGTGCAATTGTTGGGGCGACCAGACCAGCAAGGTTCAGTCGACCCCATCGAAATAGAATGGAAACGGAAGGACGGCACGACCCTAAAGGTCCGTCTCAGCGGACAAGAAGTAATGAGTGAGCAGGGCGAACTGGAATCCTATGAGGTCATCACTGAGGATGTCACCAAACAACGCCAGCTAGAGGATCATCTGCGCCAACAGGCGGCCCGCGACCCACTGACAGGACTGTCCAACTACCGCCATCTTGCGGAAGTGCTGGATATGGAAGTTAAGCGTTCGGAGCGCACGGGGCGGGAGTTTGCCCTGTTGTTGTTTGACCTGGATGGGTTGAAGAAAATCAACGACCGCTACGGCCATCTGGTAGGAAGTCATGCGCTCTGCCGGGTGGCCGATGTCTTGAGCTTCTGCCGGGACATCGATACGGCGGCGCGCTACGGCGGGGACGAGTTTGCGGTTGTCTTACCGGAAACAGGCGTAGAGGCGGCCAACCAGGTGGCGCAACGTATCTGCGACAGCATTGCCAATGACGGGATGGGGCCTCTGCTTTCCGTCAGCGTGGGCGTTGCTGTTTATCCCCATGAAGGTGAAAGAATCGAAGCCCTCTTACACATGGCAGATGTGGCTATGTACTCGATGAAGGTTAGCAAACACAAGCTTCTTGACCCGAGGTAACGCGTTGCCTTTCAAATGCGGCCGCACCATTGGCGAGTGGCCACCACCCAATGCCCAATGCGCCGCCGCTAGGTGGTGATAAATCCGCTCACCACCAGTAATCGGCCCTGGCAGCGGCGGGCTAACTCCATCTGGTAAGTTCGCCTTACCGGTAACTTGGGCCCGGGGCATAAAGCTCCGCCTCTTTGCGTTTTCCTCGGTCGCGGCCTCGCACGATAGTTTCGCCACTGGGCTCCGGAGTGGCAGGCCCATTTTCGTACT
>WNFJ01108502.1_pt5 | contig 11442 bp, 9 predicted proteins | sample 5400461 | NCBI WGS metagenome assembly WNFJ01 (sample SAMN13153349, study PRJNA577476) | soil metagenome | isolation source: 115 cm saprolite on Douglas fir-dominated hillslope | place: USA:California | collected 2013-09-17 | reverse complement strand
CCCCCCTTGCCTGCCGCTGGCCTCGACGGCCTGGACGGCGTTGACCAGCAGGTTCAAGAGCACCTGGCTGATTTGCGAGCTGACACAGGGAACGCGGGGCAAGGGATCGTGGTCCTGGACGACCTCGATGCCGCCGCGGCGGAGGCGGCCGCGGAGGATTTCCAGGCTGGTTTCCACCAGGTCGGGCAACAGGGTGTCCATGCGCTTGGGGGCGTCGGTGCGGGCCAGGCCGCGCAGGCTGTGCACGATCTTGGTCACGCGGTCCACTCCCTCGCGGGTCCTTTTGATGATGCGCGGCAGGTTTTCGCGCAGATAATTCAGGTCGATCTCCTCGGCCAGCTCGCCGGCCCTGGCGGCGGCCTGCGGGTCTACCTGGGCGAGGCGCTCCCGTTGAGCCTGGTGCAGCTCGACCAGCTCCATGAGCCCCTGGCAATCGCGCTCGAGGACCACGAGATTGTTGCCCACGTAGGCCAGGGGGTTGTTGATCTCGTGGGCGACCCCGGCGGAGAGCTGGCCGATACTCGCCAGCTTTTCATTTTGCACCAGCATGGAGCGAAAGCGGTTACGCTCCGTCAGGTCGCGAAGGGCGCCGAGGAACTGGACGGGCTCCTTGCCGTCGGGCCCGGGCGGGCCCAGGCTGACCACGCTGAGGGCCAGCTCCATGGGGAAGTCGCTGCCATCCTTGCGCCGGCCCTGCAATTCCTTGGCCCCCCGGCCGATGACGCGCGGCTGCCGCGTTGCCAGGTAACGCTCGAAGCCACGCGCGTGCAAGGTCTGAAATTCCGCAGCCATCAGCACCGTCAAGGGCCGGCCCAGGACTTCCCCGGCCTGGTAACCGAACATCCGCTCCGCCGCCGGGTTGAACAACGTGATGTGTCCTTGTTGATCGGCGACGATGATGGCGTCCTGCGTGGATTCCGTGAGCTGGCGATAACGGCGCTCCGACTCGGCGAGGGCTTCCTCCGCCCGCTTCCTCTCGGTCACATCCCAGAAAATCCCTTGCGTGCCGATAATGTTCCCCTGGGCATCGTAGATGGGAGTCTTGACCACCTGGACGTAGATTTTCTTGCGGTCGGGCAGGAGATGCTCTTCGACGACTTCGAGAATGGCGCCGGTTTCCAGGACGTTTTTGTCGTCGCGGAGGTATTTGGCGGCCAGCTCGAGAGGAAACAGGTCGAAATCGGTCTTGCCGATGAGTTCGTGGAAAGGCCGTTTCAAGGTGGCACAATAGCGCTGGTTGGCAAAGGTCAGCCGGCCCACCCGGTCTTTGCGAAAGATGTTTTGCGGCAGGCAATCGACCAGGGATTGATAGAGCGCTTCCGAGTCGCGCAGGGCCATTTCCACGCGTTGCCTGTCGATGAAATGGCCGATCTGGCTTCCCAGGGCGGTCATCATCGACATCAGATCGTCGTCCGGCTTGACGGCGGCGCGATGGAAGAACTCGATGACGCCGATGGTCTCGGGGCCGCTCTTGATGGGGAAGGCGTAGCCGCCGATCAGCTTTTCTTCCAGGGCCACCTGCAGGCGTGGGAAATTGGTGCCAGGTCGGCGGTGACGGCCAGGGCGCCGGCTTTCCAGACCCGGCCCGGCAATCCCACTCCCGGAGCGAAGGCTATCCGCCTGGACATGGCTTCGAACTCCGGCGCTTCCAGACCGGCCCGATGCCAGGTTTCCAAACATTCCAGGTGGTTCGCGGCCGGATTGACCAGGAACAGGGAAGCCACGTCGGCAGCCAGGCTTTCGCCCAGAACTTGCAAGATTTCCCGGGCGGAGTCGGCCAGGGAATTTTCCTGGGCCAGGACGCGGGTCACGGCATACTGGGCCTCGCGGCGGACCTCGGCGCGCTTGTGCTCGGTGATGTCGCGGCAAACAATGACCCCGCCGCCCGTCTGGCCATGCTCATCGCGCAGGGGCCGGCCGGTGATGCTCGTCCACAGCCCGTGCGGCGACTGCGCATTGCGGACGAACATCTCCACGTCGTTCACATCCTCTCCGCGGATGGAGCGCGTCAGGGGCAAATCCTTGGCGGGAAACGGCGTGACCTGGTCGGGCAAAAAAAGCCCGTAGCGCTCCGGCCAATCCGCCGACGTTGTCTGGGAGGAACCCAGGCCGAACATGCGCTGGGCGGCCGGGTTGAAGACCAAAAATTGTTCGTTGCCGTCGGCCACGATGACGGCGTCGCCCATGTTCTCCAGAATGGAGCGGAGCAGGTGTTCCTGTTTTTTCAAGGCTTCCTCGGCCTCTTTGCGATCGGCAATATCGCGCATGACGGCCAGGACGGCGGGTTTGCCCTGAAAACGAATGGCGGAGGTATTGATGTCCACGGGAATGACCCGGCCATCCTTGGTGCGATGCCGCCCCTCGCAGCGGAACGTGCCCGCTTGCAGCTGGGCTTGCAGGCGCTCCTGGAAGCCGGCGGCGAATTCCGGATCGTCGATGTCGCGCGTCGTCAGCGTGAGTAGCTCCGCGCGGCTGTAACCCAGGCGACGACATGCCGCCGGATTGGCCTCCAGGATGTTGCCCTCCTGGTCGTGAACGAACACCGCGTCGTCAATGCCGTCAAAAAGAGCACCCGCCCAACCTTCCAGGTCCCGCACGGGGGACATACCTCCGACCACCGAGCTCATGCCCGCACTCCAGGAATGCTCTTTTTTGGCGAGCCGGGAGCTTTAGCGACCGGAGAATCCTTCCCCGACCATGATCTTCTCCAGGCGCTGACGCTTCCGGCTCGCCCATAGGACTTTCCCACTCTGCCGATTGTACCAGCGGGGCAAAGGGTGCAACCAGCTTTCTGGGAAAAAATAACCCCCAAGAAATTCTGAAATAATCCACGAGTCCGGTTTTTCCGCCCGTGCCGGACTTGCCGACTATGCGGCGGACCATGACAATCAGCTATATCGAGGAACGACCTTTCATGAATAATGATACCCCCGACCTGCCCTCCCTGGTTCGCGCGGAACAGACCCTGGTGCGCCTGCCCAGCCGGCCCCACTGGATCGAGCAGGCAGTCGAGTATTTGTGCCGGAAAGCCATCTTGTGCGGCGTCTGCCAGGAATCCCGCTCGCACAAGCTGACGGTGGCCTTGCAGGAAGCCCTGGTCAATGCCGTGGTTCATGGCAACCTGGAATTGTCCTCCGAGCTGAAGGAGCGCAGCGACAGCTCCTTTGCCGAGGCGCTGGCCCAACGTGCCGCCGATTCCCGCCTGGCCCAGCGCAGCGTGGACATCCTGGTGGATTACGACGGCCAGCGCTGTCGCTGGATCGTCACCGACGAGGGCAAGGGCTTTGATGTGGAACGTGTGCTCAGGCGAGTGCAAAGCGCTGACCCGGAGGTCTTGTTGGCGAGCGGCCGCGGCATCTTGCTCATGCGCGCTTTCCTGGACGAGGTGAAATACGAGGAAGGGGGCCGCCGTCTCATCCTTACTCTGAAGCGCCAATCCGGCGAAGAAAAACGCCAGCAAGCGCGCGTGGACGCGCACCAGCCGGTCCGCATTGTTCCCATCCGGGCGGACGGCTCGGTGGACTGGGAAGCTGCTTACGTGGCCGTCTCCCTCAATTTTTCCGAGCAAGGCATGGGCCTCTTGCAAGAACGCCTGGCTGCCACCGAGCGCATCATCATCGGCATCTACGCGGACAATCAGGCGATTTACGTGCCGGCCGAGGTCCGCCATTGCCGCAGCCTGGGCGGCGACGTCATGGAGCTGGGCTGCCGTTTTCAAACGCGCAGCGAGGTTCCACGGAGCACGGCGGCGAGCTTGCCCCCCCTGGCCGATGCCGACCAGGCGGTCCAGGAAGCGGTCGCGCGGGTGATGGAGCTTCACCAGGGGCCGCCCCTGGGACTCGACGAGCGCCGCACCCATCCGCGCGTGGCTTACAACGCCCGCCTGGATGTTTTTCAGCCGCGTTCTGCCGAAGCCCTGGTCGCATTCGCGCGCGACCTCTCCAAGAGCGGGATTTCCTTCATCACCACGGCCGTCCTATCCGGGGAAGTTGTTCTGGCCATGCACCTGCAAGATCAAGGGCCGCCCCTGAAGATTCGCGCCCACGTGGTCCGTTGCAACAAGGTCAAAGAGGGTTTTTTCGACGTGGGCGCCCGTTTTCTCAAGCTCGATGGTGGTGAGTGGTGAGTGGTGAGTGGTGAGTGATTATTTGGAAAGGTTTTTTTCATGGAGCGGAAAGACTCCCTCAATCGCGATGAATTAATCCGCCAGGCCCGAGCCCACGTGCAGAGCCTGAAGCTGGCAGGAGTGGAATGGCTACCCGTTGCTGAAGCCCTCCCCCCGGTGGAAGGTGAAGGGCGAAAAGAAGAGGATTCAGCACTCACCACTCAGCACTCACCACTCAGCACTCACCACTCAGCACTCACCACTCAGCACTCACCACTCACCACTCAGCACGCGTCGGAGGATCGACGCCAGGCCTTGAAGACCTTGGCCCAGGAAATAGCGGCCTGTTGCAAATGTGCCGAGCTGGTGTCCACGCGAACGCAAACGGTGTTCGGCGACGGCGGACCGGGAGTGGAGCTTTGCTTCGTCGGCGAGGCGCCCGGAGCGGATGAAGACGCCCAGGGGCTTCCCTTTGTGGGCGCCGCCGGACAATTGCTCAACAAGATCATCGCGGCCTGCGGCATGAAGCGCGAAGAGGTCTATATCTGCAATATCATCAAGTGCCGGCCGCCGGGCAATCGCACCCCCTTGCCCAACGAGGCCGCCAACTGTCGTTCGTTTCTCGATCGGCAACTGGAGCTGGTGCAGCCCAGGTTTATTTGCGCCCTGGGAAGCTGCGCGGCGCAAAACCTCTTGAATTCCACTCTCGCCCTGGGCCGCCTGCGCGGCAAGTTTCACGACTACAAGGGCACACCCGTTCTCTGCACCTACCACCCCGCCTACCTGCTGCCGCACCGCAATCCCGATAAGAAAAAGGACGTTTGGGAGGACATGAAAATGCTGCTGGCCCGCATGGGCAGGCCGATTCCGCCGAAATGATGCCAACGAGCAAGGGGATGCCCAGCCGCTTGTATTATTTTAGGTGACCATACCAGCCCGAAGCGTCAGCGAGGGATTCTGGCAAGGGTTTCTGGTAGGCAAAGCCCCCATTCCATTTTCCTCGCTTACGCTTCGGGCTACTATTGGTTATCCGCACAGGAACATTTCACTCGCGCAGCTTCAGCAGATCTTGGATCTTGTGCAAGACTTGCTTGAACTTGGGCTGGACCAGGGCGGCGACGGTGGGCCGGGGAATGATTCGTTTCGCCCACTCGGCCTGGTCCTCCCCCAGGAGCAGAATGCCGGCACAGAAAGTCTTTTGCCGGCTTGCTTCATCCATGATTCGTTCGAACTTGAGGATGCCGTCTTCCCCCGTGGTGCGGCCATCGACGACGAGAACGTCAAAGGGCTGCTGGCGAAAACGCTCCAGGGCCCGGACCGGATCGGCCGCCAGGAGCACCCGGAAGCCCTCCTCCTTGAACTTGTCGCGCATGATGTCTTGCAGCTTCTCGTCCTTCTCGGCAACGAACAGGGTGCAAGCTCCGCTCGGCCGGCCGGTGGCCTTGCCCTCCAGCTCGCGGCGGACCTCGCGAATGGCTTCGAGAAGCTGCGACGGCGTCTGGTAACGCTGCAGCGGGTTGAGGATCATCATGGTTTCGATCAGACGATACAGCGAAGGCGGCCCGCTGAGCTCGTCGCGTGACAGGGTCTGAACATTCAGGAAGCGGTCTCGGTGCATGCGCGCCCTGGCATCGCGCGGCATATCCAGGGGAGGCCGGCCCGTCAAAATCTCAAAGGCCACGCAGCCCAGAAAATAGATGTCGCTACGGATGTCGCCGGACTGGACGCCGGTGGCTTTCTCCAGGCCGGCATAGTCCACCGTGCGATCGGTGGTGAGGCTGTCGCTGATTTGGGCCTTTCCATAGAGGCCGGCCAGACCAAAATCGACCAGCTTGGCCTGCCCACCTTGAGTGGAGATGAGGATATTGGTCAGCTTCATGTCGCGGTGGGAAATGCCGTGGGAATAGGCATAGGCCAGCCCGGAGGCGGCATCTTCCAGAAAGCGGAGGGCCTCGGCCGGCTCCAGCTTCTTGCGGATGGCCAGGATGTCGCGCAAATTGCCCCCCTCCACGAACTCCATGATGATGTAGTACTGGTGGGAGACGAGGTCGCGACTGACGGCCAGGATCTCGACGATGTTGGGATGCTTGAGCGACATCCCGACCTTGCCTTCGCGCTCGAACAATTCGATTTGGTGCTGGTCATCGCTCCACTTGCGGCGCAGGACCTTGATGGCCACCACGGTGCCGGAATTGGGATCGTCGGCGCGGTAGACGCGGCCGAAACTTCCCGAGGCAATCTTGTACAGGATGCGGTAACCGCCCAGAAAGTAACCGTCCGGATCGTCCTTGAGCAGCTTCTGACTCTGCCAGGGGGTGAGGTGGCCTTTGCGTTGCAGGACCTGGACGAGGGGTTCGGCCTCGCCGCCGCGCTCGCCGACTTCGTCCCAGCCTTCTTGCAGTTGCTCCGGCTTTATCAGCCCCAGGCGCAGGGCTTTGTCCGCCAGGGCGACTGCATCAAGATTGGCCATATTTCCCAGACTTCCGTGGTGGCAGCGCGGGCGCCGGCCCGCTTTTCCTCCATTTTACAAGCCTTCGGCCCGCTGCCAAGAAAAACCCTTGCGAATTCCCTCTTGCCAGCCATCTGGGGATACGCTATAGCAGCGACCCCTGTTACCCTAAGTGGACGAAAAAAGAGGATTGAGCTGTGCCGTTGTTCCAGCCGGATGGAAAACTGAAGACCCTTTGGGGGCGCGCCTTGACCTGGACCGCCTTGGCCACGCTGGCAAGCTGCGGCTGCGTCGGCTTCTGGGATGAAGTGACCAGCCACAACCGCGACCTGAAAGGCTATTTCTTGAAGCAGGATCCCCTGGTCGTGATTCGGGATTCACCCGATGGGGCCAAACGCGCCCGAGCCATGGCGTCTTTGAAGGAGCCCCTGGCCCATGGCGGCAACCAGGAGCAGGAAGAAATTTATTTCAAGATTATCACGGTGGCGTCTCTTCAGGAGAAGGACCCGCTCTGCCGCCTGGGGGCCATTCGCGCCCTGGGGAATTGCAAGAACCCCCGCGCCGTGCCGATTCTCGAAGACGTGATCCAGCAGAAATTGCCCTTCCCGGCCGAAATGAATTCCGTCATTCGCCAGCAGGCCCTCACCTCCAACCCAATGCCAGCGGCGCCTTCGTGGACAAGCAGCAGATTCTCGACGAGCGCCTCACCGCCCTGCGCGGCCTGTCCAAGTTCAAGCAGGCCGATTCGGCTTATACCCTCCTGTATGTCCTGGAAACCGAAAAAGACGTGGCCCTGCGCGACCGGGCCCATCAATCCCTGGTAGCGGTCACCGGCAAACATCTGCCGGCCGACGCCAAGCTCTGGGCCGAGGTCCTGAACAATCCCAAATCGGAGCTGGGCAAGGAACCCAACCCAATCCAGCGCGCCGTCGGCTGGGTGGAGGACCTGTTCCATTAATCGTTGGCCGGAATATGCCTGTCCGTTTTTTCCCCGCGTGCTTCAATCTCCGAACCAATCGGCGCCGGATCGAAAGCCCCCAGGGGCGAACTACAAAACCGGTATCCCGAATCTTTTCACAAGCTGCTCCACCTCCCGCCGCAGAAACCCGAACGAGGGAATGATGAACAGCTGATCCTGCATGCGCGAAGGGTCGTAATCGGTGTGGATGACTTCGTCGGTCACGAACGGGCGGCGTTTGACTTCGGCGGACAGCGAAAAGGGAATTTCGCCGGTGGAAGACAGGATGCCGGCGCCGAAGACCTTGATGTCGCCCTCTTCCTCGATCAAGCCAAATTCGATGCTGAACCAGCTGAAACGCTTCAACGCCAGCACCTGTTCACCGTGCGGCGTGGTGAAGGCGGCCTCGCCGATCAGGGTCAAGACCTCGGCGTAGTCCTGGTTCATGAGAGGCGGGACATGGCCGAGGCAGTCGTGGATCATGTCCGGCTCGGGGGTGAACTCCGGGTGCGAGCCGTGGCGAATGAATTGCGTGACCGGAAAGCCACGCTCCGCTATGTAGGAGTAAAAAGTCCGGTATGGCAGCGGTCCTTCCGCGGGCACCAGGTGCATGCGCGTTTCGCGCTGGAGGCGCTCGCTAAGTTTTCTCAGCTGCGGAATCTCGGTCTGGCTGATGCCCAGCGCCTGTTTCGCCTGGAGATAAATGCGGCTGGCATGTTTCTGGTGCAGCTCATCCAGCTTCGGGTTGACTTCACGCCAGATGCGAGTTTCTTCGGATGTGTAATCGATCAGGGGTGGGCCGAGCCGGTCCAGCCGGTGGTGCCGGCACAAGGCAAACAAGTCCCTGCGACGGCGAACGTAATTGTCGTCGCCCAGGCCCGGATGGCCTACTTCCAACTCCAGCTCCGGAACGTCCGGCGGCTCGATCATGATGTTCGGGTCGATCGCCACGCCGTATTCCACGATCGGCGTCTCTTTCATGGGTTCCCCCTGAAAAAAGACAGGTTGCGCTCCCTGCATCCTCCTCCTCCAACCTATTATTTCGGCTGCCCAGGTGCAACACCTTCAATCGTTCAATTGGCAAGCACCAGGACAGCGCCTACAATTATTATAGGCGTGCGGCGCGTCCGGTTTTCGCAGACGAGGCTGTTTACGTTTAGCGTTCGCATGAACCACGCGACCGCTAAACGTAAACAGGGTGAAAAGGGGTCGTTTTTCATGCAAAAAAAAGATTATCTCCCCCTTCGCCGAATCGATCATGTCCGCTTATTCGTGGGCAACGCCCGGCAGTCGGCCTATTTCTACCGCAACGCATTCGGCTTCGATGTGGTCGCCTACGGCGGCCTGGAAACCCGCCAGCGCCATGAATCGGGCTACGTCCTTCGCCAGGGCAATATCACCTTTGTGCTGATTTCGCCGCTTTCCCGCGAACATCCGGAAAGCCGCCGCCTGATTCAGCACGGCGACGGCGTCCAGGACATCGCCCTGGAAGTGGATGACGTCAAATACACCTTTGAGGAAACCGTGCGCCGCGGCGCCGTCCCGGTCACCCCCCCTACTCTGCTCGAGGAGGAGACCGGCGTTTACGAATTTGCCACCATCCGCACCTACGGCGACACCACGCACAGCTTTGTCAACCGCGATCGCTACAAGGGCGTTTTTTCGCCCGGCTTCGATCCGCTCGATCCGGACCGTTACAGCCCCACGACCTTCCATCCGGTCGGCCTGTCGGCCATCGACCATATCGTCGGCAACGTCGAAGAAGGCAAGATGGACGAGTGGGTGCATTTTTATGAAAAGGTTCTCGGCTTCAGCCAGCTGATCCACTTCGACGACAAGGACATCAGCACGGAATATTCAGCCCTCATGTCCAAGGTGGTGCAGAACGGCACCGGCCGCATCAAGTTCCCCATCAACGAGCCGGCCCGCGGCAAACGCAAGAGCCAGATCGAGGAATACTTGCAGTTTTACGGCGGCGCCGGTGTACAGCACATCGCCATGGCCACCGGCAACATCATCGAAACCGTGCAAGCCATGCGCCACAATGATGTATCCTTCCTGCGTGTGCCGCATTCTTACTATGACATGCTGTCCGACCGTGTCGGCACTATCAAGGAGAACATCGACGACCTGGCCGAGCTGGGCATCCTGGTCGATCGCGATGACGAAGGCTACCTGCTGCAAATCTTCACCAAGCCGGTAGCCGATCGGCCGACCTTGTTTTTCGAGGTGATCGAACGGCACGGCTCGCGCAGCTTTGGCAAAGGAAATTTCAAGGCGCTGTTTGAAGCGATTGAGAGAGAACAGGCCAGGCGCGGGACCCTGTAATCGGAGCTATTTATGGGAATGGTCCCAGTTGGATTAAAAGAATACCCGGAATACCTGGAATCCATCCGGGTTGAACATCCCGCCTTGGCGGAGGAGATTGTTGGTTTTCACGGCATTTCGCATGTCCTGGATTGGATGAACCAGCGATCCTTGGCGGTCATCGACATGGTTGGCCAGGATGAATTTGAATACGATTTCATGGTTCAAATGGAACCTGGCGGGAGCTGGTTGGTTTTTGGCGTAACCTGACTTGGCGACTTGACGGCAGTTGCCGTTTGGCCAGAAAAACCAAACCCCGACCAGCTGCTGCAACGCCGCTTGACAGATGGTTGGCAACCTACACCAACCCGAATGAAAAACGGCCCGGAAATATTGGGCCATGCCGCTTGTTTGGTAAAAAGTTCAGGTCAAATACCATCCTGTTCTTGAGAGATGAGTCATGCCTCCCTATAAAAAGCTCGGCTCGGTTCCGCCCAAGCGCCACATCAAGCATCGGCATGAGCCGGGCTACAAGAAGGAAGGAATCTATTACGAGGAAGTTGTCACGACCGCCGGTTTTGGCCGGGCTTATAGCATCGTCTACCATTTGCGGCCGCCAACCCGGGTCAACAAGGTCGAGGCAGCCGGCATGGTGACGCTGGAAACCGTCAGTGAACCGGCCTTGCGGCACCATCATTTCAAGTCGGGGGCCATCAAGCCGGCCGGCGATCCGCTGACCGGCCGCATTCCCCTTCTTCTCAACGATGATGTTATCCTGGCCCGCTGCCGGCCCGCCCAGAGGCAAGCTGAGCTTTATCGTAATGCCAGCGCCGACGAGGTCATTTTCGTTCACCAGGGCAAGGGCATCGTGCACACCATGTTTGGGCCGCTGTCCTTTCGGCCATTCGATTACATTGTCATGCCGCGCTGCACGACCTATCGGCTGGAATTTGACGCCGGGGCCCAGCCGGATTTGCTCATCTTCGAGGCGGCCGGGAGTGTCGTAATTCCGCCCAATTACCTGAATCCGGATGGGCAACTCCGCATGGGCGCTCCCTATTATGAGCGCGATCTGCACGGGCCTGAGGACATCAACATCGTGGACAAGGAGCAGGATACCACGATCCTGATCAAGGACGGCCACCGGCTGACGCGCTACACCCTGGCTCATCATCCATTCGACGTGGTCGGCTGGGACGGCATGGATTATCCTTTCACCTTCAATGCCGACGATTTCGAGCCGATCACCGGCACGATCCACCAGCCGCCCCCGGTGCAACAGACCTTTGATGCTCCCGGATTTGTCCTGTGCACCTTCGCCCCGCGCATGCTGGACACGCATCCGGAAGCGATCAAGGTGCCCTACGCCCATTCCAACGTGCAGGCCGACGAAGTGCTGTATTACGTGCGTGGCAAGTTCGGCAGCCGCCGCGGCGTGGAGGAGGCGAGCATCACTCTGCACCCGCGCGGCATCCCGCACGGGCCCCACCCCGGCACCATCGTGGCCAGTGATTCCATGACCCGCACGGATGAATTGGCGGTGATGATGGATACCGTCGCCCCTTTGGCCCTTACGCGCCAGGCCCTGGACATGGACGACCCATCCTATCCCTATAGCTGGTT
>WNFJ01242147.1_pt1 | contig 11443 bp, 16 predicted proteins | sample 5400461 | NCBI WGS metagenome assembly WNFJ01 (sample SAMN13153349, study PRJNA577476) | soil metagenome | isolation source: 115 cm saprolite on Douglas fir-dominated hillslope | place: USA:California | collected 2013-09-17 | reverse complement strand
AACCTTCTGCGGAAAGCTTGCCCTGAGGTCTTCAATCAACAATCAGAAATCAACAATCAACAATTCATCGCTGGAACTGAGAACTGCTTATTTCCCCGTATACATCTCCGGAAATTCCTTCCGCAAATTCGCCACCTTCGGCGCATCGTTATAAACAATGTAAGGATGATTCGGATGCACCGTCGCAAAATTCTGGTGATAACCCTCCGCCGGATAAAACGCCTGCAACGGCACCACCTGCGTCACGATCTTGTGCCGATACACTTTCGCCTGTTCGAGCTGCGCAATGTAAGCCTCGGCAATCTTCTTCTGCTCATCATTGCCATAGAAAATCACCGACCGGTATTGCGTGCCCTCATCCGGATCTTGGCGGTTGAGCTGCGTGGGATCGTGCGCCACCGAAAAGAACACGCGCAGCAACTCTCCATAAGTAACTTGCGACGGATCGTAAACAATCTGCACTGACTCCGCATGTCCGGTGCTGCCGCTGCTCACCGTCTCATAATCGGGATCCTTCACCCTCCCGCCCGAATACCCCGAGGTCGCTGAGAGCACGCCCTTCACATGCTGAAACACCGCCTGGATTCCCCAGAAGCATCCGCCAGCCACAGTCGCCGTCTGCTTCGCCGCCGTGGCGGCCTTCGGCTGATCGACCGCCGGTGCAGGCACTGTGCCCGTGGCGCCGCTGCCGGCCTGGCAAGCCATCGCGCCAGCCAGAAAAATCGAAATCATGCCCACCATCCGAGTTGAAAGTGTCGACATTCGTCCCTCCGCACCTAATCTTCTTACGCCTAGTTATTAGAGTTACGAGATGGAAAGAAGTTTCGGATGGGTTCAGGCTGGAGCCAGGCTGCAAATGAGGCGTGAAGTCGCACAAAAACCGAGCGGCCCGATACCTCCGAGCCGCTCAGCTTGCTGATAGTCAAGTGCTCAGTCATCCTCGCCGTTGCAACTGTCGCATACCGGCGTTGTACGAGCCGGACGATCGGAATGCGCGTTGGGAACGGGAATTTCCCCGACCGCACTGAACGTGTCTGGCAGGTCGACCAAAGGAGACGAAGGCACATTCATGGAGACGTTGAAGGGGTCACCGTTGCCCCTCGACTGGGCCACTGCAAGCACAGGAATGGCTTTGCCGTTGACGAAGGCCAGGGACTCATAGTCTCCGGGCATGAAGCCCTGGGTTGTGTTGGGGAACCACTTGACGTTCATAGCTCCAGCGATGGTCGTTTCCGGGCTCCAGGTTACACCGCCATCGTGCGAGGAGACGTAGCCCTCTTCAAGTTGACAAGTGGCGACCCCGCAAGTGCGATCGGGGTAGAAGTAGTAGGTGAGTCCCAAATGGGCGTGGCTGCCCGATGTGCCAGGCGCAATCGCCAGGCCGGGCAGAAAGACGTCATTGTGCGCACCTTTGAAGCCGATGGGAATACGCGTGACGGCGGACCAAGTCACGCCGTCGGAGGTGGTGGACATTACCAGCGTGTTGCCGCCGCAGCCCGAGATAAACCGGCAGTCTTGCCAGACCGTATACACCTTTCCCCCGGCATCCACCGCAGAAGTGGGCAGCACGAGATCGCGCAACCCGCCGTCGGCATGATGAAACGTGATGTTCGAAACATGCACGTTCGCCGTGAAAGTGGCGCCGCCATCGCTCGAAGTTACGGCGACGATATTGGAATCGAAGGCGTCGGCGCCGGCGGCAATGACTTTGCCGCTCGGTTGCGAAAGAGCTTGCATTCCGAAATCCGCCGGGCCCCCAGCGGGCTGCACTGGATTGGCGAAGGTGACTCCCCCGTCTGTGGAGACGGCGAAGTAGACGATGTCGCCCGAGCCGTTGTCGTCCCACTCGGCATAACAGTTGCCGTAGTGAGGGCTGGACGCGTTACTGTCGCAGCTTATCCACGTTTTGTCAGGCTTGGGGTAGGTGGGGCCGAAGGAGATGGGATTGTTCCAGGTGAGTCCGCCGTCGGTGGAGCGGCTGACTAACATCGGTTGCGACGCTTGACCCGAAGGGTAAACCTCCAGGTTGGCAACAAGCCAGACGTTGTGTTTTGCGTCGTACGCAACTCCCGGGTCGCTGGCCCGGGGGACAGTGCCGCCGGAGAGGACGGTGACGCCCGGCAAAGAGCCGGTTGTCCAGGTCACGCCGCCGTCGGTAGAGGTAGCGAAGCCGTTGTCGCTTGAGCCACCGTTGCTGAAGTAGCGACCCATTTGGAAAGCGGAGACGATGGTGTTGCCGTTGAAGGACGTGGCTGCCTCGACTTCGGTCGCGTGAAAGCTGTCTGTGTTGGTAAAGGGATCGCTGCTGATTTGAGTCAGGGCAACCTGGCCCTGTGCACTAAGGCAGAGTGCCATGAAGGCGAGCAGTACAAAAAGGTTGGTCAGGGGTTGACGGTGTGCGGCAGTTGAGGGAAACAACATGATCGGACCTCCACCTGAGATTGAAAAGAGTCTGCAATGAGACCGCTACGATCAAGCCGTCGAATACTGTCGTTCCTAGGAGAAGCGATGGGAATCATCCCCTTGAAGAGCAACATGTGTCAATCGGGACTAAAGGCTCCATGTGGCCGCAAGGCTTTCCCCGAGCGCGGTCCCGCCGAGCCGGATTCCACGGCGCTATCGCCGTTAGGGGGCTAGACATCCGCCGCCACGGGCCCCCGCTCCGCTCTCTCAAACAGCCGCGCTGTGACCACCCCAAAGATAAAGCCGCCCACATGCGCCAGGTAAGCCACTCCACCCGTCTGCGCATGCGCCACCTGACCCGCGTTGAAAAGAAGCTGGGTGAGGAACCAAAAACCGATCAACAGCGCGGCCGGAATCATCGTGATCTTCACAAATATAAAGATCACCAGAATCGAGCGAATCCGATCGCGAGGATACGTGACCAGAAATCCGCCCATCACCGCCGCAATCGCCCCGCTTGCCCCCAGGTTGGGGACGGTGGAATGCGGGCTGGCTGCGACCTGGGCCAGCATCGCCACCAGCCCGCCCACCAGATAGAAGACCAGATATCGCCCTCGCCCCATCGCATCTTCCATCTCCGGGCCAAACGCCCACAAGAAGATCATGTTGCCGATGATGTGCGACCAACTGGCGTGCATGAACATCGCCGTCAGAATCGTGACCAGGTGATGCCCCGAAGTAATCTCCGCGGGAATCGCCGACCACTGCGTCACGAATCCCTCGCCACCCATCAGCTCCAGCACGAAAACGAAGGCATTCACCAGAATGATGATGATGGTAACCACGGGAACCCGCGTGGGTCGCCGCGACGCGTCGCTTAACGGAATCAGCCCCCCCATTTCTCTTTCCTCCATGTGGGGACAGCCGTCCTCGGCTGTCCGCCGGGCGCAGCCCGGCCCCGTGTGGAGCGGACACTCCTGTCCGCTGCCTTTGACTTTGATCTTGCCCTTAGCTCTTACCCTGGTTCGAGCCTTCCCGCCCGCTAAGCCGCTAACGACGATACCCGCTGAAGATCATGCTAATGCCCACCAGCGTGCCAATCGCCCAGGCCGAACTCGACGGCCACTGCATGTAGATCATCAGCCCCAGCAGCAGCGTAATGATCCCATCGATCAGCAGCCAGCTCGATCCATGGATTGGACGCATCTTCACATACAGCACAATGTTCAGGATGCCTTCAATCAGAAACAGCGATGCCAGCAGCAGCGTAAGCGTCGCCACGCCGAGCACGGGATGGAACAGCAAGTACCCACCAAAGCACAAATATGCGATCCCGACCAGGACCTTCCAGATCATGCTCCCCGCGCCATGCACGCGAAAAGCCAGCATCAGGTGAACGACGCCCGCCAAAACAATCAGCCACGCCACCAGCGCGTTAACCGCCACCGCGGCAAGAAGTGGCGAACCGATCGCCACCATGCCGAACACAATCAGCAAAACGCCCCACAGAATGGAAAGCGTGGAAGCGTGCCGAACCATCTCAACCGGAGTGTTCTGTGCCATAGAGGCCTCCTTTAAGAAGCGGCCTAAGCGTACGCCAAAAAGCGCATTTGTTGAAGTGCGAGCTCGTATAGGTACATGCCAATATGGGGACAAGGTCAGATGTCACAGGGCGGGTGTGGAAATCGAGAGGTCAGCGCCGGAGGTCGGCGGCTATCCACTCGATCAACTCGCAGGCATTGACAACCAAAGTCTGACGCCAGATCTTGGGAAAGTGGCGCTTGTTGCCGGTCACCAGATAGTCTGCGCGGGCGGCCTCTGCGCATTCAAGAAACTGGTTGTCGGCTGGGTCGTGGGCGATTGTTAGTCTGCGGGATGGGTTCACGATTTGTGCCGAGTCTCGAATCAGCCGCATCGATCTCGTGAGGCGCTTTCGAGCGATGGCGAACTTGGGGCGGGCAAGAACTCCGGCATACTCGGCGAGAATCGCTTCGGAAGCGGCCAGTTGCAATTTCCCGGCAAGCACAAGGTCCAAAGCGTGACGCTCGAAGCCGTCGGTCTTTAAGTGTGCCGATACCACAATGTTGGTATCCAGCACTACGCGAATCGTTTTTGATGGAAATCGTTTCAAGGCCTCTGCCCCAGCGTAGGTGAACCGTGGCTAGAGCGAACGCTCGCGCCTGTAACTCCGGATTTCCCGGTTGATCTCCCGCTGAGAAAGCTTGCCTTTGCCCTTCTTGCGGGCTTCTGCGCGGATGGCGGCGAGAACTTTCTTTTGCGGCGCGATGGTGTTGAGAAAGTCCTTGATGCCCATGATCACAACCTGGGGTTCGCCGCGGCGGTCTACGACAAAGCGGGCCTGCTCCAGCCGCGCCCGCCGCATGATTTGCCCCAGTTGGGTGCGTGCCGCCAGCGCGGAAATGACTTTCAGCGATGTATCGAGAGTAGCCATCGTCTTTACTCGAACTGATTAATCAGTTCAACACATCCTAGCATGATCGCTGGACCCTAAGAGGGACGGCGCTGTGGAACCCCACGTTTCGCAGAGAACGCGAAACATGGGGCTCCCGGGGATCATACGAATCATCCCTTCGAAGCCTTGTCATTCCGACGCGCGAGCGCAGCGAGACAGGAGGAATCTGCTGTCTGCCGGGGACCGCCGCCGCGTGGGACGCCATGTCGCTCCCAGGCGAGGACATTCCTGCCAGGGCGAACCTCAGTTTCTCTGAAAAAAGGAGTTATCCCCCGAAAAAAGGAGTTATCCCCCGGTCTGTCGTTTCTTAATTAGCAGGAGAAGTTCCTAACCTGCTAAGGAGAGGCAAATATGAAAAAGATCTATCTTGGTGCTCTGGCGGTTGTACTCTTGGGCGCAGCGACGTTACTCGCTGCTCCGCCCGGATTCATCCCCTTTCAGGGGCAGATGTATGGAGAAGCCAATCAGGGACAGCCCGCGCACCACAGCCACCAGACCATCAGTGTAAGCGTGCCGCGCGGCATGGTAATCGACAACCACGAGGGAGGGGGAAACATCCATTGCTGCGGCGGCGACGAAAATACAAACAATGCTTCAACCTCGGTTCCCACTGGTATCTACGTCGAACCCGGCGGGGGAAATGGTGGCGAGTGGGGCGTCTTTAACATTGGTCGCGACCCGATTGTCGATGACGACTCCGGCGAAATTAAGGGCTACAAACTGTCGGCGGACTTGTATTGCGGACCGAGCGCAAACAGGGGTGGTTGCAATGTGCATTTGGCCGCCTCGATTAAGCTAAGGCCGAGGCAGTAACCTGAGTACGGAACAAGCCCCGCCGGGCCGATGGTACTGCACACGCGAAGTGTGTAGGAGCCCCTTCGACAAGCTCAGAGTAAATTGCGGTCGTTGCCGGCATAAACAAAGGCCAGTCTGAGAAATCAGATTGGCCTTTTCCTTTTTCGGGAACCTCTCCCGAATTTCCCATCTTTGTTGCTCGGAACCCCGCTCCCTGCACCTATGATTGCCCCTGTCGTTGAAGGGATGTGTTTGTGCTGGTTTCGGTCTTCGCACACATTCTTGTGCCTCTGATTGCTCTGGTTGCGGTAGCCGTCATCCAATTCGACAAGAGTATTCCCATGCCCGCGCAGATCGCCGAGGGTGGTACGGACCTCTGCATCCTGGCGATTGGGGCCACCGGAAGCATGTTCATCAGTCCCAAATTGCATGAGAAATTTGGACCGGAGTGGATGGTGCTGCTCAGCATCATGATCGTGCTCGGCACGGTGACTCTGGCGGGCATATCCATTCATGTGAATCGCTCGCAGATGGCGCTGCTCAAGCGGGCTGCAGTCAATTGCTTTCTGGGGGCCTTGGCTCTATGCTTGGTTTGTGGGATTGTGATTTGGGGAGTTGCGTAGCATGGAAGCATTGAAGTTCTTGGCCTTCATCGTGGGAATGAGCGTGGCCGTGGCGGGCGTAATCACGTTCCTCGTAAGTTTGGCGATCAACCCTCTTGAACGCATGCGCCAGCGCTGGGTCGAGCGCGAGCGCGAATCCGTCAAAGCTGCGCGGGTTTAGCAAACACCGTCCCCGTCCGGGCGATGGCCCATCGTTGCCACATAAGCAAAGCTGCCGCGGAAAAAACCCACGAATCCATGCGTGACGTGGAAGAGCGGCGCTTCAGCGCCGCGTAAAGGCTCTAAAACCAGCCCGGGCTTCAGCCCCCGTGGTCGTATTTCTTATCCGCTAGAAGTTTTCCGCAACCTCTTCCGCCTGCCGCATACCGCCCGAAAAAGGACCACGCTTCGCTGGGTGCGGACAGTCTCGAACGCACCGTTTATTCGCCGCGTGTTCGCCGCTACGATTCCCAAACATTTGTCGTTAAGTATAAGAAACCAAAGTGAATATAAGCGGGATTGTGTATTTCACGCAAGGCGTGGAGTACAATCTCAGCCATGCGAACTCTCTTGTTCTTTGCGGGGTCTACCTTGGGTAGCATAGCCTTCCAAGCAAGCGTGGCCCTGTATCCGTCCACCCTTCAACAGTATGGGTGGCTGGTGAAATGGATATGGATAGCATGGGCGGCGATTTGGTTAATCTGGCTAATCACCCACCCCACGTTTGTCGAGTCCATCTTTGGGCGCTCAAGGAAAACCCTCCCGGAAGCGATTCCCAGCCCTCAGCCCCAAGTTACCACTACCGTCTCGCCAACAATCTCGCCTATCATCGCGCCAGTATTTAACCTTCCCAGTCAGACACCGCCCGTACTTCCTCCTCCTCCCATTTCTAAGCCGAAACCAGAATCTAAATTCAACATTCAAGCCTCTGATGTTTACGAATTGCTGCTTTACGAACAGGAGCATGGATATAGCAGAACTCATGAGAGGAACTATGGCTATTCGCAAAATGGATTAGCGATAGATATAGGAAACAATCCCCATGAGGAATTCGACGTAGGGCCTATCAGCGGGGTTCTCGCAACTCTACGCATAAAATGTGTGCCACCGATCGACATAACGCCGCTAGTATGGCTTGGTGAATCCTACGACGAAACGGAATTGCAGGTTGGACGCCCCAAGACGGTGATCTTGGCTGCGTCTATAGCTTTCCATTCCAGCCAATGGTTTTTCCCGAGGTTTTTGCCTCACATGCAAAGTGGGAAATATCGCTCTGTTGACTTCAACATGGCTATCCCGAAAGGCGCACCGAAAACAGAAGCCGAACTTTTGTTGAGTAATAGTACCAAAGGTAGGATTATTTTCAAGGTTGCTCTAAGCTTGGAATTTCATAACAATTTGAACTTCCCGATAATCACCCGCGTCTGACTTAAGCAGCTTTCGTGAGTTCTTTGTATTCGAGGTTGTCAGAGTGAATGAGTTTCAGCATCGTACCGCGGAAGAGGAACGGATTCTTGCGGTTGTTAAACCGCCACGTCATTTCGTCAAGGTAGGCCGGAAGATGCCTTGCGGGGTAGCGCGATGAAGGAGCGGCCTCACACATCGCAGAGTCCCCGGCTACTCTGCCCGAGCGTGAGCTTTCGGCGCGGGCGCGCCGCGTAGCAGACCTTCGGTGCTCAGGTCTTCGTCCACTTCAGGCCAGTGGATCCCATAGCCCCCGCCAGCAATCTTCCAGTTCGAGGCTGTGGCCTCCAGCAGGCGCGGATACCAGACGAGCGGCACGGTGATGACGCGGCCATCGCGCAGGTTCACGCTGATTGTGTCGTCGGTGAATTGGACGTCCAGCACGCGCTCATCCGCCGACGATGCCGAAAAAGTCATTCCATGCCTCCAGAAACCGCTGACGCGACTCTGTCACCATCGATTGTATCTCGCGCAGTTCGTGGGCGCGAAATCCAAAGTTTGCCGCCAGTTGCACCGGATCAAGCCAGAATTTTGCCGAAAAGTCATCGCGATCGACATGAACATGCGGCGGCTCGTTCGGCTCATGGCTGTAGAAGTAAAACCGGTAAGGGCCGGAGCGAAACACCGTCGGCATGGCGCGATTGTAGCAAAGGCCCTGTTAGCGAGGTTTTCCACACCCCCAATGTTCACCTAACCTTGACCTCCTCCCCGCAATACGAAACAATCCCCCTATAGCTTTAAAAAGCTATAGCACGCCGCTAACTCCTTGGAGCTCAAGATTTTGCCCCTAACTGATTGCAACCAATAGATTAAATCGCAAAATCCCGCCAAGCCCATGATTCCAATAGACCGTGGGGGAGGGGGTAGGAGGACACAATGCCAAATTTCCCAAATCGGTGCCAGCACATCCGAGTCAACGGCACACTGTGCGGATCGCCCGCCCTGCGTCGCAATCGCTTTTGCTACTTCCACAAACCCCACCACGAAGACCCCGCGCCCGCCGCCGCAAGGTCGCCATCACGCTCCCCATCCTCGAAGACGCCAACGCGATCCAGGTTTCGCTCATGCAGATCATGCGCCTCATCATCTCGGGCGAGATCGACGGCAAGAACGCCGGACTCCTCCTCTACGCCCTACAGACCGCCAGCTCCAACCTCCCTCGCACCCGCTTCGAGCCCTACCTGCACGATGTGGTGCTTGACCCGAAAACCGTCCACGAGACTCCACTCGGCTCACACATCTGGGAGGAAGAAGACTTCCTCGACGACGAAGAAGAAGAGGATGAAGACGCAGCCGATCCGCGGCCAGACTTCATTCCCCGCACGCCCGCCGAAGCCCGCAACCAGGCCGAACTCGACCGCTGGGCCTCAGCCGAGGCCGACCGCCTCGCCATCATCGGCGCCGCCCAGCGCAAAGCCGAAGAGCTGGCCGATGAGCGCGCCGAACGGCTCTACCAGGAAGGCCTGGAAGCAGAAGCAGAGGCAAAAGACAAGGCAGAAGAAGAAGCCGCAGCACACCTGATCCAGAACTTAGCGTCGAAACTCCCCACCCCCCCAGCCACAGTCACCCCGGCAGGCCACGCCGTTCTCCCCACAAAAACCACACCCCCACCCCATAAACGCCCGCCGGAGAAAGTCAGCCTCGATGAGGTAAGAAAAAAAGTGACGGCCCAGATCGTAAAAGCCCTCCCCGCCATCGCCGCCGCCCCCACTCGTGTGGAACGGCATCCTGTCCGTTGCTTTTGACCCTGCGCCGCCGCGCCGGCTGTGTATTTTTCACAAACCTGAGCTTGAGGCTAGGCGCCAGCAACCGATTCTTCTTGACATTCGCCTTCCCTTCGCCAACAATACCCCATGGCGATTACACGCAGGCAGCGCGAAGTGTATGACTTTATCTCCCGCTTCGTGGCGGAGCATGGATACTCTCCGTCGTTTGAAGAGATTGGCAACGGGCTTGACCTGAACTCGCTGGCCACGGTGCACAAGCACATCACCAACCTCGAGAAGAAGGGACTGCTCACGCGCGACTACAACCGCAGCCGGTCCATCGACTTGCTGCCGCCCAAGGGACGCCTCAAGCAGGCCATGAGCGTCAACACCGGGCTGGTGCTGCCGCTGCTGGGGCGCATTGCCGCCGGCCAGCCGATCGAAGCTGTGCAGAGCAATGAGACTATTTCGCTCGCCGACTTCGTGCGTTCGAAAGATGTGTTTGTACTCGAAGTGCGCGGGGACTCGATGCAGGATGAGGCCATCCTCGACGGCGACTACGTGATGGTGGAGAAGCTGAAGACGGCGCACAACGGCGACATCGTGGTCGCGATTGTCGATAGAGATGATGCCACGCTCAAGCGCTTTTACCGGGAAGGCGATAATATCCGCTTGCAGCCTTCGAATGTGACTATGAAGCCAATCATCGTGCCGGCGGCGTCGGTCGAGGTGCAGGGACGCGTGATTGGGGTGCTGAGGAAGTACTGAAGGGCAGTTCTCAGTTGTCAGTTCTGAGACAGGCCCAAAACAAAACGCACGCGACGTTACAGCCCGCGTGCGTCTGAGGTTCAACCTGGAAGCCAGTGGCTAGAACTTACTTACGCAATGTGCTTGTCCAGAGCCTGCGCGATCGCTTCTTTCGGACGGTATCCAACGATCTGCTCGACCACCTGCCCGCCCTTGAACACCAGCAGCGTGGGGATGCCGGTCACTTTGTAGCGCATCGGGGTTGAGCTGTTGGCGTCGACGTCCATCTTGCCGATTTTGATCTTGCCCTGATAGTCCTTGGCAAGCTCTTCGACGATGGGGGCGATAGCGCGGCAGGGGCCGCACCAGGTTGCCCAAAAGTCCACCAGCACGGGCTTGTCCGATTTCAAAACATCTGCATCGAAGTTCGCATCGGTGACTTCGACGATTCCATTGCCTGCCATATCGTTTCTCCTCGTTGTAACGTCGCGTTTCGGCGGACGCTCCCATCTGTTGGAAACAACGAGCAGTCGTAGCCGGGACCCGGACGATCTTTAAATACTCTATAAATGCCTGGCCCACCGGGCCAACCCTTTATCCTACCACCTGCCGTTTGATGCGTGGGACGGGTGGAAAGTCGCAAAACGAACCGGGCGGCTAAAGCTGCCCCGCAATAAAAAAAGCGCCTCGGACTTTTCAGTCCAAGACGCCTCGGCAGCCCTCCCCCAGAACTGCCAAACCACGAAATGGATAGTAGAGAACTACTCATTCGGTGTAAACGTCACTTTGGTAATCGCATTTTCCGGAGTTGTGAGATTGTGCTGAATCGGCAGACTTCGCGCTCAGGATTCACTCAGGATTCACTGCTGCTTGCGCCAGGTTTGGCCATCGTCGCTGGTGGCCCAGACTTCAGCGTTTGATGTGCTCACGGTTCCGTTACGGGGATCGGAGAACTGAATGCTGACAATATCGCCGGTAAGAGCAAAGCCGGCAGCGGAGGGAAGCACGCGGACCCAGAGATCGCCGCCGTCCATCGTGTGGTACAGCGCGCCGCCGGAACCTCCGGCCCAAATTTCGGCGGAGTCGGACGATACGGAAAGGGCGCGGAAGATCGTGCGTGTGACTGCCGGGGCCGCGTTGTCAGAGGACTTCTCTGCGGACTTCGCTGCGGACGGGGCTTTGGATCTTACCTTCGCGTCCGCATCGTTTTTCGTCCCCGTCTTTGCATCGGCTTTCGTGTGGGCCGCGCTCGC
>WNFJ01370308.1_pt1 | contig 11445 bp, 10 predicted proteins | sample 5400461 | NCBI WGS metagenome assembly WNFJ01 (sample SAMN13153349, study PRJNA577476) | soil metagenome | isolation source: 115 cm saprolite on Douglas fir-dominated hillslope | place: USA:California | collected 2013-09-17 | reverse complement strand
GAAAATGTGGGCACCCGCCATCGCGCCGCCTATCGCTTCGTCAACGACCACCCCGACGGCCTAGCCATCGTTATCTCTCAAGATGGGGGCGTGTCGTTCGTCGCGAATCGTGAGCAAGAGGTGGTCTTCTGGGAACAATCCGTTAGCCCCTGATCTACGTCAGAATAGGATCCCGACGCGCAACAAGTCGACTGTCGGCAGTACGCCCCCAAGCGTATCTACAGCCCGCGTGGCGTCGGAGCTGCGCGCGAGCAAGTCCGCAGGGACGGTGCTTGCGAAATTGGAATTGATAGGCACCTGCACGCCCGCTTCGGTCCCGATCGTGATTCCTGGCCCAAGAGTCCACAAGAAGCCAATGCGCGGGTTCACGAAGTAGGTGTCGAGAGTGGCGGACTCTGCAACCGGTCCGATTGGCGCGATGGTTATCGTGGTGGACGCCCCGATGTGTTGATATCCCGCCCGAAGGCCGAGAAAGAACGTTCCACGAAACGGAAAGAAGCGCAGATCTCCGGACAACGACCAGAAGGTTGCGGCCACGCCGGATACGGAGATCGTTGGGGACGTGCCGTACTCGACGCCGAGTCCGAGGATGCCGCCGAGTCGAACCATGCCCTCCAACACCAACGGACGCGGAAAGCCGAGACCGCCGAGCGCGCCGATGCGCAGTGGCTTCGGAGCCTCGCTTGCACGTTCACCGGCCGCGACGTCCTTGGCGACCGTATCTGAACCGACCGCTGGCGGCGCCTTAGCGGTCTCCTCACTGCGGACCTGAGCGCCGGCAGAATTGCTTGAAAAAATCACGGCCAGGACAATGAGCTGCCAGGTCTGCATCATTTCGCCAGCGACCGAGACGCCGTTGGTCTTTAGTGCTTAGCGACAATCGTGCCTGTTTTCAGGCTCATGCGGACGGAAAGGCAAAGCCGTCCGCATTTCATGACGGACGACGACTCAGTGGGTACGGCTCTGCGATTCCCGAATGAGGCGCATGAAGTGGTCCGGCTCCAACCACCGCCCGTCAGCATAGTAGTCGTAGTTTCGATTGATGCCCGTGCCTTCACCGAGATCGTTCCATGTCGCGAGCACCAGGAGCTCGGCGTCGCTCGAATCGGCTAGGACGCGCTTTAGTAGGGACGAGTCTTTGATGATGCGATCGCGATCGTTGGCAGGTTCGCCGGGCCGGTCTCGGCCGACCGAGTCCCATTTGACCATGGCATGGTCGACGATGTGACCGTTCAGACGCGAGCGACTCCTCTTTTCGGGCATGGTGTGCGTCATCCAAGTGAACTTCGCGTCGGCGACGTGCGGCATCTCCCCATCCGCGAAATAGGCTACGTCGACGTCGACGAACGGTTCCTCTCCGAAGTCGGCCTTGAACCGTTCCTTCATTTTGGCAAGGACGGCGGCCGAACGCTCTCGAGGTTCCAGGCTTCCGGCATTGTAGAAATAGATGAAGGGCCGCCCCTTGAAACGGTACCAGTAGCGTTTGTCGATTTGCTGGTAGAACGGCTTCCACTTGGCGTCGTAAAGGAGATTCGCCGTCCGTTCGGTATCTCTCATGTTGGGCTTCTGTTTCCAGAACTCGCCGAAGTAGGGCTGGCCCCATGTCCACGTGTCGTCGAAGAGAGCTATCTGAACCGGCTGGTCTAGGCTTGCGAGCGCCTTGGCGAGGGGCGCAAGCTTGCCCTCGCTGATGTCAGGTCCGTACGTGTTGAGCATCAGGAATTGCAACCCAGCATACTTTGCATCGAGCAACTCTCGTCTCCAGAAGCCGGGTTCGGCGGGCGCATAGAGGCCGCTCTCGCCTGTCTTGAAGCCCAGGATCGGGTGCGCCGCGTCCATGCCCGGCGCGTGCGTGTTGGCCCAGTCCATGGCGCAATTGACGCCCCCGGGACAGCCGAAGAAAAACATGAATACCGCGCCAACGTCACGTTTGGCCTGGCGTTTGGGGGCCTCCAAAAGCTCGGCTTGAGAGATCCATGGGTCCGAGTAGCTCAGCTTGGCCTGCCGCTTTTGGTCGTTGCAGAGCGCGCGAACGACGTCGATGCGACGCGTGTGCGGGTCTTGGCGCAGTCGCTTGGCCCAAGGCTCGACAGCGTCCGGTGGCGCGGGCCGCCCGTTGATCTGACAATAGGCGGCCTTGACGAAGGCTTCAGGCGTGTGTCCGAGGTTGACGTCGATGATCTCGCTGCGCGCGCAGGGACCTTCCCACTCGGGCTTCAAGTGAAAAAGGCTGGGAGCCTCTGAGTGGTGCGTTGCGGCGCTCTCTGTGGCAGCCGCCGTTGCAGGGCCGGATGGCGCAGCCGCAGCGGCGCCGGGCGGGTCGACCGGATGCAGGATTATGCAGCCCACGACACCTCCTCGGAGCGAGGTAACGAGTGCGGCCAAGCAGAGCGCGGCGGCCACCTTCCCTCGACTCCCGCCGCCGGGCGGCGAACCCGAGTCATCGCAGCGATTCCGCGGCGCAAATGCGTTCTTCATGTCGGATCTCCCGATGCACGAGCGAGGTCTTGTGGGGAAGGCAGCTACACGCCACCCCTGTGATTTGAGGACGATGTCGCGGTGATATAGGTACAAGTGAGCAGTTTGGAGCGCGCCGATGCCGTCCCGTAAGGCTGAGAAGATTGTCCGAACTCTGCGGGACGAGATTTTGTCCGGCCAGCGTGCGCCCGGCGAAAAGCTGCCTACGTACGATGCACTGATTGAGCAGTTTCGGATAACTCGCCCGACGGTTGCGAGGGTGCTGCGGGCGCTCCGCAAAGAAGGTCTCATCGAAGTGAATGGGACGCGCGGAATTTTCGTCGCCGCGAGCTTCCCACACCATCGCCGATACCTCTGGGTGACCAGCGAGCAGCCGGGGTCGCTCGAGTGGACAAGCTTTCTCGCCACGATTCTCGACCTCATCGAACGCAACGAAACGGGAATCGCCGGCGAGGTGATTCCCTTGGTTGGCGTGGACGGGCGTGCGAACAATCCCGAATACCAACAACTGTGCGAAGCCGTGGAGCACAGCTCGGTGGCGGGTCTCTTTCTGATGAACTCGGCCGCCGTGTATCTGTTGCCCGCCCTGCAGACGCCAGGACTTCCGCGCGTCGCGATTTGGGCGCCGTTGCCTCATGCGGGTTTGCTCAGTCTCGACTTCGACGCGCTGCTCGAACGTGCGTGCGCCCGCCTGCTCGAGAAGGGCCGGCGTGTTGCCGTGATCTCGCCGCACGCGCCGAACTTGGCGCGTGCCCAGGAGTACCTCTGCAAACAGGGACTGGACGAGGACCGCGTGTGGGCGCTCCACGTGGCCCCCGTAGGATGCGATCGAATTACCGAACTGCTCTTCGATCGCGACGACCGCCCCGACGCAATTTTCGTGACCGACGACAATCTTGTCAAGCCGCTCCTGGCCGGGCTCAAACGCGCCAAAGTGCGGCCCGGCAAGGAGGTCTACGTGTTGGCTCATTGCAACTGGCCTCGGCCGATCGGTCTCGCCGAGGGGGTCGAGCACATCGGGTTCGACGTGCGAGAGGTGCTGTGCGCGGCGAAGGAAGTCATCGATGAGCAGCGCGCTGGGCAGCAAGCGCCGCGGCGTATCGTACCGCCGCGATTCGCGGACGAGCTGACGCGGCCGATGGCAATGCGAAGCTCGCGCGAATAGCGGCTTGTTTCCTGGGCTAACCATTTTGGACGAAAAACGAGACCTCGAAACCTTCCCCGCGATTTTCGAATTGGACTCGCCGGTCGGTCGCTCGAGCCTCGACGCCGTTGAGCTCGAGCCTGTCGACGGCGCACCCCATAAACACGAGGTGCAGACGGCGGCGGCGAAATTCCGGAAAACCGTTGCCACTCACTTTCGCCGAGATGCGAACCTGATTCTGTTGGCGACTGACAAAGAAAGTTGTTCGAAGAAATTGCCCTCGCAAGAACGCATCGGAGATCCCGTCGTCCTCGTGAAGATGCGAACAAAACTCCCCGTCCTCCTCGGGAATGGCGACGTGAAGCTCGAGCGCGTCGGGATGGTAATTCATAGTCGAGGCCGGGGGGGTCGCGAGCGTTGGGATGACGCGCCCGCCCCGCGCGAACAGGGGTATTCTGTCGAGCGGCGCGTTGGCCGTCATGAACTGCCCGCCCGCGTGCCGTTCCCCCGTGTACCAATCGATCCATGTTCCTTGGGGCAGGTAGACGTGACGAGCCGTTTGCCCGGGTCCGAGGACGGGTGCAACCAAGATCGCGTCTCCCAACAGAAACGCGTCGTCGGTCTCGCGGGCGTGGCGGTCGTGCTGAAAGTCGTAGACGAGCGGGCGCTGTATCGGCTCGCCCGTCTCACTTGCACGAATGAAAGTGCTGTAGATATAGGGCAATAGGCGATAGCGAAGCGCGAGCGCCGAGCGGCTCCTCTTCTCGACCCCCGGCCCAAACGACCATGGATACTGATCTCGCTCGCCCTTCTGGTTGTGACAGCGGCAAAAGGGCGTCATGGCGCCGTACTGCATCCAGCGCACGGCGAGCTCGGGGGTAGGATTTGCGCAGAATCCGGGGATATCGGCGCCGATGAACGGCTGTCCGGAGATGCCCATCGCCATCGACATCGGTACACTCATCCGAAGGTGGTCCCAATCGGACACGTTGTCGCCGAGCCACTGCGCCGCGTACCGTTGAATGCCCGCAGAGCCCGCACGGCTCAGAATAAATGGGCGCAGTTGCGGATTCGCGCGCTTTAGCCCTTCGTGAGTGCTCATGGCCATGAGAAGGGCGTATTGATTGTGGAATCGTTCGTGCGGGTGGTTCGCGCCGTCGCGATCGAAGCGCATCGTGAAGGGCTCGACGTCGCCCGTCGCCGGCTCGTTCATGTCGTTCCAGATACCGGCGATACCGATCTCTACGTGCTGCGCGTTGAGTTCGCTCCACCAGGTGCGCGTCTCCGGTCGTGAGAAGTCCGGGAATACGGTCCGCCCGGGCCACACCTGGCCGATGTAAAGCTGGCCCGCCTCCGTCTTGCAAAAGAGATTGTGCTTTCGGCCCTCGTCGAAGACGCGGTAGCCCGGCTCGGACTTCACCCCCGGATCGACGATCGTAACGAGCCGGAATTTGTCCGACGTCATCTGCGACACCATACCCGGCACGTCGGGAAACTTGGTCGCGTCCCACGTAAACACGCGGTAGCCGTTCATGTAGCCGATATCGAGCCAAAGGACGTCGCAAGGAATCTCGCGCTCCCGATACTCGCGGCCGATGTTAAGAATCTCTTTTTCGTTGTAATCGTGATAACGGCATTGGTGATGGCCCAGCGCCCAGAGCGGCGGCGGAGCCATGCGACCGGTAACGAAGGTGTACGCCGCGAGAATGTCCGCCATCGAAGGTCCGGCGAACACGTATTCGGTGTACTGTCCGCCAGCAAATTGATACCGGTAGACCTCGCGCCCCTCGAGGTCGACGTTGGCCTTGTATCCATTGTCGATGAAGAAACCGGCCATTTTCGCGCTCTCGGTGTTGGCGCGGCAATGGTAGAAGAAAGGAATCGACGTGTAATAAGGGTCGAAGGCCGTGCTTTGGCCGCTCAGCGTACAGTCTGCCTCGTAGAGGCGATTGCGCGGAAGCACGCCGGGAGCGAGTACATCGGTGTTCCAAAGAATGAACTTGCGGCCGCGCCGGTCGAAGCGTCCCGTCTTTTCGCCGAGCCCAAAAATCGAGTCGTGCGCCGCAATGCGGCGGGTTACAAGGAAGCTGTCGTTGAGGTGGCGATAGCCGTGGGCGCCGTCTTCGTCTCTGTAGTCCTCGAAGATTACGGACCCGTCGCTCCGGTACGCGTCGAGTGCAAAGGGGCACTTGGAGATCACCAGGCGAACGCGGCCTGTGTCGATAGTGATGTCGGATTCGCCGTCTATCACTTCAAACGGCGGAGCGTCCGGCATACGAAAGCTCGTCGCGAAAGTAGGACTCTCATCGAACTGGCCGGCCTGCGAAATCTTGAGCCGCAAGAGGTCCGGTCGCAACACGTCGACGCGGAACTTCTCTTCGCCGACGCCGAGAAGGAGCCCGTGCGCCGTCTTCTCCACGAATGCAACGTCACCGAGAGGAATGAACCGCGAGACTTCCATTGGGCTAATTCGGGCTAGCTCGGCCGAGGTCGGCGACTTGGCGCCACCCCCCGTGAGAAGCGCATTACATCCCCCCGTCTCCGTGCCCGACGGCCCCAAGGGGGGGAGTTCCCTTGTAGTAGGCGATCTCGTCGATCGAAAAATCCCAATTCGTGTCGGCACTAATGAATACGATCTCCTGAATTAGATTGCCTACCTTCGCGGTCCCGCCCATGGCGTCCGCAAACTTGGCCGTATAGTTCGCCCAAGCGGTCGTGAGCATGAAAGTCACCCGCGGATGGTTGTAACAGGCGGGGCAGGGCATTGCGGGGCAAGGGCAATCGCCCCCGTTTGGTCGCCCCATCGAATCCATCGTTGCCGCGTTCGTTTGAGGCACCGCGAAGTTGAGCGCGATCTTGCTGCCGGCCGTCGCCGCCTTGGCCCAAAAGGAGATGCCGTCGAAGACGGAGACGTCGAGACAGTAGAGGCCGGCGCTTGGGTCGATCACCAGGTTGAACGTGGCGCCGACTCCAAATCCACCGGCCATCGGCGTTCTGGCGCCCATCCCGGCGTAGTGCCCCGCGTGGGCCGTGCCCGCGGCGCCGCCCGCCGCTATCGCGAGCTTGAACATGTTTGGCATTCCCGGGATGTCGTTGAACGAATACCAGCCGGGCAAGAGCATCGCCTCTTCGAAGTCGTCGACAAACGTGTCGGCGCTCGTGAGCATTTTCGTGCCGGCGCCGGCGCAGACACTCGCGGCCGTTCCGGAGCTTGCTCCGGAACCGGCGCCGGAAGATGAACCTGAACCCGAACCCGAGGTGACGGAGCCCGAGCCGCCCGCACCAGACGTTACGGAGCCGGAGGTTACGAGCCCCGAGCCGCCCGCACCAGACATGGTGGAACCGGAGGTTACGAGCCCCGAGCCGCCACCAGATCCCGTAGAGCTACCGGAGCCCACCGTCGCCGTCCCGGTACCACCGCACCCCGCGTTGGCGGCTACTGATGCGACCAATGACAACAACGACGTCGCATGCGCGAAAGCGACCCATTTAGTGCTTTGCATGCACATAGATTTGTTGTCGGGAGCACATGAAGTCAAAGAAAATCGTGGTCAAATAACGCAATTTACCAATTCGACATCCGACAACGATATGGAATCGCGGCAGACCGTTTGAGGTCGCGTGCGGGCCGCTGCGACCATCTCGCCTCGTGCCGACGGTCCCGTGCCGATAGCTCGATTCCGCGGGAGCCAACTGCTCAGAAGGATGCATCGACAAGTACGAACATTCTGAAGGGGAGGTGCGTGTCGATATTGAACTATGCGCTGACGGGTTCGATCGCTTCAGGTACTTATTGCACTGTGTGCTAACGTTTCGTCGAAGTGCGCCCGACGGGCACCCCACAAGCGAGGCGACGCGTGAGGCCATCGGGCATATCGATCCTGATGTACGTGCCCTTCGCAGGGCTCATTGCGGGGTGCGAAATCGTGGCCGGGATCCACGACATCGCGCTAAGCCCGATCGAAAGCGACGGATCGTCTACGCCCTCCGTCGACTCGTCCGGGATCGTGTCTCCGCAAGACGGCGGGGGCGACACGGGGCTTCCACAAGAGGGGGACGACGGAAGCTCGTCAGTGGCCCAGAGCGTGCCCGATGGATCCAATGCGGACGTGCAGCCGTTGCTCATCGCCGAGACAGGGATACCTCCCGAGAGCGCCGCACCGGACGCGGACGGGGCCGGCGGCGCCTACGCGGATGCCCGCTCGGCGAGCGGATTTTGCGCCTCGCAGCTTCCTCCCCCGCGCCTCTGCGACGACTTTGATGAGCACCCTTTTCCCAGTCTGTGGGGCACGTTCGACCAAGTTGGTGGCAGTCTTGGCCTCGACACCGCCGCTTTTGTTTCGGCGCCGCACTCTCTTCTTGCGCAGTACTCCCTGCTCCAGCCAAACCAGGCACTCAACGCCGCTTTGCGGACGCGCTTCACGCTTCCCCCACCACCGTCCAAGATCGGTTTGCAGTTCCAAGTGCAGCCCGTCGTCGCGGACGCGACCAACGGCGCGGCCACGGTCGTGGCTGCGCTTGACTTCTTGGACGTCTCGAACAATCGCTATAGCGTGCAATTCGCGCTAGCTCAGCAAGGCGGGGTTCTTCGCTTCCGCCTTGAGGAGCAGTCTGGATTTGTCGACGGCGGCAATGCGTACGTTGCCCATCAACTCCCCGACTCGCTTTCGGCAGGCGTGTGGACAAATGTTCGACTCGTGATTACCCGCACCGCGGCGACGACGGCCTCAGCCCGCGTCTCTTTCGGAAACGTATCCGAGATCGACACCGCACTGGCGATGACGGTGAATGGGACAACGCTTCAGTTGGCAATCGGCTCGAGCTTCGAAACCGAACCCTCCCAGGGATGGAAGATCCGCTACGACGACGTCAAACTCGACTATTAGCTCGCTCTATTGCGACACGGCGGCGGGGTGGGGACGCGCCGCACAAACCTGGGGACAGTAAACATACAAAAGTTACTAAACCAATAGAGGTAACTAGCGATGTTTGACCTGGCTTTCCCTTGTCGACCGGCCATATTTGGAATAAGGAGATGATACCGAAGGCGGGGGGCCGCAGAGTCCGCCGCCAGAGTCACGTCGCCGCGTCCGCCGCGAAGCGTGAAAATCGGAGAAATGCATTGAGCGTCGATGCGAAGGAGAACGCCATGAGTTGTACGTGGACGGTCCGCGGAGCAGGTTTGCTCGGCCTCGTGGGAATCTTCGGCGGATGTGGGCACACAGTAGCGCCCGCGTTCTTCGAATCGGTTGACTCCGGCGCGGCCTCCGGTGACGACGGCGGGAATGGCGGCGGGTTCGGCGTGTTGCCGGAGGGGGGATCTTTCATCCCGAGCTTCAGCGACGCGGGGCTGGGTGCGATAGGCAGTAGCGGCAATGGGCCGGTGATGCCCACCGGGCCCGTTACGGATTTCCCAGCCCCTATTTTCGACGGGACGGCTCCCATGAATTCGGACACGCTCTTCGGTCCCCCGGGACAGGGCGCGATGAGCGGGGGTCCGTGCTTGGTTGAGCCGGAGGGCGACGCGATCTACCCGCAGAACTGGCTTCGGCCGCGCTTCCGTTGGACCTCCGCAAATGGCGCGAATCTCTTTGAGCTGCGTCTCCACGTCGACAACCAGCTTAAGGACCTCGTCGTCTACACGACCAACAAGTCGTGGACGATGCCCAGGCCCATGTGGGACGCGCTCCGGACGCACTCACCGACAATTGCGATGAAGCTCTCCATTCGGGGGGCAGTGCAAGCGGGGAGCACCTTGCAGTCGGTAGCCATGGGAACGCAGACTTCCATGGGGATCTCTCCCGTCCAAGCCACGGGCGCAATCGTCTACTGGACGACGAATGACGTGACGACCAACAGCTCGGTGCTCAAGGGGTTTTCGCCCGGCGACGAAGCCGTTCAGACGGTGCTAACGCCCCCGCAATATGCACAGCAGCAGAGCGCGAATTCCCAGTGCATCGGCTGCCACACTTCGACTCCCGACGGAGAGTTTGCCGCATTCACTCCGACCACCATTCCAAACGATCTGACGAAATGGTCATCGATCCGAAGGCAGGCCAGGTCGGGTCGGCGCCGCCGTTCATGGGTGCTGCGGGCGCTCAAGCACTCGCGCGCTGGAACGCCGGCGGTCTCAGCTTCTCGCCAGCGCATTGGAAGACGGGCGATCGTCGTGCGATCGCTTCGTTCGACAATAACAACAACGCGTCCAATATCGTCCTTTCGTGGGTCGATCTTGAGGCGACCGATCCGCTTTTAGCCAGCGGCACCGTCGCGCGCAATGGAGACACGCAGTCGGCCGGCGCGCCGAACTGGAGCCACGACGGCAATACCGTGGCCTACGTTTCAACGAATCGGGTTTGCACCGGGCGCCTCGGTAACTGCCGTGGTGGCGAATACAACGCGCACAACGACATGGGTTCGCGAGCCGACATCTTCACCGTGCTGTACGCCGGAGGGCAGGGGGGGACGGCGGCGGGCCTGCCAGGGGCTTCCGACCCCCTGCTGCAAGAGTACTACCCAGCGTTTTCGCCCGATGATCATTGGATTGCGTTCAATCGCATTGCCAACGATCTCAATCTCTATGAACAGAGCAATGCCGAATTGTTCGTAATCCCGTCGGCCGGGGGCACGGCCAAACGCCTACCGGCCAACGACCCGCCGCAGTGCGCCGGCTTGACCAGCCCCGGGCTGGGCAATGTTTGGCCAAAGTGGGGTCCGACCGCCTTGCAAGGGGCCGACGGAAGCACCTACTACTGGCTCATTTTCGACTCGACGCGGATCGACGCCAAGACACAGCAGCTTTACATGACGGGTGTCGTTCAGCGGAGCGACGGATCGCTGGAAGCCCACGGTGCGGTTTACCTCTGGAATCAACCGCCGACCGAACGCAATCACACGCCGGCTTGGGACACGTTCAAGGTGCCACCGCAGCCGCCTCCGCGGTGACGCTTCGTCTACTCGAACTCCTGCTCGCGCGTGAGGCCGCGTTCCAGCTCAGCGAGCCCTTGGCTCACGTCGAGCGCAACGCCGAAGTGTCGAAAGCTCATCCCTGTTGCGTAGACGACTTTGAACAAGTTGTGCGAGCGACACTGCTCGCCCATTTGGCCGATTCGGACGATGTCGAGGCCGAACGACCCGGAGATTTCGACCCGGAACTTGCGCGACATGTAAGAAAGGACAGCCTTTGCATCCACGTGTTCGGGCACGCTGATTGCGACAACGGAGTTGAGCCGATGCTCGGGCGGGATGAACAGGCGCAGGCCCATGGCTTCGACCCCGGCCTGCAGCGATTCTGAACTGACGCGGTGTCGCTCGTGTCGCGCCTCTAGGCCTTCCTCGCACACGAGCCGCAATGCCTCGTAGAGCGCGAGAATACCTGGGACAGGCGCCGTGTAGTGGTACTGGTGCTCGCCCCAGAAACGCTGCGCGCGGATTGCGTCCAAGCACCAGTGGGTCGGCGGCTCCGGACGGGTCCGGATGGTTGCCCACGCTTGGTCGGAGAAGGCGATCAGCGATACGCCGGGAATCGAAGAGAGACCTTTTTGACCCCCACTGACGACTGCGTCCAGCCCCCACCGATCCATTTGCAGTGGCATCGTGCTCAATGTGACGACGGCGTCGACGATCGTCAGCGCGCCGTGCCGAGCAGCCACTTGGGCAATCTCCGGCAGCTCGCTGTTAAGCACCCCGCACGAATTCTCGCCTTGGACCAAGGTAACTACGTCGAAGCGCCCTTTTGCGAAGGCGCGGCGAACCATGTCGGCAGTAACCGGCCTGCCGGTCTCGGGCTCAACGAAGGTGACTTCCGCGCCGACCCCGACGGC
>WNFJ01260913.1_pt1 | contig 11448 bp, 10 predicted proteins | sample 5400461 | NCBI WGS metagenome assembly WNFJ01 (sample SAMN13153349, study PRJNA577476) | soil metagenome | isolation source: 115 cm saprolite on Douglas fir-dominated hillslope | place: USA:California | collected 2013-09-17 | reverse complement strand
TGACATTTGTCGATGAAATGGCGCAGTTCGTCCGGTGTTCCGTGGCGGCTGGTCGGAGCATAATAATTTGTGACCTGATACCCCCAGGAGCCTTCGAACGGATGCTCCGCGATCGGCAGCAACTCGATGTGGGTGTAGCCCATCTCCAGGACGTATGGCAGCAGCGTCTCCGCGAGCTCGAGATAACTCAGTGGCCGATTTCCTTCCTCCGCCTTCCGCTGCCACGAACCTAGATGCACTTCGTAAGTACTGATCGGCCTCCGCGGCCATTCCTGTGAGCGCCGGTGTTGCATCCAATCCGCATCGCTCCAGGTGTATCGCTCTAAATTATAAACCAGAGAACTTGTCGATGTTCCGTGCTGATTAAAAAACGCGAACGGATCGCTCTTGAGCAGAAGCGCGCCGGATTGCGCGCGAATTTCAAATTTGTAATGGGCACCTTCTTTGACGCCCGGCAAAAATAATTCCCACACCCCACTGCCAAGAAGTTTTCGCATCGGATTGACACGTCCATCCCAGCCGTTGAAATCGCCGACCACGCTCACGCGCTGCGCGTTCGGCGCCCAAACCGCGAAATAAACGCCGGCTGCATCACCGATCTTCCGCAAATGCGCGCCGAACTTCTCGTAGAGCTGCCAATGCTGGCCTTCGCTGAACAAGTGCAGATCGACCTCACCCATGATCGGGCCGTATTGATACGGATCGCGCATCGCGTATTGCGACCCGTCCCAGTTGGTGACGCGCAGATGGTAATCGAGCTCGCGAGTCGCGTTTGAAATTTTCGCCTGAAAGAAACCATCGCGATGGATCTTCTCCGCCTCGACCGGCGCCTGACCGTTTTGCACGATCTCGATCTTGCGCGCGTCCGGACGAAACGCACGAATGGCAAGATCGTCCCCCATCCGATGCGGCCCCAAAATACGGAACGGATCGGAATGGGTGCCGGAAAGAAAACTGTTCAGCTCATCCGGCGGCAACCCGGCCACGGCGAAAGGTTTCATGACTATTCAACCTAGAGTTCGCGCGTGGCTTTTCAATGAGCTGTCTGTCATCCCGAACGGACGTGAGGGATCTCCCATAAGGTGATTGATTACGCCAGATAATTTGTGTGATCCGCGCTTCGATTGGGAGATCCCTCGCTTGCGCTTGGGATGACAACGCTTCGCTCGACATGACAAGAGACCGGCAGATAGTTTGAATCAATGGAAAAAAGTGAGGACGGCGCGGTCGATGAGCTGCTGCAAACTTACGGCGAGACTGGCGGCATCAATTACCTCGATGCTGCTGCCACGCTTCCCTCGCGCCTTTCCATCGAAACCGCCTGCACCGATTTGATGAGCCTGATGTTTCCCGGCTTCCGCAGTGAACAGGTCGTGAGCTCGGAAGATTTGGCCGAGATCACGCGCGTGCGCGTGCGGAACTTGCGGGCGCGACTGAAAACCGAAATTTGCCGGAGCCTGGGAAAAATTCCGCCCAACGAAGCGACCGAAACACAAGCCGACAAATTTCTGTCCGATTTCTTCGCCGAGCTGCCAAATGTTCGTCGCCTCCTTTGGACCGACATCGACGCAGCGTTTGAAGGCGATCCGGCGGCGAGAAGCTACGAAGAAATCATTCTTGCCTACCCGTCTCTCGAGGCGATTGCGATTCAGCGAATGGCGCACGTTCTTTACGCAATGAACTTGCCGCTGATTCCACGAATCATGACCGAGTGGGCGCACAGCCGGACTGGGATCGACATTCACCCGGGCGCAAAAATCGGTTCGCATTTTTTCATCGATCACGGCACCGGAGTTGTTATTGGCGAAACTTCCGAGATCGGTTCGCGGGTGAAGCTTTATCACAGCGTCACCCTCGGCGCGCGCAGCTTTCAAAAGGACGAGCACGGCAAAATCAAGAAAGGCGGCAAACGTCATCCGACCGTCGAAGACGACGTGACAATTTATCCGGGCTCGACCATTCTCGGCGGCCAAACCGTGATCGGCGCACGATCGACCATCGGCGGCAACGTCTTTCTGGTGCAAAGCGTGCCGGCCGATTCGCTGGTTTATTACGAGGAGAAACAGCTCCGAATTGTACCGAAGCGAAAAAAGAAACCGATCAGCAGCCACGACGAATTCAGCGAATGAAAATCGGAAGTCAGGTTGCCAGCCTCACTTGCTGCCCGGACGCGGTCTGAATTAACACCGCGCTTCAGCGAGGTGTACGGAAGTGCTCCCGTCGCGGCATAACCGCTTCAGCGGTTTCTCGTCGGGTGAAAACCGCTAAAGCGGTTCACGCATGTGTCGTCGCGATGATCACCCGGCTGAAGCCGGGTGTTAATGAAATGCGTCAGCAAGTGCAGATTTTTATCTCACCTTCGCGGTGAAAACTTCTTCCATCGCCAGATTGCGGCTGCAGCCCGAAATCGGATCGAGCTGTCGCCGGCTGTCCGTCCAAATCGGATACGACGTGCCATTAAAGGAAACAAGTCCGTCGTAATCGCCGTACTGATTTCCGTAATTAATTCCGGAGCATGGAAAAACGCCGCCGCAATCATGCTCGTTCGAGCTCACGGTCGTAACGCGCGTATTCGGCGAAGACCAGGACGCGCCACTATTGGTCGAGCGCGTCAGATAAATATCGGTCATGTAACGCGAGCCGGTGGTGTCGTTGCGCGTGTCGTAAAATGAAATGTTTACGTCGCCCGTGATTGAGTCGACCGACATCCAATGATTGAATCGATCGACCAGGATCGACAACTGATCAGCCACGGTCACGCGCGGCGACCAATGCGCGCCTTTGTCGTCGGAAAAGGAAAGATAAATATCGGTCGTGCCTGCCGCGGTGCGATCCATCCACGAGCAATACAATCGTCCGCGATGTGGACCGGTCGAACGATCGACGTCGAGTACCGGGTAAACCAGCGCGCCTCGGAATGACTCCGCCGGTACGCCGATATCGAACGGAATACTTTTGGACGAAACAATGTTTTGTGCGCCCCATGTTTTCCCGCCATCAAACGAACGATTGAATTGAATCGCATTCGCGACGTAATCGTTCCACGCCACATAAAGTTCGCCGTTCGGTCCGACCGCCGGCGATGCGCCAATCGATCTGCCCGGGCCGGACGGATCGTCCGCACGCGTGATGGTGAAGCTAGCACCGTGATCGGTCGAAGCGGCGACCCGGATTCCGCCGCCGATTGAGCCGCCGGCTGCTGCGTCCCATGCGATGTACACATTGTCGCGGAACGAACTGTTCAGATTTGTGTCGGCGGTAATCATCGGCTTGTCGTTGAAGTGACTGCTCCCGCCTTCGAAACCAAAAAAAGTGACATTGGGATAGGTCTGACCGCCATCCGTCGAACGCGCGACCGCCATTTCTGATCCATTAACTCCGTTGCCATTGCCGAAGAAGATGACGATGTTGCCGTAAAACACATTGCCGCGAGTATCGAATGCCAGCGTCGGATCCGAACCAAAATCGACACCGTTACTTCCCGGCGGCGGCGGCAACGGAAGGTCCACCCCACCCCAGCTCGTTCCTCCGTTCGACGAAAAATAGCCGCGCATTGGAAGGCGAAAGATTTCGTTCGAGCCGGCCGCGAGCATTCTCGGCTGCGATGGATTCAGCGTGATGAATGTCTCGCTTTGCGGACCGCATTCGTTCGAAACATCGACGTTACTGCCAAAACTGATCGACGCCGAGGGACCTCCGCCCGCGTCAGGTCCGTTATTCTTCATGAACTGATATTTGTCCCACCAAGTCGGATTGTGGGTGGTGCTGTCCGCGACCGCGCAAATTGGCAACGCGATGGCAAATTGGATCGACAGGCAAATTCGGAAAAACGGCGCTCGCATTTTCATAGCAATTCATTCTAAAACTTTTTGGCTCATTCTGTCCAAAGGATTACGGTTGGCTGAAGAAAACCAATTTGGGGAGCACACGCGCCCTCGCGAGCTAATGCCAGTCCGGCTCGGACCGGTGGCGCCCCGCCCTCCCGGACTTTTCTGGATAATAAGTATAAGTAAGAGCAAGATTAAGAGTAAGCGGAAGAGCTAATGATTTATTTGGATTACAACGCGACTACACCGCTTTGCGACGCTGCGCGCGAAGCGATGCTGCCGTACTTCAGTCAGCATTTCGGGAATCCATCCAGTATTCACCGGGCCGGACGCAACGCGCGCGCGGCGATCGACAACGCGCGTGATAAGATCGCGGCGCTTCTTCGCGCTAAGCCGAACGAAATCATTTTCACCAGCGGCGGGACCGAATCGTGCAATCTGGCGGTGCTCGGTCTCGCGCGCTGCGGAATGGACGGTGGCGGTCACGTGATTTCAAACAAAACCGAGCATCACGCCGTGCTCCACGCGGTCGAGCATTTGGAGAAGCATGAAAATTTCGAAGTGACCTGGCTCGACACTTCCAACGACGGAATGGTCGATCTTGATCAACTGGCCAAGTCCATTCGCCCCGAAACGCGACTGGTTTCGATCATGACCGCGAACAACGAAACCGGCGTCATTCAACCGATGAAGGAGATCTCGAAAATTTGTCGTGAGCACGGCGTGCTGCTGCACAGCGACATGGTCCAATCGTTCGGAAAGATCGACGTCGACACTTCCCTCGTCGATGCCGCCAGTTTTGCCGCTCACAAATTTTATGGACCGAAAGGCGGTGGATTTCTTTTTCTCCGGAGCGGATTGTCACTCCAGCCCGTCCTCTTCGGCGGCGCGCATGAAAACCAGCGCCGGCCGGGAACCGAAAATGTCCCGGCCATCGCCGGACTGGCCGCCGCCGCCGAGTTTGCCCTGACGAATCGTCAAGCGGAACAAGATCGACAACTAAGTCTGCGTGACGAGTTCTGGAATTTGATTTCGCAAAATGTTCCGGACGCAAAGCTTAACGGCGAAGATGCGCCTCGCCTCGCGAATACGCTCAATATCAGTTTGCTCGGTCTCGATTCCGAAATGCTTCTCATCGCGCTCGATCTGAAAGGCGTTTGCGCGTCGAGCGGATCCGCCTGCATGGTCGGCTCGGTCTCGGCGTCGCACGTCTTGCTCGCGATGGCCTTGCCGGTGGAACGCGCGCGCTCAGCCGTTCGCTTTTCCTTGGGCAAACAAACAACGGCTGACGAAATCGAAGCCGCCGGAAAAGTCGTCGCCGAAATCGTCGAACGCTTGAGCAAGCGGAAGAGTGCGCATGCGGTTGCGTAACATCGCCCAACGCGTTTACAAAGGCGCCCAACTTCTCTTTCAGTTCGATGTCGATCTTGAAGGTGGAACGCGCAGTCCCTTGCGCGTTGCTGGAGTATATGCGCCTTCGGCGCCTGATTTAGCATCATCTTCGGAGAAGCCGATCCACCTCAGCGGGCGCGATCACGCGCTCGAAGAAAAATCGAGAAATCTTTTGCGCCAACTCGGCGCTACCAAACTCGCGCGCGAAGTTAGGGTAGAATGGAATCCGCGAATGAAATCTGCCGCCGGCCGCGCTGATTATCGCGAAAAGTTAATTTCGTTGAATCCGCTGCTGCGTGATCACGACCTCGCTTCTGTTAGCCGCCAGTCCGGCTCGGACATCGATCGCACACTTCGTCACGAACTCGCGCATTTGCTCGCCCAGTTTCGGGCTGGGCGACGCCGAATCGCTCCGCATGGAGTCGAATGGCGCGAAGCCTGCCGCGCTCTCGACATCGCGGACGAAGCGCGTTGTCACAATTTGCCGTTCGCGACGAAGGTTTACGCGCCGCGATTTATTTACCGTTGTCCGAATTGTCGGCAGGAATTCCCGCGCGTGCGCCGCATCCGCCGCGTGATCGCGTGCCTCGCCTGCTGCCGAAAACACAACGGCGGCGATTTCGATCCGCGGTTTCGGATCAAGTTGATATCGCACTAGCGCGATGCGCCGTAGTGAGCATGCAAATCAGTCACCAGCTTGAGCAGCGCATCGGCAGGTAATCCGATAACGGGACAACCCGCATCGAATCCTAGCAGGCTCATGTCCATAAACACGCCGACTGGGGGTCGGTTTGCTTCCGCCGAATACTTCCATGAGATAAATTTCTTCGTCGTCGTCGCCATTGTCATACGAGCGATGCCGAAACTAGCGATGTCATTCCAACCAGCATGTGCAGAGCGGCCAAAGAGACGACACGTCAAGCCCGCCGAATCAATTCGCAGTGAGCGAACCCGATCTGATCGCAACTGAGCGATAAGTGCGATCGCTGTGGCGCTACCAAAGATTACGGCTCCAAAACCAATCCAGAAGTCACCTCCATTCATAAGGAAGAGGCCCAGTATGATCAATGCGATCATCAGAAGTAGGAATAGTATTAATCTTGCGCGTGATTCTCGGAGGATGATCGGAAGAGATGATAGATTGGCTTCTGTACCCATGTAATTAGGGCAGTGTCATATGTGGAGCTTATTCAGTGCGGCGAAAACCACGCCACAGCGAATAAACCGAATGGAGCGGGAATCGATGCTGCCTTGGATGATCATTCCGGCAAACACATAGTGGAGCCCGCACTGATCTTCTCGCAATAGAAACACCGGAGAGCCGCTCAACCCACCGAGGCTCGAAACGTCAGCCGGCAGCTCAGCGAACATCAATCTCTCCACTTGCGGCGTGCCTGATCGACCGCAGTAAGTTCCATCAAACGTGAATGATTGAACTCGAATTTTGTGAACATCGTAGTCGATGCCTCCGAGATAATGTGGAAAACCGCGCGTCACAAGCTTTTCACCGCCATCGATATTCACGTGCCGGGATGCGAGGTACTCTAAGTCCAAGAACCGTGTCGAAAACCGTTGGCTTTCTGCGAGCTGCGATTCGTTAATTTCCATCAACGCGACGTCAGTATAATCTTCTGGTCCAGCTTTCGGATCGTTTAGCTCATGAACGCACTGGAGCGGCATGAATGCCTCGCCGTTTTGACCTGACTCAGCGAACATCAGACGAATTGCGTTCTTGTCGCGACCTTGCAGACAGTGCTGTGCCGTTATCCCGTAGAACCGGCCCTGATATTTCGCGAGGAAAAAAGTTCCGCCGCCGCTGTACTCATAGCCGTCCCACCCATCCTCGAAAAGGAGCGGCTTCGCACAATCCAGCAATTCACCGAGTTTCATGCGCGTGTACCGGAGCGGATGATGTTTCTATACACATTAGATTTCATCTCCACTTTTCTCGCCCTTGGCCGCTTTTTGGCCGCGCAATTTCGCCTGTATGAAGATGTCGATCTTGCCGTCCATCACTTCCTGGACGTTGCTCGTCTCCGCGCCGGTGCGGTGATCTTTCACCATTTGATACGGCTGAAAAACGTAGGAGCGAATTTGATTTCCCCATGCGATCTCGCCTTTCTCACCATATTGTCGATCGATCTCGGCACGTTTTTTGTCCTGTTCGATCTGATAAAGTTTTGCCTTTAACATTTTGAGCGCGAGCTCCCGGTTGCGTCCCTGGCTGCGTTCCGCCTGGCAAGCCACCACGATTCCAGTCGGTTTGTGCAAAATTCGCACGGCCGTTTCCACTTTGTTCACGTTCTGCCCGCCTTTGCCGCCGCTGCGGAAAGTGTCGATCTCGAGATCGGCAGGATTGATTTCGATCGGCGCGGTATCGGCGATCTCAGGAACAACATCGACACTGGCAAACGACGTGTGCCGGCGCTTGTTGGCGTCGAATGGTGAAATCCTGACCAATCTATGCACGCCGCGCTCGGTTTGGAGATAACCATAAGCGTACTCACCGCTCACCAGTAGCGTGACCGATTTGATTCCGACTTCTTCGCCAGTCTGAACATCGACAATCTGCGATTTTAAACCGCTCCGCTCAATCCAGCGTTGATACATCCGCAAGAGCATGTCGGCCCAATCGCACGATTCGGTGCCGCCCGCGCCGGAATGGATTGTCAGGAACGCGTTGGAGCGATCGCTTTCACCGGAGAGAAACTGGCGCAGCTCAAATTCTTCGAGCTTGTGCACGAGACGATCGTGTTCCGATAAAACGTCGCGCTCGGCTTGCGCGCGGTGCGATTCGTTTTCCTCTTCGGCCGCGAGCTGATGCAGCGCGTCGAAGTCTTCGATCTCGCGTTCCAGTTCGTGAAACGGATTGATCAGCGAGCGAAGCCGCGAGACTTCATCGACATCGCCTTGGGCGCGCTCGCGGTTGTTCCAAAAATCGGGGGCGGCCATCCGCGCTTCGAGCGCGGTCAGTTTTTCCTGCAGTTTGGGCAGGTCAAAGAAACCTCCGCAGCTCGCGCACGCGCGATTTCAAATCTTCGGCGTCAACGGTGGAAGTTTCAGTTGGCATGGGGAAAACAATACGCCGCACCTCTGATTTGTCATGTCGAGCGAAGCGTTGTCATCCGAGCGCAAGCGAGGGATCTCACAATCGAAGCGCGGATCACACAAGCTACTTAGCGTAATCAATCACCTTGTGGGAGATCCCTCACATTCGTTCGGGATGACAAATTATCTCCGCGCGGAATCTTTGCGCTTGTCCGCTTGGGCTGCGGCCGATTCGACTCGGAAAATCGTTTCGCCTTCCTTCATCAAATCGAGCCGGTCGCGCGCGATCGTTTCCAAATACGCCGGATCGGTCTTGAGCAGATTCACTTCACGGATTTGGCGAGAAAGCAATACCTGCTGCTCATCGCGTTGCGCTTGAAGATTATCGATCTCGGCGTGACCAATCTTCAATTTTTTATAAGGCGGGACAAACATGCTCACGATCACGAGCCAGACCGCGAGCAAAAGCAGGATGAGGAGGACACGGTTCCATCGTTGCCAGACGGTAGCTTCGCGACGCGCGCGGAAATCGCCGTAACTCTGATCCACTTCAGCGGATATTACCGCCGTAAATCGCTTTGTCACCAAGTTCTTCGGCGATTCGCAGCAGCTGATTGTATTTCGCGACTCGATCCGTCCGGCAAAGCGAACCGGTTTTGATTTGGCCGGCGTTGGTCGCGACCGCGATGTCGGCAATGGTCGTGTCCTCAGTTTCGCCGGAACGATGACTGATGACCGAAGTGTAATTATTTTTCTTGGCGAGATCGATCGTTGCCAACGTTTCAGTCAGCGTGCCGATCTGATTGACCTTGATTAAAATCGAATTGGCGACGTGTTCGGCAATTCCTCTCTTGAGGAATTCGACATTCGTGACGAACAAATCGTCCCCAACGAGCTGAATCTTATCGCCGAGCTTCTTCGTCAGTTTCTTCCAGCCGCCCCAATCGTTCTCCGCGCAACCATCTTCAATCGAAACGATTGGAAAACGTGCGCACAGTTCGGCGTAATAATCAACCAGCTCGTCGGCCGATTTTTGCGAGCCGTCGGATTTCTTGAAGATGTATGCGTTTTTATCGCAGTCGAAAAATTCGGAGGACGCCGGGTCGAGCGCGATAAAGATTTCTTTGCCTAACGAATAGCCGGCCTGCTTGACCGCGGCCGCAATCGTTTCGAGCGCGTCCTCGGCCGAGTTGAGGTTCGGCGCGAACCCGCCTTCGTCGCCGATCCCGGTGGAAAGATGTCGATCTTTCAAAACGTTTTTGAGCGCGTGGAAAACTTCCGCGCCGTAACGAAGCGCTTCCGGAAAGTTTGGCGCGCCGCGCGGCATGATCATGAACTCCTGGAAATCAATCGGCGCATCGGAATGCGCGCCCCCGTTCAAAATGTTCATCATCGGCACCGGCAAAACGCGCGCTTCAGCGCCGCCGAGATAACGAAAAAGTGAAAGATTCTCCGCGGTCGCGGCTGCATGCGCGACCGCTAGTGAAACGCCAAGCAAGGCGTTCGCTCCAAGATTTTTTTTGTTGGTCGATCCGTCGAGCTCGATCAGGCGATTGTCGATCTTCACCTGGTCGCGCGCGTCCCAGCCTTTAACGGCGGCCGCGATTTTTTCGTTCACGTTCGCGACCGCTTTGGTTACGCCTTTGCCGCTGTAACGTTTCTTGTCGCCATCGCGCAGTTCCCAAGCTTCGTTTTCGCCGGTGCTCGCTCCACTCGGAACCGCGGCGCGCCCGAGCGCCCCACTTTCCAGGCGCACGTCCACTTCGACCGTTGGATTGCCCCGCGAATCGAGAATCTCGCGCGCGCGAATCGATTTAATGCTGGTCTTGGCCATCGAATTATTTTGCAGTGAAAATGCGTCGGCTATCATGCGCGGCCTTCCCGAATTCCGCAATCCGCATTCCGCATTTGAGCGATTCCCGCTGGCAATCTCGCTCGGCGTGCGTACGGTGGGCGGTCATGAAGCGTGTCAGGCGGTTTGTCGCCCTCGCATTTTTGTTGGGCTATGGCGCTGCGATCGGCGCTGAACCGGCGCGACTTCCAGCCGATCAACTGGCCAAAGCGGTCCGCAACGATTCAATCACCATTCCAACTCCGGGCGAACTTTTTGCGGCGCTGGAAAAGCCAGGGAAACCGAATTGGGTCGGCCAAATGCGCGGACCAATCTCGACCAGCTACAAAAACCGCGCCCAGATCGCGCTCAATCTTGGCAGTTTGATCGCCGACGGATTCATCGCGGTTGAAGCCAAAGACAGCCAGCAAGTTAAAAACATCGGCACCGACATTATCAAAATGGCCAAGGCGCTGGGCGTAAGCGAGAACGTGCTCAGCCGCGGCAACAGTATCAACGAGTTCGCCGAAAACGATGAGTGGGACGCGCTCCAGGAAGAATTGGAAGCAACGCAGAACGAAGTGAAATCGTCGATGCAATCGCACCGCGACCAGGACTTGATCATTTTGGTGAGCGTCGGTGGTTGGATCCGCGGCACCCAGGTTGTCAGCGCGGCCGTGATGCAAAATTACGACGAGCGCGCCGCAAAAGTGCTGCGACAACCGGCGCTGGTGAATTTCATTGAATCAAAGATGAACGATATCTCGCCCGACGTTCGCGACGAGCCGCTGATCAAAGAAGTTAACGGACAGCTTCCCGGCCTCGAAAAACTGGTAACGTTTCCCGCTGGCAAAGCGCCGACTGCCGATGAAGTGCGCAAAGTGAACGAAGCGGTCGGCAAGATCATGAGCCAAATCCAGGCGAAAGAACCGAAATGAAAACTTCGATGTCGATCTTCGCGGCAATTGGCCTGGCGATAACGAGAGCGGTCGCGGCACCCGAGAGCGACACCGAAGTCGCGGCGCGCAAAGCCGCGCTCGATCTGGCGGGCGCTTTTTCAAATGAAGGTTTCAAAATGCGCGACGGACATTGGTCGGGCACGATCAAACCGAAAGAACATGCGCTGATCGCGGTCAATCTCTATGCCGGCAATCAATATTGGTTCTCGGTCGGAGCGACTGAGCCGGCCAAAAAAATCTCAGTCAATCTTTACGACGAAACCGGCAAGCTCGTTCAGACTGAGAGTTATAGCGAAGGCGAAAAAGCGGCTGCCGGATTTTCGCCGACCAGCAGCGGTCAATATTACGTCCTGGTTGATCTGGTCGAAGGCGGCGAGAGCAGCGTTTGCCT
>WNFJ01296547.1_pt1 | contig 11449 bp, 8 predicted proteins | sample 5400461 | NCBI WGS metagenome assembly WNFJ01 (sample SAMN13153349, study PRJNA577476) | soil metagenome | isolation source: 115 cm saprolite on Douglas fir-dominated hillslope | place: USA:California | collected 2013-09-17 | reverse complement strand
TGGAGGTTCCTATACCCACGTTCGCGCCACTTCCTAGGACGACGGAGTTGCTGGTTGAGACCAGGGCATTGGCGCCGATGGCCGTTGCATTCGTAAGTTGCGTGGAAGTCCCCGGACCGGAGCTGTAGCCGATAAACGTGTTTTGCGAGCCTGTGGTATTCGCATTGGCGGCGTTTCCTGAGACCCCGGCATCGCGACCGATGGCAACGTTGTAGTTCCCGGCCGTGTTGTAGTAGAGGGCGTTCAATCCGATGGCGGTGTTGAAACCGCCTCCCGTATTGAAGAAGAGGGCATTCACTCCGCTGGCGGTGTTGCTGTCGCCCGTCGTGTTGGAGTAGAGCACGTTGTTGCCCAAGGCAGTGTTGCTGTTGCCGGTCTGATGATGGAAGAGCGCGCCGGAACCCACTCCGGTGTTGCCGGCTCCCGATACGCTCATGTTCGCGGCCGCCAGGCCCACGAAGGTGTTATCCGGCGATCCGGCACTGTGCAGGAACCGTGCGCCGCCCATGGTGATCAAGCCCACAGAGGCCGACGAGGTGGTGGGAAGCGCCAGGTTACCGTCCAGCGTGGCCGTGTTTGCGCCGAAGTTTCCGCTCGCGTCACGCTTGACGATGGCGCTGGCAGTGTCTGTGCTTGCTGGCGCCACGAGCCAATTTAGCGTCAGCGCACCACTGCTGGTAACCGGCGATCCGGTGACGGTGAAATCCGAGACTGGCACTGCCAGGCCCACGCTGGTCACTGTACCAGCGCCGCCGCCGGGAAAAGTCTGGCCGCTGGCAAAGGTGATGATGCCATTGCTGGCAATGGCAAAAGTGTTGCCTGTGCCCACACGAATGCTGCCATTGTCGCTGAGCAGCGAGTCGGTCAGATGGCGTGGGTTGCTGTCGAACCTGGCAATCTGGTTCGGTGTGCCTGCGGTGCTGAAGAGAAGCTGGTAGAGCACGTGGCCATCCGGCTTTTGCACCGTGGGTGATGTGCGCTGCCACACCAGGCCGTTATTGGAATGCAGGCTGGCCACCTGCGTCTGGGCGGCAGAAAAGGCGACCGCCAGGAATAGGAACAGGGAAACCATAAGAATCTTGCGCGAGCCGGACCTGGGCATACGTAACTCCTTATGAACTTATTTTGGGAAATTGGGGAGAAAAGATTATAGCGCATCGCCTGGGCACAGGCCATATAACATGCGGCCGTTGCATGAGCACGGGCCGAATCCAGGAACTCAGGCATCTGCGGGAAAGAAACGGTAGTTTGTCGTTCGTAATGCTGCGTTCTTATCTCCAGCGGAAATGGGCGCGTATACAAACAGAACAGGCGGCCCTTTGGAGACCGCCTATTTGGCTAAATGCCAATTGCTAAGTGCTAAATGCTTTTGCTGACTGCTGAAAGCTGAATGCTGAATGCTGTTTTATGTTCCCTCTGACCAGCTCGCCAGATACTCTTCCTGCTCCGGCGTAAGGCGGTCAATCTTTATGCCCATGGATTCCAGCTTCAACTTAGCCACCTTCTTATCGAGCTCTTCGGGAACGGGGAAGACTTTGTGTTCCAGGCTCTTGTGGTTTTTCACCAGGTACTCGACTGAGAGTGCCTGGTTGGCAAAGCTCATATCCATGACCGAAGCCGGATGTCCCTCGGCGGCAGCCAGGTTAATGAGCCGTCCTTCGCCCAGCAGATAGATCTTGCGGCCATCTTTGAGCGAATATTCATCTACAAACTCGCGAGTCGCGCGCTTGGAAGAGGCCATCTTCTCCAGCGTAGGAATATCAATTTCCACATTGAAGTGGCCGGAGTTGGCCACGATGGCGCCGTCTTTCATCTGCTCGAAGTGCTCTTTAGCGATAACGGTTTTGTTGCCGGTAACAGTGACAAAGATATCGCCAATTTTAGCTGCCTCGGTCATGGACATAACGCGATGTCCATCAAGCACGGCTTCAATCGCGCGCGTAGGATTGATTTCGGTGACAATCACGTCAGCGCCCATACCTTTGGCACGCGAGGCCAAACCTTTGCCGCACCAGCCATAGCCGGCAACCACGAACTTGGAGCCGGCAATCAGCGCATTGGTGCAGCGAATCACGCCATCCAGCGTGCTCTGGCCGGTGCCGTAGCGATTGTCAAACATGTGCTTGGTTTCGGCGTCGTTGACCGCGATGATGGGATACTTGAGCACGCCATCCTTAGCCATGGCGCGCAGGCGAATGACGCCGGTGGTAGTCTCTTCGGTCCCGGCGATAATGCCGGAAACCGCATCTTGCCGCTTGGTTAGGGCTACGGTCACCAGGTCGGCGCCGTCATCCATGGTGATGTGCGGCTTGTGATCGAGCGCCGCCAGAATGTGGCTGTAATAGGTATCGTTGTCTTCGCCCTTGATGGCAAAAACAGAAATGTTGTAGTCCCGCACCAGGGAGGCGGCTACGTCGTCCTGGGTAGAAAGCGGATTCGAGGCGCACAGCACCACGTCGGCTCCGCCGTCGCGCAGGGTGATGGCAAGGTTGGCAGTCTCTGTCGTAACGTGCAGGCAGGCCGAGATGCGCATGCCCTTCAATGGTTCATTCTTAATGAAGTCTTTGCGGATGTTCTGCAGCACCTTCATGGATTGATTGGCCCACTCGATACGCTTCTTTCCCTGGTCGGCCAGATCCAGATTCTTTACATCGCTCTTTACTTGCGTCACAGTCGCTGGAGACATAGTGTGATTGGTTTCCTTTTTTCTAGCTTTTGTAGTGACCTTTGCAGGCATAGTAAGTTGCCTCAATTCTAACCGACCTTGGGGAATAGAAATACGAGAGTTTCTCTACCTTTACCGCATTTTCATAATTAATCATGCTGGGGCGAGCATGGTCGAGAGAAAACAGCCCACCGCGCAGGCGCCGGGTATTTGCATGAATAATCGAGCCCGGTGCAGCGAAATGCCGCTGGCTTAGTGATAGCACCAGGCCGGCGAAATATTCGCCGGCCCGTTGCAGTCAATTTATTTGGTGGCGGTCATGTGGTTGGCGGCCTTCACGCCTGCCTGCTCGCGCAGCGCAGCCGCTTTGTCGGTGGCCTCCCAGGTGAAGTCCTTGTCGTTGCGTCCAAAGTGGCCGTAGGCGGCCGTCTTGCGATAAATCGGACGACGCAGCTTCAAAGATTCAATAATGCCCTTGGGTGTGAGCTGGAAGTTCTTGCGCACCAGCTCTTCCAGTTTTTCCTGGGAGACGGCGCCGGTGCCGAAGGTCTCAACCAGGACGCCCACCGGTTCTGCCACGCCGATAGCGTAGGCAAGCTGCACCTCGCATCGTTCAGCCAGGCCCGCAGCGACTACGTTCTTGGCGATGTAGCGCGCCATGTAGGCTGCGGAGCGATCAACTTTTGTCGGATCCTTACCGCTGAAGGCGCCGCCGCCGTGACGTCCCATGCCGCCGTAGGTATCCACGATGATCTTGCGTCCGGTCAGGCCGGTGTCGCCCATAGGGCCGCCCACAACGAAGCGTCCGGTCGGATTGATGTGGTACTTGGTATCTTCATCGAGGAACTTCGCGGGAATCGAAGCTTGAATCACATACTGCAGAATATCCGCATGCAGTTTCTTGTTGTCCACGTGCTCGGAGTGTTGTGTTGAAACCACGACGGCATCTACCCGCACCGGCTTGCGGTTCTCATCATATTCAACTGTTACTTGGGATTTGCCATCAGGACGGAGGTAATCAAGTTTGCCGCTCTTGCGCATCTCGGTAAGTTTCATGGTCAGCTTGTGGGCCAGCGAGATGGGGGTAGGCATGTAGTCTTCGTTCTCGTTACAGGCGTAGCCGAACATCATGCCCTGGTCGCCGGCGCCACCGGTGTCGACACCCATGGCGATGTCGGGCGACTGCGCATGAATGGAGCTGATGACGGAACAGGTGTTGGAATCAAAACCGTAAGAAGCGTCGGTGTAGCCCACAGACGTCACTGTACCGCGCACAATCGCGGGGAAATCTACGTAGGCTTCGGTGGTGATTTCACCGGCAATGATCACCACGCCCGTGGTGGTCAGGGTTTCGCAGGCAACACGGCTGTAGGGGTCTTTTTCCAGACAGGCATCGAGGATGGCATCTGAAATCTGGTCGGCGATCTTATCGGGATGACCTTCCGTCACCGATTCGGACGTGAATAAATAACGCTTTTTGGAGGCCAAAGTTATAGCTCCTTATTATGAATTGAGAACACACAAGCGGGCACAACGGGACCGCGGAGGAGAGTGTCTCGAATCTTGATAAGTTACCATTCTACTATCACATAGGACAACAATTTGCGTCTAAAAGCCGCTTCTGGGCGTTAAATGGGCAGGATTTAACATTGAGCGGGGGCTAAAAGCAGTTGCCAGTCGCCAGTATCTAGTGAACCATTTCCCAATATCTAGTTGTTAGAAACTCAGAATTCTTTATAAACACAGCGTTCCGGGTTTTCGGGTTTGGAGCCGAGAAACTGGCAACCGGCAACCGGCAACTGGCAACTGCTTTTCAGTGCTGAAGGCCGCGGGCGTTGAAGGTCAGAGTCTTGACTTCGTTTTCGCTGCCTAGCGGCGGAAGAGCAGCGCCGTTGTGCGCCACCTCGATACCGCCGGCGTTGCCGGTCTTGAGCACCAGCTCCTGGCGGGCATGGATAGTGCGCTCCTGGCCGGCGGGAATGACAATATCCATCACCTGCCTGCCGTCGGAGGTCACGTTGACCCAGCTATCCTCTTTGGCCTGAATCTTGACGGTAAAAATACCCTTTTTGGGAGCAGCCTTGGCTGCAGCGGCGGCAGAAGTCGAAGAGGGCGAAGTATTTGAAGCAGCCGAAGAGGAGCCGCCCGATGTTCGTATTTGCTCACCGGCCGAGTCGCCAGTTGCGGGGCGTGAGTTAGTTTGAGTGCTCTTCTGCGATGGATCAGACCTAATGGCGCTGTTGTTCTCTGCCATTGCCTGTGTGGGCCGGGGTTGATCGGCATCTTCCGAGATGCGGGGATGACTCTTCCAATAAAACCATCCAATGAATCCGCCCACCAGCAAGACTGCCGCCAGCAGCACCCAGAGGAGGTTGCGGCGGCGCAGGGCCTCGTCGCTGAGCATCACAGGCGGCCTTACCCAGGAGGTTGGGGGCGGCTGCAGCGCCACCGGTTGATCATAGTTGGCCGAAGCGGCCATAAAATCATTGACCGCCTGTTCCTCGTCGAGACCCAGGTACTTGGCGTAGGCGCGCACAAAGCCCTTGTTGAAGATGCCTCCGGGAAGCTGGTCAAACTGCTCCTGCTCAAGGGCGACCAGGTTGCGCTTTCCAATTTTGGTGGATTCGGCAATCTCTTCGAGCTTGACGCCGCGCATCTCGCGCTCGCGTTTCATGCGCTCGCCGAAGCTGACCGTCGCGCTCTTGATGGATTGCGGCTGCGGATCCTGTGTTTGTTCTGTCATTTTTGTTGACCAGTACGCTGACTGCGGACGATGCGGCGTAACCGTCTTAAACACTACTCAGAACAAGGGGAGATTGCGCCCATCATAGGTATGGCGCTGGATACTGTCAACTGAAAAGCAGCTTAAAAGCAGCATTCAGCACTCAGCGGTCAGCCCCTAACCCGGCATTTAGCACTTAGCAGTTGGCATTTAGCCCCTGGGCATCATGTCTAAGGGCCAAATGCTAATTACTAAGTGCTAAGTGCTCCCCTTCAGAAGCTTGCTGAATTGCCGGATGCTTTGCTGGCTGAAGGCTGAGTGCTCACTGCTGAATGCTGAATGCTATTTCTAAGGGGAAAACCTTGGTAATAGTGTCATCTCAGTAACCTTTTCTTGCCCAGGGATTTATGACCGCATATAATACGCGCCACGTGGCGTTTTGCCCCCCTGAACCACGAGGAAATCCAACCGATGAGCGAGGCCTCCGAAGATCGCCGTCAACTCCCTGAGTTGAGCATCTTTCATGATGTGGCCAAGGCACTGACCTCCAGCTTGAACCTGGATTCGGTGCTGCAGACCATCATGGAGAAGATGGCGGAATACTTCCGTCCGGACACCTGGTCCCTGCTCATGGTCGACGAGATGACCGACGAGCTCTACTTTGCCATCGCCGTTGGCGATGCCTCCGACTCGCTTAAATCCGTACGCCTGAAGATGGGCGAAGGCATTGCCGGATGGGTGGCCAAGCACGGCGAGCAGCTCATTGTGCCGGACGTATATACCGATCCCCGCTTCGCCAAGCGCATCGACGATATGACCAAGCTGCGCACCCACTCCATGATCTGTGTGCCCTTGCGCGCCAAGCACCGCACGCTGGGTGTCATCCAGCTCATCAATTGCGTGCTCGATAATTTTGGCGACCGTGAGCTCTTCTTTCTGCAGGCCATTTGCGACTATGCCGCCATCGCCATTGAAAATGCCCGCTCCGTGGAACGCATCCAGGAGCTCACGATTACCGACGACTGCACCGGCCTCTACAATGCCCGGCATCTGTACAAAACACTGGAATCAGAGGTCTATCGCTCGGCCCGCTTCGGCCACGAGTTCAGCGTCATCTTCATTGACCTCGACCATTTCAAGAGCGTCAACGACACCCACGGCCACCTCATCGGCTCCAAGCTGCTGGCCGAAATTGGATACTTCATCAAGTCGCACCTGCGCCTGATTGACTACGCCTTCCGCTACGGCGGCGACGAGTTTGTGATCCTGCTGCCCCAAACCAGCAAAGATGCCGCCCTGGTGGTTGCCCGGCGACTGCTCGACTCCCTGCGCGAGAGCGAGTTCCTCAGGGCCGAAAACCTGAACCTGAACATCCGCGCCAGCCTGGGACTCGCGACCTATCCCGATGACGCCAAAAGCGCGCATGAGATCATCCGCCAGGCCGACGAGATGATGTACACCGTCAAGAACTCCACCCGCGACAACATCGCCGTTGCCCAGCAGGGGTTGTTGAAGTAACACTCAGTAATCAGCACTTAGCACTCAGCTCTAAAATCTAAAGAGCATCAACTACCCTTGGACGCGTAGTAAGAGACTTGCCTTGGGTATTCTTTCCAGCATGAAGGACCTGACCAACCCGCGATGGATCAAGCTAAAGGGGATTCTCTTTCTGTTCCTGGGTTTGCTGTCAGCGGCGCTGCTGCTTTTTGAGCATCCAACGCTGAAAACAGGTCTGCTGCTGGTGCTCGCAATCTGGTGCTTCTGCCGCTTCTACTACTTCGCGTTCTATGTGATTGAGCATTATGTGGACCCTAGCTATCGCTTCTCCGGGCTTTTGTCATTTGCCCGTTATTTGATCCGGAAAGAACCAGCAAATGAATGAGGAATATTAATTATGGCAAAGGCCTATTGGCGCTGTAATGGTGGTGACTATTTTTCTTCGAAATGCTGCCCTTTTGATGGCTGGTCGTCGCCAGAAATCAATGAGCTTTTCGAGGCGGCTCAAAAATTGAACTCAGAGAAAATTCCTTTGAGCGTGGCGGCCTTCCGAAACATAGGCGTAAACGAAAAAGCAATTCGACGTTGTATCGTTGTGGATTTTGGCGATGAGGCAGCGGCTTTTGACGCGCTTACTCCAGAGCTTTATGACGTCAACGGAAAAGCTTACAAGTTGCATGAAGTCGGGAATCAATTTAAGTAATGATGACGGATTGCTGAGAACCGAGAACTGACAACTGAGAACTGCTTTTATCGCGGTCTCGGCTGCAACACCGGCGTCTCTTCCGTTCCCATGGGAGTAGTCTTAGGCTGCACCGGGGTCCACGCGGGCGGGTTCTGGGGCGCCGAAGGATCAACCCCAAAATCCCATACGAAAAGATTCATCTCTTTTTCTCCCAGCATCTCAGCCACCGCGTACTCACCGGGTTTGAGGGACACGGTGGGCGTCACCTTCACCCACTCGCTGCTCACCGGTTCGACCTGGGCGGGTACCCAGTTCTCCTGCTGGCTCATCTTGCCGTAGAACATGATTTTCAAATTGCCAATCACCCGTGTGTCTTTCTTCTTTTCCAGGCGCACAATGCGGAAGCGCCGCTCGAGCGCAGGCGCTTCCGGCATGTTCGTATTTTTTTTATTTGTATTTTTTTTATTTGCATCTTTTTTATTTGCATCTTTATTCGCATCCGAAGCTGTGTCTTCTTTATCTGCATCGGAAGTTACATCGTTGCCGGCGTCGCCCTCACTGATATCCACATAAATCACCGGCTGCATCGCATGCGCCTGCACGCGGCCCCTTGCGCCTTTGATTTCGATGGTCTGTTTGGATGAGAGAGCAATCGGATTGATCGCCGCCCGCAGAATGTTCTTCCCCATGTTTTTGTGAATCTCGCCGCCGCTCTGCACCAGCTCAATCAGCTCCGGTTTGTTTTGATAAATATCGAGCAGGTAAACCCCACCGGTATCCGGCAGCTTCAGCCCCGGAGCAACGGTGGGACTCCTAGCTTCCTCAATCTTGCGCTCGGCTTCGTCTTCGGCCGCCGTGCGCTTTTCTTCCTCGGCGATTCCGGCCTCGATATCTTTCTCGTATTTTTCCGTTGCCGGCCAATCCACCAGCGACATGGGGAGCTCTTCCCACTCGTAGCGCTCGGCGCTGAAATAGCGCACGCGGTCGCCCTTCACCTCCCAGCGCACCGCGGGCTGGTAACTGCCATCTTTTAAGATGAGCCGCTTGCTGCGCGTCTGGGCGTGAAGGCTCGAGGAACACAAGACCACTGCTCCCAGGATCAGAACAGAAAGAGCCGTGCGAAACGCAAAGTTCAAAAACCGCCGCATAGATATAGAAATCATAACGCCAGCAACGCCAGACTTGGTATGTATCTGTTTAGATGCACGATTGCCGACTAGAATTACTTTAGTTCGCGTCAGCCTTTTTCAACTGCTTTGAGCCTTTGTGTTACCTTTGTGCCCTTTGTGGTTAAAGATTTGATTTTTCTCTCTGCATCCGTGGTGAACTAAATTTAGGCTTCACGTCTGAAACGTTTTCTGCCATAATTGGTTGTGCACCCCTATTGGCGCCAGGCCAAACCTAATTTTTTTAGGGGCACAGTATCCTCTGAATTCAGTCATCAGTCCTTGGTCCTCAATCCGCAGGAAATAAGTTCTAAGTTCTCAGTTCTCGGTTCTCAGTTATTAGCTCGCGATTCTTGGGCAATTGCCTACAAATTCCCTAAAAAAACGAGGTCGGAATGTCTGCAAAGTACATCTTCGTAACCGGCGGGGTCGTGTCTTCCTTAGGCAAGGGGCTGGCGGCGGCATCCATTGGATGCCTGCTGGAAAGCCGCAGTCTCAAGGCCAACCTGCAAAAGTTCGACCCTTACCTCAACGTCGACCCGGGTACTATGTCGCCTTTTCAGCACGGCGAGGTCTTTGTCACCGACGACGGCGCCGAAACCGACCTCGACCTCGGTCACTACGAGCGCTTCACCCATGCCAAGCTGACCCGTGACAATAACTGGACCACCGGACGCATTTACGAACAAATCATCGCCAAAGAGCGCCGCGGCGATTACCTGGGCAAGACCGTGCAGGTGATTCCCCACGTCACCAACGAGATCAAAGCCGCGATGAAAAAGATCTCGCAAGATGTGGACGTAGCCATTGTGGAGATCGGCGGCACCGTGGGCGACATTGAATCGCTACCTTTCATCGAGGCCATCCGCCAGATGCGCCAGGAGTTGGGCCGCGACAACACGCTTTTCGTGCACGTGACCCTGGTGCCCTGGATCGGCGCAGCCGGCGAGCTGAAGACCAAGCCGACGCAGCACTCAGTCAAAGAACTTTTGAGTGTCGGTATTCAGCCTGACATTTTGCTCTGCCGCACGGATCGTTTTCTCTCCAAAGACATCAAGTCCAAGATCGCGCTCTTCTGCAACGTCGAGGAAGATGCCGTCATCACTGCCAAGGACGTTGCGTCCATCTATGAGGTGCCTCTAGTCTTCGCCAAAGAGCAGGTGGATACGCTCGCGCTCAAATATCTGCGTCTGAATGCTCCCGAACGCAATCTGAGCAGGTGGGAAGAGCTGGTTCATCGTGTCTACAACCCCAAGGACGAAGTCTCAATCGGCATCGTGGGCAAGTACGTGGAGTATGAAGACTCCTACAAATCCGTGAAAGAAGCCCTGGTACATGGCGCGCTGGCGCATAACCTCAAATTGAATGTGACCTGGGTGGAAGCCGAAGGTTTGGAAGCTGCAGAGACCGGGGACCACTCGTACAAAGCTCAAATCGAGGATTATGACGGCCTTTTGGTCCCGGGCGGATTTGGCAAACGCGGCATCGCGGGAATGCTTAACGCCATCCGTTACGCCCGCGAGAACAGGGTTCCTTACTTCGGAATCTGCCTGGGGATGCAGACGGCCTGCATCGAGTACGCCCGCAATGTTTGCGGCCTGGAGTCGGCTGATTCCAGCGAGTTCGATCCGGCCACGCCGCACCGCGTGATCTACAAGCTGCGCGAGCTGCGGGGAATTGACGAACTGGGCGGCACCATGCGGCTCGGGGCGTGGGCTTGCAAACTCGAACCCGGCTCGCTCGCCCATAAAGCCTACGGACAACTGGAGATCAGCGAGCGTCACCGCCACCGCTACGAATTCAATCGCGAGTATGAGGCCATTCTGACGGGCGCCGGACTGCGCATCTCCGGCTCGACCCCCGATGGCACCTACGTTGAGATTGTCGAAATTCCCGGCCATCCGCATTTTCTCGGATGCCAGTTCCATCCTGAGTTCAAATCCAAGCCGCTGGAGCCGCATCCCTTGTTTACGGCTTTTGTTAAAGCCGCGTATGAGCACGGCAGCGAACGGCGCAGCAAGAAGCTCTCGGCTGAGCTGGAGCAGTTTCACCGGCCGGAAAAACTGGCCAAGAAATAGATTTTTAACCGCGGAGGCGCAGAGACGCGGAGGAAGCAAAATCAAATCTAACCACAGAGGACACGAAGGTGAACGAAGGAACACAAAAGAAAACAAAGCCAGGTAGAGATAAAATTAACTCGCGCAGCTCTTGGTTTTTAGCTAAAGGCTAAGGGCTAAAAGCTAATGGCTTCTTCCTTCAAAGTTGGTAAAGTCGAAATCGGCGGCGACGGCCTGTTCCTCATCGCCGGGCCGTGCGTCATTGAGAGCGAGGCCCATGCCATCAAGATGGCCGAGTGCTGCAACGGGGTCAGTCGCGCGCTGCGCATTCCTTATATCTTCAAGGCCTCTTACGACAAGGCCAACCGCACCTCGCTGAAAAGCTATCGTGGCCTGGGAATCACTGCCGGCCTGCGCATCCTCAAAAAAATCAAGGAGACGGTCAGGATTCCCGTGCTCACCGACGTGCACGAAGCGGTGGACGTGCAGCGCGTGGCTGAAGTCACGGACGTCCTTCAGATTCCCGCCTTCCTCTGCCGCCAGACCGACCTCATCGTTGCCGCGGCTAGATCAGGATGCGCGGTCAACATCAAGAAGGGGCAGTTCGTCTCTCCCTGGGACATGCGCCACGCCGTGGAAAAGTGCCGCGACGCCGGA
>WNFJ01138623.1_pt2 | contig 11449 bp, 11 predicted proteins | sample 5400461 | NCBI WGS metagenome assembly WNFJ01 (sample SAMN13153349, study PRJNA577476) | soil metagenome | isolation source: 115 cm saprolite on Douglas fir-dominated hillslope | place: USA:California | collected 2013-09-17 | reverse complement strand
CAATCCCACAAAGCCAGCGAAAAGCCCAGATTCTTGTGGTAGTGCTTCGGATTGTCGGAGTGGTGGATCTGATGATGCGCCGGGCTCTGCAAAATTCGGCCGACCGGCCCGCTGAACGAGATCCACATATGGCTGTGGCGCAGGTGGCCGTAGGTGATGAGAAACATCATCAACAGAATATTGCCGTTCAGCAGCGTGAAGGGCTGAACGCCGGGGCCGAAGACATAGGTGATGACGCCGAAAACGAGCCCGGTCGCGAGGCCGATCAGGTTGACGAAGGCCAGGATCTCGACCGGGTGCTGGCGCAATTCGGTGAAGGTCGTCAGCACCTCGGCGGAATGGTGGACCTTGTGGAACTCCCACAGCGCGGGGATCTTGTGAAAGAGATAATGGGCGAACCAATAGGCGAATTCGTAGGCCATGAGCTGGAGGACGGTCGCCATCGTGAGGATGGTCCATGCCGGCCATGGCGATGGCGCGTGCGCGCCGAAGGCGCTGGTCAGGCCGGAGTCGATCCGGTCGCGCCAGGTGAAGAGACCCCAGCCGAGCATGCCGTAGGCGGACGCGAAAGCAACGCCGTTGAGCGCCCACATTTGCATGTCGACGAGAGAGGAGGGGTGCAAGACGATGCGCCTCATGAAAATCGAGCGGACGAAACCCCTGACGCTGACCCGCCGTCCGCGCGCGAGTCGTCGGCCGGCATAGTAGAGCGCCGAGAACACGAGCGCGCCGCCGAGCGCGGGCGCGCCGTAAGGCGAATAGGGGCTGAAGGTTTCCCGGACGGCGCTCTGGAGCGACGTCCAGATCGCGACGAGGCCGGGCACGACGCCCCTCCTTGCTCTTGGAGCCGGGAGGAGAGTAGCGCCCGCCGTCTTCCGGAAGGGTTAAGGAGAGAGCGCGAAGAGAGCGGCTTCAGGCGCCTCGAGCCGCCTTTTCGGCCTGATAGAGCGCCCGGTAGCGTCTGAGGCGCGGCGCATGCAGCGCGGCGCGGCCGGGATCGGGCGCAAACTCGCGTTGGCTCGCCGGACGCGGACAGACGGCTTCGACATCGCCCGCCCCGGCCGCGAGCATGCCGAGCCGGGCCGCGCCGAGCGCCGCGCCAGCTTCCGCGCCGGCGGCAAGGTCGATGGCGAGGCCGGTCACGTCCGCAATCGTCTGCCCCCAGAACTCGGAGCGTGCGCCGCCGCCGACCAGCAGCGGCCGGACCGGCCTCGCCCCCGCGGCGTCAAGCACGTCGACGCCGTCGGCGAACGAGAACGCGACCCCTTCCATGACCGCGAACACAAGCGCATCGGCGCCATGTTCGGCCCTCAAGCCCGCGAACATGCCCGTCGCCTCGGCGTCGTTGTGTGGGGTCCGCTCGCCGCTGAGATAAGGCAGGAAGATCGGCGCCGAGACGACGGCGTTCGCCGAATGCGCAAACGCTTCCGCGCCGGCGACCAGCTCGCCGATGTCGCGCTCGGACCCAAGAACGCCTGCGATCCACGAGAGCGCGGAAGCGGCCGACAGCGTAACCGCCATGCCGTGCCATCGATGGGGCAGCGCGTGACAAAACGCGTGCAGTGTGCGTTCGGGCAGGCTGACGTAACGGTCCGTCACGGAAAAGACCACGCCCGACGTCCCCAACGACACGAATCCCGCCCCCGACGCCGTTGCGCCGACGCCGATCGCCGAGGCGGCGTTGTCGCCGCCGCCGCCCGCGATCGCAACCTTTCGCCCCCCCAGGCCCCAGACCTGGGCGATCGCTGGCGACAGATGCGCGGAAACCTCCGAGCCCTCGACGAGGGCGGGCATCGCGCTGGTCGAAAGCCCGGTCGCCGCGAGCAATTCCTCGTCCCAGCGGCGCCGCCCGACATCGAGCCACAAAGTCCCCGATGCGTCGGACATCTCCGAGACGGCTTCGCCGGAGAGGCGCAGGCGAACATAGTCCTTGGGCAACAGGACCCGTTTCACCGCCTTGGCGACGTCGGGCTCGTGCGCGGCGACCCACAGCATCTTCGGCGCGGTGAAGCCCGGCATGGCGAGATTTCCGGTCCGCCGCTCGAGATCGGGAACGCGGCGCTTGAGCTCCGCGCATTCGGCGAAGGAGCGGCCGTCGTTCCACAGAATGGCGGGACGCAGCGGCTTGTCATGGGCGTCGAGCAGGGTCGCGCCGTGCATCTGGCCCGAAAGGCCCACGCCTGAAAGCGCCTCGAACTCGGAGGGCGCGCGGCGACGGATCGCCGCCGTCGCCGCTTCCACGCCCTCGAACCAATCCTCCGGGTCCTGCTCACTCCACAAGGGATGGGGACGCGACACGCTGAGCGGCGCCGAAGCCTCCGCGACCACGCGCTGCTCGGCGTCGACCAGCAGCGCCTTCACCGACGACGTGCCGATATCGAGCCCGAGAAACATCGCCTGTCGCGTCATGGTCGCCTCCCCCAATCGAGGCCACAATAAGCAAAAAGCCCCGGCCTTGTCGCCGGGGCTTTCTTGAAGCGTCGAAGCGCGTTTTTTCTGGAGTCAGGCGACCTTCAAGTTCCCTGCCGAGGAGCGGCCGGTGCGCTTGTCGGCGACAATCTCGTAGGCGAGCTTCTGGCCTTCGTTGAGCTCACGCAGGCCCGCGCGCTCGACCGCGCTGATGTGAACGAACACGTCCTTGCCGCCGTCGTCAGGCTGAATGAAGCCGAAGCCTTTCGTAGCGTTGAACCATTTCACGGTTCCCGTAGCCATGAATTCAATCCCGTTAGATTGGTGAGTGGAGCGGGGGCATAGGTCGCCAGTCCGCTATCGGTGCGGAAGGCTGCGTGGGCGCGCATCAGGAGACACGAAACCAAGTCGTCGGCCGAACATCGATGGCATGCCATAGCCAGTTAAGGCGGTGAAATCAAGTCGTGGGGCCGCAGGCGCGTCGCACGACGCTGCGTCAAAGCCATGCGCCGACGGCATGCGCGATCTGCGCGCCGGCCTCGTAATAGGCCTCCCGCAGCGATGGCAGCGCCGGGGCGTCCGGTTCGTCCGCCGTGCGTCCAAGAACGTAGTCGGCGAGGACCCGCCCGAAAACCGTGCCCGGCCGGATGCCCCGGCCGTTGTAGCCGCAGACCGTCACGACATTCTCGGCCAGGCGATGAAAACGCGGCAACGCGTTGTCGGTCATGCCGATCATTCCGTACCATTGCGCCTCGAATTCGATTCTGCCGATGCGCGGGAAAATCTTGTTGAGCGCGCGCTTCGCCCAGGCGCGATGGATGGGCAGGCCCGTTCCGCGCAGCGCGCCGAAGCTGCCGAACACCATCCGCCCGGCGCGATCGAAGCGGAACGAACTGAGGATTTTCCGCGTATCCCAGCAGCCCTCGCGGCCTGGCAGGATCGCGGCTTGCAGATCGGCGCCCAAGGGTTGGGTGGCGAAATTGAAATAGGGGAGGCGAATCTGCTCGCGCCGCGTCTGGGGCCAAGGGGCGCCGCCATAGGCGTCCGTCGCCACCACGATCCAGTCGGCGGCGACCGCCCCATTGCCGGTATGCAGGGTCCAGAGGCCGCCCGTTCGCTCCGCCGCGCCGACCGGGCTCAAGGTGTGGATGGCGGCGCCCGCGGCGATCGCGGCGCGGGCGAGCCCGCGAGCGTAGGCGAGCGGTTGAATGGTTCCCGCGCGCATGTCGATGAGCGCGCCCGCGTAAGCCTTCGAGCCGATCCGCGTCGCGGTCTCCGCGGCCGAAAGCACCCGGACCGGCGCGCCGCGCTCGCCCAATTGCCGCGCGCGCTCCTCGATCTCCTCGAGCCCCGAGGCGCCGACCGCGCAGTGCAGCGTGCCGTTGCGCACGGGATCGCAATCAATCGCGCACTTGTCGATGGTCTCAAAGACCTCGGCCGGCGCGCCGCCTAGGAGCGACAGAGTCCGTTCGCCGTAGTCCGGCCCGAGCGCCTTCACGACTTCGCGCGGCATGACCCACATGCCGGCGTTAACCAGCCCGACATTGCGCCCGGCGCCGCCGAAGCCGATCTCGACCGCCTCGAGGGCGACAACCTTTGCGCCCGCCTCGGCCAGCCGCAGCGCCGCCGACAGCCCGGTGTAGCCGCAGCCGACAATCGCCACGTCGGCCTTGACCCGCCCCGTCAAAGGCGATGTCGGCGGCGGCGGGGGAGCGCTCGTCTCCCACAGGCCGTGCGAGAGGGGATCGTTCTGCATATCGCGGTCGAATCGTTCCACATGCGCAGGGCGGGGCTGGATGATAGGCTCGGGCTTGAGCGATTTCCACCTCGAGGCAAAGGCCGCGAACGCGAGACCGCGGCTCTCGACGCGTCTCGCGGCGCTGAATATAGATCGGAGCGGCCGCGTCAGGCGGGCGGGACGCGGAAGTGAGGACGAGTCGATGAAAGTTTCCGATGGCCCGAGCCTCGGTCCCTTCCAGTGGGACGATCCGCTGCTGCTCGAAGGGCAGCTCACCGAGGACGAGCGGATGTTCCGCGACACGGCGCGGGAATTCGCGGCCAAGGAACTGAGCCCCCGGGTCGAACGCGCCTACCTCGAGGAATGGACCGATCCGGCCCTGTTTCGCGTCATGGGCCAGGCGGGGCTGCTCGGCGTGACCCTGCCGGAGGAATTCGGCTGCGCCGGGGCGGGATACGTTTCTTATGGAGTGGTGGCGCGTGAGGTGGAGCGCGTCGACTCCGGCTTCCGTTCGATGATGAGCGTGCAGAGTTCGCTCGTCATGTACCCCATCTACGCCTATGGCGATTCCGGCCAGCGGCGCAAATATCTGCCGGGCCTGGCGCGCGGCGAGCTGATCGGCTGTTTCGGCCTCACCGAGCCGGAGGCTGGCTCTGACCCCGGCGGCATGAAGACCAGGGCGGAGAAGATCGAAGGCGGCTACCGCCTCAATGGCGCGAAGACCTGGATCAGCAACGCCCCGCTTGCCGACGTGTTCGTCGTCTGGGCGAAGTCGGCGGCGCACGACGACCAGATCCGCGGCTTCATCCTCGAGAAGGGCATGAATGGCCTTTCGGCGCCGAAGATCGAGGGCAAGCTCTCGCTCCGCGCCTCGATCACCGGCGAGATCGTGCTGGATAACGTCGAGGCGCCGGAGGAGGCGCTGCTGCCGAACGTCTCCGGGCTGAAAGGGCCGTTCGGTTGTCTCAATCGCGCGCGCTACGGCATAGCGTGGGGCGCCATGGGCGCGGCGGAGGATTGCTGGCTGCGCGCGCGCCAATACGGCCTCGACCGCAGGCAGTTCGGCCGCCCGCTTGCGGCGACCCAGCTCTTCCAGAAGAAACTCGCCGACATGCAGACCAAGATCGCGCTCGGCCTCCAGGGCGCGCTGAGGGTCGGGCGGCTGATGGACGAAGGCCTGGCGGCGCCGGAAATGATCTCGATGATCAAGCGCAACAATTGCGGCGAGGCGCTCGACGTCGCCAGGCAAGCGCGCGACATGCATGGCGGCAACGGCATCCAGATCGGCTATCACGTCATGCGCCATGCGGCCAATCTGGAGACCGTCAACACCTATGAAGGCACCCACGACGTTCACGCGCTGATCCTCGGCCGCGCCCAGACCGGCCTGCAGGCTTTCTTCTAGGCCATGAGCGCGCTTTCAGGGGTGCGCGTCGTCGAACTCGCGCGGATTCTGGCCGGGCCCTGGATCGGCCAGACGCTCGCCGATCTGGGCGCCGACGTCGTCAAGGTCGAAAGTCCGGAAGGCGACGACACCCGCCGCTGGGGTCCGCCGTTCCTGGAGACCGACGGCGAGCGCGCCGCGGCTTATTTCCACGGCTGCAATCGCGGCAAGCGTTCGGTCGTCGCCGACTTTTCGACCGAGCGCGGCCGCGAGATCGTGCGCCGTCTGGCGGCGCGCTCGGACGTGCTGATCGAAAATTTCAAATTCGGCGGCCTGGCGAAATTCGGCCTCGACTACGAAAGCCTCATCCGACTTAATCCGCGCCTCGTCTATTGCTCGGTCACCGGCTTCGGCCAGAACGGACCCTATGCCGAGCGGCCCGGCTACGATTTCCTGATTCAGGGCATGTCCGGTTATATGGACGTGACGGGCGATCCAGACGGCGAGCCGCAGAAGGTCGGCGTCGCGGTCAGCGACCTCTTCACCGGGCTCTACGGCGTCATCGCCATCGAGGCGGCGCTGATCCAGCGCGAGCGCACCGGGCGCGGCCAGCGCATCGACCTCGCGCTGTTCGATACGATGGGAGCGATGCTCGCCAATCAGGCGATGAACTATCTCGTCTCCGGCGTCTCGCCGCGCCGCATGGGCAACGCCCATCCCAACATCGCGCCCTACCAGACCTTTCCCGTCGCCGACGGTCATGTGATCGTCGCGGTGGGCAACGACGGGCAATTCTCCCGTCTTTGCGAGACGCTTCAACTCGAAGCGCTGACCCGGGACGAACGGTTCGCGACCAACGCCGCGCGGGTCGCCAACCGTGTGACGCTCGAGCGGAAGTTGAGCGCCAGGACGCGCAGTTGGCGGCGCGACGATCTCATCGCCGCCCTGGAGAGCGCGGTCGTTCCGGCGGGGCCGATCAACACCGTCGCGGATCTCTTCGCCGATCCGCAGTTCGTCGCTCGCGGCATGCGGATCGAGCTCGGCGGAACGCCCGGCGTGCGCAGCCCGATCGTCATGAGCGATAATCCGCTGACGCTCGAGCGCCGTTCGCCGCGGCTTGGCGAACATGGCGCCGAAATCCTGCGCGAGATCGGGCTCGACTAGGGCTCGCCGCGCGGCTTGACGGCGCTCCATAGAGCGCCGCAAATCGGGCGCGAACCAGCGAGGCGTCCATGAGTTCGATTCGAAGCATCTGCGTCTACTGCGGATCGAGCGACGGCAGTGACCGGCGCTTCGGCGAGGCGGCGGAAGCGATGGGGCGCGCGTTGGCGGCCGAGGGAATCGGCCTCGTCTACGGCGGCGGAGGCAACGGCTTGATGGGCCGCCTTGCGCGCTCGACGCTGGCCGCCGGCGGCTATGTGACCGGGATTATCCCCAGCTTTCTCATCCACAAGGAGCACGCCCTGACCACCGCGCAGGAAATGGTGGTCGTCGCGGATATGCCCGAGCGCAAACAAGCCATGTTCGACCGCGCCGACGCTTTCGTCGCGTTGCCGGGCGGGATCGGCACGCTCGAGGAACTGGTCGAAATGATGACTTGGGCGCAGCTCAATCGCCACGCCAAGCCCATCCTCATCGCCGATATCGGCGGCTTTTGGCGCCCGCTGCTCGTCCTCTTCGCGCATATGAATGAAAACGGCTTTATCCGGCAGGGTTTCGAGCTTCGCTATCTCGTGGCCGAGAAGATCGAGGACGTCGTCCCGATGCTGCGCGCCGCCGAACGCAAGATCGCGATCTCGTCGTAACGCCCTCCGGCGGCGGCCGGAGGGCGTTCGCGGCCAGCTTTTATCCGTTCATTTCTCGCCGAAGAGTTCGGCGACGTATTCCCAATTGACGAGGTTGTCGAGGAAGGCCTTCAGATAATCGGGCCGGCGATTGCGATAGTCGATGTAGTAGGAGTGCTCCCACACGTCGATGCCGAGGATCGGCTTGCCGTCATGGACGAGCGGGTTCTCGCCGTTGGGGGTCTTGGTCGCCAGCACCTTGCCATCCTTCAGCGTGAGCCAGGCCCACCCCGAGCCGAACTGGGTGACGCCCGCCTGGATGAGGTCCTCCTTGGCCTTGTCGACGGAGCCGAACGATTCGGCGAGCGCCTTCTCGACCTCGCCGGGGATTTTGCCGCCGCCTTTGGGCTTCATCCAGCGCCAGAAATGGATATGGTTGAAGTGCTGGCCAGCGTTGTTGAAAACCGCGGCGTTCTTGCCGAACGAGCCCTTGATGATCTCGTCCAGGTATTTGCCTTCCCATTCTGTCCCCTTGAGCGCGTTGTTTCCGTTGTTCACGTAGGCCAGATGATGTTTGTCGTGATGATATTCCATCGTTTCACGGGACATGTAGGGCGCCAGCGCGTCATGAGCGTAAGGCAGATCGGGCAGCGAGAAACTCATGGGACTGCTCCTTGGCCGGGTTGACGGGCGAAAGCGGAAGCCGAATGGACGATGGGTCCGGTCGGAGGCAGGATGTTAGCCGCCCCTTCGCGGCGCTGCAACTGCGGGCGCAATCTATGGCGCCCGTTCGCGGCTTCGCCTAACTTGTCGCGATCGAGGCAGGAGGGCGCGATGTTCAAACATATTCTGCTGCCGACGGACGGCTCCGATCTTTCCCGCAAGGCTGTTCTCTATGGCGTGCAACTTGCCAAGGCGTGCGGATCAAAGGTCACCGGCCTGACCCTCGCCGAGCCCTATCGCGTCGGCTCCATGGACGCCGTCCTGATCTCGGTCGGCCGGGACGAATACGAGCAGGAGTCCCGCCGCATTTCCGAACTCGCGTTGGAGCGAGTCAGAATGGCGGCCGAAGCGGCGGGCGTGTCTTGCGATACGATCCGGGAAATCCACGATCAGCCCTACCGAAAGGCTGCGACCTGATCGTCATGGCGTCGCACGGCCGGCGCGGGGTTTCGGCGCTGCTGCTCGGCAACGAGACCGTCAAGGTCCTCACCCACTCGACTATCCCGGTGCTCGTCTACCGCTGATCCCCCGCCGCTTCGAAACGGCGCGTCGGTGGACGTCGAACTGACCGCCGAGGCCGGCGGCTTCAGACCCGCTCGACCCGCAACAGCGAGCCCTCCTCGACTGCGACGACCCTCACTTTCGCGCCCGACGGACAATCCGCGCCCTTGACCCGCCAGGAGCTGTCGCCGACCCGAATGCGGCCGTAGCCGTGCACGATCGCCTCGTCGAGAAAGAAATCCGCCCCTATCAGGGCGTGCGCCCGGCTTTGCGGCAAGGGGCCGGGACTGGCGTAGAGCGACCCGTAGACGTCGCGGCCGATAAGCACGAGCGCGACGACCAACGCGCCGAACAGCAGCAATTGGGTCGTAAGGTCGAGCGCGACGAAATAGGCGATTGCGCCGACGAGCGCCGCCGCCGCGCCGACCCAGATAAGGAAGGCCCCCGGCGCCAGTGTTTCGGCGACGCACAGAACCAATCCGCCGACAAGCCAGACGAGCGCGCCGGCATGGGCCAATGAGGACGTGTCGAACAAGGGCGCTCCTCGCGAGTTCAATTGCCCGAGGGAGACTGTCCGGCGGGCGGCGCGCTCGGCGGCGTCGGTCCCGCGGGTTGAGCCGGCGCCGGGGTATCGGGAACGCTGCGGGGCGTCCTGCGCCCGCCGAGAGCCGCCTCGCTTGCGGCAGTCTCGCCGAACGCGCTCGCGGCGATCTGGCTGATGCCGCCGAGCGTCCCAGCGAGCGAAGCAAGCTCGAGCGGGACGATGAAAACCTTCTGGTTGGGCGCCTGGGCGAGCGCCTGGATCGCGCGCACGTATTTGTCGGCGATGAGATAGTTGATCGCGGCGGGGTCGCCTTGGGCCGTCGCTTCGCTGACCAGGCGCGTCGCCGTCGCCTCGGCCTGGGCGGAGCGCTCGCGCGCTTCCGCCGCGCGAAAGGCGGCTTCACGCCGCCCCTCAGCGTCAAGAACAACGGCGGCCTTGCGTCCCTCGGCGCGGGTGATGTCGGCCTGCCGCATGCCCTCCGCCTCGAGGATCACCGCGCGCTTCTCGCGTTCGGCCTTCATCTGCCGCGCCATCGAATCGATGAGGTCCTTCGGCGGCTCGATGTCCTTGATCTCGATGCGCGTGACCTTGACGCCCCACGGCTCCGAGGCGGCGTCGATCACGTTGAGCAGGCGTACGTTGATGTCGTCTCGATGCGACAGAAGCTGATCGAGGTCCATCGAGCCCATGACGGTGCGCACGTTGGTCATCACCAGATTGAGCAATGCGAGTTGAAGGTTGGCGACCTCGTAGGACGCCCGGCGCACGTCGAGCACCTGATAGAAGGCGACGCCGTCGACCGCCACAGTCGCGTTGTCCCTAGTGATGATCTCCTGGCGCGGCACATCGACGACCTGCTCCATCACGTTGAGCTTGTGTCCGATGCTGTCGACGTAAGGAAAGATCAGGCCGAGTCCGGGGGTCAGCGTCTTGTTGTATTTGCCGAATCGCTCGACGGTATAATTGTAGCCCTGCGGCACCTGCCTGACGCCCATCAGCACGGTGATGACGACGAACGCAACAATCACGACAGCAAAGACGCTGACCCCCTCGATCATAGCCCGATCCCCCTCGCCCGGGCGGCCGCTGCGCTTAGCCCGAATCGGCGGCCCCGGGGCGCGCGCGCAATGTAGCGGCGAATTCTCTTTCCCGCCACGAAGGACGCGGCCCTTGCCTTACTCCGCCAGCGCCACCCCGACGCCGCCCGCGCTCAAGGGCCGGCCCGCGGCTTTCGCCTCTTCGACCCGGTCGAGCCGCATGAGCGCGAGCGCCTCGCGTCCGGAAGACGAGCCGAGCGTCCCAATTGCGAGCGCGCCGTCGAGGACCGGCGTTCCCGGCGCCGGGGGGGCGGCGGCGACCTTGACGCGCGCCACGCGCTTGCGCGCCGACCCGCGGTGCTTCATGCGCGACACGACTTCCTGGCCGACGTAACAGCCCTTTTCGAAATCGACGCCGTTGATGAGGTCGAGGTTCGCGTCGTGGGGGAAGGCGTCCCCATAGGCGTAATCGACGCCTCCCTTCGGCACGCCGGCGCTGATGCGCAGCGCCTCGTACTGATTGGCGGCCGCCTCGCCGACCGCGACCGCCTCGGCGCGCGGCAGGATCGCGCGCCAGCCCAGGCGCGGATCACGCGGGTCGGCGTAGAAGACGCCGCCGGGCGCGTTCTCGGGTTCGCCGCCCCAGTAAGCGATGACGCCGTGGTCCGCGCTTTCGTCGGCGATCGCAACCCTGGCGCGCAACTTGTAGAAGCCGAGCCGCTTGGCGAGGCCGGCGGCTTGAGACGCCGCGCAGTCGAGGAGGTAGGTTGCGCCCGCTCCGGCGGGAACGCGCGTGACCAGCATATCGAACAATATCTTGCCCTGCGGCGAAAGGAGCGCGGCGTAGCGCGCCTCGCCCGGACGCAACCGCCCGACGTCGTTGGTCAACAGTCCCTGCAGGAAACCTGTCGCGTCCTCGCCGCCGACGCGGACGACGCCGCGATCCTCGAGCAGGGCGGCTTTCTTCGTCATGGCGGACCTCCGAATCGAGCTTGCAAGAAAGCGACTTGTTAATTAGGCCGCGCGAGCCCTCGCGCAAGGAAGAACGCGCCATGCCGCGCAACTTCGATCTCGTTCTGGCGAACGGAACCGTGGTCAACCACGATGGCGTGGGTGTGCGAGACATCGGCGTCCGCGATGGGCGTATTGCGGAGATCGGCGATTTGCGCGCCGCCTCGGCGGACGAGCGTGTCGAATGCCGGGGCCTCCACATTCTTCCGGGCGTCATCGATACCCAGGTGCATTTTCGCGAGCCGGGCCTTGTCCACAAGGAAGACCTGGAGACCGGCTCGCGCGCGGCCGCGCTGGGCGGCGTCGCCGCCGTGTTCG
>WNFJ01100995.1_pt1 | contig 11449 bp, 11 predicted proteins | sample 5400461 | NCBI WGS metagenome assembly WNFJ01 (sample SAMN13153349, study PRJNA577476) | soil metagenome | isolation source: 115 cm saprolite on Douglas fir-dominated hillslope | place: USA:California | collected 2013-09-17 | reverse complement strand
CCCGTGACGATCACACGCCTGCGCCTTTTTTCCTCCACGTGCGGCGCCAGGCCGAGTGAAACCACCACCAGCAGTGCGCCGCACAGCAGCAGTCCAATAAAACCCAGCAGCACAGCAACCTCCCCTGGCGCAGCCAGCGAGTTCGCCAGTGACGCCGTGTCGAGAAGGATTGCTGGATAGTTCAGCTTCGTTTGTAAGATATAACTTGCCATAGTGAACAGGAGAGCCAGCCCCAGCACAATAGTCCCGGCCATGCGCGGGGAGATCGAGCGCTTTGGGAAAGATGTAGTAGTCGTCATGACATGCTCCTTAGAGTGGTTATTCGTGCCACTGATTCATGTCCCCAGGTGTTGCCGCATAAATTTCGCAATATGCTCAGTGGCCAGTCGTACTTCAGGAATAGCGTCAGGGCTCCCGACAAAGTCATGCCACATCCCAGGCCAGATCTCCAGCTTCATCTCAACCCCGGCTGCTTTCAGCCGATCCGCCATACGGATGGAGTCGCTGAGCAGGGCTTCCTCGGTTCCCACCAGCAGCAGAGTCGGTGGAAGCCCTTGCACATTGGCATAGAGAGGAGAGACCAGGGGATTGCGCGGATCTGTCGCCCCATGATTGGTATAGAGCGCGAACGCATCCTGGGCCAGCCCACCGGCCACTAATGGGTCTACTATGGCTTTCGTTTTGAGGGTCTCACCCGTCATGGCCAGGTCCGTCGGTGGGGAGACCGCTATCAGCGCACCTGGCAGTGCCTCACCACTCTCTCGGAGGGAAAGCGCCGTTGCCAGGACCAGGTTCGCTCCGGCAGATTCCCCCGTAAGTGCGATGTGTGAGGCCGCGCCTCCCTGACTGCGCAGCCAGCGGTAAGCCGTCACACAGTCATTCAAACCGGCAGGGAAGGGATGGTCAGGCGTCAGGCGATAATCTGGATAGAGCGCGCTCGCACCGGTGGCTTTTGAAAGCCTGCCGACAAAGGCACGATTGTCATTCGTGCCCGCTTGTGCGAATCCGCCGGGATGGAAATGCAGAATCCAGCGGCTATTGACTGCCCCTGGCGCGAGAATACGTTGTGCTGGGATCCCGCCTGCATCTACCTGCTCAATGGTCACATCTGACGGGGGCGGCGTCGATGGAAAGGATGTACGCAACAGCTGCGCCACTGTGTGGATTGGATTGACGATTGTGAGATAAATCCACAAAACCATAAAGAACAACGTGGCAGTGGATGAAGGTTCCGAGGGAATATCATCCCCCTCTAAAGTTGGCGGGCTGGCGATGATCAATCCTGTGCGTGCTCCTACAAAAGCCGTACCAGCGAGAACCACACCCAGGCTCGTTGCCACCTGTAAAAAGCGGCGCCGCTTCACCCGTATTTGATCTTCCTTTGCATTCCCTGCCTGGGGTGTTGATATCACTGCCATAGGGGGTCTCGTAAGCAAACGGAAGCCAAAGAGCCAGAGCCAGAGCAGCCAGAAGGATTCGCCCAGCAGCGCGAGAATATTCAGGATGCCTGCGGTCCCATAGAATCCTGCTTCAATTGGCAACAGCACATTGATGCCCCAGAATAGGGAACGCACCAGCGTCAGAAGAAGACCAATCGCACCAAGCCAGCCGAGCACGCGGTGCGCTCGAAACTGCCGGGCCAGTGCCAACGTCCAGAGGGAAAGCCCGAACGGTGTGATGATCTCAGCTGTCACCAGGATGAGCGTCGCAAGGATCTGTGTCAGGGCAACTGGAGCACTCCCCCACAGTGGCACCAGTACCAGCCCACAGAGAGCGCCAATCATCCAGCATACCCCGGAGGCTCCTCCTGTGAGGAAGACACGTCGGCGCCTTGTTTCTTCCAGACCCGACGCCAGGCCGAGCGAAATCACTACCAACAGCCCACCACCGAGCAGCAGGCCCACAAAACCGAGCAGAATAACGCCTTCTCCTTGCGCAACCAGGGAGTTCGCAAAAGAAGCGTTATCCAGCAAGATCGCTGGATAGTTCAGCTTTGCCTGTAAAAGGAAGGTTGCGCTGGTCACCAGCAGAGCTAGAAGCAAGACCAGGCTCCCGATGCGACGAAGAGTGAGGGAACGCACCCAACCAGAAATCCTGTACCTTTGCGTATCTTGAGCCGAAAGAGAGGAGGGCGAAGTTGTCATGACGTACTCCTTTCAACCGATTGATTTGTTTCTCACGTCACTAGTCCTTTGAGGCAGAGAACCTTCCAGGGGCCTCCGAGGCAGTCGGCGCTGGTTCCTCCCCCCGAGGCACCAACGCTGGCTCATCTCTCCCCTTGAGCATGGCGAGGGCGGCGGGGATGCTCCCGATGAAGATGAGCGCGAAGCAGATAAGTTGAAGAACGCCCAGGCGCGTGGGGTAGGCGATCATCTGGAAAGGAATACCCACAATGAAAAGGCCTGCTGCCCACAGCGGGATCACCCTTGAGCGCGCGAGCGCGATGCCCAGCAGCACGTAGCCGAGCAGGTGGCCAATCACCCAACTGGCCTGCAGCAAGAAAATCGCCCCCTGGGAAAAGACATACTGCCACATTGCCACGTTGGACGCCCTCGCTCCAAACTGTCCTAAGCCAGCTGCCAGAGCTTCTGGTCCCACGAACACCGCAAAAGGGAGCGACCCCGCTAGACCCACTATCATCCCAATGGTTGCCAGCCAGGGTGAGCGCCGCATAGCAAGCAGTCCCAGGCCAATAAAGCTGACTGGAAAGAAGTACACGGTCACGGCGTTGAGGTACAGGAACAACTGGATTTGCAGAGGGCTGGCAGCCTGGAAGTTGGCGGCCAGGACGCGAGCGTCTGAAAGGACACCAACGCCTCCGGTGGGGTCGAGGGCGAACCCCAAGAACAGAACCACCGGTGCCAGCACGATGCAGGCGGCAAGACAGGCGCGCTGGAATTTGCGGTAGAAAGGCTCGGCTCCTGCTGATTGCTGGTTGGGCTGCGTTTGGGAGAGAGCCATCTTGAAGTTCCTCCTTATTCACGTCCCCAGGTGCTGACGGATAAACTTCACCATATGCTCATTCGCTAACTGCGCCTCAGGTATGAAGCTTTGACCTTGCCAGCCATGAAACATCCCAGGCCAGACCTCCAACTTTACCTCAACTCCAGCAGCTTTCAGCCGATCTGCCATGCGAATCGAATCGCTGAGCAGGATTTCCTGGGTTCCCACTTGTAGAAAGGTAGGTGGGAACCCATGCACATTGGCGTAGAGCGGCGAGACCAGCGGATTGCGCACATCTATCGCACCATTGTTGGTATAGGCTGCAAACGAATTCTTCGCCAGGCCCCAGCCCAATATGGGATCAAGCCAGGCTTTCGTGCGATAGGTTTCGCCTGTCATTGCCATGTCCGTCGGAGAGGACATCGCCACCAGGGCAGCCGGGAGCGCTTCCCCGCTCTCTCGTAGCGAGACTGCCGTTGTCAACGTCAAATGGGCACCGGCGGACCCTCCCATAATCACGATCTGTGAGGCAGCAACCCCCTGGCTGCGCAGCCAGCGATACGTCGTCACGCAATCCTGGAGACCGGCGGGGAAAGGGTGTTCAGGCAGGAGGCGGTATACAGGCAAGAGCACGCTCGCGCCAGTCGCTTGCGAGAGGCTCGCGGCAAAGACGCGATCTGCATCCTGGAGAGGGACCGCCCATCCTCCACCATGCACATACAGGATAACGCGGCTCTTCGTGGAGCCTCTCGCACTGATGAGCTGTGCCGGTAACCCGGAGGCATTGACGTTCTCAAGCGAGACACCTGACGGGAGGGGAAGTTTCGGACGTGGGATGGCGAGCTGTTGCGCCACAGTAGTTATTGGATTCTGGCGCAGGTAGTTCAGGACGAGCAGATAGACAAGCGTTCCTATAAAGCTCGGCTCTGAGGGAACATCATCCCCCTCTAAACCTGGCGAGTTGGTGATGGTCATTTCGGTGCGTGCTCCCACAAAAGCAGCACCAGCGAGGCCCACCCCCAGGCCCGCGGCAACTTTCAAAAAGCGGCGGCGCATCACCCGTACCCGATTTTCCTTTGCATTCCCTGCCTGTGGTGTTGACGACACTGCCATCGTGCGCTGAATAAGCAAACGGAAACCGAAGAGTAGGAGCCAGAACAGCCAGAGAGACTCGCCAAGCACCGCGAGGATATTCACGATCCCGGCAGTCCCGTAGAAGCCAGACGCAATCGGCAAGAGCGCATTGAGTCCCCAGACCAGCGACCGAAGCAAAACCAGAAGAAGACCAGGCACACCAAGTACCCAGAGCGCTCGGAAATGCCTGGCCAGGGTCATTGTCCAGAACAGCAACAGGAGTGGCGTGGCGACCTCAGTGAGCACAAAGAGGATTGTAGCAAGAACTTGCGCCACATTCGTAAGAGCGCTGGCCCAGAGAGGCACCAGTGCTAGCCCCATCAGGGCACCAACTGCCCAGCATATCCCAGAGGCGCCTCCAGTGATGATCAGAGACCGGCGCCGTTTTTCCTCCAGGTACGGCACCAGAGTGAGTGAAATGACGAAGAGCAGGATCCCACACAGCAGCAGCCCCATAAAGCCGAGCAAGGCGGCGGTCACCCCTTGCGCAAGAAGTGATTTTGCAAAAGATGCCTTGTCGAGAAGGATTGCCGGATAGTTCAGCTTCGCGTGTAAGGTATAGCTTACGATGGTGAACAGGAGAGCCAGCCCCAGCGCCATGATCCCGGCCATGCGCGGGGAGATCGAGCGCTTTGGGAGAGAAGTTGATGAAGTCGTCATGATGTGCTCCTTGCCGCCGCTTCCTGGCCCGCGGGAAGCGGCGCCTCTTCACCTGATCTCCTCAACATGGCGAGTGCGGCAGGAATGCTGCCAATGAAGATCAGCACATAGCCGAGGACCTGCAAGAGGCCTAGACCTGTCCCGTAGGCGATAGGTCCCATCAAGAGCGGGCTCAAGATGAGGAGCCAGGCGGCCCACAGGGGAATCACTCGTGCTCGTGCCAACGCGATGCCCAGCAGCACATAGCCGAGCAAGTGACCAATGACCCAGCCGGCATGCATGGCGTAAACCCACCCGTTTGCGAGATATGCGTTCTGAAACCTCGGGAACTGCGTGTCGAAACCTAACTGCGCCAGCATGTTGATCCAGAAGTTTTCGCCTGCCAGGAGGCTCCAGACGACACTTCCGACGAACCCACAAGCGATCCCAATTGTGGCAAGCCAGGGAGAACGCTTCATCGCCATGCGACCCAGATAAATGTAACTCAATGGATAGATATATGCTGCGATGACGGTTACGACAAAGAAGAGCTGAAGCAGCAGAGGAGGAGCGTCTCGGAAAGCAGGGGCAACTACCGTTACACTTGCCCGCCCGGTCCCCGGACAATTGGGATTGCCATATACGGGACAGGTGGCGAACGACAAGGAGACGGTGAGTGGTGCCAGGAGCATGCACACCGCGAAGAACATGCGTTGCAAGCGATAGACCAGGGGTACTGCTTGTCCCTGCTGTGACCAATTCTTCGATAAGCTCATTTTAATAGACCTCCTTGTAGAGGGTTGTCACTATGCTTCTTCTCCCGGTATTTCTGTCACTTCCTCACGTCGCTTGAGACGTGAGAGAATCCGCTCGCGCAGGGCCTGTCCCCATGCCAGTTCAAGCTGCCATTGCTCGGCCTTGAGCCGCATTAGCGCCATGGCTCCTTCCCGTAAAGCAGCACTCATATGTTTTTGTTTGAGGGGGTTGCCGGCCACGTCCTGTGCGTCCGTTTGCTTGGAGCGCAGGACCTGCCTGCAGTGGGCCAGGTAGTGCTCCACCAGGAAGAGCTGGCTCTCAAGCGCTAAAAACTCCAGGTGCAGCGCCTTGATGTGAAAGAGCTTGCGATAGGTGCCTGGATGAGACGAGGTATCCAGCATGAGTTCCAGGAAGCGCTCGCGTCCGGCCGTCGTAAACGCAAAGACGCGCGAAGGGCGGTCCCCAGGAAAGGGTGCCGTTCCCGGGTCGGCAGGGCTAATCAGACCGGCCCGCTCTAACTTAGCCAGCAGTGACGAGAGCGTGCCCGTGCTGATTTGCTCCTCTGGCCCGATAATCTCATTGGCGATTTTAGCGATCCGGTAGGCATGCAGCGGCCAGTGCATCAGCAGAGCCAGCACCAGCAATTCATACATACTGCGCGTCCTTTCCTCACAGCACAAACCATTTTATTAAATCGGCTTTTTTAAAGCTATTCCTTAGAGAAATATACCCGAGAGCATGACGATTGTCAAGAGACTTATCTGCTATGTTATACTTGATTTTGTAGGTTAAGTAGTGTGGCTTCTTCATCTACTCTACCTTTGGCGATACCCTGACTGTTACATGATCTTCATCTCGTCCTCGTAAACAGCAAGGAGTCCGGCATGTCAGAAGAGAACCACCCCTCGCAGCATCCCGCATGGCAAGACCCTTATTTAGAAACAGCATATTCCCTGCCATATGTTGATACTCATGTGCATCCATCCCATACATCCCCGCCACCGCAGTCGGCATCGCAGCCCGCACAGCAACCGACCGCTCGCACAGAGATCGATCAACTTGTGGCTCTACATCGACTAGGGAAAGTGAAAAGAGAGTATAAAAACGAGGTTTCGAACACCCTGGCCGCGGGGCTCGGCTCCTGTATGCTAGGCGTGCTTTTCTCTCTTCCCGTCATTCTTGTCTTGATTACTGGTGCGGGATATTTTAGCGGTTTGCGGTGGACGATCATTATAGGTATCGGTTTTCTTGGCTACGGGATCAATCGCATTACCGTAGCCATAAACAACACTGTCACAAACATGCACTATCAGAACCCGCGGGGCTATCTCTGTTCTCATGGAGTGATGTTCATCAAAGGAAAGCAGGTACAGACCATCCGTTGGGATCAGATTAGGACAGTGCAGAAAATCTACCTTACAGACACTTCCACCATCCCTCAGCAGTATATACTCTACCCACCAGGTGATGAAGAGCCGGTGGTGCTCGAGAGGGCATTTATCGGGTTCAAGCTACTTGGCGAACAGATCGAGCGAGAGGTGAGCCAGCGTCTCCTCCCTGAGACCATTGCAGCCTATAGAGCTGGTCAGACGCTCAACTTTGGCGCGCTCAACGTGACGCCTCAAGGGCTCAGCCTGGAAGAAGTGCAGAAGGACCTTCCCTGGGCAAATCTCGGAGAAGTTTATGAGGCCAGGGGCTATCTCGTCATTCAAAAGAAAGGAACCTTAGCAGCGTGGAAGAACATCGAAATATCGACGATGCTCAACCTCTGCATCCTCCTTCGACTCATAAGACAGATCAAGATGGACCACCACAGCAGAGGAAACGAACAAAGGTCCTTGAGCTATCAACCACCGACGAGCGAACTCTTACAGCCGTCCGAATGGCAGGAGTATGAATAGGACAGCGCCGCCCTGACTCGACTCCGGCAGCCTTGTGGCAAGCCCCGAAAATGATCTGGGCTTTACGATACTTGACCTAATGCCTAAATAAATGATATGCCATCTAATACCATTTTGACAGAGTAAAGACCATTGTCTAATGGGACCTGAGATGATAACAGAAATGCAGAGTGATACATCTACATACGAGGGAGATTCGTCGATGCCTGAACAAGCAGCGAACCCACATTTGCCGTACACCTTTAACTTATTTGCCGACTATTACCAGCTATATCTCCAGGACGAGCAAGATACAAGTGAGCAACCTGATGATTGGGGTGACCAATTGGTGACGAGGATGATTGCAGTAGCTCCTGGGATCATTGGCATTGGTACGGCTCGGAATAAGACAGTTCCTGTCAGCATTGATCTATTCAATGTTCGACCTGACGATGATTTATCTGCCTGGGATCACGTAGCAGAAGCAAGTCTCGAAGTTCCGTCTGGACAAATTGTGGTTGCTGGATGCTCTGACTATTTTCCTGATGCGACACGGATTTCAGTCACTCCAGGGGAGTACCGCGTCCGTATCTACTATGGTGGACTTGGAAGTATTAGCGAAGACGGCCTTGATGGCAAAGATCATTATCGCGTGGTCATATGGCCTGAAGAGAACAAACCTCTGGAGATCCTGAAAAAGTGGCCATTGCTTAGATCATGAACATGTTTAACAATGAAGTGTCTATATAAATGATAGCCTTGTAGCCAAGGCAGTGGTCTATTAGTTCGATCCTCATAACTACTGCTACAACGAGCAGAATCGCCTGGTGTGGGCAGGCAACAGCGGTACCCAACCGGGCGCTGGCAATGGCACCTGTGGCAGCGGCACCCTCACCAACAGCCTGACCGGAGCAGGCTACAACACCAGCTACCTCTACACCAACCTGGGACAGGTGTGGCAGGCTCCGCAGAGCACCAGCAGTACCAACTCGCAATACCTCTACTGTGACAGCAGCCACCCACACCAGTTGACCGGCCTCTACAGCCTGGGCGCGACGTGCAGCACCAAGACCGGGCAGACCTACGCGAGCAGCTATGATGCCTGGGGCAACGTCACCAGCCGCACCGTGAGCAGCACCAGCGCCACGCTTTCCTACGACGGACTCGACCACCTGACCAAGTATGATGCAGGCTCCAACGGCCAAGAACAGTATATCTACGATGCAGCAGGTAGCCGCGTGCTGCGCCGCTCGACCAGCGCGGGCGCCACCAGCATGACCGTCTACGCCTTCGGCCTCGAAGAGCACCTCTACAACGGAACGGGCGTCCACCAGAGCGACACCTACTACTATAGCCTGGGTAGCATGCTGGTTGGCGAGTCCACCAACAGTGGGACCAACATGTTCCTCACCGATGCCCTCGGGAGCGTGCTGGAGACCATCAGCGCCACGGCCAACAGCGCGGCGGTACAAGGCAACCAGGTCTACAGCCCCTATGGCTCCTCGCGCTACCAGCAAGGGAGCATGGGCACCGCCAAGGGCTTCACGGGCCAGTACAACGACAGCGTCTCCGGGCTGGACTACTACGGTTCCCGTTTCGGCCGATGTGCTAGACAGCAACCTGGCAGGCATGGATCCTTACGCCTACGTCGGTGGCAACCCCGAGACCTTCAGCGACCCCAGCGGGCAGCGCTATGCCCCACCACCAGGCGGTGGTGATGGAGGAGTTGTAGGTGGCGCTAAGTCGACGTCCCCCAGCACTGGGTTGAGTAGCTCCCAGCAGTCGCAGTTAAGTATGACCTGCCCCAACGATCCCTCTGGGTCGGCGGCGTCCTGTTTTGCCCCCCAGTCACGCACGCAGAGCTTCCAGGTGGTGCCAGGTGGTACCTGTGGCACAGGAGGAAGAAGACAGACGGGAATAAACATCGCCAGTGGAAGTCCCAGCTTCATCGACTCGGGCTTCGGCGTGCAGATCGTGCCCGGTGTGAGCCTGACGACGACGGAGATAGGAATAGGCAGTAGTGCAGGCTGCGGGGAACCGTCAGGGGTCGTGCAGACCGAGGGGTCTACCTCCTGCTTCCCCAATCTCTTGGCCTGCATCTTCGACAGCATGGAAGGGTTCAGTGACAGGAGTGCATCAAAGGACAAAGGATTTCCTCAAGAACCGGCGCAACCGGTGGGGGACACGCTGGTGGCGACCAAGACGCCTCGAACGCTCTACCATTATACCAGTGAGGAAGGCCTGGTAGGAATTTTACAAAGCGACTCTCTCAACCCATCACTAAACGAACCCAATATTACTTACGGTAAAGGTCAATATTTTACTGATATTGCTCCAGAGCAAATTATTGCAAGAGTTCTTGCTGATCTCAATCAGGATGAGATCGACCAGGGGTTCGTATCGTTTAGCCAACTTGCAAGGATAATAAAAGGAAAACCTTTTGGAATAGGAGCTAGTCTTAGGGGATTCCTCGAAATTGATGTTACTGGGCTACCCCTTGAGAATCCAGCTCCTAACATTTTCCTGCTTCCCGGCACTAACCCTCTTGACGTCTCTAGTAGAATTATACGGTTTGGTGGAACACCTTTTTCACCATAGAATAATTTCTACAAAGAAGGGTTACCTTGTAGAGGCAGCGTCAGATATAATAAAGTGCCCGACGAAAATGGATCCGGCTACATGTAAGAACTCAGAACCAGCGGGCCAAGATTAAAAATTAGGTTTAAAGGAGCAGGAGACGTGAAACGATACTTCAAGCACGACGCTGATGATTTCGGTCTAGGTCCTGGGATAGCCTATTTCGAGTTTGATGGAGAACTTCCTACTCGGCAAGTTGAGCAATACGGTGATCGATGGCTCAGTTCAATGAAGCGCTACCATCCAGGAATCGGACCAGGGCTTGTTGATATCGCTCTCTCGAAAATGGGCTTTGAACCGCAGCATGAGATATCTCAGGAGGAGTTTGAAGAGGCATGGAACGAAGCCCTCAAACATGCCCAGTAAGCCTTGTCGGAAGGGCGTTTCTTAAGAACAGTAGAGATCAGAGAAGGTATTGGCTACGCCTCGAAGTACCTCTTTCTGTCCGTCCGAGGATAGAGCAATAAACTGATGTACTTAAGCAGTCAAGCTCTTTAAAGTGAGTTCCGGCGCCTGCTTCTATGTACGGGCCTCGAATCCCCCATGCACGTGTGGAAACACACGGACCACGACCTGGTGGACCTGACGATCACCACCACGAAGGGCGAGCACGGCAAACCAGCGACAACAACGAGCGAGGTGATCCATACCAACCAGAAGCATCCGTTCTTCACCATAGAACGCGGCTTCTTGCCGGTGGGTCAGATCAAGCTGGGCATGCACCTCCTGCGAGCAGATGGCCGTGTGGGAGTCGTCACCGGGTGGAAGGTGGTGCCTGGGACCAAGACGATGTATAATCTGGAGGTAGCCCAGGATCATACCTTCACGGTGGGTAGCGGGCAGTGGGTGGTACATAATGCAACATGTCCTGTTGACCGGCACATGCTCTCCTGGTATAATGCTCAGAGATGATCCTTGTGACTCGCGGTCTTTAGCCCCGGTGGGTTGTGTGTTTCCTGGTTGGAGGAGGTCTCGCGTGCTTGATTTACCGGCGGGAACGATCACGCTGCTCTTCACCGATATCGAGGGGTCGACGCTCCTGCTGCAACACGTAGGGGAGCAGTATAGCCGTGTGCTGGCTCAGTGCCGGCAGGTGCTGCGTACGGCTTTCCAGCAGTCTCACGGGCACGAAGTCGATACCCAGGGCGACGCCTGTTTCTTCGCCTTTGCGCGTGCCACCGATGCCGTCTCGGCTGCCGTGGCCGCCCAACGCGCCCTTGCCTCGCATACCTGGCCCGAAGGCGCTGCGGTGCGCGTCCGCGTGGGGCTGCACACCGGGGAGCCGCAGCGGACGGCGGACGGCTACTTGGGCATGGATGTGCATCTGGCGGCGCGCATGATGAGTGCCGGGCACGGGGGCCAGGTGCTGCTCTCGCAGACCACGCGGCACCTGGTGGAACACCACCTGCCCGATGGAGTGAGCTTGCGAGACCTGGGGGGGAATCGCCTCAAGGACTTAC
>WNFJ01566437.1_pt1 | contig 11450 bp, 13 predicted proteins | sample 5400461 | NCBI WGS metagenome assembly WNFJ01 (sample SAMN13153349, study PRJNA577476) | soil metagenome | isolation source: 115 cm saprolite on Douglas fir-dominated hillslope | place: USA:California | collected 2013-09-17 | reverse complement strand
TTTCCGGAGCAACCCGAATACCGGCGGTGAAGTGCCGCGTCTGGCGTTCCGGTCCTGCTCCGGTCGGAAGAGAGCTATCGGCTGTTCTGGCCGCGTGCTGAGCCGAATGAGAAGCCGCGGATCGTTCCCATGTTTCGCTTATCAACGGTGATGCGACGGGATCTGAAAGTGCTTTTTCCATGACGGCTGACGCCGATTTCACGACTGTCAATTCGCTCACTGGCATTCCGGTCTTGGATCCTTCAACGAACGCCCATTCCCGCTGATCCTGCATTTGCGTGGCCCGGACGCGCCTTGGAGTGTCGAATTGATCAACGCCGTCGCTCGCCCATAGCACTAGATCGCCGACATTGACGGTCTTTCGTTCCAACTTATTGACCATGCGCATAGCGCCCGGCTGTCGTACCCAAGCCGTTGTACGGTGGGACGGCCGCAGCGGCTGTGACAATTTAATGCAATGGACCTCGCAGAATCCGATGCCATGTGCCTGGTCTTAGACCGCCAGCAACCACCTGAACCGGCTGGCCGGCTGGGCTAAAGCGCGGCTAAAGCCCTTTCCGAATTAGTGGAAAGCCTTCAGTCGGCCAGCAACCGGGAGACCTGGGCGGGGGCCCAGCGGTCACGCCCTGCCGGGGTCCGGACGCCGCACGCTTCTAGCTCCTGGGCGATGGCTGCCAACGTCGATTTCCCGGCCCGCTGGATCTCGGCAATAACCGCCCGTGTCTTGGCATTGGCTTTGGTGGCTTGCTCTGACCTCGCTGCCCGTGCGCGGGCTGCCGTCTCGACATGCCCCTGCTCCTCGAGCCAGGGAAAGTAGTGGTCGGAGATTGCCGCAAAGTCGAAGCCCGCCTCTTCATCTCGCTTGGCATTACGCACAAGGTCTGCCGGCCCGTGCTCTTCGGACATCAGCTTGTAGCCGAGTTTGATCACCTGAACCTCCATCCTGCCCAAGTCGGCAGCAAAAAGAACATCGCCCCTGGATAGAGGTTGCGCGCTACCGCGGTTGACTTCCTTACACAATGTTGCGGTGTATCCCTCCCGCACTCGCAAAATGAATATCTGGGGCTTCTGGCAGGCTTTGACCGCGCAACATCCGGAGCCACGCAAGGAGAGCGGCCCCGGCAAGCTGACGCCAAACCTAACGACGAGTAATAGAAATCGCGCTGGGCGCCGCGAACATCAGCTTGACGTGGCGTTTCCCGGCGCACGGGCCGAGTTGGACCCAGACGGTTGGCGCGATTTCGGTTTCGTGGTCTGACGAGACCGCGACCTTCTCCCCGTCTTTGGTAATGAGCGTGGCTGTCTTTCGACTATCGATCGAAATGACTGCGATCCAGTAGTCCGCGATGTCCACCACATCGCCAACGGCGAGACCTAGAACAAGGGGCATAAGTGCCTCCAAAGTCATCGTTACCACCTCTTGTGGTTGCACTTACGATGCTTTGGACCAGCAAGAAGGCAAATGAATTTGCAACGGCCGCACAATTATTTCAGATCCGAGCGCCGACTTACGCCGTATAGCCTCGCGCTCAAGAGCTAGCGCCGGCCCGCGCACAGGGGCTCGGTCGAGAATCTATGCAATCAATTGCACAGACTCGGCCTACATCGGATGTGCGGCCGGCTCCTGGAACGGAAAACACGCGACAATATCCGAGCGATGAACCTCTGAGGAAATACCAAGAGGAATCTTGCTTCGCTCAACTGCAGCTGGATGTCCGGGCGTGTCAGCAACCCGAAATCCCGCCGCCGTTGCTGGATTGGGGGGCGGCATAGAAGGCCGGTGCCTTCCGGGCGTACTGGATTCCTGCATCGGGACCAGGTCACGAGAGGCTTTGCCGTTTTGCTCTCTCGGCGGCCTTGGTTCCACCCCCTTTTGCCCAGTCTGACTATCTTCCCTTGCGGGCCAGCCGCCGTCCTTCATCGGTTAACGCCGCCTCGCTTTTCAACGGCTTGCTGCCCGCCCGAGGCTGGAGGACAACCCACCCGAGTTCCACCGCCCGCGCTATCGTTGCCGGGGCTTCATCTATTCCCTTCAATACACCCACTGCATCGGCTCTCGGCGCCTGGCGTCGTATAGCTTGTAGATGAAATATCTAGTGTTCTGTCACAGACATTTGAATCCGGAACGGCGGCGACTATGATTCTGTGTCGGCATGAACCGGAAGCAAACAGGAATCTGGCTCGGCGCGAAGGATCGCGCCGCGCTTGAGCGGATCGCGGCAGATGGAAACGAGCGTCAGAAGATCGTCAAACGAGCACGGATCGTGCTGATGACGGCGCAAGGCGACGGCGTCACAGCCATCATGCGCGCGGTCGGCGTTTCGAAGACGACGGTGTGGCGCTGGCAGGACTACTTCGTCGAGGCCGGCGTCGGCGACCTCGTCAAGGGACGCTCCAAACCGCCCGGCCGCAGGCCGATCGCCGACGACATCAAGCTCAGGGTGGTCGAGAAAACAGTCAAGGAACGCCCGCCCAACGCCACGCACTGGAGTGTGCGCAGCATGGCCGATGCGATGGGTATCAGCCATACGAGCGTGCAGCGCATCTGGAAAGAGCACGGGCTCAAGCCGCATCTGGTGCGCCACTTCAAGGTCTCCAACGACCCGAACTTCGTCGCCAAGGTCAAGGATATCGTCGGTCTCTATCTTGCCCCGCCCGACAAAGCCCTGGTGCTTGCGGTCGACGAGAAGAGCCAGATCCAGGCCCTCGACCGTACGCAGCCGGGCCTGCCGCTCAAGAAGGGCCGCGCCGGCACCCCACCACGCTGTTCGCCGCTCTCGACGTGGCAAGTGGCAAGGTCATCGGCGAATGCCTGCCCCGTCACCGCGCCAAGGAGTTCCTGGCCTTCCTGAGGAAGCTTCTGCGCGAGACCCCGGCCCATCTCGACTTGCACCTCATCCTCGACAACTACAGCACGCACAAGACCGACGCGGTGAAACGCTGGCTCAAGCGCAATCCGCGCTGCAAGCTGCACTTCACCCCCGACATCCTGCTCTTGGCTCAATCTCGTCGAGCGCCTGTTTGCTGAAATCACACGCCAGCGCATCCGGCGCGGCACCTTCGACACCGTCAGCGAACTCGAGACCGCCATCGTCGAATGGATCGATCACCGCAACGATCACCCAAAACCCTTCATCTGGACAGCAAAGCCCAATCCAATTATCGCCAAGTACCGTCGCGCTCAAAACGCGCTCGCCAACCTCGCCGAGGGAGACAAATGATTGAGTCAGAACACTAGCGGCCACGTCGAGTGTGTCGCGCGTTGCCCGCAGCGGAGGAGGCAACAGCCGGCTTGGACGCGCGTCTTTGAAGGGTCCTGTAGCCTCCCCCCCTTCCTGCTGCAACGAGGATGGCGGGACGACCCGGAACTCTTCTTGATCTCCGACATTGAGAGATTGTTGCCGGTTGAAGATTCCCCGTCTGGAGGCCGCAACGTTGGAGACCATGGCCCGCCGCGACGTACGCCAGATCCGTCAAGGCAGGCTGTGGTCTCCTTCTATGCCGCCGGCCGCCAATAAGATCGGACCCTCGACACAATCTTAACATCGGCCGGCGTCTAGCTGAGCGCAGCAAGGCGCGGCCATAATCGCCCAATGGAGCCAGTACGCGGGGAAACTTCGCCAGGCAGGCGCGGGATGCACGGTGCGTTAGGGGGCAAGCGGGCCGCAGACTCCCGCGCCCTTGCGTTGCTCCCGACCATTCGAAAGCTTATGGCGGCAGGCTTCGTTTCCCAACGTGGGCTGGCGAATGAATTGAACCGAAGGGGGATACCGGGCGCCGTTGGCGGTCGGTGGCATCAAACCTCCGTAGCGAGGATGCTTACGCGTCTGGACCTGCTCATTTCGGGACGGGGCGGGATCAACAATGAACTGGCATGCAAGCGGGTCGCGGACGTGCGAGCCGAGGCCTTTGGCCCGACAATTCGTAAACTTCGGAAAGCGGGCTTTTTCTCCATTCAGGCCATCGCGCGCGAGTTGAACGAGCGGGGGATACCAACGGCAGGGGGCGGCAAATGGCACCTAACCACCGTTACCCGACTGCTGGAGCGCTAGGAAAGACTAGAGCATTCGTCCGGTCGCCGCCGCCGATGAGGCGCGCTTGGCCGAAGGCGGGGCCAAGCAGCAGACATCGACGCTAGGGCCGTTTTTCTGCCCTTGGAATCGATTTCTCCCTCGACTGGTAGGTGGATGTGACTCCCGACCCACCAAAACGCTCCAGTGAGTCAGATTTTGACTCTGGCGACCGCCCAGGCGATGTGCCCCCGGGGCATCTGTGACACACTCTCATCGCTTGGCGGCCGGCACGCATGGCTTGAAGTTCCCTGACTGGAAATTGCTGCCCGGGCCTAGCGATGCTTCGAGTTCTCTCGATCATCATACTGATGGCGCTCACTGCCGCGTCGCCGCCGCTATAGCAACAATGAGGGCTCGCCCAGCCTTCTGAAAGACTAACGAGGGAACGCTCCAACTTAGAGGTATGACATGTCTATAGAACCATCGACAATCGGCGGCCTGCGACGCCGAGGCCTGTTTTTCGCGATGTTTGCACTGGCCGCCTGTGACGGTGACTCCACGCCGATCGTCCCGATGGCAGCGGCGGGCGGGGGTAGCCCGAGTGCAGGTGAGGCGGTCTCCGGCCGCGATACCAACAAGCTTGGCCCGAACGACCGCCTCAGAATCACAGTCTTCGGACAACCGACACTCACTGGCGAGTACACTCTCGATGGCAATGGCGTGCTTGCCTTCCCCTTGATCGGCAACGTCCCGGCCAACGGCTCGACCACCTCCGAGTTGCAACAGAAGATTGCCACCAAACTCAACCCTGACTACTTGATCAATCCCAGTGTCAGCGCCGAAATCGTGAACCGCCGCCCCTTCTATGTGGTCGGCGAGGTTCAAAAGCCCGGCAATTATCCTTACGTGAGCGACATGACTGCCGTGAACGCCATCGCGATGGCAGGCGGCTTCACCCGTCGAGCGAAGAAGAACGACTTCTACATCAGGCGCCTCGACAAGGACGGCAAGATGGTTCGCATCGAGGCAAACGTCGGAACCGTACTTCAGGCAGGTGACACCCTTGAAGTTCGCGAACGGGTGTTCTGATGGCCTATGCGTCAGAACATTCCTATCGGCTGGCGCGCTCCATTCCACAGCTGCCCGCCAAATCAACACCAGGGCCGTTTTTCTGCCCGTGGAATCGATTTAGCCCTCGGCTGGTAGGTGGGGGTGACTCCCGACCGGCCAAAATGCTCCAGTGAGTCAGATTTTGACTCTGGAAGCCGTCTCATGGCCCGGGTGACCACGCCACACCTCGATCTTGTCACACGCCGCCAAGCTGCGAACGTGATGTCATTACATTGGAGCCTGCTTCTCCCCACTGCTGTGCTCCTACCGACCTGACCGCGGATGTACCTGCAGGTCAAAGGCCTGTCCGGGCTTCTAGCTTCCTGGGCGGGCCTTCGTTTGATCGGTTGCGCACGTTCCAACAGTGGATGGCTGCAGTGCCGATAATGAAATGGGAGGACTTCTTAGACGCTCATCCCAGGCCACATCTGGTCGTTGCTTGGCTGCACGCCACCCAGCGGACTGGGGAAGGGCGAGTGGTCTCGTTCGATCTTCTTAAGAGAGCGGCCACGGCGTTGGATCCTCGTGGGGATTGGGCCCTCACGGACGCGAAGGTCGGGGAGATATATATCGCCTACGAGGAAGCGGCCGACGCGGCGCAATTGTGTACCTTGGTGCGTGCCAAACCCCTTGGTCCTAGCCTTCAATGGATGTCGCAAGAGGCTTTCCGGTTTCAGAGGGAAGCAAGGAGATCGGTCGCAAATGCGCTGAAGGCCTGGGCCCGTTCTACGACGTGACATTCGTTTCAGTGAGTCAGATTTTGGCTCTGGCGAGTCCTCCAACGCAGACGGGCGGTTGCGTCGCCGCCTATGGTCTCGCTACCGTCATTCTGGGGGATAGGGAGGAGCGCATGTATAGGATCTGGTCCTGGGCGATGATCGATCGCGAGCACGACGGCCGCTTCATCGCTAGCATTCCCGACCTCGGGGACCTCGCGGCCTACGGCGAGAACGAGAAAGACGCGGTTGCTCACGTCGCCGTGCTCGCCGCCGACCATGAGCGGGGGGTTGTGGAGAGCGGCCAGCCGGCTCCCCCGCGCTCGCCATGAATTGTCGAGCGTAATTAGATCAAAGGAAGTCGGCCGATCCCTGATTCCCGTGGAAGTTGGACGGGCGGCGGCCAAGCCGGGCATGTCATCCCATGTCAGCGAGGCGCAGTAATGGCCAAGCCTCTCCCTGAAAAGCTCAATCCGGCCTGGCAAGCGGCCGTAAGGCATATGCTCGCGACTCCGCCTCAGCCAATGAGGGCGGCGAAGAAGCGCGTCACTACAAAGCGGCGAGAAAAGGCGGACAAATAGTTAGCCGCCGACTGGAGTCCAAGTCACCGCGTCTTTCCCTTTGCGCCTGTAGCATGCTCCGTGAACCATCGATGCATCTGGGAGAATGACTTGAAGGTCTCGCGCAGATCGGGCTGACCGATGGCATGCACGTCCCGATATTTCAACGCCTATTAGGCTCGCATGCCCAGGTGGGGCAGGCACGCCGGTATCAACCTCTTTAGCTCTGAAGGCGGCACGCTCCGAATCCGACGGGACGCGCTTGCCGTCGATGTCGTAGTTGGCCCATTCGGTCATCGCTTGCCGCCCTTCGCTTTCAGGCCCAGCTCGACCAGCCGGCGGATGGCTTCGGCGCGTGACAGCAAGTCGGCCTGCTTCCGGCGCCACTCATCGACACGCGACAAGGTTTCCGGGTCTATCCGCATTTCGAAGCGCACAAATTCTGGGCTCATGCCGGGCGCCGCTTCAAGCCTGCTTCGATCAATCGCCTCAAGGCGACCGATCGGCTGACCTTTGCCTTGACGGACCAAGCGTCCACAGCTTCCGACAATGGGGTGGGCAGCCGCACAGCAGTAAAGACGGACCCGCCGGCCATGGCCGGGCGCCCCACCCTTTTGCTCTGAATTTTCTTTGCCATTTTGTTAAACGTAATTTACCCTCTGAGTAATTTAGTTTAACAGAATTCCAGCACTGGCGCTAGGCCAGTCAGAGCGGCCCGGCAGGATGTGCAACCATCCCACCGGGCCTAACCGCAACCCGGACCAGCTGAAAGGAAACCGGATCATGGCTAAAGGCAATCGTACTACGTCAACGGCTCGCCGCGCGACTGCGGCGAAGGCCACACCAAGCTCGACTGAAACCATCTGTCGCCTAGAGGACGAAGCGTCCGCCGAAGCGATCGGCAAGACGTTGGTTGAGATCCGCACCACGGCCGAGCGGTTGCAGATAGGGGGTGCGCAATGACCGTCCTCACCACACCGGGCGAGCGCCGCGACCCGCATACCGGCCGGGAGATCGAAGCCCCGGAAGTTCATGCCGGCAAGCTTCACGCACTGTTGGCTGGCCTCGACTGCCTCCACGATACGCCGCTGGTGTTTGAGGAAGGGGACAAGTCGGACATACGCGGCTGGCTAATCCACATGGCGCGCGAAGAGTCGTCCCTGCTTCGATTGTCGCTCGATCCTGCGGCGCTGACCAAAGGGGGCTCACAATGACCGCCTCCAGCAAGGGCCGTAAGGTCCGCAACCCGTGGGTCGATCACGGCAATGGCGTCCGCTCGCGCAACTGGATTATGTCGCCAGCGGCGACCGCTCGCCTGATCGAGCGCAACATACAGCGCGACACGCTCGGGCTCGGCCACTGGCGCGAGCCTGCGGACTGGTGCACGGAACCATTCTCGCACACCGTAACGATGGTGGCCGATGTCACCGGCAAGAAGGACGACTGGCAGATTTACAACAGCGGCGTTGTCGTCACCCTAGTTGTCCAGCCGCCGGAGGGGCCATTTGTCCGTGGCGTCCCGTATGTGTGGTGCAAGGCGGCCCACAACCGCAACGGCACTAGCGGCGTCTATCCTACGGCGCCGATCTTCGGGCGGTTCCTGTCACAGACGAAGGGCGGCCCCAAGGCGCTAGTCGGCAAGGGGCAGGCCAAAGTACTGGGCGCCGAGTATGTCTACTGCTTCCGCGCCGTTGGGATGGTTGGTCGCGACGCCGATCTATTCACCCGCTCGGAAATCCCCGTTCCCGTCCCCAGCGACGCCGAGTGGAACGACCAGCCGTTGGAATTCGACGTGCTGCAGCATCACGTCAAGACGCTCGACCAGCTCTTGCACAACATGGCCGACATTGACGACATGGTGGACGACGCAAAGGCCCATCGGCAGGCGCGAGCTTACAAGCTGGTGCAGCCCATCCTAACCGCCGCGATGCAACAGCAGGGCGAGATTGAGAAGCAGATGACCGCGTTCCTGGCGTCGGCCCCCAACCTCGCGCGACATCTGGCCCGCTGGCAATCGGAGGATGCCAAGATCTAACAAAGCTTCCACGGCCCAACTCGTCCCGGTCTCAGTGCCGGGGCTTTTCTTTGCCGCTGGGGCAACGTGCTGAGAGCCGCCGCGTGGACAAAACCATCGCGACGTTAACTCGGCCAAACCCTCCGAAGACGAAGATTGCGGGGATGAACGGCGCCGCAAGTTACGTAGTCAGTGGTGATCAGTCCGACTGCCTTTGTAAGACGCACGACAGGAAGCGATGTCAGACTTAGGCACGTCGCCTGACACGGGAACTGTCGGATGAATACAGTCGCCATGCGACGTTGTCAGCATATCCGGATACCGCCGAGCCTCGGAATTGCAGGCTGTAGACGTGTGCCTACTGCGCCCACCGCGCCGTCGCCGCGACGAAGGCGAGGTGTCGATTTCTGAACTGTCCTCTTTTGAACAGAGTGAAGGGTGCCGAGACCGCAACGACGCCCGAAGAGAAAGCCTGGTTCGAAGCCGACCGTCGGCTGCGCGAGAAACTGACCATTCGAGATATCGGGATCTGGAGCCACTACGGCGGCGACGCCTCGCAATCGCTGCACGGGAATGTGTAGGTCATTTTTTTTCCACTAGGGGGTCCCAGATTTGACACTCCGATAACAAAAAGAAACGCTCAGCTTGGGATAGTAAAAGCAAGGACTGTAGCCTTTGGCCAACGTCAGAATTCGTGGAAAAATCCCGCGGGAGGAATGGCCGAAGATTGCGGCCCGCTTCCACAACGGCGAGACCCTGACGGAAATAGGGCGGAGTTATAACTGTACCGCACCCGCCATCCGTTACATCGTCGCCCGCACCTCCACGCACGGCGCGGAGGCCAAGAAAATGGGCCGTGACAAACTGGAGAAGATTGCGTCAGCCGAGTACCGGCGGAGCACGCGCATCGGCGGGTTCGCGCCGGACTCCCCGATGATGGACCTTTGGGGCTGCGTCAACACCGACATCGCGACATTCCTGGCCGGGATAGATTCGCTTGCTTCCGACGATAGTGACGCCAACTACGAAGCACTGCTCGGGGCGACCGATCGTCTGTTATGGGCGAGCGCCCGCACACGCCTTGAGCTTGAGCGCCTTCTCGGCAACCGGAAAAAAGGGGCTTCTCTCCGTCGCATTTCGGGCTGACGGCACAGGTCGCGATTCAAGCAGGGGCGGGCTGTCGCCTGTGCGAGGACCTTCAGTCTGCTCGCGATGCGGCGCCGAGGCCTATCTGCGTCGTCGAGCCGATCACAAGGAGACCGGCCTCGAGGACTATTGCGTGGACGAGCGGCCCGATCCCGAGCGCCATCCTAAGGCAACCGAGCGGCTGACGGCGCCGGCGAGCCTGTGGCTGCCGAAAATCTTATCCAGACGGTCAATCGCCTTCCAGTCAGGTAAGCTTCTGACCGAACGGTCCGTCTTCTAAGATTTTTTGCGGCGCTGTTGGCGTGGTTGCGTAGCTCGCAGGCCCGACACGAAGCTGAGATCCTCTATCTGCGGCAGCAACTCATTGTCCTGAAGCGGTCGGCGCCGCCCCGACCCAGGTTGAAGGCTATAGATCGTTTGATCTTCGTCTGCCTCTACCGTCTGTTCCCGTCCCTGATCGACGCATCGATCGTCTTCAAGCCAGAGACCCTGCTACGCTGGCATCGCGGTGGGCTTTCGCCTGTTCTGGCGTTGGAAGTCGCAGCGGGTCGGTCGCCCTGCCCTACCGGCCGACATCCGAAGTCTCGTGCGACGGATCAGCTGCGAGAACCCTCTTTGGGGCGCGCCACGGATCCATGGTGAGTTGATCAAGCTCGGCATCGAGATCGCTCAATCTTCCGTTGCCAAGTATATGGTGCGAGGACGTGGGCCGCCGTCAGAAGGCTGGAAGACCTTCATCCGCAATCACGCGCCAGACATCGTGGCCTGGCGATCATCCGTCTCGGGAGACGCCGTCTGGTGTGGACCAGCGCCACCGCCAACCCAACCTCCGAATGGATTGCTCGCCAGATCACCGAGGCTTTCCCATGGGACGAGGCACCTCGCTACCTCATCCGCGATAGAGATAGTTCCTACGGCGTCATCGTCAGAAAGAGGATCCGGGCGATGGGCATCCGCGACCGACCACCGCACCTCGCTCGCCCTGGCAGAACGGACACACCGAACGGCTCATCGGCTCGATCCGGCGAGAATGCCTGGACCATGTCCTGATCCTGGGCGAGGCCCATCTATGCCAGATCCTCAGAGCCTATGCCGACTATTACGATCGCATCCGTACCCATCTTTCGCTCGAGAAGGACGCCCCTCTTGGTCGTTCCGTGCAGGCGATTGGGTCGCTCGCAGCAGTCCCACTCCTCGGTGGACTCCATCGCGAATATGTTCGGATGGCTTAAATGGTAGGCACAGCCAGCAGATTGTCGTGCGCAGCCCACTTGAAATAAGGACTGTCGGTCATCGGGACTATGAGGTTGTAATTGGCCGCGGCCCCGACATTTTGGGCCTGGCGGATATAACGGATGCGCCGATCCCGCTGGGCGTAGGCCCGGCAGATCTCCTCCGTTCCGTCCGTGGAAGCGTTGTCCGAGATCAGGAAGTCGAAATCGCCGTAGCTTTGCGCGAGGGTCGATTCTATGGCGGCCGCGAGGCAATTGTCGCCGTTGTAGACTGGCAATTCGATCGCAACTTTTTTCATGTCGGGCCGCGCGGCTTTAGGGGTGGTATGGTGCGGGCATGCTTACGCGTTCCCGACCTGATGGGGCATTGCGCAATAGCGATCGGCATCTTTTTGGCACTACTCATTGCGACGCGGCCCCCGAAAAGCTCTGTGTCGGATCTCAAAGAGAGAATTTTTGCATCGACCGGATAAAGAGGTCGGTCGCCTCAGCGGTGCGCGGTAACAAGAGGGCATTGCACGCCAACTCGGCGATATCCTCTGGCTGCAGAAGCAACTCCGGCCGATAGGGCTGTCCAGAAGCGGCGTGCAGCTGCTCCTGGCGAGGCGTGGCGGTCCTTCCCGGCACGATCGACAGAACGCGAACGCCATAAGAGTTTA
>WNFJ01092193.1_pt1 | contig 11450 bp, 16 predicted proteins | sample 5400461 | NCBI WGS metagenome assembly WNFJ01 (sample SAMN13153349, study PRJNA577476) | soil metagenome | isolation source: 115 cm saprolite on Douglas fir-dominated hillslope | place: USA:California | collected 2013-09-17 | reverse complement strand
GGACCGCGACGAAGCTCGGCGCAGCGACGGTGAAAGGCTACGCCGAGCCCGTGAACATCTGGCGACTAGGTTGAAGCCGGCAGTGGTGAGGATAGCGTGGCGGTACCGCCAACGGGTGCGGAACTGCCACCCCGGTGTTTGGGTGGGGCGTTGCCGAGCCGGCGCGCTGGGAAACGGGCTCGATTTTTGGGGCGCGTTCTTCGAAGTTGGTTACTCCCAGTCATTTTTAATACGGTCTTAACGGGATCCGGCAAAGCCTCGCTTAACACCCGCTTTGGGAGTTTAGCGGAGTAGAGCATGCCGGCCGACGATCTGCCCATCGAACCCGATAGACTGCCCGACGCACCGCACGAGAAGACGCCGATCGCGGCGCGGGAGCGGCGTGAAACCGAACGGCTCATCACCGACTGGGAACGGGAGACACGACAGCTCGGGCATGCTCTCGCATTGATGACGCTCGATGTCTCGGCAATGACGGGCCCGAAGTGGGCACACCGCTTTATCATTGCCGTCGATCCGGTCGTCGAGGACTCGTCCTTCCTTTTCTACGGCGCGAGATTCGCCTCGCTCTTGGGATTGCCGGAGACGCCAAATCATTCCATCCCGATAGTCGCCCAGCTGCCGACGCAATACATCCCGGTGTTCACGAGAGGCTGTATTACCTCGACGCTCTCCAGCTCAGCCGTCCGGATGCAGGGCGCGGTTGAGCGCGAGAATGGCGGACAAGAGCTCTACCGAGCAGCGTTCATCCGCTTGAGCCTCGATGGAAACCGTCAGCAGCACTTGGTGCTCGGCGCCTTCAACTGCCGCGTGGCGGAACCCGCGAAGGTTTAGCGTATGCGACCCCTGGCGTGACGCAGCGCAGCCGCTTGCGAAGCACACGCCAGACATGTAGATGAGGCGTTCGTGACTCGTGAGTCCGAACTCCCCGAAATCGAGCAGTTCCTCGCAGCCAAGGGCGCGACCCGCTGTCCCACTGTGTATGTCCACCCGACCTCTACGAACTTCTCAGCTGCGAAAGAGGCCCATCGCCTCGGCCGCGTGAAGGTGACGACCGCAAGAGGCCGCTACAGTCATTCCGCCGCCCGCACTCCCGGCGCAACCGTTAGAAGACTGGGCCGGCCCGATCCGTCGCGATCTGTATCCGAGCGGATATGTAATTATTTATAAGACCCGCAATAACGTTGTCGATCCCGAAATTCGATGACATGGAACATACCGGCGGTTGCCAATTGCGGCAATATATTCTTCCGGCGGCTTCGTGAGTCGTATGGATCGGGCTGAGTTGCGTCGCGCTATCTCGAACTGACACGTGCTCGTTCTGTCGAAGCCATAGGCACGCCCGCAACGGATTGTAACTCGTCTTCGGACAGGTTGCCGATCAGAGGGTCGCGCTCAGATCTCCGGTAGGCTCGCCGGATCGAGGCGACCGCCGCCGCAGAGTAGGCCCTAGGCCCCACTGAAAGCCGGAGTACCCGCGGTTCCGGAAAATTACTGGCTCGCCACTGCGGGCTCGGCTGTCAATAGTTGGTGTTGACCGCGATCGATCGCGTGCTTTATCAACTCGCTCCTGCTTCTTCTTCATATGCTCGACCGATGGCAATGCAACAACAGGCCCGGCATCCGGGTCGCCAAAAGGGTGACAAACCAAACCCGATCGATGTCCATGTCGGCTCCCGCGTGCGGCTGCGCCGCAACATGCTCGGCCTGAGCCAGGAAAAACTCGGAGAGGCGATCGGACTGACCTTTCAACAGGTGCAGAAATACGAGCGAGGCGCCAATCGGATGGGCGCCAGCCGACTGCACGATCTCAGCCGCGTGCTGGACGTTCCGGTGTCATTTTTTTTCGACGACATGGACCCGGTGCGGGCACCGGCAATCCCTGCGGGGTTTGCTGAACCCGCGGCCGAACCATTCGACTCCGATCCGCTTCGCCGGCGTGAGACGGTGGAGCTGGTCAGCGCCTATTACCGGATCGACGACCCGGCGCTGCGCCGAAGATTGTTCGAACTCGCCAGAGCACTGGCCGGTGGCGCCTGACGGGTTCGACGGCTTGAGTTCCCTCGGCGGGGCGCACTTTTTTAGAAATTCGGCTTGTTTAGAGATGCCACTCTTGCTGCCATCTAGAGATGTCGCCAGCCGCGCGGAGCCCGAATGCCTCAATACGGCGGTGGCGGATACGAGGTTAGGACGCGACGCGCCAATCTCCCAGCGGATGCAAGTAGCAAAGGGCCTCGGCACCAGGATGGAAGCCTTAGCCAAGAGGGTAACTGCTCCTGGCGCCGCTTCCGCTCGGCGATGCGTGTTCCGGCATAACCAGAACATCGGACTTACGTCCCTCTCCGGATCGGTCCCGCGGCAGAACGCTAACAGGTTCTAGGGAGAAATGAAAAAGGACGAAGGCTCAAAACCGTGATCAATCTCGCGCGGAACCGGGAGTTCGAATCCACCTCTCTCCAGCGGTGAGTCACGTGCGAACCCGCTTTTTTACAAATTTGTTCGCTCGTAAGCGGCGCGTAGCCGCAGATGCTCGACCTGTCTGCCGTCGGCGCCTCGCGGCACAGCGTAATTCCGTCGTTGCCGATGATATATACGCGCATGAGTAGGTGCTCCTGATTGACCCGGCGGCGGTTCCGCCGTGACCCCACTCACGCTCTCTTCGCCGACCAAAGCCACTCTATTGCCGATAATGTTATGGCGTTGTTCGGCCTGATCGGAGCATGGAATTACTCGGCCGAGACCGCACGCTCTGCGGTAGGTGGTTCGCCGCGCAGCGGATTTGAAAGCGCGTCTGAATGCGCCAATTGAGCAAGTCCAAACCGTCGTCTCATCCGGCCGGCGGATGACGGATCACTAGGTAGGCTTGCTCGGGTTCGCAGGATGGGAGTCCGCTTATTGAGGTTGACCTGCCGCGCCGCTCACCGGCAGGCACAGCCGGAAATGACCCCCAGCCGACGTTACGCGAGGACCGGGTCAGCGTCCCGGCTCGGCGTAGCGCTCGTTCACCAGAAGGCCGATCACCCCCGGCTACCGCTACATGATGCGCCGCGTGACCGCGGGCTGCGACAAGCCGCGCTGAGTATTCGCGCGCACTGACGATTCGGGGTACGATAAGCTCGGGCGGCAGTGACCGCCGCGGGGAGGAGAGCGCGGACATTGCGGCATGGCTCCACGGTTGCCGTCGGCGCTTCAAGCGAGACAATGGGCACCCGGTGAAAGCGGCAACCCAAGCGGTAGGGGCGGTCTATATCACGAGGTGCAGCGGCTCGCGCGAGAAGCCTCGCCCGGTGCGGTGCAGCGGCTGATCGAGTTGGCTCAGCTCGACCGAACAGACGAGGAAGGCAAGCTGCTTCCGCTTACTTCGGATGCTGATCACCGGGTCGTGTTGATGGCGTCGAGCACGTTGATCGAACGGGGGTTCGGAAAGCCGCGCGACGACCACAATCCGAAAGCCGAGGAGCCACCGAAGCCGAAGTTCAATCCCGCCCTCTACACACCGGCGCAGCAAATCGAGGGGACGTTGCGGATGATCGCGGCGGCGCAAGCCGGGGCCGAGAGCGGCTGCTGATGCGGTCGTGAGCCCGTTCTTCGGGGCTCGAGGCGTCAGCGGTATATGGCAGCAATATTGGCGGCTCGAGCCGCTCGCGCGGCCTACCTCCCGCCCGCCCCGCGTTGGCTCAGCGGCCGAAACCCCCTCTCGCGACCGGGGAGGGGACGCTAATGAGAGGGGTGGTCGCGGGTGGGGTTCTTCGCAAGCGTGCAGTTCTGCGCCAGTGCCGGCAGGATGGCTTATTGAATCCCTAGCCCCGGTTGCCGGGCGCCGAAAATTAAGGCACCAGCGCGACCTTCAGACCACCTGGTTGCGCAATGGCTCTTCGCCGCGCCAGAGGCGTCCAGATTGTCGCGCAGGATCTCGTCCACATTGTCTTCGTAATGCCGAGTCTCGCCTGCCGTGTGGGGAGTGAGGAGCACACGCTGTTCCGCCCTCATCTGTTAGGCGAGATCGAAAGCGCCGCAGGCAGGAGCCGGCGCGTGCGCGAGATGAGTTATCGCGGCTGGCAATCATTTTAGCCGTAACAACGGATTAACCAATAATATTAACTATACCCAGAAAAATCGATCCACGATTGCCCGGAACATCCCGTGCTTTCAAGCGTTGCGGGAAGTAAGAACCCTAACCGGATGGGAGGTCGGCGGTGAATCGGTTTGTTTTGAGGCTGTGCGGTCTTGTTCTCATCTCAAGCGCACCGGTCTTCGCTCAAATCCCCGACCACAGATCGACAGGTACAGCAGCCGCCGAGGCACGGCAACATGGCTCAAATACGGCCCAACAGCTGCGCCATGCGATGCGAGATGAGGTGAATGCCGGGCTCGTGGGCATCATATCGCGGGGTATGGAAGGCACCGAGCTCTGGGAGGCCACCGATCTAGCGGCCAGCCTTGGTAGAGCGCAGGACCACTTACGGATACTTCCGATAGCCGGTAACGGCGCGCTTCAAAACGCCACCGATATCGTCTTCGCGCGCGGCGTCGATATCGGCATCATACAATCCGATGTGCTCGCCGCGCTCAAGCGCGACCCGCCGTTTCCGGGGATCGAGAACTACGTCCGATACATCACCAAGCTGTACGACGAGGAGGTTCACGTTCTCGCAGGGACACAGATTCACTCCATCGAGGATCTGGCGTCGAAGAAGGTTAATTTCGGCGCTGGTGACAGCGGAACCTTTTTCACCGCGACAGCAATTTTCGGTGCGCTCGGCGTCACAGTCGAGGCGACGAATTTCCCCCAAGCTGTCGCTCTCGAGAAATTACGGCAGGGAGAGATTTCAGCTCTGGTTTGTTTGACACCTAAGCCTGCCCGCCTTTTCCGAGACCTCCGGCCCGACGAGAACCTCCATTTCCTCTCAATTAGGGCTACCGGCAATCTGCCTCAAAGCTACACGTCGGCAACCCTCACAGCCGAGGACTATCCGGAGTTAATCGAGGCGAACGCGCCTGTCAGCACGGTTGCGGTGGGAACCGTTCTCGCCGCATACAATTGGCCCGCCGGGACGGAGCGCTACCGAAAGGTGGCGCGTTTTGTGCAGGCGTTTTTTGCTCGGCTGCACGAGATGCAAGTCCCACCGCACCATCCGAAGTGGCATGAAATCGATCTGGCCGCTTCGGTGCCAGGTTGGACACGGTTTCCCGCTGCCGAGCAGTGGGTCAAAAGAGCCGGGTTGAACGATGGGGAGCCGCGCCGTTACGCGACGATCCCGCAAGGAAGCACGGGAGTTTTGACGGCGCAGGAGCGCAACGCACTCTTCGCAGAATTCGTCGATTATCAGAGGCGAAAGACGCCGCTCGACCCGCAGCACCGCGACGCCCTCTTCAGGCAGTTCGCCGAGTATCAGAAGCGGCAAAGCCGCGCCTTTGCTTTGGAGCAACGTCCGCCTACTCCCCTATTCGCGCAGTTCGCCGCTTACCAGAATCTGAACCTTCCCCTCGATAGGAAGCACTAATGCCAGCGGCGCGGCCGCAGGCCATCGTCATTCTTGGGGCAAGCCCGCTCGTCGTAATCCGACGTTTAGCGTCTGCTCCTGCAAGGCCCAATACCGAGGATTGGTGAGCCATGGATTCTGACCACGCATTTGTGCCAGTGACTTGATGGCCGGGTTGAGCTTGGTGGACTCCGCGAGAGCGAGCCTTGCTTCGTCGAGATTGCTGTCGAGGCCGAACGCCCCGGCTAGGTATAGATGAGGAAACCACAGCCTAGAATTCGCGGCTCGCGCCTTCTTAAGCACATCGATCGCCTCATCCAGCTGGCCCACTAGCAGATGAGAGGTACCCAGTGCCCAATAAGCGGTGCCTATATTCGGGTCATAAGGATTGAGCCTTGCCTCTAGTGTTCCGAGGGACATCAGGGATTGGCCAAGGTGCAGGTAGGCGCGCGCATGATTGTGGTCGAGCGCTATCGCCGCCTCGTACTCGGCTTGCGCTTCGGGCAAGCGGTTCTGCATCTGCCGGAGCACTCCCATCGCAAAATGGGCCGCAGACCGATTGGGATCGCGCTCAAGAGCTTCTCCGAGCAATTGCTCCGCGCGGGCCGCGTCTTGCTGCAGAGAGGGAGTCCATCCCTCCGCTAACTTGCCGCCCAAAATTGTTGCGAGCCCGATCCGGGCGTCGACGGAGCCCGGATCCAGTTCCAGCGCTCGTTCGAAGCACCTGCGCGCCTCTTGCCAGGTCGCGGTGGAGTATGGGCGGTAGGACCACTCCCATCCTCGCATGATCAAATCGCGCGCGTCGGGATTGATCAATATTTCCCAAACTAACCGGAGAGTTGCTGGTTCTCGGAGATCGAGGCCGAAAGTGCGCGCTAGGCGAAGGGTGACCTTGTTCTGAGTCTCAACCAGTCCGGCGCGATCGGTCTCGAGCTGCTCTTCCCAAAGTCGCGTCGCGTTATTGACATCGATCAACCGCGCGTCAATCCAAACCTGTTCCCCGGCCCGTCGTACCCCGCCCTCGAGGACATAGTGGACGCCAAGCTCTCCACCGACCTCCTGTGGGTCGAGCGATTTGCCGTCGTAGGCAAAGGCAGTGTTGCGGGCGATCACAAAGATTTCGGAGATCCGCGAGAGATCGCTGGTTAATTCGTCGGTGATTGCGTCGGCGAAGTACTGCTGGCCCGGATCGTTCGACAGGTTCGCGAAGGGCAGGACCACGATGGAAAGCGGTGCCGGCGGTGTCTGCGTCGAGGCTGGGGGTGGCGATTGGGCTTGTTCCGACGCGGACGGCGCCTGAGTTCTCCTTTCGCTAGCGTTGCCGATAACCTGCGGGGCTGGCGGGTTTGCGGCACCGAGCGCTTGGATTGGCGCCGTCGATTTCTGCCCAACCACGACCACCAAGCAGCCGTCCAGATGCCAACCGTTACCGCGACACTGGCGGCGATGACGGCACTTCGCGGGCTCACCCAGCGCCGTCCTGAAGCAGGGGATCTTTGGGCGGTGACGCGCGGCACCGATGCCACGGCACCCGTGCTCATCGAATAGGCCTGCACCGGCACCGCCATGTTCTTGACGCTGTGCTCTCCGATGTCCTCGAACGCGTACGGGAGCTTGTCGCGGACGAGTTCGCGGACCGCGCGCGAGATGCAAACGCCGCCTGGTTCTGCCAGTGCCCGCAGCCGTGTGCTGATGCTGACGGCTTCATCTGTGGCCACATTGCCTAAATCGATCGCGATGCGGAATGTAAGGCGCTTGTCTGCAGCTGTCCTAGCATTGCGCTCGGCCATGCCCTGCTGCATCTCTACCGCACAGCGCACAGCCTCGACTGGGTTGGTGAACTCGACGAGCATTCCGTCACTGGTAGTTTTTAGGATGCGACCGCGATGCTCCGTAATTTTGGGATCGACGACTTCGCGCCGATGGGCCTTCAGGCGTTCGAGCATGCCTTCCTCGCCCGCTGCTATCAGGCCCGAATAGCTCGGTCGATCAATGGCGAGACGCTGGATGGCGGCGAGGATTAACGTGCTTTGCTCGTCCGCTCCCATAAGATGCGAGTAGCCTACCACATCAGCGTTAAGGATCGTGGCGAGACGGCAAGTTGCGGTCATCTCGGGCAGATCTCCCCCTGTTTGCAGCACCGGTAAAGGGTCGTTTGTTTACATATCGAGGGGTCGACACTTCAACGATGATTTACGCGTCGATCCCGTCATGATGACCCTGCCGTTCGGTCGGCCCACCATAGCCCCGGCCTCTGCGTCGACCAAAGCCAGGATCACGATCGGTGAGGCGGGATTGAATTTCGCGGCGCCGTTCAAGCCGCGGGTGTGGCATTCAGGGTCCCGTGGCGAGCGACCAAGCTTGAAACACGGTCGGTTGGCGTGCCGGCAGAGGGCACGTTTAATACATGTCGAGTCGGTGCGGCCTCGCCGACGCGACCCGCATGGGGGCCGACCAACGACGCGATCGCGCCGGAGCCCGGCTTCAGCGTGGCGCAAGACGAGCGCCTCGCTCTGCTTTACGTCGTCGCCGGCCGACGAGCAGGAAGTTGGATGGTGCCGGGGTTTCATGCCGCGATTGACGAAGGAATCTCTGATGCGCACGACAATCCCCAGAATTTCGATCTGACGACCTTTGCCTTGCGGTTCTCTATACTTTAACATACGAGACCAACAGTGACAGCTTCGGCGGCGGGCGAAACGGAGATGTGGTGGTAAATCAGCCACAGTTCCTGTTGACCAACACCTTCTGACCAAAATGTACACCAAATTTTACGGGCTCGCTGAACCGCCCTTCCAGCTTACCCCTGATGCCCGCTTTTTTTTCGAAAGCACGGTGCATCGGCAGGCGATGGCCTATCTGGTATACGGGCTGCATCACGCCGAAGGCTTCATGATTATTACCGGGGAAGTCGGTGCGGGTAAAACCATTCTCGTAGACAACCTGCTGTCGACAATCGATCAGAGTAATTTTATTACTGCGAAGATCGTAACCACCCGGCTGGCCGGGGACGATCTTCTGCACCTCGTAGCAGGCGGGTTCGGTATTGCTAAAGAAGGCTTGGCCAAGGGCTCCTTGCTGCAGCGTATAACCGACTTCGTGCGGGCGCAGCAGCGCAATGGCAGACGCGTGCTGCTGATTGTCGATGAGGCGCAAAACCTGTCCTTCGAAGCTCTCGAAGAGCTGCGCATGCTGTCCAACATCGTGGTCGACAAAACAACGGCGGTGCAGAGCTTTTTGCTCGGCCAACCGCAATTCCGTGCGATCCTTGGGAGCCCGCGACTCGAGCAGCTGCGACAGCGCGTAACCGCGGCCTACCATCTAGGTCCGTTGAACGAAGCCGAGACCAGAGCCTATGTCGAGCACCGGCTCCGCCGGGCCGATTGGAAAGGCGATCCGCAGTTCACCGAGGATTGCTTCCCGTTGATCTATCGCCATACAGGAGGGGTGCCGCGTCAGATCAACACTCTGTGCTCGAGGCTTCTCCTCTCCGGCTTTTTGGAAGAGCTGCATACGCTCAAGGCGACCGTCGTTGATAGGGTGGCCAATGACCTGAGGAAAGAAATCGCGGTCGTCACTGTCGAGCCCGGCATCAGCGTTTCGCCTGCCGAACCTGATGGTAAATCGGACACTGTTTCACAGGTTGCCCAACGTCTCACCGTCCTGGAAGAGAGTGTTCATCGACAGGGGCGGGTGATCAAGCGAGTCATCGAGATCGCAGCCAGCTATTTTCAGGGTGACCGGCCGTGAGCACGGCACCCAAGGCGCTTCGACGGGGAGAGGGTTGGGTGAGTGCCTTTCGGGCAGTGCAATAACGTATCCAGCTCCCGCAGCTCTGGACCAGAAATCCTTCAGGCCGGGTGGATCTGGCGAATTGGGACCATCATCGAAGAGGATTCCGCAGAATCGCTAATTAAGCGCGGGCTCTGATGCCGGCCTTCAGGTTCGGTCTCGTACTCGCCGCACGATGACAAGGCCTCGGGTGGATCACCGAACGGCCCCGCGCGTCGGCCAATGCTTGGGCGCGCTCGCGGCCCAACTTCTCCACGCGCGCTCGGATGGTCGAAAAGTCGTCAGCCGCACGGGGTCGGGCGCGCTCGCGGCGCAGCTCCTCCATGTGTGCGCGAATCATCGGAAAATCGTCAGCGGCGCGGGGTCGGGTCACGTTCCTCCTTTTTCTTGTAATTCTGATGTGATTACCCGACCGCTGCGATCGGCGCGATCAGGCCCGGGTCATTGTTTTCGACGTCGCCGACCCGCAGGCTCACCAGTGCATATCATTTTTTCGGACAGGTAGGGGGCGAGCAGAACCGTGAGCCGGGCCACATCCGTCGGCGCTTCGCCAAGCCAAACCGGCCAGGTCCCAGGTTTCAGCGCGCGTCCGTTTGCCCGCGCAACGGTTCGTTCCTGACTCGCCGCTGAAGGGAAGTGGATTCGAACTGTAGGTCCCACCTGCGGGCGCGGGTCTCTTTGCGGAGAACGGGACGCCAGATCGAAGCGGCCCACAGCGGCTTTCAGTTTAGCGTGAGCGCATTCCGACTTCTCTCGGTCTCAGCCCCGCCATTCGGGCTTAGATCGGCGAGCGAGACCATCCCGATGAGGCGCTTATCCTGGCTCACTACCGGTAAGCGCCGTACCCACCAATCGCCCATCTTCCGCGACACATCCTCGGCGCTCTCGCTCTCGAAACAATAAAGCAAGTCGGTGGACATCGCCTGACAAACGGTAATCGCTTCGGGATCGTACCCCTCTGCCACGATCCGAACAGCGATGTCGCGGCCCGTAATCATTCCGACCAGCTTGTTGTCTTCGCCGACGGGAAGTGCCTCACAGTCAAGATCGGCCATCAGCCGCGCCGCCGTTCTGAGTTTGTCGTCGGGGGTCACCACCTCTATGTCCGGCGTCATCACGTCGCGGATTTTCATGGATGTCCTCCCTCCCGATCGGCACCGGGGATGGCTCACGGGCCGTTACGCGATCCAAATTGCAACCGACGTACTCGGAACTCACCCGCCTCCTCACGTGAGCGGCCATCCGGACGGAACAACTCGGCGACTTCGAATAGCTGGAGGCGAACATCCGCGGAGCGCGACTGCGCGGCAAGCCGCCCGATTTCTCGCGCTTTTTCCCAGCGATGGATGACGTCGTGTGGTTCATCCGCGTCGAAAATCGGCTCCCCCAACTTATCAGCGCAACACTCGATTAATGTCGTTGGTTCCGAGTGCGGCAGGGTGCCGCATCAGGACAGGTAGCCGATAACGCTCGGCAATGCGGCGAAAGTCGAGCGGCGGCTGATCATGTCGTGCGGTAATGTGGTAGCTGTTGAACCGAAAAATCGCGATGTCGTCCGCGCCCGTATTCGATGCCGCCTTCCGCGCCCGGCTGCGCGAGTTGCTAATCTGGCGGCGGGATGTGCGCCGGTTTCGCCCCGACCCGCTACCACAGGGCTCGATCGAGAAGCTGCTCGAACTGGTTTGTCTCGCGCCATCGGTGGGGCTGAGCCAGCCTTGGCGGTTTATCCTTGTTGATGATCCGCTACGTCGTGCCGCAGTCCGGCGTAATTTCGAAACCTGTAACGCAGCGTCGCTCGCGGGACAGGAACCGGAGCGTGCTGCGCAATACGCTCGGCTGAAGCTCGCCGGGCTCGATGATGCGCCCTGCCATCTCGCCGTTTTTTCCGACCGGGACACCGCACGAGGCCACGGCCTGGGGCCCCAAACGATGTCTGAGATGAGCGAGTATTCAGCGGTCGCCGCGGTCCATACCTTGTGGCTGGCGGCTCGGGCTGAGGGGATCGGTATGGGATGGGTCTCCATCCTTGATCCTCGAACGATCGCGGCCGTCCTCGAGTCCCCCCTGACTGGAAACTGATCGGCTATTTCTGCCTAGGTTTCCCCGAAGCTGAGGATGATGTCCCCGCATTACAGCGATTACGGTGGGAGGAGCGCCGTCCGGCTGCGTCGTTCT
>WNFJ01672923.1_pt1 | contig 11451 bp, 13 predicted proteins | sample 5400461 | NCBI WGS metagenome assembly WNFJ01 (sample SAMN13153349, study PRJNA577476) | soil metagenome | isolation source: 115 cm saprolite on Douglas fir-dominated hillslope | place: USA:California | collected 2013-09-17 | reverse complement strand
GGCAATCGACACCGATCACCTCATGGCCTGCGTCCAGCAAGCGTTCGGCCAGGTGCGATCCAACGAAGCCTGCTGTGCCGGTAACGAGACAACGCATTGGACAGTCCTTTCTACGGAAAAAGCCCTCTGTCAACGTCAAGGGACTTGTGTGAGTGTTCATATCGGCTCCCAGGGTGTGTGTGGCTTGAACTGTGCGGTGGCCTGAGAGACTTCCTGTGTAGAGGGTTGTGGAAAGACAGCGCGTAGTTACGGGTGTAGGCCTAATAGGTCATTCAGGCACGGGCCGCGTCAGTGGGGTCCAGCTCCATCCCAGCACCCAGGGACTGGGAGAGAAGGGCTATCAAGGCTGGAAGAAGCTGCATGCCATCCGCATGCGCTCTGAGCGATACCGTAATCGACGGCGAAGCTTTGGTTTGAGGTGGAACCTCATTACCGCTCTCTACAATGGTGAGCCTGGACAAACTGGATCCCTCCTGCAAGAGAGAGCAGGTCTTTCATTATCAAACATTTTTGCAAGAGGTCTACTCTTCAGAGCGCGCAAAGTCAAAGTGCAGTTCTCCTGTCAATGGGGGAGTCTCATCGGTCATGGCCCAGCTATTTGTCTGGATCGCCCTCTCAAAATCGCTGTTCTTATTTAGTTTGCCAAGGTGTGCAAGGCTTTGTCGAACTGAAAGGATGCGGGCGGTTTTGTTGACCGCCCGCACAGTGTACAAACGACGCAAACTACAAATTGTTCACCTGGTCCAGTAACGCTTGGCCCTGGGAGATGAGCGACTGTGCCTGTGAGTCGCTGAATGGCTGGCCGTTAAATTCGGCTCCTTCCAGCAAGGCGATCATCTGGGCCGCAAGGGCATCACGCTGGCTGCCAAACGACATCAGCTTGTTTTCGAGCGTGGTGTAGGTGCTGTCATTGGACGGGCTGCCACTCTGCAATGCCCTGGTGGAGGCACTCAGCGTTGCCAGGCCAAATTGTCCAACGCAGGCATCAAGCTGCTTGTAGATTTGAACGAGGTCGACGAAGCTGTCGCTGTTCTTCACGGCTGCTGGCTGTGCGTATCCGGCGAGGTCCTCGACAAGTACACGCCCGTCGTGGCTATAGTCGTCCTGCAAGCCGACCAGCGTCAGGATGGTCGGGCGAATATCGGTATGATCCGACCAGGTGGTGTCGTCGATGCCTGTCTGATTCACCCCAGGGCCGACCATGCCCAGCCAGGTGGTGGTGATGTCCGGATTGACCCCCCCGTGGTTCCAGGCAAATTTTGGCACCACTGTGACGCACGGGGAAGTGCAGTTGGGTGCGCCCGCAAACAGGAAGTAATTGGGATCGGCAAACATCGTCGTTGGCATTGATCTCACCGATCTGGCTGTAGGTGCAGGGCGTGGTCACCCCATCACAGCCTGCCGGGCTGGGTGGGCCACCCACGAAGTGATCACCCTCATCGGACGTGAAGACGAACAGCGTGTTGCTCGAGTTGATGCCATCGTTGGCCAGGCGCGTGAAGAACGTGTTGAAGGCAGCATCATAGGCTGCCAGCGCCGCAACGTAGCCAGCCTGTCCCGGTCCATAAGCTGGTCCATTGGGATGTGCGTCGTGGGCATCGGAGATATAGGCGTAGGTGATAGGCACCCCGTGTTCCTGCATAGCGGCTACATAGGCAAGCGAGACGGCGGCCGACATGCCATCAAAGCCGGGGAAGCCGATGTGAGGGGGATTGGCAGTATCCTGGATGACAAGTCCGTTCAAGTCCGTCAATGGCAAGCTCGAGCTGATTTGCGGGGCGACGTACTTGTGGCCGTAGAGAGCCTGGTACCCCGCATACCCACCAGGCTCATTGGGCAGCAGGTCAGGTTGCCCTCCATTGGCGCTGGAGCACAGCGGGTCTCCATTGGCACAGTGGATGCCAATGCCGACGAAGTCAGCGAACGCCTGCCCTGGATTGGTTTGCACTTCCTGTGCTTGCAGCGAGCCAGCCCCAAAGACGGTGGGAATATCGGTCGCACTATTCTCCAGAATGGTATTGGCCGTGGCAACAGCGCCGAAGTTGCAGCCTGCGCGCGTGAACGGCACCCAGGTTGCTCGTGCCGTTCGGATTGAAGTAGCGGAAGCTGGTGCTAACCGGCCCACCGTGGCGATCGCCGTAGACACCGGTCAGCGAGGTCAGGATATCGGTCGCGGTGTGGGAGATGAGCGGGGTGTGGTGATTGGTGAGCAGCGCGCCATTGTTCTCAATAAAGTGAAGGAGATGGGGCATCTGCTCAAGATCCGCGGGAACGTTGGGATTGTCACGGGTGAAGTGGGTGTTGTCGAACTGGATGGAGATCACATGCTGAATGGTGCCTTTGGCTGAGTTGAGCTGGCAGCCGCCTGCTGCATGAGTGGTGGTAAGAGCGTGTAGGCCCAGCGAGATGACCCCTCCCAATACCAGCACCGGCAGGAAGATCGCCAGAACAACGACACGGTCGTTCGGGGCATGCTGAGAGCCAACCACTCAAAACGCTTTGACGACTCGTTCACACTGTAGCACGTCCTGGTAGTGAAACCAGCATTACATACGTTAAGACCCACATTCCGCAGAAGGGTTGACGGGAAAAAGGATTGGAAGTCAAGGTAAGGAAAAAAGCGGAAGGGTCAAAAAGTGTCTCAAGAAGTGGAGTATCAAACAGAGCGTCTGGATCATTTGGGGATCGTAGCTGGAGTGTGTCAGGAAGCGGGAAGAGCGGAGTGGCTGGATAAGCAGGCAGGAGAGGACCGCCGAAGCGTGAGTGTCGGGAAGGCCACGGTGGCGATGATACTCAATGGGCTCGGATTCAGTAATCGACAACTGTACCTGGTGCCACAGTATTTTGAGAACAAGCCAGTGGAGCACTTGTTGGGAGAAGGAATCACCGCAGACATGCTCAATGACGACTGTTTGGGGCGCACGTTAGATTGGCTCTACGAACACGATGTGACCACGTTGTTTGCAGGATTGGCGAGGCCTCGCCCGTCGCCGCTTTGGCATTGCCGCCCACCATCTGCATATCGATACGACCTCGTTCTCAGTGAGTGGAGACTATGCCAGCAAAGAGGAGGGGGATCCCGTGCCGATAGCCATCACCTATGGCTATTCACGAGATCACCGCGAGGAACGCACCGCAATGGATGCTCACGCTCGCTACCACCCATGATGGAGATGTTCCCATCTTTCTGCGACCACTGGATGGCAATAGCTCCGATAAGGAGCAGTTGAGTGCTGCGGTGAAAGCGGTGCTGATGCAACTACGCGAGCAGGTGCCAGACGAGCAAGAGCAGCGGATTGCGGTCTTTGACAGTGGCGGATACAGCCAGGCCAATATGAAGAGCTACAACGACGCCCACATCTGCTGGATCAGTCGTGTGCCAGAAACCTCCACGGTCGCAAAAGCCGCCCTGGAGGAAGTGGACGAGCAGTGGCAGCCGCTCTCAGATGGGTCAGGGGAGTATGTGGTACGTCTCATGGAGTTGCCTCAAGGGAGGGAACGGTGGGTGATCGTGCGCACCCATGCACAGGTGCAAGCCGCACAGGAGCAGATGGAGCACAAGGTGAAGAAAACCTACCAGGAGTGGGAAAAACGCCTCTGGCATCTCTCCACTCAAGCCTTTGCCTGCCAAAACGATGCGCAGCAGGCCTGGAAACAGGCGATGAAAGGGAAACCAGCCTGGCTGACGGCTACGTTCACAGGCAAAGAACAGGGGCAGTATCAGCAACGAGGCCGCCCGAAAAAAGAGGCCACGCCGGATCAAACGGTCTGGTATCTGGTTCCCAACCTGGAGGTAGACCAGCACGAGGTGACCGTCCTGGCGAGAAAGAAAGCCGCCTTCATTGTGGCCACCAACATTCTGGACGAGCAACGCCTTGCTCACGAGCGCGTCATCTTGACCTATAAAGAGCAGGGAGGAGTAGAGCGCGGGTTTCGGTTTCTCAAAGATCCTTTCTTCCTGGCTTCCTCCGTCTTCGTCAAGAAGCCAGCGCGGGTGATTGCTTTGAGTTTCGTGATGGTGCTCTGCTTGTTGGTGTATCGGCTGGCTGAGCATCTGCTGCGTCGCCAACTGGTGGCAACGGAACAAACGGTCCCCAATCAGATCAATAAACCCACCAATCGTCCCACGATGCGCTGGATTTTTCAGTGTTTTGAGGGCATTGATCTCTTACACATCCGCATGGGTTCCCATGGGCGCACGCAGGTCCTGGGGCTGAAAGCGCTTCATCAACAGATTCTTCGTCTGCTTGGTCCAGCCTATTCACAATTCTATTTTTTCTCTCCCTAAACTGCGGAATGTGGGTTAAGAAGACGCGACGAATCACAGCGTATGGTTAAACTTTGTTAACCGCAACCATGCATACTGGCGAAAGGGTTTTTTATTCCCGAGAATGCAACAGCCCTGTCGAAGGAGCAAAACGGCCAGTTGGCGGATGATACCAAGTTGCGATCTAACTCTCCACTCTGAAATGCGGGAAAAACATCATGGAACGCAGCCGTTGTTTGTCCTCAGTCAGTTCGCTGAGTGCCTGGCAAAGGACCTCAATTAGTTCCTCAAGGGAGGAAAAAACCCGATTGTGCGGGTATTTCTCGCGCAGTTCCTCCCACAGATGTTCAACAGGGTTGACTTCAGGGCTATAAGCGGGTTGAAAGATCAAACAGATATGCTCTGGGATCTGCAGATCTTTGGCCCGGTCTACGTCTGCTATTCGAGGACGGGTATAGGCGGCGGCTTTGAAGTCACAAGTCTCAGTGTCACGCAGGAGTACGAGGGAGCACAAGATCTTGATATCAAGCCTGCCGACAATACTGCCACTGTACAGGTTTGCAGGCTGTGGGTGGATGCCGGCAAGCCCATCACTGGATTGCTGCGTTATGACACTACTGCATGGACCAGCAATACCAGTATTGAACTAAATGCTTACAAGGAATGATTGCGGAATAATGTAAGACCAGAGGAAAATGCTTTCTCCTCTCCTCGTCTATGCTCAAAGCATGGTTTTTCCCTTCCTTATGCTCTCCAAATCTGCTAAGGTGAGCAGAAGAAGCGAACGAGAAGAAAAGGAAGAAGGCGTATGGAGAGCCTGATTGTCCTGGTTCACAGCCCCTTAGTAGGTCCTTTTACCTGGTCTCTGGTTGCCCAGCATCTCCAAGCAGGCGGTTTCGATGTGCTGGTGCCAACCCTCACTGACAGCGGAGAGACACCTCCTCCCTACTGGCAGCAGCACACCGCGTGTGTGCAACAAGCGCTCGTATCAATCCCCCAAGAGCGTCCCCTGGTACTTGTCGGCCATAGCGGAGCTGGCTCCTTGCTGCCTGTCCTTGCCCAGGCAGCCCGGCATCCTGTCAAAGCATATCTCTTTGTGGATGCTGGCCTGCCCCATCCAGGCCAAAGCCAACTGGAGGAGATGGAAGCCAGCGTTCCCGCCTTTGCACAAGAGCTGCGCCGGCTTCTGGCCTCCGGGGAGCGTTTTCCAAACTGGAGCGATGAGGACTTACGCGAGGAACTTCCCGACGGACGTGTTCGCCAGCAGATGTTGGCGCAGTTGCAGCCGCGTTCCCTCAGCTTTTTTGAAGAAGTCATGCCAGACATTCTCGGATGGCCCGATGCTCCCGGTGGCTATCTCATGTTTACCCAGGGCTATCGCCACTTTCTGGAGCAAGCCCAAAGCGCCGGATGGCCGAGCCGAATGTTTCACGCAGGACATTTTTACATGTTGGTTGATCCCATCACCGTGGCTGCGGCCCTTATCGAACTCATGAAGCAGATGAACGAAAAGCTCTCACGTTGATCATGCGGCACGTACCTGCGATTGAGTGGGGCGGTTGTCTGATGCAAAAGGGCTACCGATATGACGAAGCAGGTCATCCGGGGTACGGGCGAGGGTCTCAAAGTGCCTTCTGGCATCAGAAAGCCTCGACTCCCGCGTCGCTGCGATGATGATTGTGTGTCACGACTCGGCGTGAGATGCGCCAGAGCCACTCGATGCGGTTGGCATCTGGGTCATAGGCAGGCGTGTAGACGAGAGACAGATGGTCAGAGAGTTCGGTCAACATACTCCGCACGAGTAGGGAGCCAAGAGCCGTGTGCGTCTTGAGATTGTCCGCAATGATGATCGCCACACGTCCGCGCGCCTGCGAACGGGCCACAGCCGTCCGCACCTGCGAGGCATTTGACATCAGCTGTCCGTCCAGGGGCAATCCTGCCATCAAACCACCCATCTCGCCAGTCTACCAGCCCAAAGCCGTACACCTTCCGATTATCGCCCGGTGCTTCGATCAACCGCTGTCCACGCCGACCCGATGCCAGCTTTGCGCGCGTCTCGTCCAGGTCGGTCGCGAGTCCTCCATAGCCATGCGCATGCAAGCAGACACGCACCGTCTCGCGCGTGACCTTCACCCCCGTCTGCTGGCCCAAGTAGTCCGCGAGCAACGCGGTCGTCCAGTTGGCGGTTTCCTGGCCTACTGGCGTGCGGGATCCAGTTCAATCACACGCAACAACTCGGCTTCCCAGGCCGACGTGATAGTACGCCCCCGGCCCGGTGAGGTCCGTCGAGGAACCTCATCCAATCCTCCTGATAAGAAGCGTTTGAGGACTCGGGCCACCGTATCCTCGCTACGCAATACCATGTCGGCAATATGCGGGGCCGTGTGTCCCAATTGGGCAAGCACAAGCATCTGATAGCGGGTTCGCGTCTCTGCATCAGGGGCTTCTTCATAACGCTGCTGTAGGTCGGCCTGCTGTCGTTCATCTAACGAGGGCAACGTGATTGGGGCTGGCATTTCTTCTTTCCTTTCTCCTACCTCCACATGCTTTCCCCTTTATTTTACCACTGTCCTGCAACCATTCCCTGCAAGCATTTAGCTCTGGTCGATCCTTCTGGAGCCCAGATCGCTGCCAAAACCTATCTTTTGACCACGGCACAGGGTGATTCGATCACGGCCTCTGCTCAAGCTATGGGCTGGTACACCTTCACGGTTCGCTCCTTTAATACACCGGCTGGCAATCAAAAGCCTTCGTACAAATTGACAGCAACTTATACAGCCCCGCAAGTACTCACCTAGCTAGAAGTGCACACCCTGGCTTTCGCCGTTTGCTTCTCACACCTCTTGGCCGGGCCGTTTTGCTACTCTTGGGTTGGCGCGGAAGTGGATAGGCTGGGAACGGCTGCCAAAGTCTGTACGAGCGCCTTCAAATGGAGATTGCTGCTGAACGCGTTCAACAACAGCAACAAGGCGATGGCGGTAGGGTGAGAGACTACAAGCGGGATCCGTATTGGCCGCATCACCGGTGAGCAGCCGCCGAAATCGATCTCACGACGAGGACAACTTCGGCATGGCTCTGGCATCCAGGCGGTTCCACGAAAGCGGTTGAACGCCTCCGATTCGGTCCAGATCCAACGAAGCGAATGCTGTCGTATATTGTCGAAGCGCAGTGAGCGAATCTCGCCCGCCGTTTGGCACGGCAGCACATCACCCATTGGATTCACCGTGAGATAGCGCCGTCCCCAACCGTTCATGCAGGGCTTCGGGCGGTCACTGTAGTAATCGGGAAGAATGTAAAGCACCTCCATTTTTCCGCGCAGTCGCACCTGCGCTGCGGCCGCAACTTTCTCGGCTTTCTCCAACTGACTACGTGTTGGCAGCAACACCTCTTTATTTTTGAACGCCCAGCCGAGGAATTGTGTGTTCGCTAGCTCCAGGCGTTGCGCGTCAAGTTCCTCGGCCAGCGCAATGATCGCTTCAATATGCCCGATGTTTGCTCGGTGCAGTACAACGTTGATCGTCAGAGGAAAGCCAAGCTCTCGCGCCAAGTGGGCGGCCTCTCGCTTCCTTGCATGCGCTTGCGCTCCTGCAATCGCATCTGCTACCCCTGCTTCGTCAGCTTGAAAACTGATCTGCACGCTGTCTAGCCCCGCTGCTTTCAGCTGTTGCGCCCGGACCCGAGTAAAGCCGAGGGAACTTGTGATGAGATTGGTGTACATGCCAGCGTCCTGCGCCGTGGCGACGAGTTCTGGCAGGTCTTTTCGCAGGAGTGGTTCTCCGCCAGAAAACAAAATATGGAGTACCCCCAAATCACTTGCTTCTCCAATTACACGCTTCCATTCCTCTGTCGTCAGTTCGTTGCTGGTCTGGGACAACTGGATTGGATTGGAGCAATAGGGACAATGGAGAGGACATCGATACGTCAGCTCAGCTAGCAGTCCATAAGGACGGTACCGAGTGGTGCCGACTTGCGCAGTCGTCCTTGGTTCACTCTGGTTTTCCATCTCTTTTCCCTCATGCGTAAAGCTCGAATGCTTTTCTATAGATTGAAATCCATCAGAGCGCGCTTGTGCAGGCGAACAAGATACTCACTTACATCACTTCGAAGCACTTCGGGGGAGACATTGTAGTGTGCAGCCAGTTCCATAACGATCTCTAAAAACGTATGCTTCCCGTCACACAACGGTATGATCGCCGCACCCGTTGTGTTGAGCAGCAGCAGACCCTCTGGATAAAGCAACACCGGTTCGCCACTCACTTTGTCAATCTGCATGCGGGCTTTGGCGACCAGTCTGGGTCGAGTATGCTGTGCCAGTGGTTGTTGGCCTGCTGGCTCGTCCTCCATGGAATGCTTCTCCTCCGCTCTCTCTTTTTCCTTTGATCAAGAGAGATATTACAGAGCAGGGTGGTCGGGTTTGCTGCCATATGCCAACAGCATGGCATCAAGCATCGCCCACAGCAGATCACACTTAAACGACAGCGCTTTAACAGCCTCTTCTTGCAACTGGCGTGTATTACAATACGCTATCGTGAGTTCTAGTCCTTGATCCGCGTCCGCACGTGCTTGCGTTATCCGAGAGCGAAAATACTCAAGCCCTGCTGGTGCAACCCATGTGTAAGACCTTTCAAAGGCTGCCAGGCGTTCCCTCATCAAGTCGGGGGCGAACAGTTCGGTCAACGATGAGGCGATGGCGATGGGCCAGGGTTTCGTACGTGCGAAGTTCACATAGGCATCCACTGCAAACCTGACACCGGGCAAGACGTGTCGTTCATCTAGGAGTTCGGCGCGCGTTAACTGGGTTGCCTCGCCTAACCTCAACCACGCCTCAATCCCGCCTTCGCCTTCGTGTACACCGTCATGATCAGTGATACGATGCAGCCATAGACGGCGCACCTCACTTAGGGACTTCCGAAAACTAAATTGACCCAGTATGGTATACTACGCCAAGAAAAGATTTCTTGGAGGGACGAGGATGGAACTGACCGAGGAGGTGAAAGCGCTGCTGTTGAACACGGCCAAGGAACTCAAGGGTAGCGCGCGGCGGGTGTTCATGGCGCGGACGGTGCGAGCCTTGGGTCCGGGTGGTCAGCGGCTGGCAGAACGGGAGTTGGGCTGGAATCGCGGGACGATGCGCAAAGGGATGCATGAGATGGAGCGCGGGATGGTGTGTGTGGATGCCTTCTCGTCGCGTGGCCGCAAGCGTAGCGAAGCCCATCTGCCGAACTTACTGAACGATATCACCGCCATTGTGGACAGTCAGAGTCAGGCGGACCCGCAGTTTCGCACCACGCGTTTGTATACACGGCTGACGGCAGCGGAAGTCCGCCGCCAGTTGATCACCCAGAAGGGCTACACCGACGAGGAGCTTCCTACGGCCGAGACGATTGCGACCAAGCTCAACATGCTGGGCTACTTTCCGAAACAAGTGGCCAAGAGTCAACCCCAAAAAAAGTCCCCGAGACCGATGCCATCTTCGCCCAGGTGAAACAGCGCAACGAGGAGGCAGATGAAGCTTCGGGCGTGTTACGGCTCTCGATGGATGCCAAAGCCACCGTCAAGGTCGGCCCCTTTGCCCGTGGTGGCAAGAGTCGCGTGCCCACCAAGGCCGCCGACCACGACTTTCAGCCAGTGGCGAGGGTGACACCCGTGGGCATTCTGCTGCCCGCCTCCGATGAGCTCTTTTTGTATGGGGTGACGTCCAAAGTGACCAGCGATTGCCTGGCGGATCGGTTGGTCGACTGGTGGGAGAGCGTCAAAGAGCGCTTTTCCCACATCACGACCCTGCTCATCAACCTGGACAACGGTCCGGAGAGCCACAGTCGGCGCACCCAGTTCATGCAGCGCCTAGTGGAGTTTGCCCAGCGTTCTCACCTCACCATACGCCTGGCCTATTATCCACCGTACCATAGCAAATATAACCCGATCGAACGATGCTGGGGCATTCTGGAACATCACTGGAATGGGGCTTTACTTGATTCGGTGGACGCCGTGATCCAGTATGCCAGCACCATGACTTGGAAAGGCAAACATCCTGTGGTCGCCTTGGTGACCACCGCGTATCAGACCGGGGTCAAACTGACCAAGCAGGCGATGAAGGTCGTGGAAACCCAGCTTCAGCGATTACCACATCTGGACAAGTGGTTCGTGGACATTGTCTCTCCCTCACCAGATGTCCGGGATGGTTAATAATTCTTGCATCCCTTAGAGCATGGGACGTTTCACTGTGGCCAGGAACACCTCAACGCTGCAAGAGAGGCTATCCTTCCCCTCCTCGACCTCAGTCGCTTTGAAGAGCGCTATATTCTACGACCACCCTGGGAATAGGGGAAGCTGGGCTTTGCCCGCCGATACTTCCCCAAGATATTCTGTCGCTTTTACCCGCAAGGGCCTCCATACCTGTGAGCAAGGGTCTTTTTGATGAGTAGGAAGATGGCAGGAGTCCCGTTGTTGGGAGGTATGCCCGTCAGTGCGATAGTGCAATGTCACCTGCCAGAGTACCGCCGCGTGGTTATCTGGACAATTCCTTGCCAGCATGACTCGCAGAGTTGGCCCACTCCTTGAAGTTGATCTACGAGATGGACTAGGTAGGCGTCCATCCGTGCATCAGAATACGTCCTCCTGTCCATAGATGTTAGCTAGGTAAGAGCGACAATGCTCCAGCTCCATCGCGCGCCCTTAAATCCTTGATGCCTGCGCGCTCGGCGCACTCCTCGCACACCTGGACCTCGTAGATAGATTGTAATTGCGCCTCGACCGCGCGAAACTTGAGTGCAGTCGCGCTCAGGCCCTCTTTCCATAGCCAGTGTTCCCGCTCCAGGTCGTGGGAGCTGGTACGCTCGACGTGGCGCTCATAACCGCAAATACAGACAACAAGACTGCCCTTCCCATGAAGACCACCGTCGCAAGACGACGCTTTTTACGACGAAGACACCGCTCTGCTGATTCCAAAGGCAGACTCCCGTGATTTCATTCGTATCATGCAGTAGTATAAAATGCGCATCCTCGTGTGCAATGGCACCACGATGTTGAGAGAACCTCTGTGCTACCGATGGTACCCTGCGTCCACTCCTGAATAGAACCGGAGGCAGGGTTGTTGTCTTCTTCCGCATGTTCGTGGTATGCTGGCGGGAGAGGTGACCAGAACTTCCTGAAACGAGCGGAGCAGAGTGGAGGTGTTGGCGATG
>WNFJ01626887.1_pt6 | contig 11453 bp, 8 predicted proteins | sample 5400461 | NCBI WGS metagenome assembly WNFJ01 (sample SAMN13153349, study PRJNA577476) | soil metagenome | isolation source: 115 cm saprolite on Douglas fir-dominated hillslope | place: USA:California | collected 2013-09-17 | reverse complement strand
TTGGAGCTTCGCGGAGGAAGTGTGCCCGACGCTGAAGTTTGAGTTTGAGTTTTTGTGGCTCACAAACGCTCTTCCCGCAAACGCTGTTCCCACAAACTCAAACACAAACACAAACGCAGTTCGTTTGAGTTTGTGGCGGAAGTTTGAGTTTGTGTTTGTGTTTGTGGCCCGAGGCCCGAGGCCCGAGGCCTGCTTCTACGGCCTCCGCCCTGTCTTCACATACGTCCCCATCAGATCCGCCGACGAGAGGACGTGGCCTAGGATGGCCCTCTCCAGGCCCGGGCGCGCGGGCGTACCCAGATCCGGCAGCACGATGTCGAGCGCGTGCAGCACGAAGAAATAGCGGTGCCGGCCGATGGGCGGACAGGGACCGCCCCAGGCCGTGCGTTTGAAGTCGGTGACGCCGGACAGCGTCCCTGTCGGCAGCGCGGTCTCGGCCACGCCTTGCGCAAGACCCTTGCAGTCGGGCGGAAGGTTGTAGAGCAGCCAGTGGACCCAGTCGATCCTCGGCGCCTTCGGGTCCGGCGCGTCCGGGTCGTGGACGATGAGCGCGAGGCTCTTCGTCCCCTGCGGAGCGCCGGAAAACTCGAGCGCGGGCGAGAGGTCCTTGCCCTCGCAGGTGTGCACCGGGGGAATCACGCCGCCCTGCGAAAACGCGGGAGAACGGATGGTGAGCATGGGGCGACTCTGCTCCGCGCGACGCGGGCGTCAAGAGTGATAGATAGGCGGTGTGGAGAAGCCGCGCGTCTTCATCACCCGCAGGCTGGCTGTCGATCCCGCGAGCGTCCTGGGGCCGGGCATCCACATCGATCACCACGACGCCGACCAGGCGCCGCCGCGCGCGGAGTTGCTCCGCCGCGTCCACGATTCCGCGGCGCTCTTGCCCATCCTCGCCGACCGCGTCGACGCGGAGCTGCTCGACGCCGCCCCGCGCCTGCGCATCGTCGCAAACCACGCCGTCGGTTACGACAACGTCGACGTGCCGGCCTGCACCGCGCGCGGCATCTGGGTCACCAACACGCCCGACGTGCTCACCGACGCCACCGCGGACCTGACCCTGGCGCTGATCCTGGCGCTGACGCGGCGCCTGCGCGAAGGCGAGCGGATGGTGCGCGGCGGCGCCTGGTCGGGCTGGGCGCCGACGCAGCTCCTCGGCGCCGAGCTGGGCGGCAAGACGCTGGGCATCCTCGGCTACGGGCGCATCGGACGCGCGGTGGCGCGCCGCGCGGAAGGATTCGGCATGCGCATCCTCTTCACCTCGCGCGGCGGCGGCGTGCCCCTGGAGGAACTGCTGGAGGAGTCGGACGTGCTCTCCATCCATTGCCCGCTGACGACGGCGACGCGGCACCTCTTCGGCCCGCAGCAACTTCTGCAGATGAAGCGCGGCGCGTTCTTGATCAACACGGCCCGCGGGCCGATCGTCGACGAGGCGGCGCTGGTAGCCGCGCTCGAGCGCGGGCATCTCGCCGGCGCGGCGCTGGACGTCTTCGAGCACGAACCAAAGATAAACCCCGCGCTGCTGGGCCGCGACGACGTCGTGCTGCTCCCCCACCTGGGCAGCGCGACGCGCGAGACCCGCCGGCGGATGGCCGAGGTGGCCCTCTCTCAGGTGGAGCTGGTGCTTCGCGGCGAGCGGCCGACGCATCCAGTGAACGACGTATCGAGGAAGTGAAGTCCCTGCCGAACAGTTCGCCGGCGGAGTGACCGGCGCGGATCCGGGCCGGCGATACCACCAGGCGATCCCCAGCAGGAACCCGCTGACAACGAGGTAGGCGCCGATCCGCGCCCCGGTGGACGGCAGGCCCCACGCCGCCTTGAGCGCGAGTAGCGCCGCGACCACGCCCAGCCCCAGGCCGACGTGCCGCAGCCGGGGAAAGGCGCGCGCGCGTCCAACTCCGACGCAAGCCACGCTGGTGACGGCGTACCAGCTCACCAGCAGCACCGTCGAGGCGCTCGGGCTCACGGCCCATGCCAGCTCCTGGTGCACCCAGCAAAAGGTGAAGACCGAGGCGAGCACCCACGCGGGGCCTTCGCGCTGGAGCGCCGCCACGGCCACGCACGCCAGCGCAACCGAGAGCGCGGCGGCGGATTCTGCCGTGCCGAATGGCAGGTAGGCGTACGAGGTCCGCCCGGTCACCGCTCCAAGCGCGGCGACCCCGGCGAGCACGAGGGCGAGTTGCGGCGCCCAGCGCCAGGTCCGGTTCGGCACCGTGCGCTCGAGGACGACGAAGAGCACCGAGACCGCGGAGGTGGCGGCGGCCTGCAGTTGCAGGGACGAGCGCATCGCGATCAGCGCCGCGGCGATCGCCGCAACGAAGGCGGCCAGCGCGGCGGCGTCCCTGAGCGAGCCTTCGCGCCGCGAGCAGAAGAAGACCAGCGCCGCCGCAGCGAGGGCGAAGGCCGCCGTGCCGGCATCGGTTGCGCGCAGCGCGAACCCCATCGCAGAGAGAAAGGCGGCGGGGATCAGAGCGCCGTCGATCCAGTCCGGCACCTGCGGGCCGGCCTCGCCGAATCCGTCGACGAGAGTTCCCGCGGGCTCGGAGTCGACGAGCTCTACCAGACGAGCCAGGCGGCACCCGCCAGCGCAACCCCGATGGCGGCGGCGGTGCGCGAGACGTAGCCGGTGGTGGCGACCTGATGCGCGGCGGCGCCGGCCAAGAGGCCCAGCGTACGGAGCCGCGGCCGGATCGCGGCTCCCTGGGCGAACGGCATCACGCCGAGCGCCGCCACCGCGAAGGGCAGCGCCAGCGAAAGCTCCGCCGAGTGTTGGATGCCCGGAAGCGAGAGGAGCGCCAAAACGAAGAGCGCCGCTGCCAGGCCGAAGACGCGCGCCGCGATGGGCCACGCGCGAGAACCCAGCGCCGATCCACCTGCGATCAACACTGCCGCCGCATAGGCTGCGAGCATCGGCGCGGTGCCGTGCCCGGTGCTGGTCACGAACGGCGCGATAGCCGCGCCGCCGAAGCCGACGCACCAGAGCGGCTCGTCGCTTTGCACCAGCGCGAATCCGGCCAGCGCCACCGACGCCGAGGCCGACAGTGCGAGCGCGAGGAATGGAGGCACGAGATGCATCTCCGGCCCCGCCGCCCACGCGCAGACGTGCGTGATCGCCAGCGAGAGCCCGAGGAGGCTGTCGCCGAACGATCGCTCGCGCGGGCGCAGCCAGACGCCCCACGCACCCATCGCCGCGGCGGCGGCGAGCCCCAAAACGACGCGCGGCACCGGCCCGAGAAGCCCGTGCTTGACGGCCCAGCCCACGAAGGTGCCGACCGCGGCCAGCGCCAGCAGCGTGGCGAGCGCGAGCATGCCGTAGCGGCCGATCAGCGTCTCGAGATCGAGGCGCGCCGGTGGGCTCCGCGGGATGGGAAGCGGAACGCGGAGCGCTTCGATCACCGGTGGCGCCGGGGACGCGCGCAGCACCGGTTCAGGGGGCGGCGGCGCCGCGCGGGCGGGCCCCTGCCGCAGCTGCGCGAGATCGCGCTGCAGCCAGTCCACCGCTTTTTCCAGCGCGATGATGCGTGCTGCGAAATCCTCCGGCGCGTCGCTCATGCGGCAAAGCATCCGCTCCGCGGCGGATCCGCGTCAAGGCGCGCGACGGCTGGAGCAGCAGGTAACCGCGGCCGCTAAGTCCCCTCAGAAGCCAGCTTGCTTCACCACCTGTTCGATGCGGGACAGCGCGGTGTCGAGCTTTGCCTGTTCGGGACCGAACGAGAAGCGCGTATAGCCGCGAAAGCGCGAGGCGCGGTGGCTGCGGCGCTTTCCCGGATTGACGTCGAAGAACTCGCCCGGAACGGTGATGACCTTCTCAGCCAACGCGGCGCGGAAGAAGCCCATGCCGTCGTTGAGCGGCGGCGGCAGGCTTGCGAGGTTCCCCCAGACGTAGAAGGTGCCGTCGGGCGCGCGGTCGGGCCGGATGCCGATGCGCTCGAGGCGCGCGATCATCTTGTCGCGCTTCTCACGGAAGGCGGCGTGGATGGCCAGCGTCTCCTTCTTCACCACCTCTTCCTCCAGAAGCGCGATGGCCGCGCGCTGCAGCGGCCGAGATCCGCCGCCGTCGAGGAACGAGCCCGCGCTCGCCACCGCCTCGATCACCTTGGCCGGCCCGACCGTCCAGGTGACGCGCCAGCCCGGATAGCGCCAGTTCTTGGTGAGACCGTCGAAGAGCACCACCGGATCGCGGTTTACGTCCTCGACGTAGCGAGCGGCGCTCTCGACGGGCAATCGCCCGGAGGGGCCGGTCCAGATGTAATGCGAATAGAATTCGTCGATCAACAACGAGCATTCCTGCTCGCGGGCGGTGCGCACCCAGCGCTCGAGCTCCTCGCCCTGCACCAGCTTGCCGGTGGGATTGCAGGGATTGCTGAGCAGCAGCGCCGACAGGCCGCGGCCCTGGATCTCGCGCACCAGATCGTCGGCGGTGAAGGAATAGCCGCGGTCGCCCTCCAGCAGGATCGGTATCGCGGTAAAGGCTTTGAAGACGTCGAGCAATTCCTCATATGCCGTGTAATCGGGGAGAAAATGCCCCAGGTTCACGTGGCCCAGCGAGGCCGCGGCGCGGGTCAGCGCCGCGCGGCCGCCGCCGCAGACGCTCACGTTCTCGGCGCTGTATTGCGAGGGCAGGCCTTTGCGGAAGAGCCGGTTGTAGAGCGAGGCCACCGATTCGCGCAGCTCCCAGAGACCGGGCACGGGCGCGTACTCCTGATCGTCGACGCGGACCGCCACCTCGTGCATTCGCGGCGGGGCGCCCGGCAGGTCTCCGGTCTCGGGCTGGCCCTGCCCGAGGTTGCACCAGGCCGGATCGGCGCTGCGGTAACCGAGCTTGTGCGCCTCGGAGGTGACGTAGATGACGCCGGTGCGCGGCACGGTGCGGAAGGCGGGGATGGTGAAGTCGTCGCTCACGCGAGCGAACCTATCATCCTCAGCGGCTGAAGCGCGGGAGGCGCACGCCCTGGGTCAGCGCCGGCTCGAAGAGGTCGCCCACCGAGCGCAGCCGCGCGGGCATCGTGCGCAGGTTGAACTGCGCCGGATCGAGGCCGGGCTTCACCTCGCTCCAGCGCAGCGGCGTCGAAACCGGCGCGCCGCCGATGCCGCGCAGCGAGTACGGCGCCACCACCGTCTTGCCGTAGGCGTTCTGCATGCAGTCGAAGTACAGCCGTCCTTGCCGCTTCGAGAGCGATCGCTCGAGCGTGACGGCCTTCACCTGCTTCGCCACCGTCTCGCCTACGGAGATCGCGAACGACTGCGCGTCGTCGAAGGTGTGCCCCTTGGCCAGCGGGACGTAGATATGCAGGCCGCGCTTTCCCGTGGTCTTGGGCACGCTCGGCAGGCCCAGCCGCTCGAACATGTCCTGCAAGAGCTGCGCGATCTCGATCGCCTGCTCGATGCCGCGCCCTTCCGCCGGGTCGAGGTCGAACACCACCCAGTCGGGCGTGGTGAGGCTCTGCGCGCGCGAGTGCCAGGCGTGGATCTCGAGCACGGCGTTCTGCGCCAGCCAGCGCAGCGCATCCTTCGAATCGGCGACCAGGTGCTTCACGCTGCCCTTCTTGGTGCTCGTCGGGGTCTCGACGGTAGTCAGCCAGTCCGGCGCGCTGTCGCCCAAGTCCTGCTGGAACCACTTCGCCTTCTCGATCCCCTGGTTCCAATGGATGAGCGTCAACGGCCGGTCTTTCAACGCCCGCAACATCGGCTCCGCCACCGCCTGGTAATAGTCCGCCACCTCCTGCTTGGTGATCTTGTCTTTCGGATAAAGCAGCCGCGAAGGATTCGACAACTCGACCCGCGGCGCGCCCTCTGGCTTCTGGCCCGAGGCCTGAGGCAAGAGGCCCGAGGCCTGCAACGGCGGCGTAGCCGCCGCCAATTCACGCAAACACTCCTCCGGCTTCTTGTCCGCGCGAATCCCCTGAAAGGCCGGATGCCGCAGCTTCCCGTCCGCGGTCCACTCCGTGAACCGCACCTGCGCCACCAGCCGCGGTTTCACCCAATGCGCATCGCGCAGCCGCGGCGCTCCTTGCGCGGGCGCTGCGTCGACCTCGTCTTTCTCCAGCGCCTTCTTCAGTTCCGCACGCTGCTTGACCGAGAACCCGGTGCCGACCTTGCCGGCGAACTGGTATCCGCCCTTGCCGTCCGCCACCGCCAGGAGGAGCGCGCCGAGCGACCCCGCCGCCCCGCCTTTGCCAGGCGTGAATCCAATAACCGCCAGCTCCTGCGTCGCCTGCGCCTTCAGCTTGAGCCACTCGCGCGAGCGGCCCTTCTGGTAGAGCGAGCCGGGCGCCTTCAGGATCAATCCCTCGAGGCCGCCGGCGCGCACCTGCTCCAGCGCCGCGGCGATGGGCCCCGGCACTTCCTCCGACAGCCGCAGCTCCGGCGGGGCGTTGGAGAGCAGGCTGCGCAAGAGGTCGCGCCGCTCGCGCAGCGGACGCGTGCGCAGGTCTTCTCCGTCGAGCCGCAGCAGATCGAAGGCGAAGAGAACGGCCTCGTCGTCGCGCCCCTGCTGGATCAGCTCGAAGCGCGGCACGCCCGCGCCGTCCAGCACGCAGACCTCGCCGTCGACGACCGCGTCGCCCACCACCACCTTGGACAGCGCCCGCGCCACCCGCGGAAAGCGCGCCGACAGATCGAGGGCGTTGCGCGTCCACATCGCAACCCGCCCGTTGGAGAGCGCCGAGATCGCGCGGTAGCCGTCGTATTTCACCTCGGCGAGCCATTCTCCGGCGGGTGCTTCCGCGACCAGCGTCGCCAGCATGGGCGGCAGGTAGTCGCGAAGGATCTCTTCCGGCGCAGCCCGCGGCGCGCGCAGCATCTTCGCCCTCTCCGGCCCGCGCGTCAGGACCCGCCCGCTGACCACCGACTCGGGCCGCTCTACGATCACGTCATACGACGGATTCTCGGTGCCGTCCTTCGCCTTGAACATCAGCCACTGCGCCTTGCCCGGCGCGCCGCCGTGCGTGCGCACCAGGTGCCATTGCCCGCGCAGCTTCTGCCCCTCGAAGGCGACGAGAATATGTCCCCTCTTGCGCTGCTCCGAGAGCTGTCCGGGCGGCACCGAATCGCAGGTGCCCTTGTCCCAGATCAGCGAATCGCCGGCGCCGTATTCGCCGTCCGGAATCCGCCCCTCGAAGCCGCCGTACTCCAAGGGATGGTCCTCGGTCTGCACCGCGAGCCGCTTGACTGCCGGGTCGTAGCTCGGCCCTTTGGGCACCGACCAGGAGGCCAGCGCGCCGTCCATCTCGATGCGCACGTCGTAATGGAGGCGGGTCGCATCGTGCTTGTGCACCACGAAGGTCGGCTTTGGATGCGGCGCAACCTGCCCCGGGGCAGGCTCGGTCGTGATCGTGAAGTCGCGCTTCGCCTCGTACTCGGGCAGGCGGCGGCGCAGCGGCGTGCTCTCTTTCCGGGGCGCCTTGCGCTTGCCGGCCGCCTTCCGCCGCGTAGCCATGCGGACACGGTGCAGCAGCGCGGGGGTCAGCGCAAGAAGGCGAGGAGCAGCTCGTTGACCCGCTCCGGAGCATCGGCCTGTACCCAGTGCGACGCGCCCGGGATCCGCTCCACCCGTGCGTGCGGCACCCAGCGCGAGCTCGGCTCGGCCAGCTCCGCGCCCAGCCAGCGATCCTTCTCGCCCCAGATCACCAGCACCGGGGCCTCGATCCGGACGAGGCGCGGCCGGTAGCGCGCGGCCGCGCGGTAGTAGTTCACGGGCCCGGATCTCCTCGTCGTCGTAGGCGCCTTTGCGTTCCGTCGTGTACTTGAAAGTCGCGCGCAGCCTTCGGTCGGTCATGAAGCGCTCGGCCAGGAACGGCAGCTGGAAGAAGAACATGTACCAGCTCCTGCGCAGCTGCCGCAGCGTGCGCATCCCGCGCGCGAATTGCTGCGGATGCGGAATGTTCAGCAGCGCGAGCCGCCGCAAGAGCAAGGGATGCTGCATGGCGAAGAACCACGCCACCTGCCCGCCCCAGTCGTGGCCGACCACGTCGGCGCGGTCGCGTCCCAGCGCGGCGATGAGCGCGGCGACGTCGCCGGTCAGCTTCTCCATCCGGTACGCCGCGACGCCGCGCGGCTTGTCGGAGGTGCCGTAGCCGCGCAGGTCTGGCGCCACCGCGCGAAAGCCCGCCGCCGCCAGCGCCGGAAGCTGCCCGCGCCAGGTGACCCAGCATTCGGGAAAACCGTGCAGCAGCACCACCAGCGGGCCGTCCTTGGGACCCAGCGCCGCGCAGTGCAGGCGCACCTCGCCCGCCCGCACGTCGAAGTGCTCGATTCCGGGAGGAATCATGTCGAGGCGACCTAGCACGAATCCTCGCTCCGGTGCTTGACTTCCCGGGCGCCGGGCGTGATCAGTTGCGGCGCTCGGCTCATCGGGCGGCGCGGAATTTCGCCCACCTTGGGTGACGCGCCTTACAAATGTCACCCTAAGCGGCGGGCGCCGGGCGGCCACACGCACGGCGACAGATCCGGAAACGGATCCTCGTTGCTTCATGGTGGGCAGAAAAGCGGCCCACCGTGGCGGAAAACACGAACTGGGGAACTCTGGCAGTGCGCGGGAACGAGCCGCGCGGCAAGGCGTACGATTCGATCACCACGCCCATCGTCTCGGCGGCGACCTACGCTTTCGCCAGCACCGCGGAGCTGACCCGCTACTTCGAGGGCGATTTCGACCGCGAGGAGTACGGCCGCTCGCGCTCGAGGGCGCGGAGGATGCGGCGCTCTTCGGCAGCGGCATGGCAGCGGTCACCACCGCGCTTTTCGAGCTCTTGAAAGCCGGCGACCACCTGGTCCTCACCTCCGACTGCTACCGCCGCACCCGGCAGTTCGTCGGGCGCTTCCTCGGGCGGCTGGGCATCGAATCGACGCTGGTCGAGCCGGGCGACGAAAAAGCGCTCCGGGCGGCGCTGCGGCCGGGGCGGACCAAGGTCATCTTGACCGAGTCGCCGACCAACCCGTACCTGCGCATCGCCGACCTCCCGCTCTACGCCAAGGCCCGCGACGCCTGCCCGGGCGCGAACCTGATCGTCGACGCCACGTTCGCGACGCCCATCAACCAGCGCCCGCTCACCCAGGGCGTGGATTTGGTGGTGCATTCGGCGACCAAGTACCTCGGCGGCCACAACGACCTGCTCGCCGGGGCCGTCTGCGGGCGCTCAGGCCTGGTGCAGGCGATCAAGGACCTGCGCGGCGTTCTCGGCGGCGTGCTCGATCCGCAGAGCGCGTTCCTGCTCATCCGCGGCGTGAAGACGCTGCCGCTGCGGGTGCGGCGGCAGAACGAGACGGCGCTCCACCTCGCCCGGCTGCTGGAAAAAGATTCGCGCGTGCTGCGCGTCTTCTATCCGGGCCTCGAGAGCCACCCCGACCACGCGCTGGCGGTGCGGCAGATGAGCGGCTTCGGCGGCGTGGTCAGCTTCCGCCTGCGCGGCGACGTGCGGCGCGCCTCGCGCTTCGTCGACGCGTGCAAGCTCGCCACCATCGCGCCTTCGCTGGGCGGAGTGGAAACGCTCATCGAGCAGCCCGCGATCATGTCCTATTTCGAGTTGACCACCGAGGAGCGCGAGGCGATCGGCATCTTCGACGATCTCATCCGCCTCTCCGTCGGCATCGAGGACGCGGAGGACATCGCCGCCGATCTCCTCCAGGCGCTCGCCGCGGCCTTTGCCGATTGAGGTGCGGCCGGTGCGCCCGCTCGCATACGCTCCCCTGCCCAGGAGGCAGGCGGTCTACTAAGCTGCTTCGGCGATGGCATCGGACCACAGGCTGCGCGGCGCGGCCCTGGGCCTCGGCTCGGCGGCGCTCTTCGGGCTCAGCGCGCCGGTGTCGAAGCTGCTTCTGCCGGGCGCCGGGCCGCTCTCGCTGGCGGGCCTGCTCTACCTCGGCGCGGGCATCGCCTTCCTCTTCGTGCACGCCTCCCGGACCGAGGCGAAGCTGACGCGCGCCGATGCGCCCATCCTCGCCGGCGCGGTGCTGGCGGGCGCGGCGCTCGCCCCGCCCCTCATGCTGTGGGGGCTCATCCGCGTGAGCGGGCTCACCGGATCGCTGCTGCTCAACCTGGAGGCGCCCTTCACCATGGCGCTCGCGGTGGCGGTGTTCGGCGAGCACCTCTCGCGGCGCGAGGCGCTGGCGGCCGCGCTCCTGGTCCTGGGCGGCGCGGTGGTGGGCGCGCACGGCGAGCGCGGACTGACGGGCAGCGCGCTGGGAGCGCTGGCCATCGGGCTCGCCTGCCTCTGCTGGGCCATCGACAACAACCTCTCTGCGCGGCTCGCGCTGAAGGACCCGGTGCCGGTGGTGCGCATCAAGATGCTCTCTGCGGGCGCGCTCAACTTCGTCGCCGCGGCGCTCTTCGAGGGGCGGCTGCCCCATGCGCGCGTGTTCGCGAGCGCGCTCTTGCTCGGCTCGCTCAGCTACGGCGTCAGCTATCTCTTCTACCTCAAGGCCCAGCGCATTCTCGGCGCGGCCCGCCAGGGCGCGCTCTTCGCGCTGGCGCCGTTCGCCGGTGCGGCGCTCTCCATGCCGCTGCTGGGCGACCGGCCGGGCTTTTTCGATCTCGCCGGCGCCGCGGTCATGGCGCTGGGTCTCACCATCCTCTTGCGCGCGCGCCACGGGCACCAGCACTCGCACGATTCGCTCGAGCACGAGCATCTGCACGTCCACGACGAGCACCACCAGCACGCGCACGACGGCCCCGTCGTCGAACCGCACTCGCATCCGCACCAGCACGAACCGCTTCTGCACGAGCACCCGCACCTCTCGGACGCGCACCACAAGCACCGCCACTGAGCGGCTACCTGAGGCTCTTCATCCCGTAGCGCAGGAAGAGATGGGACTCGACCCGCCGCGCGCTGACGAGCCGCAGCGGCAGTCCGCGCAGATCGCGCGCGTCGATCAGGGCCTTGCGGCCGTCGTTCGCGAAGCGGCCGAAGAGCCGGGGCGACACCGTCAGGAAGAGGTCGTCGATGAGCCCCGCCGCCGCCAGTTCGCCGAAGAGTCCCGGCCCGCCTTCGCAGAGGATGCGCTGGTGCCCGTCGGCGCGGACGCGGTCGAGGATCTGCCGCGGCGACAGCAAGCCTTTGAGCAGGACGCCGCCTTGCTGGAGCGCCGGGTGCTCGGGATCGACGCGGCCGGAGCCGCTCACCACGTAGAGCTGCGGCCGCAGTTTCCCCACGCGCGCGTAGAGCTCGGCCGCTTCGGGAAAGACGCTGTCGGCGAACCAGAGATCGCCCGCCGCCGCGCGCAGCGTGCCTGCGCCGATCAGCACCGCGTCGGCGCAGGCGCGGAGCAGGCCCATCACGAACCTGTCGGCCTTGAACCCGCCGCTGACCACGGCGCCGGACTCGCCTTTAGCGTCGGGCAGCGCGACGACGCCATCCAGCGATTCCACGAAGTTGGCGGCCACGCCGGTCCAACCGGGGTTGCCGCCGTACCCGGCCACGGGCTCGCCGGGCACGTCGTCGAAGAGGATCTCGAGCGGCGGG
>WNFJ01552231.1_pt1 | contig 11455 bp, 10 predicted proteins | sample 5400461 | NCBI WGS metagenome assembly WNFJ01 (sample SAMN13153349, study PRJNA577476) | soil metagenome | isolation source: 115 cm saprolite on Douglas fir-dominated hillslope | place: USA:California | collected 2013-09-17 | reverse complement strand
ACACGTTGTAACTGGGAGTCAGTAATCGAGCGGGGCTGTGAACATCCACGGGCGCAGCAAGCAGCCGCGTGCGGCGGACATCCCGCAAGACTACTCGGAGAACACCGACGGCGAAGACCGTTGCTGAGCAGTTCGTCGAGATCCTAGTCGCCGCAGGGGCGCTCCGCTTCATCATGATTTGCTGAATTTTGTCCCGCTTTACTTGCCCCGCGCCGGATGCGGCTTAGGTCGAAATCACAAATCCGGGTGGCGAATGCCTCAAATCAAGGAATGGAACACCGATGGCGAAGACCGTTGCTGAGCAGTTCGTCGAGATCCTAGCCGCCGCAGGGGTCAAGCGCATCTACGGCATTGTGGGTGATAGCCTCAATGGGGTGACTGACGCCATACGGCGCCAGGGAAAGATCGAGTGGATTCACGTCAGACACGAGGAAGTCGCCGCGTTCGCGGCCGGCGCTGAGGCGCATCTGACGGGCGAGCTCGCCGTCTGTGCCGGGAGCTGCGGGCCGGGCAACCTGCACCTCATCAACGGCCTCTTCGATTGTCACCGCTCGCGGGTTCCGGTGCTCGCGATCGCCGCGCAGATCCCTTCGGCCGAAATCGGCAGCGGCTATTTCCAGGAGACGCACCCTCAAACGCTCTTCCAGGAGTGCAGCCACTACTGCGAGTTCGTCTCGAGCGCCAGCCAGATGCCGCGCGCCCTCGAGGTCGCGATCCGCGAGGCCGTGGGCAAGCGCGGCGTATCGGTGCTCGTTATGCCGGGCGACGTGGCGCTGCAGCCGGCTGCCGCCGCGCCGGCCGCCAAGCTCCTCGGGCTGCTGCCGCCGGCGCCGGTCGTCACGCCGACAAAGAATAATCTCGATCGTCTCGCGGCGCTGCTCAACGGCGACAGCCGTGTGACGATCCTGTGCGGCTCGGGATGCCAGGGCGCGCACGACGAGCTCATCGCGCTGGGCGAGCGCCTCAAGGCGCCCATGGTGCACGCGATGCGCGGCAAGGAGCACGTCGAGTGGGACAATCCCTATGACGTGGGCATGACCGGGCTCATCGGCTTCTCGTCCGGCTATTACGCCATGCACGACTGCGACGTCCTGCTGATGCTCGGGACCGACTTCCCCTATCGCCAGTTCTATCCGGAGGGACACGGCGTGCGGATTGCGCAGGTCGATATCAGGCCGGAGAACATCGGCCGCCGCGCCCCCGTCGAGCTCGGCGTCGTCGGCGACGTGCGCTCCACGCTCGCTGCGCTGCTGCCTTTGCTCAAAGAGAAGCGCGACGGGTCGCGTCTGGCCCAGGCGCAGCGGCATTATGCCAACGCGCGCAAGTCCCTGGACGAGCTCGCCGCGGGTACGGCCGGAAAGCGGCTGATCCACCCGCAGCAAGTGGCGAAGGCGATCAGCGATGTCGCGGCAGAGGACGCCGTCTTCACCTGCGATGTAGGCCTGCCGACGGTGTGGGCGGCACGGTATCTGGCGATGAACGGCAAGCGGCGGCTCTTGGGCTCGTTCTGGCACGGGTCGATGGCCAACGCGATGGCTCAAGGGATCGGCGCCCAGGCAGCCTTTCCTGGCCGCCAGGTGATCTCGCTCTCGGGCGACGGAGGCTTCACCATGCTGATGGGCGATTTCCTCACGCTCACCCAACACAAGCTTCCGGTGAAGATCGTGGTGTTCAACAACGGCACGCTCGGCTTCGTCGAGCTGGAGCAAAAGTCCACCGGCTTCCTCGATTTCGGAGTGGACCTCCAGAACCCGAATTTCGCAGCCATGGCCGAGGCCATCGGCATACGCGGGATCCGGCTCGAAGATCCTTCGCCCATGACGGCCCCGTTCTCGTCGATGCGGTGGTGAACCGGACGGAGCTCGCGATGCCGCCGTCCATCACGCTCGAGATGGCGAAGGGCTTCACGCTCTACATGGTGAAGGCCGTGATCGGCGGCCGCACCGACGAGGTCATCGACCTCGCGAAGACGAACCTCTGGCGCTGATAAGGAGACGTGAGATGAAGCTCAGAGCGCCCTTTGTCCGACTCGGCATTGGGGTGAGCTCGCCCTCTTCTAGCCCGAACACTCCTCATCGATATTGAGAGGCTATCCATGTCTACACAAGCGATGCCTATCACCCCAGGCAAGCCGGCGGCGGCAAGTGCATTCAAGACCGCTTTCATCGTCGCCTGGCTTTTCTGCCTGTTGTTCTACTTCATGGAGTACGCGGTGCGCTCGGCGCCCAGCGTCATGCTGCCCGAGCTCAGGACCGCCTTCGGCCTGAACACGGCGGGCCTAAGCTCGTTGATCGGGCTTTACTATTATTCCTACGCGGCCTTCGCGATTATCGCCGGCGCCGCGGTCGACCGCTGGGGCGCGAAATACACGATATCGGCCGGCGTGTTGATCCTTGCCCTGGGTACCGCGATTTTCGGCGTGAACGTGAGCTGGATCGCGGGCGTGGGACGGTTCCTGCAGGGCGCCGGTGCCGCGTTCGCGTTCATCGCAGCGGTTTATCTCGCGTCGCGTGGTCTTCCAGCGCGCTATCTCGCCACCGCAATCGGAATTACCCAATGCGTCGGCATGCTCGGCGGGTCCGCGGGCCAATTCGTCGTCGCTCCCCTGATTCACGGAGCACTCGAGTGGCACCAATTCTGGGTTTATGCGGGCGTCGTGACGTTGCTTATCGGCGTCGCGATGTTCATCGCTACGCCGCGCGAACAACTATCCCACGACTCAAACGCGGGCATCTGGACCACGTTTGAGCCCTACAAGACGGTCTTGACGAACCCGCAGTCCTACCTCTGCGGGCTCGTCGGCGGCTTGCTTTTCCTCCCCACGACGGTCGGCGCCATGACCTGGGGCGTATCGTTCCTGCAGGAGGGCTGGCATGTGGGTTATGCGCCAGCGGTCGATCGCGCCGCGGCAGTAGCGATGGGCTGGGTATTCGGGTGCCCGATCCTGGGATACATCGCGGACCATATCGGACGCCGCAAGCCGGTGATACTCGCGGGAGCGGCGTTGATGCTGGCGGCCACTCTGGCGCTCTATTATCTGCCGCCTGAGACGTTTCCTCCATACGTGCTCGGCTTCCTGCTCGGCGTCGGGTCGGGCGCCGCGATGATCCCCTATTCGATCATCAAGGAGGTCAATCCGGATAATGCGAAGGGCAGCGCCACGGGTGCGATGAACTTCCTGGTTTTTGTGATGACCGCATTGGCAGCGCCTGCGATCGGCTGGTGGATGCAAAAGCTCGCGGGCGGCGCGGCGCTAACGCTGGATGTCTTCGTCGCGGCCGGCAGCGTCTATGTCGCCGCGATTATTGTCGCTGCGATCCTCACGCTCTTTCTGAAGGAGACCGGGTCGGCCGTTCGCAACGCACATTGATTCGATCCAGCGAGGCGGCAAAGCGCCGATCGCTGAGGGCTCGAATTATCCGTACTTGCGGCAGACATATTCATACTGCTGGCAGGGCGCCTCATGCGTCGGGCTTCCCCGTCCGGCTTTGCCGAACGAGCGATAGGCGCAATTTCGCTTTCATGGCCAACTCCCTTTGCCAGGTCGGCCCGTCGCGCTCGACAGCGCCAAGGTTCAAAGCCCGAGAAATTGTCGAGCCACTGCCGACGCCGCACTTCACTTTCAACTTTTGTCCGCTGCTCGCAACCGTTGCTCGGCGCGCTTGGCCAGCTTCTCGTAGTCATCGGCGATGCGAAGCATTCTGCGTTTCGAGTCAGGATCGGTGATGGCGTCAGCGACCGTGCGCGCTTCTTCGGCGCGCTCACGCCAATGCTTCGGATCGTTTATCGGGACCTTGCCGTGGAATGAGACCCCCGCCGCTGCACCTACGCCCTTTAGGCGTCCGGGGCTTGCAGTGACCTGGTTAGGTCGGTTCGAGCAATGCCAGTAGGCCCTTGAGCAATTGTATCGGATCCGGTGGGCAACCGCGAATATGTAGGTCGACGGGCACGACGCCAGAGACGCCGCCGATGACCGCGTAGCTGCCGGAAAAAATGCCGCCGCCCACCGCGCAATCCCCGACCGCGACGACCCATTTCGGATCCGGCGTCGCATGATACGTGCGCTCGAGTGCCTCGCGCATGTTTCTGGTGACCGGCCCTGTCACGAGCAGCACGTCCGCGTGGCGCGGGGACGCCACGAAGTGCAGGCCGAAACGCTCGAGATCATAAAAGGCGTTGTTCAGCGCGTGGATCTCGAGTTCGCATCCGTTGCACGAGCCGGCATCAACCTCCCGAATCGAGAGGCTGCGGCCCAAACGCCGTCGGGCAGCACGCTCAACGCTGCCGCCTAACTCGGCCAACATCTCTTCGTCCGTAGCTGGCGCCGCTTCAGTCAGGGGGCGGCGCATGAGGCTCTCGAATAAAACTTTGCGCATGGGTGACCCTAGAGGTCGTGACCGGAATAAGAGCAGTTGAAGGATTTGTTGCAGAGCGGGAAGTCCGCGACGATGTTGCCCTCGATCGCCGCTTCCAGCAGCGGCCATTGGAACCAGGATGGGTCGCGCAGATGACAGCGTGCGAGGCGGCCATCTTCCAAGCGCGCCCAAACCAGCACCTCGCCGCGAAATGCTTCCGCCAGTCCGAGACCTTCGCGCACCTCACCAGCCGGATCGAGCGTAGTCCGGATCGGGCCCGTAGGCAGGTGCTGCAGGATCTGATCAATCAACCGGAGGCTCTGCTCCACCTCGCGAATACGCACCCATACCCGAGCGTTGACATCACCCGTCTCGAGCACGGGAACGTCGAAATCGAGACGATGATAGGGCGGATAGCCGATTGTCTTGCGGGCGTCGAAAGCGCGGCCGCTGGCACGCCCGACATACCCGCCGGCCCCGAACTGCCGCGCCAGCTCGCCGCGCAGAACCCCGGTGCTGGCGGTGCGGTCCTGCAGCGAGGCGGTATTGTCGTAAAGCTCGACGAGTTGCGGGAACAGCCGGCGAATTTCGTCCAACGTCGCCGCGATCTGCCCCGCGCAGTTTGCAGCGAGATCACGCGCGACGCCGCCCGGCACGACGACATCCATCATCAGCCGATGCCCAAAGCACGCCTGCGCGGTCCGCAGCGTCTTCTCGCGCAGGATGCCGCAGTGGGCGTGCATGAGCGAGAACGAGGCATCGTTGCAAATGGCCCCGATATCACCGAAATGGTTGGCGAGACGCTCGAGCTCCGCCATCAACGCCCGCAGATAAACCGCACGCGGTGGAATCTCGACATCCATCGCTGCCTCGACCGCATGGGCAAAGGCGAGCGCATAAGCGACTGTGCTGTCGCCCGAGGTCCGACCGGCCAGGCGTGCCGCCGTATCGACGCTGGCGCCCGCCATCAACGCCTCGATGCCCTTGTGCACGTAGCCAAGGCGCTGCTCCAATCGAACCACCGTCTCGCCGTTGGCCGTAAAACGGAAATGCCCGGGTTCGATGATGCCGGCATGAACCGGGCCGACGGGAATCTGGTGCAGACTTTCGCCCGCAACGGGCAGGAATGCATAAGGCGCGCGGGGCTGCAGCGCGTCACGGCTATGCCCGAGCGGGCATTGCACATCCCAAAAGCCGAGATCGAGCCACGGCCGCATGTCGGGTAAGCCGACCGGTTCGAGCCCATAGAGGTCGCGCAGCGCGCGCTCCAGACGAATAGCCGGGGGATGGAGTGCGCCGACGGAAGGAAAATGCCCGTCCGGGCATGGCATGGTAACGACCGCGATTTCGCGCACAGCTGCGTCGAGAACCGCCATGTGTACCGCGCCGGCATCGCCCCAGAGGCCTAGCAGCGTCCATTGTCCGGCCGACAATTGGCTTGTGGCGAAGCGCCAGCTGTCCTCGTTCACGACCAGCCGCGGCCACGGTCGGTGTTCCGCGACTTTTTGGCCTTTGATCGTCTCGATCAGCCCCGGCATGGTTTCATCCCAGGAGCTTCGCCACGTTCTGAAACCAAGTGACGAGTGCTGGCGGCATGTAGATGCCGGCAACGAACACGAGAGCGAGGTGCGTAAACATAGGTGCGTAGGAGGCCTCCGCCTTCGCGGTGCTACCGCGGGGATTACCGAACGCGATTGCGTTCAATCGCAAAAAGAGCGCGGCAACCCCGATCAGGATGCCGGATACGAGGACGATTGCGAGCCACGGGGCACGCGCAAACGTCGACGTCACGACGAGGAACTCGCTCATGAAGATGCCGAGGGGAGGAAAGCCGGCAATGGCGACGACTCCGAGCACGAGCCCCCAGCCGAGTACCGGATTAGTTTCGGTAAGCCCGCCCATGTCGGCGATGCGCTGTGTCCCCTTGACCTGCGCAATGTGACCAACCGCGAAAAAGATCGCTGACTTCGTCAGCGAATGCATGGTCATGTGCAGAAGGCCGGCGAAATTCGCCAGCGGTCCGCCCATTCCGAAGGCAAAGGTGATGATGCCCATGTGCTCGATCGAGGAATAGGCGAACATGCGCTTGATGTCGCGCCGGCGGTACAGCATGAACGCCGCAAAAACGAGCGAGATGAGCCCCATGGTCACCATCAGCGGGCCTGGTGCGAGCGCGGCCGGATTGACGGCGAGCAGCATTTTGAAGCGCAACAGGGCGTAGAGCGCGACATTGAGCAGGAGCCCTGAAAGCACTGCGGAGATCGGGGTAGGCCCCTCAGCATGGGCATCGGGCAGCCAGGCATGGAGCGGCGCAAGCCCGACTTTGGTGCCGTAGCCGAGCAGCAGGAACACGAACGCGACATTGAGCAGCGCCGGATCGAACGCGGACGCCCGCGTGATCAGCACGGTCCATATCATGGCATCGAATCCCTCACCGACCACAGGGAGTGCCGCCATATAGACCAGGATAGTTCCGAACAGCGCGAGCGCGATGCCGACGCTGCCGAGAATGAAATACTTCCACGCCGCTTCGAGCGCCTCGTGGGTGCGATAGATGCCGACCATCAGCACAGTGGTCAGTGTCGCGATCTCGATTGCCACCCACATCACGCCGATATTGTTGGCAAGGAGCGCGAGATTCATTGCAAACATCAGCAGTTGATACATCGCGTGATAGAAGCGCAGGAACCGCGGCGCGAGTCGCCCGATTTCGAGCTCGTGGCCGATATAGCTGGCGCTGAAGACGCTTGTCGTGAGACCGACGAATGTGGTCAACACGATGAATACGTTGTTGAGATCGTCCACGAGCAGATACGAGGTCGGCTGCGGGCGGCCGAAAAACAGCGAGACCGCGGCGAGGAAAGTCAGTAAAGCCGCAAGCACGTTGAGCGTCGCCGTCAGGCGGTATCCCGGCAGCAGTACGAACAGCGCCGCCGCCAGCGCGGGAATGACGAGAACGGCGGTGACGGGCTCGAACAGTCCCGTCATCCGCGCTCTCCGCGGAAGCGGTCGAGAGCCTGCAGGTCGACCGTGTCGAAGCGCTCGCGAATGCGGAACAGGAAAATGCCGATGACGATGAAAGCGATGAGGATCGAGAAGGCGATGCTGATCTCGACGACCAGCGGCATACCCTTGGCACCGGTCGCGGCAAGCACGAGGCCGTTCTCAAGCGACATGAAGCCGACGATCTGGCTCACGGCATTGCGCCGCGTCACCATCATCAGAAGGCCAAGCAACACGACCGAGAGCGCGAAAGCGAGATCTTCGCGGGCGAGCGGGTCGGCCTCAGCCGTCACGCGCAACATCACCACCATCGAAAGTGCAACCAGGCCCATGCCCAGCAGCATCGCGGAGCCGACGCCGACGACCTTTTCGATCTCGCGGTGGATGCCGAGGCGGACGATGATGCGATGAAGCGCAACGGGAATGATAATCGCCTTGAAAACGAGAGCGATCGCAGCAGTCACGTAAAGATGCGGCGCATTTTGGATGTAGGCCTGCCAGGCCACCGAGAGCGCCAGCACGAAGGCATGCAGCGCGAAGGTGTTGAGCAGCGCATAGAGTCGATCCTGATAGAGCTCGAGGAAGCTCACCAGCACCAGCGTGCCCGCAAGCAGGTGAGCGATGTCGAAAGTCAGCCCGCGCATCACATGCTCCGCGATACGAACCGCAGAAGCGTCGCCAGCAGCCCGAGCATCAGCGCGGCGCCCAGGAATTCCGGCACGCGGAACACGCGCATCTTGGCAATCGATGTCTCGAACAGCGCAAGCAAGAGACCGCCGATTGCGAGCTTGGCGATATACGCCAGAAGACCGATCACCAGCAGCCCATTGGGCGCTCCCGGCGGCACCAAGCCCCAGGGAACGAACAGACAAGAGATCAATGAAACGTAGAGCAGGAGCTTCAACGAGGCGGAGAGCTCGATGAGCGCCAGGTGACGCCCTGAATATTCGAGCACCATGGCCTCATGCACCATGGTCAACTCGAGGTGGGTTGCCGGATTGTCGACAGGAATGCGGGCATTTTCCGCGATTGCCACCATGATCAAAGCGAGGAGCGCAAGCCCCAGCGAAACCCGCAGCCCCACCTCGGGCGAAACGAGGAAGCCAGCCATGGTCGACAGCTGCGTCGAACCGGCAATCAGCGCAAGCGTGAAGATGATCATTATCATCGCCGGCTCCGCCAGCGAGGCAATCATCACCTCTCGACTCGAGCCGATGCCGCCAAAGCTCGTCCCGACATCGAGTCCGGCCAACGCCAGGAAGAAACGGGCGCTGCCGAGAAGCGCGACGATGGCGATGAGATCGGCGGACCACGAAAACAAGAGACCCGTGCGGAACGTCGGCACCAAAGATGCCGCGACCCAAGTGGCGGCAAAAATGAGATAGGGACTTACCCGAAACAGCCACGAGGCATTCTCCGCAAGGACCACCTCCTTGCGCATGAGGCGCACGAGGTCGCGGTAAGGCTGAATGACGGCCGGTCCGCGCCGCAGGAGCAGGCGTGCCTTCACCTTGCGCGTGAAGCCCGTGAGCAATGGCGCCAATAGCAAGACCAGCAGCATCTGCGCCCCCTGGACGGCAAAATCGAAAATCACGGCCATATCGCAAGCACCAGCAACAAGAGTACGAGCGCGGCAAAGACCAGGCTGAGGAATTGCCGAATGGTCAAGAACTGCAGGTGATTGAGTTTATCAGCGGCGAAGCCAATGCCGCCTGCGATCGGCGCATAGAGCGTATCCCAGACGAGATCATGCAATTCCACGGTAAACCGCGCCGGCCGTGTATCGCCCGGCGATGGCATCTCGACATGCTCACGGGCGCGAAACACGACGCTGCCGAACACCCGGCGGATGGGCTGCGCGAAGCTCGAAGCCGTGTATTGAGTTGCTGGACTTGCTTCGGGATAGCCGCAGTCCCACGGCGGCGCTCGGCGCAACTTGTCCGAGGCCAGCCGGTGGATCGCCCAGGCCGCGAGCACGCCCGATAGCACCATGAACACAAAGACCAAGAGACCGTTGTAGGAGCTTCGGCTTTCGGCGATCGGCACTATCGAGAGCCAGTCGACGTTGCTTTGCACCGGCATACGGTCACCCACCAGCCCCTGCGCCACGGGCGCCAGCGCATCGATGAACGCGCCGGGCAGGATGCCTGCAACGAGGCAGAGCGCCGCGAGAAAAAACATTGCGGCGAGGGAGAACCGGTCGGTTTCGTGCGCGTTTTCGGCCGCCGACGTGCGGACGCGACCGAGAAAGGTCACACCGAATGCCTTGACGAAGCACGCTGCGGCTAGAGTCGCCGATAGTGCAAGAAGTGCGCCCACGGCCGGCACCAAGAGCTTGAGCCCCCAAGAGGGAAGCTGCGGGCTAAGGAGGATCGCTTGGAAGGTCAGCCACTCGGATACGAAACCGTTGAGCGGCGGCAGCGCCGAAATCGCCGCGCAGCCGACGAGAAAAACGAAAGCCGTCTGCGGCATGCGGTGGATAAGCCCGCCGAGGTGTTCCATGTCGCGCTCGCCGGTGCTGGTGAGCACCGCACCTGCGCCGAAAAACAGAAGGCTCTTGAACACCGAATGGTTGAAGACGTGCAGCAGGCCGGCCGTGAGCGCAAGCGCCGCCGCCCACGCCATGCCATACGCTTTGAAGGCAAGTGCAAGGCCGAGCCCGATGAAAATGATCCCGATGTTCTCCACCGTATGGTACGCAAGCAGGCGCTTGAGATCGTGTTGCATCAGCGCGTAAAGCACCCCCATCACCGCCGTGACACCACCGAGCGCGAGTACGACCATGCTCCACCACCAGGCAGGGGTGCCGATGAGATCGAATACGATGCGCACGAGACCGTAGACGGCGACCTTCGTCATGACCCCGCTCATCAGCGCCGAAACATGGCTGGGGGCCGCCGGATGCGCGAGCGGCAACCAGACGTGCAGCGGCACCAGGCCTGCCTTGGAGCCGGCGCCGATCAGCGCCAGGATCAGAACGGAGGCCGCGAGCGTGGTCGAGGGATGGGCAGCACGGATATCGTCAAAGGCATAGCCACCGTCTGGTCCCGCCAGCAACCCGAAGGTAAGCAGCAGGGTAATGGTCCCAAAGCTAGCCATGATCAGGTAGAGGTACCCTGCACGCACGTTGTCGGCGATGCGGTGATGCGCCATGACCAGCGCCCAGGACGACAGCGACATGAATTCCCACGACACCAGAAATGTGAATGCATCGTCGGCGAGCACGACGATGTTCATGCCGGCGAGGAATGCTGGATAGAACGGCAGGACCCGGCGTGGTGCATGCTCGTGCCGACCATATCCCAGGGCAAACAGACTGGCAGCGGCCCCGCCGAGATTGACCACGACGAGGAAAAAGGCCGAAAGCGCATCGAGACGGAAATGCGCCCCAAGCCACGGAATTCCGAGCGGAAGAGTTGTGACGGACGGATTAGCGTGGATGCCCAAAAGAGCGATCAGTCCAATCGCGAGAAGCACCAGCGACGTGGCCAAACAAACTCCGTAGACGAGGTGGCGCGCACGCGCAGCCTGGGCAAAGGTGAGAGCAAGAGCCGCAGTCGCCATCAGCGCGGCGGTCCCGCCAAGGGCGACGAGCACCATTAACGACACCCCCTTCGGCGCGCGATCGCAGCGGCGGATGCATGGTCACCCCGCAAGCTCGTGCCTTACCTTTTCAGCCGCACGCCGCGCCCGCCGCCCTGGCTGACCGCTCCCTCACCGATCAGCTCGATGCCCGCAGCCGCCAGTGCATCAACGAGTTTCATCAACGAATCCACATTTCCCCGGATGACGCCGTTGCTCGCTTCCATGCGCTGAATCGTCGGCAGCGAGAGACCCGAGCGTTCGGCGAGCTGGCGTTGGTCGATCTCGAGCAGCGCTCGGGCGGCTCGCATCTGAGCGTCAGTTATCATGTCTCAGATATCAGAACAGATGGCTCATGCATCCCAATTAATGGGTAACTCGCCTGGAATTAAATAGCAAGCCAAACGCTCCGCCCGCAGATTTCGCGACGACCGTGCCGCTTGCCGACGCAGCCACTACGGCGACCATGTGACGAGCCGCTTCTCCAGAAACTCGATCCCATAAAAAAGGACGAC
>WNFJ01222063.1_pt1 | contig 11457 bp, 8 predicted proteins | sample 5400461 | NCBI WGS metagenome assembly WNFJ01 (sample SAMN13153349, study PRJNA577476) | soil metagenome | isolation source: 115 cm saprolite on Douglas fir-dominated hillslope | place: USA:California | collected 2013-09-17 | reverse complement strand
ATTGGAATGAATAACTCATCAGTACCGGGGTCCCCAACGCGCGCGGTTTTCGCGCGGTGGGGTGGAGTTTCACCACGGTCAGCGTCCTTTGAATCTGGTACGAACGGCGTAGAGGGATGTACGCGCGGCGATGAAGAGAGTGTGCCCGTCAAGCGAGGGTGGGATTCGATGCTGCGTGTGCTCTGACCGGCTTTATCGATGTTTCCTTTTCGACTATGGGGTTGAACGCTTGAACAGCGAACCAAAGAAAGAATTCCTTGCTGGCGCACGCGTGCGTGCGCGCAGCGAGACGAAGCATGAATCAGGAGTTACAGGGATAGAGCCTCGAATCCCACCTTTCGCAAAAACCGCGAAAGATGGGGCACCCTTTGTGTTGTGAGGGATAGAAGCGAGGGAATTTTCAGTTCGAGGAAAGCTGGGCCACCCGCCCTGTTTCAGCAGTTGCTCAGACCCGCCCTCTGTCTGGCCGATGGCTTCGCAACTCTGGCACAGAATCTCACCATCGCACAAAGTGGTCGTGTCTTTATCTACGAACACGAGCGATTTGGCACCGTTCGATCTGTTCTTCTCCGGTGAGTGGCGTGGCCGCAGGGGGCGGCGAGGATGGCTCTTCCGAACAGGCCTGCCAACTGCTGCACTATTTCTAGGCAAGACGACCCAAAACGAGCTTGTTCCGAAAATGAAACAGGAATCCAAATTGCATACCTGCCTTGTGGGAATCTTTAGGAAATGACAGCACGTGCTGAATGGTCCTGTGGATCCAGAACTATAGCGCCGATACATTTCCTCAGCGTCTAGCGATTTTACGAAAACGAAACAGGAGGCACGTAACTTGTCACCTTCAGTTTTGCGAGCGTAGGCTCTCGCTCCGTCGTTCTTTTTTTACGCCGCTCCTTCTTGCGAAATTCCTGAAGGATGGCGTTGTAGAGTCTCTGATCGAAACGAGATCAGCTTCGTGTTGTCGGCTTTGTTTGTTGCGTGTCACACGCCCCGCAGTTGATTCCCCATTCTGGAGGAACCGTGCAATTGACTCTTCGTGTATTTATCGCTGCTTGCTTAGTTCTATCGCTCCAACTAACCGCCCAGGTTGCTGATCCAGTGCCTGCCGCCTCGACGCCGGCCTCCGCAACCGGGGTTATAAACCAAGCTCGGCTCGGGCTCATACGAGGAGTCTCGATCACCGACCTTACGTTGAGCGGCACCGCCTCGTGGACCGACGGCGATAACGAGCAGGCCGGAGATGTCGTCATAAAGGTACGCGGGACGACGCAATCGCGCATTGACCTAACTGGCGGAACCTCCCGTTCGGAAATACGCAACGACGTCTCGGTTCCGGCTGGTCAGTGGATCGACTCGAACGGTAGTCGCCACTGGATGGCGCCACACAACTGCTGGGTTCCGGCGGGTTTGCTGCTGCCCCACGCGCTTCTGGACACAGCATTGGGACCTAACGTCGTCTCGACCTACTTAGGCAAGGAGAGCCGTCGAGGGGCCACGGTTGAACACGTCCGAATTACGCACTCATTTCACGATGCGGCATCATTGAACTCGCTGGCAATCGGACTCAGTCGCACGGAAATTTACCTTGACGCCACATCGTATCTGCCCGTAGCTGTCACCTTTACGCAACAGCTCGACCACGATGCGGAGCGGAGCATTCCTGCCGAAATCGAATTCAGCGACTACCAAACTATAGACGGGATGCTTATTCCCTTTCACATCCATCGCACGATCGGCTCGCTCAACCTCGATATAAACGTCAAGTCAGCAGCAGCTAACAAAGGCCTTTCCGATTCGGATTTCGCTCTTCAATAAGAGTTCCGGAGAAAAGCATGCATCGCAGATGGATTATCATCTTCTTACTTGCGGGTATTTGCTGTGGAGAAGCTGCAGCTCAGGTTCCAACGGGAGTTCCGCCCTTCAACAGTTTCGCAGGCGGGCCCTTTGACACCATCAATCTCGGCGACTTGAACGTGCATTATCAAATCCCGATCGTCGGCAAGACCGGGCGCGGAATGCCCTTCTACTATTTGCTGAGCTACGACAGCTCGATGTGGATGCCGGGCATGGTAAACGGCCAAAGCACGTGGGTCCAGTCCACGAATGGCGGATGGACGTCGCAAAGCAATGGTCTCACAGGTTCACTTACCAGTCCCAGCACGATGACATACTGTTACGTAAATGGATACCCAGCCGGTACAATTGTAAACATCTCCTTTATCTACCTTGACCCTCAGGGCACGGCCCACAATTGGGGGGACGTCTGGACGATTTATAACTCCGGCTGCTCCGGCACAAATATCACATCGTTTTCCGGCAGTAATGGCGATGGATCAGGCTTGGTCCTCACTGCAGTCCAGGGTCAGGGTGGGTCGGTGTATATTACGAAGCCAGACGGAACCACAGTACACCCAACTACTCTTGTGCAGGATCGGAATGGAAATGAGATCACTGGCAACGGGTCTGGCACTTTCTATGACACGCTCAATGGATCTACGGCTGTTCTAAGCATCGCGAACGCGGCGAGTTCGTCCGATCCGAGCTACAGCGCCGAAACAGACTACACGTACCAGGCACCGGCGGGACCAGCCACAATCAAAGTGTTTTCGAATAACGTGACACTGCAGGCAAATTTTGGCTGTGGATACGCAGCATCATCTCCACAGTCTAGTGCGCTGACTCAGAAGATCCTATTTCCCGATGGGAGGTACTATTTGTTCACCTATGAAGCAACGAATGGTGCGCCTGCAGGGTATTACACTGGCCGGATTGCTTCCGTGCGCGTGCCCACCGGCGGGACAATCTCCTATTCCTACACCGGCGGCTCGAATGGTGTGATCTGCGCCGACGGCAGCACCGCGGGAATTACACGCACTACGCCGGACGATGCTTCGCAGACTCAGCATTGGGTTTACTCGCGTTCGGGATCAGGCTCAGCTACTACAGTCACCGACCCTGCGAGCAACACGACAACCATTAACTTTTCCGGCTTATACGAGACGCAGCGTGTGGTGAAGGACAGCGGGAATAATACGCTCTCGACGGTAGTAACGTGCTACAACGGTCAAACGAATCCGTCGACTTGTCCAACGGCGACCGTGAATGGTCCAATCACGCAGAAGAATGTCTTTGCGCAACCAGGCGGGTCGAGCGTTTATAACCAATTTCAGTACGCGTTCAACACGTTAGGACTTCCCATGGATGAATACGATTATGACTACTACAACGGCAGCCAATATCCTCTACTTCGACGCACGCACACCGACTATGCTTCGCTCGGCAACAACATATCCGGGCTGCCCTCGCAAGTAAGCATCTACGACGGCGGCGGGACCCTCAAAGCACAGACGACGTACACGTATGATGAATACACCACTGATGCCAACGGACACGGACCGTTGCAATCCACATCAGCGCCGCAGCACGTAGCAGTTCCCGGCTCCCGCGGCAATGTGACCACAATCAGTCGATTGGTGAGCGGCAGCAACTACTTGTCGCAATACTTCAGTTATTTCGATACCGGAAATGTGCAGAATAGCTTCGACGTGAATGGCGCAGAGACAACGAAGACGTATGGAGCTTGCGGAAATGCATTTGTAACGAACATTGCGGAGCCCCTGAGTCTCAGCGCGTCCATGACGTGGGACCCGAACTGCTCCGGTGGGGTGATAGTCTCACTGACAGATGAAAATGCCAAGCTCACAACATATACATACAATGATCCCAACTTCTGGCGGATCAATGCTGTCACCGATCCCCCGTCGAACCAAACGACCGTCGCCTATGGTGCAAACCCACCGACGACAGTCGAGTCCACGTTGAATTTCAATTCGGGAACGTCTACAGCGGATGTCCTAAATACGGTCGATGGATTGGGGCGTACGATTCTCTCGCAGCAGAGGCGGGGTCCCGGCAACTCCAGTTTTGACTCTGTGGAAACCGACTACGATGCGGTCGGGCATGCAACGCGCTCTACTCTTCCTTACACCGGAACGGCGGGCCAGACCAGCGGCACCGCTCCCGCAATTATCACAACTTATGACGCAGTAGGACGAGTGAAGCAAGTAAGCGACGCCGGTGGCGGATGGACGAAGTACGACTATTCCCAGAATACGGTGACCGTTACGGCGGGCCCAGCGCCAAGCAACGAGAACACGAAGCAAAGGCAACTGATCTACGACGGATTAGGGCGCCTCATTCAGGTTAATGAGCCGTCGTCGCCCATGTCGCCAGCCACCGCTGGAACTGGTAGCGTGACGATCAGCGGTAGCGAGCAATCGCAAACGCAGTCGGCAACGTCGGGGAGCACGACAATCGTCGTCAGCGGCGCCCCACAATCAACATCGGTCGGTTGCCCGAACCATTGCACGGACATTTACAACTCCGGGAGCGTCTACGTGACGATAAACGGAACACAATATTCGGGCGGATATGGCGGCAGCACCATCACAGCGTCCACTGTGGCCAGCGCTCTCGCCGGAAGCATGAACAGCGGTACCTTGGTAACGGCGAGCGTGAGTGGCAGCACAATTACGGTCACGGCGGTTGCCACGGGTTCTGCGACTAATTATTCCGTGTCGACATCGTGTTCGTATAGTCCATATTTTAGCTCGTGCGGGTTTTCGGCGTCCGGCGGCAACATGACTGGTGGGCGTGATGCTAGTACCACATATGATAATGGAACGGTTTCAGTTACAGTAAACGGCACGACGAGCAGTGCCGGCTACGGCCAGGGGAGCACGAACACTTCCGTCGCGGCGGCCCTTGCAACCGCGATAAATGGCAACTCTCCAGTCGTGACCGCTTCAGCTTCCGGAAATGTTGTGAACATCACGGCGAACACGACGGGCAGCGGCACAAACTATTCTTTATCGGCATCCAGCAGCAGCAGTGACGGTTTTAATCCGCCGTCGTTCAGCACATCTACGTCAAGTTCGTCGCTGATTGGCGGTCAAAATCAATCCGGCGGACTGTTGACTCCCTATAAAACTCTTTATAGTTATGATGTCTTGGGCAATTTAACTGGGGTGACGCAGAATGCGCAGGACGTCAGCGCCAACTGGCAGACGCGCTCGTATCTCTACGATGGTCTCGGCCGCATGACGCAGGAGAAGAACGCCGAGGAGTCTGCGACAACATATTACACCTACGACACGGACTCCACTTGCGGCACGTACAAAGGCGATCTAGTGAAGAAAGTAGACGCCGTCGGTAATGTTACTTGCTTTGGTTATGATGCGCTACACCGGTTAACGGCGAAGACGTATCCTTCGGGCAGCTACGCCTCGGTTACGCCGGAAAAGCACTACGTATATGATGCCGCAACGATTAACGGCACTGCGGTGTCAAATGCCAAAGGCCGGCTCGCTGAGGCTTACAGTGGGCCGAGCAGCGCTAAAATTACGGATGAGGGCTTCAGCTACTCCGCGCGCGGCGAAGTAACGGATACATGGGAGTGGACGCAACACTCGAGCGGCTGGTATCACGTGACCGCCTCGTACTGGGCGAATGGGGCAACCCAACAGTTGACGATCCCTGGTGTGCCAACGATCACCTACGCAGTCGATAGCGAAGGACGGCCGCAGACGGTATCGGCTTCCCAAGGGCAAAATCCGGTTACAGCAACCACCTATAACGTTAGCAGCCTGCCGACGGCGGTTACCCTTGGGTCGTCCGACTCGGACAGCTTCAGTTACGACGCAAATACCAACCGTCCCACACAGTACACGTTCAACATCAACGGCCAGTCCGTAATCGGGAATCTCACATGGAACTCCAATGGCAGCCTGCAAAAGTTGGATATTACTGATCCGTTCAATCTAGCGAACCAGCAAACGTGTGTATTCGCTGCGGACGATCTCGCGCGCATCTCCTCGGTCTCATGCGGCAGTATTTGGTCACAGGCATTCAGCTATGATGTGCTTGGCAACATCAGCAAGAGCGGCAGCATCTCGTTCCAACCGGCGTATTCCCCTGCGACCAACCGTATCACCTCGCTCCCAGGCTTTACGCCCAGCTATGATGCCAATGGCAACCTCACCAACGACAGTGCACATACCTACGCCTGGGATAGCCAGGGACACGCAATAACGATTGATTCCGTCAGCCTCACATATGACGCGCTAGGTCGCATGATCGAGCAGAACCGCAGTGGCAGCTACACTCAAACTCTCTATGGCCCTGGCGGGAGCAAGCTGGCACTGCTGAACGGGCAGGCGCTGTCGCACGCTTTTGTTCCTCTTAGTGGAGGAGCGACCGCCGTCTACTCTAGCACCGGCCTGAGCTATTACCGGCATCCCGACTGGCTGGGCAGTTCACGGTTTGCCTCGACCGCTTTGCGCGCGGTGTACTACGATGGCGCCTATGCTCCCTTCGGCGAGCCGTACTCGGAGGCAGGCACCAGCGACCGCTCGTTCACCGGCCAGGACCAAGATACTGTGACCGGCCTGTACGACTTCCTATACCGAGAGCACAGCCCGGTGCAGGGTCGCTGGATTTCTCCCGATCCGGCCGGCCTCTCCGCTGCAGGCCTCAGCAATCCCCAGTCACTCAACCGGTATGTGTATGCAATGAACAACCCGCTTAAGTATGTAGATCCCGATGGAACCACTACAGACGGTTGTTACTATTGTCCTTGGGCGCCATCGCCAGGTGTAGGCGTCTTTCAAGGACCACAGCCATCAGGCGCAGGAGGAGTAGGCATTGGGAATGGAGGTTGTGATCAATTTTGTATGATGGACCCTAATGATCCCGGGCACGCGCCGTGGTTCAACCCTAACTGGAGCCCATGGGCATTTGAGTATAAAGGTGTCGTTTACGATACGGTCGCTGAAGTGTTTAACGCGGAAATCGATGAGATTATAGCTGAGCAAATAGCTAAACAGGATACATGCCCCGCAATGATTCTTGCGGCTGTAGCTGAAAACAAGGGCGTGAACGGAAAAGAGGTTGGCGATCCCTTCCGTAATGGTGGTGCGATAAACATCAACATCCAAGTGCCACTAGAGCAAGCGCTACCCGCAATGAACGATCCTAATCCGGCGACTCGTCTTGCACCAGGTCGAAGCGGGCCACCAGGTCGCACTCCGTTAGCGGGCGGGGGCGGAAGCTTGCACCTTCCTGTCCGCAACTGGCCTTGGGATCCTCAAGCAATATGGGTCATAAATTGGCAGGCAGGTACATTGACGTTTACGGCGCATATTGACTCTCATCAAGCTGATTATCACAGCTTCATGGGTATTCTTGGTACGGCCTGGCATTTCCTTACGGATGTGGTCGGATCGGGTACTCGGGATCCTTGTCCAGGAAAATTATAGATTTATGAAACATCGCTTGATTTCCTGCTCGCTGCTTCTGCTGGAAGTTGTTGCGGTCATCATGTTTCCGGTCGCCTTAAGTGGTCGCAGTGTCGCAGATAGTCCGATCATTTTGTCCTTCTCGGCATCAGACTTGCCGATGATTCGCGAGCCCCATCTTTTCCCCGTCAGTTTCGACTGGGCACCTGACAGTAAACGGATCGCTGTCGAGTTTCGAGCCAGACATGAAACCGGCACTGCCGCGATTTGGGTCGCAATATGGCAGACCGCGAATAAACGTCTAATCAATCAATGCCATGTCGACGAACTGTCGAACTCCGAGGCAGAGAACTTAGAGTTGAGAAGCGAGCTTCGGTATTCGTCAGACGGTAAAACACTCGTCGTGCTTACAGGGCCCAGAATCGTACTTCTCTCTGCAAGCGATTGCACGAATCGAGCAGTTCTTTCAGCACCCCGCATCGCACCTAGACGTAACGACCATGTCGAGTCCTCGAGCGTGGCACCATCTGTAACCATAAGGATGTTTGATATATCGGCCAACCCCGGTTATATCGCCTTTGTTTCTGATGACGCCTCGTATAAATGGCCGGATATTAAGTGGTCGACGTCGCCTCACTCTATCGTCCAAGTCGTCGATTTGAATAATGCTGCGCTGATTCGTGAATTCTCGTTTGCTGGCACTGTAAGCTTCCTGGCTATGCCGCCTGCGGCGCGCTATGTTGCGCTGACCGGTCGATTCGCTGATGCTCAAAGCGGTGGTGACATCGTTCTGCTCGACGTCCAGCAGGGGACGAGAGCTAAAGAGCTACGAAGCACCCTAAGCTCTTGGCCGTCACCTACTCTTGGGGGAGTCCCGATTGCCTTTAGTTCCGACTCAGAGCTCATTGCAGCGCCAACACGCGATACCAGCAGCTCGGGACGGTATATAGGGCGCACACTAAAAATCATTGATGTGCCCAGTGGAAAAGTTGTACGTGAACTGCGGGCACATCATTTTGGACCGCTTGGCACTCTGGCTGTTGCGTCCCATGCTCCGATCGTTGCCTCTATAAGCTTTTGGGAAAGTCCTCGGCAGGTTCTGAGCGATTATGGACCCGCAAAGACGAGATCCGAACTTATAGTCTTTCGTTTGACAGATGGAAAATCATACCACCTAGGGAGACCCCTCCTTGCTGGTGCATTTAGCTTTACCTTGGACCAGTTCGCAATGCGACTTTCGCCTGACGGTTCTGTCGCTGGCCTTTTTCAAGGAAACCAAGTCAGTGTGTATGAGATTCCTCCAGCAATTTTAGATGTGGGGAAGAACGGCTCCCCGTCGAAATAACGGCCTGCAAACAGCATTTGGAGTGCACTCACGCACGAGATATTTCGGGAAACGATATGCGCGTGATTGTCGTAGTTCTATCGTTTGTCATAGCGTGGCCGGTGGTGCCCCTCGCGCATGACCGTGGCGTTGCAGCAGATATAACGAAGTCTGATTGGCTACGGCGAACACTCCAGCAACTAACGCTTGAAGAAAAAATCGGCCAACTGCTTCAGATTCGGGTCTACGGCGACTACGCGAGTATAGACGATCCACATTACCGGTTTGTCCGTAGCCAAATTCAGCGATACCAGATCGGGTCAGTCGAGCTTAGCTCGCGCATGGCGGGGCCGAATCTGGTTAAACCGTCGCCTCTGCAAGTTGCGACGGTGCTCAATGAATTGCAGCGCGAATCGCAGTTGCCGCTCCTGGTCGGTGGTGATTTCGAGCGAGGGCTGGCATCACGTGTTTCTGATACGCCTGAGTTCCCCTTCCCCATGGCATTTGGGGCGATTCAGGACCCTGCAGCGGTCGAGAAGTTTGCTGCGCTCGTGGCCGAGCAGGCCCGAGCTGTCGGCATACATTGGGCCTATGCTCCCACTGCGGATGTGAATAGCAATCCAGCGAATCCCATCATCAATACGCGTTCATTCGGAGAGGATGCCAATCAGGTCAGCAAACTGGTTGCAGCTTACGTTCTCGGCGCCCACCGTAACGGCATGCTGGTCACGGCCAAGCATTTCCCTGGTCAAGGGGATACTTTTACTGACCCGCACATCGGATTCGTCCGCATCAATGCTGGACGGAAGCATCTGGAAGAATACGAACTTCCACCGTTCAAAGCCGCCATTGCAGCCGGTGTAGACGCGATTATGCTCGCCCATGCCGCAGTGCCGGTCATTGATTCCGATCCTCAGCGCATCGCAACAACATCTGAGCCGGTCGTGAGAGGTCTTTTGCGGCGAGAACTCGGCTTTCGCGGGCTCGTCATCACTGATGCCTTGGAAATGGCTGGTGTGAGAAACCTCTATCCGAAGGCAGCGGATCCCGCGGCGCAGGCAGCGGTAGATGCAATCAAAGCCGGAGCCGATGTTTTGATGGTCATGGAGGATGTGAAAGGTCCGTTCGAGGCGCTCTTGGCGGCAGTTCGCAGCGGAGAGATTTCCGAATCCCGCATCGATGAGTCAGTGCGTAGAATTCTCGCCGTGAAGGCATCGCTTGGTCTGCAGAAATCTCGGCTCGTGAACCTCGATGCAGTAGCAAAGCTGTTTAGCGACAATCAGCCAAAACAATTCGCACAAAACATCTCTGATGCTGCCGTAACCCTCGTCAGAAACAACCATCAAGTGCTGCCAATCGCACATTCGGAACACATGAATGGTGCCGATCCGGAGATATCGGCAGCGTCACTTGGATCAAACCGCCTCGTATTTGTCAGCTTCAGTGATTCGCAATATAGCCCTCTCGGACGCGAATTCGAGAGGCAAGTGAGTCTTCGCCGGCCCGACGCTGTAACATTTCACGTTTATAACGACGGAATCGGTTCAGCGCAGCCCAGCGAAATCCTCTCAGCCCTGAAAGCAGCAGATGAGGTCGTGATAGCTGCTTTTCTGACACATGTGCCCACCAGGAAAATCGAAGAAGCGGGACGAACGATTGTTCCTGTGGGTTTATTGGGTGCGACTGCAGGCCTGTTGGAGAAGGTGATTGCGGCTAAACCGGCAAACAGCGTTGTCATCGCTCTGGGCAGTCCTTATCTCATTGGGGGTTACCCCCAAATCGAGAACTACATCTGCACATATTCGCTGACCCCTACTGCGGAGGTGACTGCAGCGAAGGCCATTTTCGGTGAAATCGACAACCACGCTAAACTGCCCGTGACGCTTCCCGGAATAGCGCGACGGGGATTTTCTCTCCCGTGGCCCGGTGCGAATTGAAATTTCATTCTGCAGAAGGAAAATGACAATGGGATTCCGTACTGCAAGCGCAGAAAACATGCGTCGGCCGCCGCAATATGGTGTGACCCTTTTGGAGATGATCATTGTCGTCACCATCCTTCTCATCCTAATGGCTGCAGCTGTACCGATGACGAAGATTACAATAATGCGTGAAAGAGAGACGGAACTCAGACGGGCGTTGTGGGAAATGCGTGGTGCCATCGATCGTTACAAGGAGGCAGCGGACAGGGGATCGTTCCAGATCAAATTGGGCTCAGAAGGATATCCTCCAGATCTTGATACCCTCGTCAATGGCGTCGAGTCTGTGGGAGGAAAAAGGATGCGCTTCCTTCGTCGCATCCCCGTCGATCCCATGACCGGCGGCCGCGATTGGGGGCTGCGGTCGGTTCAGGATGACACGAATTCTGATTCCTGGGGTGGCGATAATGTGTTTGATGTCTATACGAAATCGAATGGAACTGCGATCAATGGAACAAAGTACCGGGATTGGTAGTAACTAGAGCCTTGGATTTGACCGCCCGCCGTAAACAAAGCGGTCATCAGACAGTTCACCGCCGCTGCCAACGGCAGCGGACAATTCAACATTGTCTTCACTACGGTCGCCGACAAAGCCCTCATCAGCGGAATTGAGATTCAGTGGGCAACCGTCTGAGGGCCTTTCGGCAGATGGCAATTTGCATCCCTGGTCTGAAGATGGCAACTGAAATAGAAGGAGCCGACAGTAACAGCACGAACAAACGGCACCCCGTTCAGAACGTTGTCGAGGAGCATGACATTACGCCCTGAATTGGAATGAATAACTCATCAGTACCGGGGTCCCCAACGCGCGCGGTTTTCGCGCGGTGGGGTGGAGTTTCACCACGGTCAGCGTCCTTTGAAT
>WNFJ01221951.1_pt1 | contig 11458 bp, 11 predicted proteins | sample 5400461 | NCBI WGS metagenome assembly WNFJ01 (sample SAMN13153349, study PRJNA577476) | soil metagenome | isolation source: 115 cm saprolite on Douglas fir-dominated hillslope | place: USA:California | collected 2013-09-17 | reverse complement strand
AAGCTCGCGCACCATGCGCAGCGCGTGTTCGTCGGAATCGGCGGCGAAATGCGCGACTCCTGACTTGCGATTGTGCGTCGCGGCGCCGCCGAGCTCTTCTTTGGTCACGTCTTCGTGAGTCACGGTCTTGATCACGTCCGGACCGGTGATGAACATATAGGACGTGTCCTTGACCATGATGTTAAAGTCGGTGATCGCCGGACTGTAGACCGCGCCGCCCGCGCACGGGCCCATGATGCAACTGATTTGGGGGACGACGCCGCTGGCTAAAGTGTTGCGTAAGAAAATGTCTGCGTAGCCGCCGAGACTAACGACACCCTCCTGAATGCGCGCGCCGCCTGAATCGTTCAGACCAATAATCGGCGCGCCGACTTTCAAAGCTAAATCCATCACCTTGCAGATTTTTTCTGCATGGGTTTCGGAAAGGGAACCGCCAAAGACGGTGAAGTCCTGGGCGAAGACAAAAACCTTGCGCCCTTCGATCAAGCCGTGACCCGTCACAACGCCGTCGCCGGGATAGATCTCTTTCTCCATGCCGAAGTCCTGTGAGCGATGCTCGACCAGCTTATCGAATTCCTGGAACGTGCCTTCGTCCAGCAGGAACTCGACGCGCTCGCGCGCAGTCATCTTGCCGGCGGCATGCTGCTTCTCGACCCGCGTTGTGCCGCCGCCTTGTTCGGCGCCTTTCTCGCGCTCGCGAAGTTGATCGAGTTTGGAAATTTTCGCGGTTTTTTCTTTTGACATCAGGTTGTACTCTTACCCAAATTCGTTAACCGCAAAGGACGCAGAGGTTTTCGCAGAGGAACGCAAAGGAGTTGCTCTCTAATCTCGTGTCCTGTTTCTTTCTGACCTCTGATCCCTGACCTCCGACCTCTGCCTTTAAGCGACCATCCTCTTTCGCAAACTTCGCATCGCCCATTCACAGGCTGCGACTGCAGATATTACCAGATAAGCAGCTTCATATAGATGGCGCGGGAGAAAGTGGCCTGTCAGAAAAGCCCGCGTCAGCTCAATCGATTCAGTCGTTGGCAGAACGCGTGCAGGTATCTGCAACCAAACCGGCAGCACCCCGAGCGGGAAAAAAGCGCCGGAGATATACATCGTTGAGAAGAACACCGCCATGTAGACGTTAAAGGCATCGATGTCTCGGACGTGGGCTGTAATTCCCAGTGACAAGCCGGCCATAAAGACGGCGCCGACCAGCAACGGGAGGGGCGCCAGGAGCGCCCAGGGCGAAGTCGCGGCGCCAAAAACCGCCAGTACCGCCAGAATGATTAGCGTGTCGAAGAGGCCGTGAGTCACGGCCCAGAGTATTTCGGCGAAAGCGAGTGATTCCGCGTCTACCGGCGTCGCCAGAATCGCGTCATAGGTTGACTGATAAACCATGCGAAAGTATGCGGCATAGGTGGTTTCGAACATCGCCCGCATCAGGACAGTTATTCCAAGGAGTCCCGCGCCCGCAAAGGTCAGATATGAACTTCCGGAAACTTTGCCCGCGACCAGGGCGCCGATGCCCCAGCCAAATCCCAGTACCGAGATGACGGGCTCAATGATCGGCGCCACCATATTTAGTTTCCATAGGCGCAAATGCACGACGACATTGCGCCGCCAGACGGCGAGCGCGTCGCGAAGATTTATTTGCGTTGCAGACAACATCATCCCTATTAATCAACCACCGAGGACACAGAGGATGATCAGGCATCAACGACAAAAGGGAACTGGCGCCTTTCGATCATTGCGATCAGCTCATCAACCGCCGAGTGAGCTTGCCGCCTGGCGTCATCATCATAGCCGAACAACTCTGCATGCTTCTCAAACTCATCCTGATCGACCACCTGATAAGAAAGATCAGGCTGCACCAGCATGTCGATATCGAGATCGACGTAACTCAGCGTGGCGCTTTCGAATTTCGGCGGCATGTTGACGTTGCAGTAGAACAGCCGCGTCGCGCCGTCCTCGTCAAGAAAGCGAAAGATGTTGTACCAGCGGTCGAGCCAATAGTATTCAATCGTCCGGGTCCCACGCTTGATCTCTCCGAGCAGTTGATGTTGTACGTCATACTCGAATTCCGCGTCGAGGACGAGCAGAGAGTCTTCTTGTTGCGCCAGCGATGCCTGCCAGTGGCGATACTCGGTGCCGTCGTATTTAAGAACGCGAACGGTGATTGGCTCGGGCTCAACAACGTCAGATGGGTGCATTGATTGGATCATCCAACGAGGCAATACCGGATACGGGCCCTCCCTCACCGCCCCACCCCAGCCGGGCTGCCCGTCTGGGGACCCCGGGGTCGGGCTTCTGACCCGACAGATCAACCACCCGCTACCGCAGGTGGTTCCGACTCGTTATCGCTGACTAGTTGCAGAAATACATCTTCCAAATTCGACAGACGAATCATGCGCCGGCGGCCTTCGTACTCCTTCATTATCGGCGTGAGTGTTTCGGCGTCGGCGGCGAAATAGAGATGCGCGTTGTTGCGAGCCAATGCGTTGACACCGTTTCGCGTCGGGCGCAACGCGAGATCGCCCACGTCGCGCACTTCCAGCGCATACCTTGATACCCTGGCCAGCACCAAATCCCTGGGCGTGCCGGCTGCCAAAATCTGTCCGCGATCAATCACCACCAAACGCTCGCAGAGCTTTTCCGCCTCTTCCATGTAATGCGTGGAAAGCAGAATCGTCACTCCGCTTACCCGCCGCAACTCTTCCAGCTTCTGCCAGATTTCCTGGCGCACCTGCGGATCAAGCCCGGTGGTTGGTTCATCGAGGACAAGCAGCCGCGGCTCGTGTAACAACGCGCGCGCGATCATCAGCCGACGTTTCATCCCTCCGGAAAGGTGATCTATCTTCGCGCCGGCGCGCTCGCTCAAACCGATGAAGCTAAGGAGTTCATCAGCACGTTTGGCGGCCCTGGATTTGGGAATCCGATAATAGCTGGCATAGATGATTAGGTTGCGCCGCACATTCAAATCCGGATCCAGATTATTTTCCTGCGGCACTACGCCAATCAGCGACCGGATCTCTCGACCATGGGTACGCACATCGAAACCTTCGACCATGAGTTCACCGGAAGTTAGCGGCGTGCGACAGGCGATCATGCGCATCGTCGTGGACTTGCCGGCGCCGTTCGGCCCCAGCAGGCCAAACGTCTCTCCGCGCTTAACGGAAAAGTCGATCGTGTCGACCGCACGTTGTTTGCCGTAGATTTTGGTGAGGCCGCGAGCCTGAACAACAGAGGACAGCGGTCGCAGATCAGAGGTCAGCAAATCCCTATCGGAACCCGTCGAACGAACCGGATCAGATGTCTGCGAATCGGCTTCTGGCTCGTCTGACATCTGATCTCTGACCTCTGACTTCTATGCCTTTGCGGCTCGCTTCTTCCAATCAGCCAGGAACTGATCCTGACCCTTGTCGGTGAGTGGATGCTTGAGTAGTTGCTCGAGGACCTTAAAGGGCATGGTCCCGATATCCGCACCCAGGCGCGCTGCCTCGATCACATGGATGGGGTGACGGAGGCTCGCGGCCAGGACTTCAGTCTTCCAACTATAGTTGTCATAGATCTCGATAATTTCTTCGAGCAGACGCAAGCCGTTATCACCGATGTCGTCCAGCCGACCAAGAAAGGGACTAATGAAGGACGCTCCCGCTTTCGCCGCGCAGACCGCCTGCGCCGCCGAGAAGCAAAGCGTCACGTTAACTTTGATTCCTTCCTGATCGAGAATGCGCGTGGCTTCCAAACCATCAGCCGTGAGCGGGCATTTGATGACGACGTTGGGCGCGATCTTTACGTATTCACGACCCTGGCGCAGCATCTCGTCTCGTTCGGCGGTGGTAACTTCAGCCGAGACCGGGCCGGAAACAATCTTGCAAATTTCCGCGATGTGCTGTTTGAAATCGACGTCGCCTTCTTTGGCAATCAAAGTTGGATTGGTGGTCACGCCGTCCGCGAGTCCGAGCGCCGCCGCTTTGCGAATCTCTTCCAGATTCGCAGTATCGAGAAAGAATTTCATAAAGGCCTCCTGATTTTCTGCTGGGAATTAATATAAGCGAAACGCGACGGGAATTACAGCGCACAGGGTCAGCAAGTATCAGGTGGCGCGCTCCGGCCTGCCCGATACGGTCTATCTCATGACCATGTGGTGCTGCTTGCGTGGGTATCAGGGTACAGTTTCCGAAACGACTTCTGACGGCGGACTTATGTTGCCGGTGTTATCAACTGCCACGATATAGTAATAGTAAGTCTTACCGGCCTCGACGTTCTCGTCCGTGAAAGTTGTCTTGGTATGGAGGGCGGCCGTTAGTTTTGTCCATTTCTCTTTGGGAAGATTCGTATCGGTTGAGCGATAGATGAGATAACCCGCGACGTCAGCTTCAGGATTTGCCGGCCAGAACAGAGCGATGCGGCCGGGCGCCGGCGCGGGTGATATCTGGCCGGGAGTCGATGGGGGATAGATGTCCACCGGCGACAGTTCAAGAGTGTTCGAGTTCAGGCTTTCGACCGGCTTGCCTTCAGTTCCCAGTGATACCGACCTCACTACATACGTGTACTTTTCGCCGAACTTGAAGTTTCCGTCCTGGTACTGCGTCGATGTGATGGGCGCCTGATTGAGCGGGTTCTGGCTAACCTCTGGCTGCGATGCGATGCTTCGATAGACGTTATAGCCAAGCAGATTCACCGGAGTTGACCCGTCGATGTTTGACCTGGGAGGATCCCACGTGATTGTCAACGCTGACTCAGAGAGTTCCTTTCCTGTCTTCTTGATGGTTGGCGGTTCCGCGACTTTCGCCGCCGGTTCGATCAATAAAAAGTTTGAGAAGGCGGCCCGCTGACCGGCGGCGTTCACGTACCGAACGGCATAACGCAGGCGCGCCGGCTCGCCCGCCAACTCGAGGGTGTCCGTGTACGTAAGCTCCTCACCGGCTTTCTTAATCTCTTCATAGGTAACCGAACCTATCAAGTGCGCGCGCGTGGCGAATTCCTCTTCAGTCATCGGCAAGGGCGCGTTTGGTTTTTCGGCGACGCGATAGACGTCCACACGCCGGATGCTTTGCACACTGCCCTCGCCGGCATTTCGCCGCGGCGCGGGCCAGCTCAGGATTACTCGATTGCCGCGCTGCGCTCCTGACAACAGTTCAGTGCGCTGCGGAATTCGTTCAACGGGCGGCAGCGGCGGTGTACGTTTTCCGCAGGTCGGAGCTAAAGAAAGCGCTGAGATAGCCAGGAGCAGTACAAGCTGAGGCGCCTTTGTTCGGCGCTTGGATGCTGGAGCTGTCGGCGGTACGACCACTTTGGTTTCGGATAAGAAGAAAAGAGGAAAGTCTACAGAATGTAACGACTGAGATCCTGGTCCTTCACGGTGTCGGCCAGCATTAAGTCGACATAGGCCGCATCGATTGATTTATTTTTCGGCTCGAGGTCCGGCCCCTCAAAACTAATCTCGTCCAGCAACCTCTCCATAATCGTATGCAGTCGACGGGCGCCGATATCTTCCGTCTGTTGATTGACGCGCGCGGCAAAGTTGGCGATGGCGTCAATCGCATCGCTGGTGAAATCAAGCTTCACGCCTTCAGTGTCCATCAGAGCCACATACTGCTTCACCAGGGAATTCTTGGGCTCAATCAGGATGCGTTTGAAATCCTCGATAGTAAGTGATTCCAACTCAACGCGAATGGGAAAGCGGCCCTGCAATTCGGGTATCAGATCTGAAGGCTTCGACACATGAAACGCTCCAGCGGCAATAAACAAAATGTGGTCGGTGCGAACCATGCCGTAGCGGGTATTCACGGTCGTGCCCTCGACAATCGGGAGGATGTCGCGTTGCACACCTTCACGCGATACGTCAGGCCCGTGACCCGACTCACGGCCGGCAATTTTGTCGATTTCGTCCAGAAAGATAATGCCGGAAGATTCGACCCGCTCAAGCGCGGCGCGGGCCACCGCGTCCATGTCGATCAGGCGCTCTTCCTCTTCCTGCATCAGATACTCCATGGCTTCGTCGACGCGCAGCTTGCGCCGCTTGCTGCGGCCCTGGAACAGATTCCCCAACATGTCCTTCATGTTGATGCCCATCTCTTCGACGCCCATGGGCCCGGCAAATTCAATCGTGGGAAAATTCTTTTCCCTTACTTCGATCTCGACCAGACGATTGTCGAGCTTGCCGGAGCGAAGCTGGGTGCGCAGCTTCTCACGAGTACGGGCAAAGTTTTCGTCCTTCGGTTCCGCATCCGGGACCAGCACCGGGGCGGTCATTTCGCCGGAATCAAAATCGAATAGGGGATTTGAACTGGACGTCTTTGGCGGGGGCAAGAGGAGATCCAGAATACGCTCTTCAACGTTGAGTTCGGCCTTGTCCGCGATCTCTTCAATCTTCTCCTGACGGGTCATCTCAACGGCGATCTCGGTGAGATCGCGAATCATGCTCTCCACGTCGCGGCCCACGTATCCGACTTCGGTGAACTTTGAGGCTTCGACTTTCAGAAAAGGCGAGTTCGACATCCGCGCCAGCCGGCGGGCGATTTCAGTCTTGCCTACACCCGTCGAGCCAATCATGATGATGTTCTTGGGAATCACGTCGGCGGCGAGATCGGGTGCCAGCTTCTTTCGGCGCACCCGATTGCGAAGCGCGATCGCCACCGCGCGCTTGGCGGCATTCTGGCCGACCACGTGCTTGTCGAGTTCGGCCACGATTTGCCGCGGCGTCATCTCGTCCAGACGCGCTTCCTGATCTTCGGTTTCACCTGCGAGATAGATAACCATCTTCTTTAGCAACTGGCAGCGATCAAATGTTGATGAACTGTCGGCCCGCCAACTTTCTTCATTTCTTCAATTCCTCGATCACAATGTTCGTATTACTGTAGATGCAAATCTCACCCGCGATTCGCATTGATTCGAGGGCGATTTCGCGGGCGGACAGTTCGGTGTTGTTAATCAGCGCTCGGGCGGCCGCGAGCGCGTACGATCCACCTGAACCGATCGCCAGCACGCCGTCGTCGGGCGAAATTACATCACCATTTCCCGAGAGCAGAAAAGAACTCTTCTCGTCTGCCACTACGAGCAACGCCTCGAGATGCCGCAGAATCTTGTCGGTGCGCCACTCTTTACTCAACTCGATCGAAGCGCGCTCGAGATTACCGTGATACTGTTCCAGCTTCCCCTCGAACCGCGTCAGCAGCGAAAACGCATCACCCGTCGCTCCGGCAAAGCCGGCGAGGATCTTGTCGTTATAAAGCCGGCGCACCTTTTTGGCGCTGGCCTTCATGACGGTTTCGCCCACGGTGACCTGGCCGTCGCCGGCCATAGCCACCTGGTCGTCACGTCTTACCAGCAACACGGTAGTGCTGCGGACTTGCAAAGATTTCTTGTCGCTCATCAGTGAAAGAGCACTATAGGAACTGCCGCGAAGAATAGTCAAGCCATGCGCCTAAGGAGTATGCGATACTTTGTTTGCCTGAACGCCTGTGGTGATTGTGAAGGAAGTATTCGTTTGCGCTATTATGAGGAGTCTGAATCGCTTTTCAATAACAGGGTCACCGAATGACTGAGCAAACCAGGCCGCGCATCGGGATAACGATGCGGATTGAATTGGAGACAGATCGATTCTATCTCGCGCGGCATTACAGCGAAGCTGTCGAGGCCGCCGGTGGTCTTCCGGTTCACATTCCGTTGATTCCGAAAGCGGATTTTATCAATGGCATAGTGGACAGCCTGGATGGATTGTTACTGCCCGGGAGCGATTCCGACATGGATCCGCAGCGATACGGCCGCGAGCCGCATCCACGACTTGGCAGTGTGCATCCGATCAAGGACGAGACTGACCTGCTGGCGCTCGAGCGAGTCGAAGACCGTGGGATGCCGCTGTTTGCAATCTGCTTCGGCATTCAATCGCTGAACGTTTCCCGCGGCGGAACGCTGATACAAGACATCCTTAGCCAGCATCCAGATGCTATCAAGCACGAACAGGGCGCGCCGCGCGATCGACACTCGCATCGGGTGCGCGTGTTGGAAGACAGCATCCTGGGGCAATTGGCGGGAAGTGAAAGCGCGCCCGTCAACAGTCATCATCATCAAGCGATCGAAACAGTGGGAAGGGAACTGGTGGCGACGGCCTGGGCGCCGGACGGTATTATCGAGGCTGTCGAAGATCCGCGCAGCGATCGGTTCGCTCTGGGAGTGCAATGGCATCCCGAGCTGGGCTGGGAGCGAGATAAACTCTCGCAGGCGCTATTTAAGCGATTTGTTTTTGAGGCACGCAAGTTCGCTGAAAACAGAAGTCGCGATAATGAGGCGAGGACCGCAACACTTTGAAGACGAGATTCTGACCATTGCTTGAAGAGAGCGTGACGCTTCGCAGAGACTACGGCCACTTTCCAGATCACTTCATTGAATCTAACGAACAAGATAGCAATCGTAACCGGCGGCTCGCGCGGTATTGGCCGCGCCGCGGTTGATTGCTTTGCCGAACTCGGCGCCAATGTCATAGTCAACTATTTGAAAGATGAGCGGGTAGCAGCGGAAACCGTAGATGCAGCCCGGAAGCTGGGCGTAGAGGCGCTCGCAGTTCAGGCCGATGTATCGCGCGCGGATGAGGCGCAACAGTTGATCGATGCGGCCGTCGAACGTTTTGGCCGGGTCTACTTCCTGGTTTGCAATGCGGGAATCTGGGAAGGCGCGACCGTCGATGAAATGAGCGAAGAGGTTTGGGACCGTACGATCGACTTAAATCTCAAGGGCACCTGGACAGTCTGCCACGCTGCCGTTCCGCACATGAAGCGTCAGAACTTCGGCCGCATCGTGATTGTCAGCTCCACGGCCGGGCAAAGAGGGGAAGCCAACGTTTCAAACTATGCGGCTTCAAAAGGCGGACAGATTTCTTTTACCAAGTCGTTGGCAGCCGAACTCGGGCCATTCGGCATCAATGTCAATTCGGTGGCGCCGGGGTGGGTTGACACGGATATGTGTGCCGATGTTTTTGCCGACGCAAACTTTCGCAAGTCGATCGAAGACCTGCATCCGGTTGGCCGCGTTGCCTCGCCTCGGGACATAGCCTGGCCAATTGTCTTCCTGTGCAGCGAATGGGCGCGCCACATCAACGGGGAAATTCTAAATGTGAACGGCGGGTCCGTCCTCTGCGGATAAACGTGACTGATCTGGCCGAGCATTCGACTTCAGATAATTGAATCGAAAATGTTTGAACGGTATACAGAGATGGCGCGTCGGGTGATTTTTTTCGCCCGGTACGAAGCCTCCCAGTTTGGGGCCTCGATGATCGAGCCTGAGCACCTTCTGCTCGGCTTGTCGCGCGAGGATAAACCTCTATTCGCCCGACTCCTCACCGATGGCACGCAATCCCTGGAGTCGATCCGCAAAAGAATTGAACAGCGTAGTCCGCCAAAGGCCAGACCACCCGTCACCGTCGAAATTCCTTTGGCTGCGGACACTAAGCTCGCACTCATCTGCGCGCACGAGGAAAGCGAGCGCATCGGCGACCGGCATATCGGAACCGAGCACCTTCTGCTCGGGCTGCTGAGGATGGAAGATTCGCTGGCCGCTCAGGTTCTCTTCGAACTCGGTTTACGAATCGATGCCGCAAGAGATGTACTAGCCGAGAAAGTTCCAGCACCTCGATTTTATTCGGGCTCTTCTAATCCTCCTGAAGCCAAAAAGCGAATCGTCCTAGGCGTCGAGAAACTGCTGGAAGAGGAAATCCATCCCTTGCGCGGCGCGCGGGTCGGCCTGGTGTGCAATCAGGCGTCCGTCAATCATGGTTTCCGCCACGTCGCAGATCTCTTTCATGACCATCCTGATATCAATTTGACCGCGCTCTTCGGTCCGCAACACGGAATCCGCGGTGATGTCCAGGACAATATGATCGAGACATCGCACGCGAGAGACAGAAAAACCGGGCTGCCGATCCTTTCCCTTTACAGCGAGACGCGCGAACCAACCGAAGAGATGCTGCGCGACGTCGACGTGATCGTCTTCGATCTGCAGGACGTCGGCTGTCGCATCTACACATTTGCCTACACTCTGGCGAACTGCATGCGCGCGGCGAAGAAGTTTGGGAAGAAAGTAATCGCCTGCGATCGTCCCAACCCGATTGGCGGCACTCAAGTCGCAGGCAATGTGCTCGATCCGGCCTTCGCTTCCTTCGTCGGCCAGTTTCCAATTCCCACGCGTCATGGGATGACGGTTTGTGAGTTGGGCAGGATGTTCAATGAAGAATTCGGCATTGGTTGCGAGTTGGAGTGCATCACTATGGAGGGCTGGTCTCGGGAATTCTGGTACGATGAGACGGATGGTCCCTGGGTCCTGCCTTCGCCGAACATGCCGACGTGTGAGACGGCGACGGTGTTTCCCGGCTCGGTACACCTGGAGGGAACGCAGATGTCTGAAGGGCGGGGAACTACGCGACCTTTTGAATTGGTTGGCGCTCCATTCATTGATGCGGACAAGTTTGCGGATACGCTTGCCGGTCTCGGTCTTTCAGGTGTTCACTTTCGTTCATGTGTCTTCATGCCGACATTTCAGAAGCATGGCGGTCGCGCATGCGGCGGCGTGCAAATCCACGTTACGGATCGCACGTCGTTTGAACCGGTAATCTCCGGCATCGCGATAGTGAAGACGGCCTTTGATATGTATCGGGATGATTTCCACTGGAAGGACCCGCCGTACGAGTACGAGTATGATCGGAATCCGTTCGACATAATCTCGGGCACCTCGAAGATGAGGGAAGCCATCGAGCGCGGCGATTCTCTCGAGGAGATAGAGACTACCTGGCAGGCGCCTCTGGAGAACTTCAAAGCGATCAGGGCAAACTTTCTGCTTTATTGAAAGAGGTAAGCGGTGGTTGAGCCGACAGCTAAAGGAATCGTTCAAAGTGACTCTGCTTCGGGATGCTCACCTCAGAACGTACATGAGGAAATGGGGGTCGCCCGTAAATTTTTCAAAGGTTAGTTAGTGAGGAGAGAAAATCTTGGCCGCGAAGTCGATTGAGCAAACTGAAAATCTTGAGACACCGCGCATCGCGTGGCTCGTTGGGCTAGCCGCTTGGGCGGTGCCCGGCTTAGGTCACGTCCTCCAACGAAGGTGGATGCGCGGCCTGCTGCTCGGCGGCGCCGTCTGGCTAATGTTTTTCCTCGGCCTGTGGCTGGGTGGACACCTGTTCACGGTTACCGACCACGGGCTTGCAGCATTGGTTCAACTATTACCGATGAGCGCCAACGTAGGCTCCGGCTTGCTTTACTTGTTCTGCTGGCTGACGAACGCGGGGTTTGCTGAACAGGCTCAGCTGGTAACCTATGAATACGGGAACACGTTTCTGCTGGTCGCGGGCCTCCTGAATTATCTCGCCGCGCTCGACGCCTTTGACATTGCCGCAGGGAGGAAAGAATGAGGCACGTACTTTGGATGGCGGTCTTTGCCGCGCTCACCGGTATTGTCTTCGGTGTAGTGTCAAAAGGCA
>WNFJ01569527.1_pt2 | contig 11460 bp, 12 predicted proteins | sample 5400461 | NCBI WGS metagenome assembly WNFJ01 (sample SAMN13153349, study PRJNA577476) | soil metagenome | isolation source: 115 cm saprolite on Douglas fir-dominated hillslope | place: USA:California | collected 2013-09-17 | reverse complement strand
GGCCATCAGGTGCGCGGTCCGGGGCTGCAGCTCGGCCAGCGCCTCGATCGCCGCCCCGGCGCGGGCGCGGCCGGCCAGCTCCAGGTACTTGCCCACCGCGATCAGCGTGATGATCAGCGCGGCCACGTCGTAGTAGGTGGGCCGGCCCGGCAGGGCGATCGTGGCGATCACCGAGTAGCCGAAGGCGACCGTGGTGCCGAGCGAGACCAGGGTGTCCATGTTGGTGGTCCGGTGGCGCGCCGCCTCCAGCGCGCCGCGGTGAAACAGCGCCCCGGCCCACAGGTACACCGGTAGCGCCAGCGCCAGCTGCGCCCAACCGGCCCACGCCGCGGAGCCAAACCCGTAGGCCACGGCCAGGACACCGGCGGACAGGACCGCCGCGGCGCCTAGCTGCACCCGCCGCCGGCGCAGCTCGGCTGCCTGCGCGGCCCGCCGCCGGGCGACATCGTCCGCGCGGACCACGGCCGGGACCGCCGCCTGGTAGCCGGCGTCCTCTACTGCGGCGATCAGCGCACCCGGCTCGGCCGGCCCGCCGAGCGTGACGTCTGCGGATTCGGCCGCCAGGTTCACCACGGCTGCGGCGACGCCCGGGACGCCCGCCAGGGCACGCTCGACCCGGCGCACGCACGAGGCGCACGTCATCCCGGAGATCTCCAGCGTCAGGTGCGCCTCGCCGCCGACTCCCGTCTTGAGCACCGGGACCGGCGACAGCGCGGTCCCGGTGCTCATCGCAGGGTCTCCCGCGCGCCCCGCGATGACCCGTTCGGGGTGCCCGCGCTGTCCGCGATGCGGGCTGGGGGCAGCGGCTCGGCCTGGTGGCGGAAGTCGGTCAGGCCGGAGCTATACGGCAGCGCCTCCATCAGCTCGGCGATCTTCTCCTGGCCCTGCCCGGTGCGGATCGCCTCCGACACGCAGGTCTCCAGGTGATTGCGCAGCAGGACCCGGTTGACCTTCTCCAGCGACGCCTGCAGCGCCGCGACCTGCTTCATCACGTCCGGGCAGTAGACCTCGTCCTCAACCATGCCGATCACGCCGTCGATATGGCCCCGCACCGTCTTCAGCCGCAGCAGCGCATCGCGCTTATAACTGGCGATCACCTGGAACCTCCCTCGTCTCGGTGTGAGCCTACCCCACCCCGGGTGGGGTAGCAACGAGGTCTGGTTTCCCCTGACCATGCGCGGCGGGCGCTGCTGCGGCCAGGAACACCCGGCGGCCAGCTCGAGGAGCGGATCGAGACGATCCGGGCCGAAATCCGGCCCGGCTGAGCCTACCCCGGTGACGACCCGGATCTGCTCGCCGTCGAGGGCGCTCGCGCCTGAGCCGCCCATGTTCCGCCGCTGCACCAGAACCAGGGCCGTCACCACCGTCCGTTCGGCTAACATGTCCTAAATTCTTTAGGTCTTTGGGTCATATTTCCGGAGGCGGGATGATGCGGTTCCGCGCGCCGGGCGGCATCGGCTCGCCCGCGGCCGCGGGCCTGCTGTGGCGAGCGCTGGGCGTGCTGTGGCTGGCCGACGCACTGGTCAAGCTGTTGCTGCCGTTCGGCGACCGGCCCGGCGACCAGTGGTACGAGCAGATCATGACGGCCGAAGCCGGCCCGCCCGGCTTCCACCGGATCCTGGCGTGGGAAACCCAGGTTTTCGCGAATCACCCGCTGCTGTGGTGGCTGCCTGCCGCGACCGAGCTGGGCATCGGCGCATGGCTGGTCATGCGGCCGGGCAGCCGCCGGGCGCTGCCGGTCTCGGCCGGCTGGGCGGTCATCGTCTGGCTAGCCGGCGAGGGCATGGGGGGCCTGCTGGCCGGGGAATCCTCGATCCTCGGCGACTTCCCCGGCGCCGCCTTGCTGTACGCCGTCGCCGCCGTCATCTTGTTCCCGCGCCGGGTACCCCGCCCGGAGGCGGCCGCGGCGGCCGAGGCCGGGATCCTCGGGCAGTGGAGCCGGATAGTGTGGCTGGCGCTGTGGATCGCCGCCGCCTCCTTCACCGCGATGCCCCAGCTCACCATGAACGGGCTGGATTCCATGCTCACCGTCACCTAAACCGAAGGAGCCGGGCCGCTGCGGTCGATGGACGCCGCCGTGCTGCGCTGGCTCACCGTCGGCCACAGCAACCTGATCGGCTTCGCCGTCGCCGCGGTGTGCCTGGCCGTGGGGTTCGCCGTGTTCCTCGGCGCCTGGCCCCGCCTGTTCCTGACCCTCGCCATGCTCACGCCCTGGCGGGATGGGTGGTGTTCCAGAACTTCGCCGGCATCTATACCGGGTCGGCCGCGAAGGCCCCGCCGGTGCCCGCCGATCCGGGTGGCGCACGCGATCCGGCCGGGCTATAACCTATCCTCCTTAAGTCATTAGAAAACACGCTGGGCAGACCGCGTAATCCTTGGAGACCAGATGGCCAAGCGCATGCAGGCAAAGCAGGACCGGAAGGCGCGTATCGAGGCGATGCGCGCTCAGCAGCGCGCCAGGGAACGGCGCAGGCGCATGGCCTGGTTCGGCGGCGGCGGCGTCGTCATCGCGGCGATAGTCGCAGTTGCCGTCGTGGCCGCCCTCTCGAAAAGCGGCGGCAGCGTCACCACCAGCCAGGAAGTGATCCCGCCCGCCGTCACCGGCACGACGACACTCGCGCCCGCGCTCACCGTGGCGAACACCACCGGCATCACCGGGGTCGTCGCCTACGACACCAATGGATATCCCGGCCACACCGGACCCGCGAACCGGGCGCTCGGGCACACCCACGTCACCGGGCCGGTGCAGTACTCGGTGACTCCCCCGGTCGGCGGCGACCACAACGCGGAATGGATGAACTGCGGCGTCTACGACAAGCCAGTGCCCAGCGAGCGCGCGGTCCACAACCTGGAACACGGCGCCGTCTGGATCACCTACCAGCCGTCGCTGCCGCAATCCGAGGTGAGCCAGCTGCGCGCCTTCTTCGGCCGCCAGACCGTCCTGAACCCGAGCGGCCAGGGCGGCTCCCGGTACGTCGACCTGACCCCCTACCCCGGGCTTCCGGCCCCGATCGTGGTCTCCTCGTGGGGATTCCAGCTGCGGCTCACCTCGCCGGCCGATCCCAGGCTGCAGCAGTTCGTCAACAAGTTCCGGGTTTCCCAGCACTACACCCCTGAATACGGTGCGCCGTGCACCGGCGGGCTCGGCACCCCGCTCCAGCAGTAACCAGCGGTAACCCAGCCGCCGGGAAACGCCGCGATCTCCTAATGACCTTAGGTATATGATGTCCGGCACGGGCGGCCTGCCGGGCCTGGCGTGATTCTCCGGCAAGGGAGGGACGGGGGCGTTTGCGTCGCCTCAGCAGGCGGACATTCCTGACCGCGGCCGGCGGGACCGCCGCCGGGATGCTGCTGGCGGGAAGCACCCGCCAGGGCATGCCAGGCTCCCTGCCCGGCCTGGCCGGCTACCCGCCGGGCAGCGGCGGCTACGCCCCGGACGGCACCGCCGGGCGGACCGCGGCGTTCCCGCTGGCGGCGGTGCGCCTGCTCGACAGCCCGTTCCGCGCCAACCAGGCGCGCAACACCGGCTACCTGCTGTTCCTGGACCCGGACCGGATGCTGCATACCTTCCGGCTCAACTACGGCCTGCCCTCGGCGGCGCAGCCCTGCGGCGGGTGGGAGGCGCCGCAGTCGCAGGTGCGCGGCCACACCACCGGGCACCTGCTGTCCGGCCTGGCGCTGACCTACGCCAGTACCGGCAGCGAGGCGGCGCGGGCGAAGGGCCGGTATCTGGTCGGCCAGCTCGCGGCGATGCAGGCGCTGGCCCCCTCGGCGGGTTACAGCCGGGGCTACCTGTCGGCGTTCCCGGAGAGCTATTTCGACCTGCTCGAAGCCGGCCAGCCCGTATGGTCGCCGTATTACATGATCCACAAGTACCTGGCCGGGATGATCGACTCCTACCAGCTGGCCGGCGACGATCAGGCCCTGGACGTGGCGGTCAGGCTGGCCGACTGGGTGGACTGGCGCACCTCGCGCCTTCCCTACGCGCAGATGCAGATGATCCTGGAGAACGAATACGGCGGCCTGCCCGAGGCCCTGGCGAACCTGTACCGCATCACCGGCCAGGAACGGTACCTCGTGACGGCGCAGCGGTTCTACCACCACCAGCTCTTCGACCCGCTGGCCGCCGGGGAAGACCAGCTCGACGGGCTGCAGTGCAATGTCAGCACGCCGAAGATCATCGCCTGCGTCCGCATGTGGGAGGAGACAGGTAATCAGGTTTACCGGGATATAGCAGCCAATTTCTGGCGCATCGTCACCGAGCATCACACCTACGTCATCGGCGGGTCTGGTAACTACGAGCACTGGCACCAGCCGGATGTGATCGCCGGGCAGTTGTCCAACTACACCTGCGAGGGCTGCGTCAGCTACAACATGCTCAAGCTGACCAGGCTCCTGCACTTCCACCAGCAAGACCGGGCGGACCTGGCCGGCTTCTATGAGCGGACGCTGTTCAATCTGATGCTCGGCACCCAGGACCCCGGCTCCCCCCACGGGTTCAACTGCTACTACACCGGGCTGTCGGCTGGCGCGTTCAAGCAGCAGCCGATGAACTACTTCCCGCACGGCGACCCGGACGTCTACTCCACCGACTACGACAACTTCCCCTGCGACCACGCCACCGGGCTGGAGACCCAGGCCAAGTTCGCCGACACCATCTACTCCCGCGACCCCGGCGGCCTGTTCGTCAACCTGTTCATCCCGTCCGAGGTGACCTGGCCAGAGCGCGGGATCACGCTGCGCCAGACGACCGGTTTTCCTGACGACCCTGCAGTCACGATCGAGGTGACGTCCGGCGCGGCCCCGATGACACTGCGGGTGCGGGTCCCGGCCTGGGCAGCCGCCGCGCCCCTGGTGCGGCTCAACGGCGCCGGGATCACAGTTCCCGCCGTGCCGGCCAGCGGCGGCTGGGCGGTGATCGACAGGCAGTGGCAAGCGGGGGACCGCCTCACGGTCACGTTGCCGATGCGCCTCACGGTCAACCCGACCCCGGACCAGCCGTCAGTGCAGGCGCTGACCTACGGGCCGGTCGTGCTCGCCGGCGCCTACGGCACCGACGCGAGCACCCCGATGCCGCAGCTGGACACCGCCTCCGTGCGGCGGACGGGCCAGCAGCCGATGACCTTCCAGGCCGTCGCCGACGGCAAGCCCGTGACCCTCATCCCGGTAGCCCGCGCCCACCACCAGCACTACACCGTCTACTGGCAGACCGCGGACCTGCCCACCTCGCCCGGACCCGCCCCAGCGCGCCCGGCAAGCCGCCCCGCGCCGGGGCCGGTCACCTAAGGAGAGTAGGTTGAGCGGCACCCGGGTAAAGGCAGGCGGCGGCATGAGGGGAACACGATGAGCGGCGTGGGACAGCTGGTCATGAACGGCCCGCTGATCCTCGCGGTGCCGGTGGCTGCCGTGGCGGGCGCGATCACGTTCGCCTCGCCGTGCTGCCTGCCGCTGATCCCAGGCTACCTGTCCTACGTCGCCGGCATGTCCGGCGCCGGCACGGAGTACCCGGCTGCCGGCGTTCCGTCCACGACCGCCGAGGGGGGCGAGGCGCGGCGCGGCCTCGCCGTAGCGGCGACCACCATTACGCGGGCAAGCACGACGGCCACGGCGGCGCCAGCGGGCGGCCGGACGGCGGGCGGGCGCGGCCGTATGGTCGCGGGCACGGCATTGTTCGTGCTGGGATTCTCGGCGCTGTTCGCCAGCTACGGCGCGGCGTTCGGCGGGCTGGGCGAGGTGCTCCTGAGCCACCAGCGGGTCCTGATCCAGGCGCTCGGCGTACTGACGATCCTGCTGGGCCTGCTGTTCGCCGGGGCGTTCGACAAGCTCCCGTTCGCGGGCCGGATGCTGCGCCCGTCCTTCCGCCCGCGGGCCGGGCTGGCCGGCGCGCCGCTGCTGGGGGTGCTGTTCGGGCTCGGCTGGACGCCGTGCATCGGGCCGACGCTGACCGCTGTGCTCACCCTGGCGGTGACCACCGGCTCGGCGGGCCGCGGCGCGTTCCTGGCGTTCGTCTACGGCCTGGGCATCGGGATCCCGTTCCTGTTCGTGTCGCTGGTGTTCCAGCAGGGGATGCGCGTGTTCGGGTTCGCGCGCCGGCGTGCCGCCCTGGTCACCCGCATCGGCGGGGCGATGCTGGTCGCCGTCGGCGTGCTTCAGGTCACCGGGGCGTGGACGGTGGCGATGACGTGGCTGCGGGTGCACTGGATCGGCGGCTACGAGCTGCCGCTGTAGCGGCGTAACCCGTCCTAGCCGGCTATGCCGCCGGGGTGCCGCGGCTTGCGGGCGGCCAGCCGCTCGACGATGCCGAGCTTGAGCCGGTCGCGGATTTCGATGGTGAAGCCGAGGGCCTGCACGTGCCTGGCTGGCCGGCGGCGGAAGTGCTTCCTGGGCCGGGACGCTGATGAGCTCGATCAGGGGTGATCAGCGCCAGCGCCGCTGTAGCGCCGAGGATCATCATTACCACGCCGATGCGGTGCATTCCCGTCGTCATTCCGGTTGCGTTGTGTTGCCTGGTTCGGTCTGTCGTGGCGGGCCGGCCCCGGGTGGTGCGGTCCTGCTAGTCAGGCGGCGACCGCTCGGTGCCCCGGCGATGCGGCTAGTCGCCGGCCTGGTGTTCCCAGGCCTCGAGGCCTTCCTTGAGCGCGAGTGCGGCGATGATGAGCGCGGCGGCGGGGTCGGCCCACCACCAGCCCAGCCAGGCGTTCAGGCCGACGCCCAGCAGAGTGGCGGCGGAGGTGACGGCGCAGAAGGCGGTCTCGGCGGAATCGGCGATCAGGGTGGGGTTGCCGAGCGCCCGCCCGGTGCGGCGCTTGGCCACCGCGAGCAGCGGCATCACGATCAGGGCGGCGCCCGCCACCGCCAGGCCCGCCGCGGACTGCCCCGGGCGGGAATGAGCGGCCAGGTCGCGGATGCCCTCGACAGCGAGGTAGAGAGCCAGGGCGAAGAACGTCACGCCGATCAGGCGGACCGCGCGGGTCTCGCGCCCTTCTCCCTCACCGCGCAGCTGCCAGACCACGATCGCGGCGGCGAAGAACTCGATGACGGAATCCAGGCCGAACCCGGTCAGGGCGATCGAGGAGGCCAGCACCCCGGCGGTGATGGCGATGGCGGCCTCAGCCGTCATCCAGGCCATGCTGGCGTACTCCAGCATGAAGCCCCGGTGGCGCAGCCGGGCCAGCCCGGCTGCCTCTGACGCGCTCACCGGGCCTGCCCGTAACCGGGGCACAGCGCGACCGCGTTTCCGGTCGCCTCCAGTACCGCCTCGGCCGCTGCAAGCAGACCGGTCAGGGCAGGCTGACTCAGTGAGTACACCGAAGCGCGGCCGGCCGGCCGGACATCGACCAGGCCGCAGTCCCGCAGGCACGCCAGGTGCGCGGAGACGGTGGACTGGGCCAGGCCGAGCTCTCCGGTCAGGTCGACCACGCGCGCCTCCCCGGCGGCGAGGTGCCGGATGGTCGCCAGGCGTGCCGGGTCGGCCAGGGAACGGAACAGCGCGGCGGCGGGCATCAGGGCCGTCCGGGCATCATCGGCTACCGGGTTTATCATCGCCATGCAGCGATGTTATCGCCAGTTCCGTCCTGCCCTCTGCGCTGCTGGTCATGCTGCAGACCCGGCCCCGGCCGCCGGGGCCGTCTTCGTCGGAGCCCTGGCCGCGTACACGGTGTGCAGGCAGATCCTTTTCCGCTACCGCGAAAGCCGCGCGAGACTTCCCTCGGGCGCCGCGCCTCTATGCTCGGGGCCGGGCTGGTGCTCATTGCGGACATCATCGCCGCGATCGTGGCCTGATCGCGGACCGCGCGGCAGGTTAGGTCCCGCCGGCCACCCCGGTTACCGCGAGCTCAAGCTGACTGTAGGTCGTCGCGCCGAACCAGGCCCACGCGATCCGGCCGCGGCCGTCGAGGATATAGGTGGACGGGGTGGCCGCCGGCGCATCCGTCCCGAACGTTGCGGCGATCAGGTCGCCCGGGTCGCTGATGCTGGGGTAGGAAATGTCGTAATCGCGCTCGAACGCCAGCCCGGCGGCCGGGTCCTCGCGGATGTCGACGCCCACGAAGCGCACCCCCAGGAAGCGGGTCTCCCGGGCCACGCGGGCCAGGACCGGGGCCTCCTTCCGGCACGGCGCGCACCACGAACCCCAGAAGTTGACCACCACCGCGTGGCCGCGCCAGCCGGCGATGTCCAGGTGCCCGCCGGTCAGCGTGGTACCGGAGATATCCGGCGCGAGCGGGCGCTGCGCGGCGGGGATGACCTGGCCGACGGCCGGCAGCCCGCCGGACCCGGAACCGGTGAGATGGACCACTCCGGCCGCCAGCAGCCCCGCGACCGCCACCGCGATCGAACCAGAGCGGATGAGCCGCGTTCGCCGTGTCACGGGGACGTCTCCTACTTCTCGGGGTAGGCGAAACCGCGGCTGATCAGGTGATCGGGATCGACCAGGATCTCGTGCGCAATCCGGTCGCCGGCGCCGATGGTCAGCTCGGCCCAGGTGCTGGCGTCGGGGAACCCCAGCAGCAGGATCTGCTGCCCCCCGCTGCCCGTCACCAGGTCTGCCGCGGGCACGACGCCGGACGCGTAGGGCTCGACCGCGAGGAAATCCGCGCCGCTGATCCCGATCGAGTGCGGGGTGCCCGCGCCCATTGCGGTGTCGCTGGTCACCTGCTCATACACGGTCATCGAGCGGACCTGGCGCATCGCGGCGAGGGCCTCGCGCAGCAAGGACGCTCCCGCAGCCGGCGGCCAGGGAACATCCAGCGACGTCGTCCCGCCGGCCCAGCCCGCGGCGGCGACCTCAAGCGTGAGGAGGTTGTCGCCGCGGACCCACCGGGCGGGAGCGACGACGCAGCCCGGCCCGCAGCCGCGCACCGGCAGGGCACCGGCGGTGCCGCGCGGGCCGGCCAGCGTCATCGATACCGTGAACCGCGGCGCCGACCCCCCGTTTTCCTCCGGGGTCGCCAGGTGCAGCACGATCTGCCCCGCGCTGGCGGTGGCATAGATGCCGACCTCCCCCGCGCGGACGCCGAGCGGCACCACCGGGCCGCTAGCCGGAGGCGGCAACGGCAGCGCCCCGCCTGAGCTAGCCAGCGACGGCGCGGCAACAGTGGTCAGCAGCGCGGCGACCGCCAGCACCCCGGCCAGCGTCCCGGCCTCGACCCTGGTGGCCAGGGCGGGACCCGCCCCGGCGGCCGGACCGCGGCGCAGCCACCTGCGGCCAGCCAGTGCCAGCACGGCCGCCGCCCCGACCAGGGCCGCCTTCACGATCAGGACCCGGCCGTAATCGGTGCTGAACAGCGACCCGAACGGCACCAGCACCAGCGCGGAGACCACGCCGGTGACCACGACCAGGGCGAACAGCCACGCCGCCACCCGGGCGTACAGCCGCACCAGGGCCCGCACCGCCTCCGGGTGCTCCCGCCACGCGATCGCGGCGCGCACCACGTACAGCAGCATCCCCGCCCACAGCGCCGCCGCCAGCAGATGCGCCCAGGTCAGCATCGCGCCGCCGACCGGGACGACACTTTCCGAGTGAGCCCGCAGCCCTTCCGCGACTACTACCGCGAGCAGCGGAACGACGGCCCAGCCCGGACGGCGTAGCCGCAGCAGCACCGCTGCTATCGCGAACGAGGCGACCTCGACGGCGGCGATCACCCCAGGGCTGCCGGACAGCAGCTTCGGCACCGACAGGTGCGCGAGCCCGGCTGGCAGGCTCCCCCCGCCGAGTTGCAGTGCGGCCAGGACGACGCCCGCAGCCAGGCCGAGCAGCGACCCGCGCAGCGCCCACGGTCCGGGAAGCGGCACCGGCGGGTCCCTGAACAGCCTGGCCAGGCCCCGCCCGGCCAGCCCTCCCAGGGCCGCAGCCAGCCCGGCGAACAGCAGCCAGCGAGCCACCGCCAGCGGCCACTGCCCCGGCGCAGCCGGCGCGACGGCCGCCGCGCCGCCCAGCGACGCGGGCGCCGGGCCGACCGCGAACTCGTACTGGCTTCCGACCAGGTCCCCGTCCGCCGAGATGACCTGCCAGCTGACCGTGTACACGCCGTCCGGCAGCCGGCCCGGCACCGGCACCGTGACGACGCTGCGCCCGCCGCTCTCCCGAGCCGCCCCGAGTGTGATCTTGCGCCCGCCCGGGCCGGCCAGCGTCACCGGCGTCCCCACCAGGGTGACCGCCTCGTTGAACGTCAGCGTGATCACATCCGGCGGCACGGGCACCGCGCTGTCGGCGGCCGGGGAGGTGAACAGCAGCGTTGCGTGCGCCGACGCCGCAGGCGCCGCCGCGGCCAGCGCGATCCCCGCCACGGCCAGCGCCCCCAGCAGGCCGCACGCCCGGCGGGCGAACCGGCGGACCCAGTGCCGCGCCATAGTCATCCGGCTGGCCAGGCCGGGGCAGGGCGTCCTGCATGGGACACGGAACCAATCTCCTACAAGCCGTAGTAAAATGCTGCGCGGGAATCTTATACCAAGCACCTTAGGTATTTGGGCCGGGCCGCGAGCTGAACCGCGCTGATCACGCAGCACGAAGCCACCGGCGAGACCGGCGCCCAGCAAGCCGCCGCCCGCGACCAGGACCCGGATCGCGGTCCGCCGCGAGATGCGCGTCACACGCGCCTTTGCGAACTCAAGCGCCGCTCCAGTTATCATCGTCGGCCGGGGTCCGCTGGGCAGCCCGGAGCTGGTCGACTTCGGCGCGCAGCGCCGCGATCTCCTGATCCTGCGGCGTCAGCAGACCCGGCTGAGGGGTGAGCTGGCCGGGCGGCGGCGCCTGCTGGCGGCGGCGGGGCCGCATCATCATCCACATGCACACGCCCATACCGATGGGGCAGGCGAGCGCCGGGAGTAGGTAGAGGAGCCTTTCCACGGGTAACCTCCCAGTCGTTTGAGTGTCAGCAGCCTTACGCGCGAGCGCGCGGCGCAGCTTGCGTTCCGACAGCCGCCCGTAGCTGAACGGGCGGCCGTCCATCAGCACGCCCGGCGCGAACGGCACGCGTGCCTGCGCGGCGAGCTCGCGGCCCGCCTCGCTGGCCAGGTCGATCTCGGTGACCTGGAGCGGATGGTCGCCGCCGACCCGGGCGAGTACTTTCTTCGCGTGCTCGCACAGCGAACAGTCCGCCTGGGTCAGCAAGGTGATCGCGGTCATGACGGGTGCTCGCCGGCCTTGATGTCAGCCAGCAGCGAGCCGGTGGGCAGGAACATCGTGTATTTGGGCGGGCCGCCGTAGTCGGCGCGCCAGCGGATCACCCCGTCCGGGCCGACCAGGATGAACGTGTGCCCGTCCCGGGAGGCCCCCATCATCCCGTAGCTGTTAGCGTGGTAATGCTGCGAGACGGCCAGGCCCGGGTCGGACAGCACCGGGATGGTCAGGCTCATGTCACGGGCCTTCTGGGTGATGGCGCCGATCGGGTCGCTGGTGACCGAGACCACCTGGCTGATCCCGGCCGCTCGCAGCTGGGCGGCGTGCTCCTGCAGGTCGGT
>WNFJ01071324.1_pt1 | contig 11462 bp, 7 predicted proteins | sample 5400461 | NCBI WGS metagenome assembly WNFJ01 (sample SAMN13153349, study PRJNA577476) | soil metagenome | isolation source: 115 cm saprolite on Douglas fir-dominated hillslope | place: USA:California | collected 2013-09-17 | reverse complement strand
ACGAACGAACCGGAGCAACCCGCTGAGTACGTCGGGATCGGGGAAAACCTCTCCCACCACGCTGTTCAGGAAGATGCCATCATACTGCTTGATAGCCGGATACTTGAGGTTATTCAGATCATTACTAAAGACCGCCTCATAGGCACCCGTGTACTTTGCCATTAACCCAAGAGCGAGATTTGCGTGTGCAATGGTGGCGTGGTAATAACCGCCAGCGGGGCATAAGTCGATCACAAGCAACTTACGCGCCTTCTTCGGCTTCACCAGGGCCTGCTTCGGGAGCGCGGCTTCGATCTTCGCGCGTTCGTCGGCAGGAATTTTATCAACGCTCGTAATGGGTGTTAGCCTGGCCACCTGATCGATGCGATAGCCCATGGCGTGGCGCAAAGCCGCTTCGAACTGTTCGACACCAGCGCTGGTCGTAGTGTCCAGCGCGATGAAGAGTGGCTTCATACCACCATGAGGGCGGCCGCAGTTGCTGCACTGATCGGGATGTTCTTCCGGCGGCGGGCCCTGCTTTACCAGTTCAATCAGGAACTGCGCGAGCCCGGATTCATTGGGGCGCACATATAGAGCGGCGACCTTCGCTCCGGTTGCAATTCCCAAGCGCGGGCTCGCCTGTTGCAGTGCGGAGGCGAGGCTCTTTGGATCTTTGGTCTCGATAGCGACGTTGATGCCTGCCTCGCCAGCTATCTTGTCGACGGCCGACACGGCATCCGTCGACACAGGTGCAATGACCATGTCAGCACCGAGAGACTTTGCAAACTCCAGCACCTTGCCATCACCCGGCCCAAGCTTGTCCACATGATAAGCAGCAAGATGAAGGCTCAGTCCTTTCAGCTTCTTCCGGATCGCGTCCTGCTCAGGGGCCGAGAGGTTCGAATCGAAGCCCTTCGCGATGTCCGCACTGACTTTCTGTGAACTGAACGCCTCGATCGCGCCAAGCCCTGACGCATCGGTCTTCACAGCGGCATCAAAGAAAGTCGCGTCTTTGAAACCGGCGGATTGAGCTCCCACGCGCCACCCAAGGAGCCCCGTGACGGCCAGAGCGATTTTGCGGGAGGACGGAGGGCGAACGGACTCCGTTTGCGGGGCCTGTGCCCGCATCAGCATCGGACCCGCAAGACACAACAGTTGAATTGTCGCGCACATAGTTCGGTTCATTAAAGCTCCGTATCAAATGAAAAACAAGGGGCGCAAAAAGCTTGCACCAGCAGGTGCTCCGATGAAGAACATGCCCAATCAGAGCCGCGGCCGTTAAGGAGCGATCCCGCGCGTGACGGATGGCTCCCTGACGGTCGCGGCTCTGATTGCGCGTCTTCATCACCTTTGGTTGGCCGCAGGCCCATGGATGCTCCCTGTCAGATACTGGGTCCTATCCGGCCGGCCGATTTCACGATTCCGAATACGACGAGGCCTCCCACGATCGCAATACTGATCACATGGGCCTTACTGAGATGGAAACCGCGGCTTGCGGCGGAGCAACTGCCGGCGGTACGCTGGACGCCGGACACCTCGAGAACCTGAGTCGCGCCACCAGCGGGACTGGCGTTCGCAGCTGCCGTGCCGGTTACCTGGATATGCTGTCCGGCCCGTAAATTTCCCCCGCGGAGTTGGACCTTGGTTTTCGAATTCTCATCCACCAGTGTGTATATGTCGCCATTTTTTTGCACGCAGCCAGCCAAGGGCGACGATGGCGCCCCAGAACTCGTCTGCGCTGTGGCCTGAATGGTGAGCAGGAGAGCGGCGGCTACCGCCGAAGTACCGGAAATCTTGAACATCTTCTTGTCATTCCTTTCTTGTTTTTCTATTCAGAAAGCGCGCTGTCCCATACCTGCGGTCAGAAGGTAAAGCGCAGCCCCAGTTGCATGCGCCGCTCTGGCCGCGTCGCGGTCACCTGGCCGAACGCAGCCGTTGTCTGCTGCCCTGTCGGCGTAAAGCGTGCCGTGGTATTCACCGTCGATGCCTCGGCGTGGTTCGGCACGTTATAGACCTCCCACCGGAATTGAAGCACCCGGGCTTCACGTATCGGGAAGTTTTTGAACAGTGAAGCATCCCAGTTGTTGAAGCCGGAACTGCGGAAGTAGTCGCCGTTGAAACGACTGCCATAGCTGCCGCGTCCGGCAGGCCGCGCCGCGCATGACGTATTAAAAAACTGCGCGAAATTCCTGTTTCCATATCCAAGCTGCGGATCGCAGGTCAGGACAGGCTGCGCCGTGATGTCGCCGCCACCGGTGAAATCGAACGCATCGCTCGTCGTCAGCGAAATGCTCTGAGGGAATCCGCTTCCCCACGTAGTGATACCCGAAACCTGCCAGTTATCGAGCGACAGGCGGGCCATTCTGGAATTCGTATTCAGCAACTTCGTCACTGATGGGATGTTGTAGACGTAACTGAAGTTCACCACGTAGGTCTGGTCGATGGAACTGAGTCCCCAGAAGTTATGGACCGGAATCAGCTGGCTCCAGCCGTTGTAGTTGAAGTTCTTAGCCCAAGTGAAGTTACCGTCGATTTCAAGACCCGAAGCGAAGCGGCGCTGCGCTTTAGCTTGCAGCGAATCGTAGCGGGTCACAGCGGCCGGGTGTGTCTGGGCAAGATCGAGGTAGCCCTTGATCGGCCGGAGAAGAGGGTCAGGCAAGGCGACGCTGGGGTTCGCCGGATCCGCATTTTGCGGCAGGAAGCGGGCCGACACGTAACGCTGCTGGTTGCCCACATACGACACGGTAGCCACAGTGGAGCGACCGATATCGCGCTGTATAGAGAACAGATACTGCGTGACAACCGGAATTTTGTTGTTCTTGACGGGGCCACCGGTCACACCGATCGGGCTCGTGAGCGGAGTCTGCGTAAAGAGCGACGGGTCGAGCGTGCCGCTCAGAACGGTGCGCGTGTAAACGAAAGCCGGACCCCTGTCAAAGGCCGTGTTGCCCTGGCTAGCTTCGTGAAACTCGCCGTAGGAAGCGCGGATTGCCATCTTTCCGTTGCCAAATAGATCCCAGGCAATACCGATGCGGGGATCCCACTGCGCGCCTGTGTAATCGCGGAAGCCAAAACCATTGACGTAAGTCGGATCGTTCTGGATCACGATGCCATTGAGTTTGCAGGGACTCGTGTCTGACAGATTGAGGCACGAGTTGCCTGTACCCGGCACGATATTGCCGATGTACGACTGGGGCACGATGGCTCCAGTGACAGGGTTCACACCCTGGCGGCCCGAACTGGTCGAGATGGGAGCGTAGAGCACCGGAGGATTTCCACCCCATGTAGGATCAAAACGCGACGCAGAGAAGATAGAGGCAACGCCATCCGACTGCAAACCCCACGGAGCGTGATATATTCGCAGACCGATATCGAGCGTCAAGTTGCGCTTAATCTTCCACGTGTCCTGCACGTAAAACGCCTGGATATTACGACGCGTGTTATCCGGCCCGCGGCCAAGGTCTTCGGTATAGGCGTTGAAGTGGCCTACGTAGGCGTTGGCGAACGCATAGCCCGTGTTAATCGGATCGAGTGAATTCTGGCCGAAGTCGATACTTCCGGAGAAGTTACTTGTGGCCGCCTGCCCAACTCGGCTGTGTTCATAAAAGAAGCCGAACTTGAACGTGTGCGATCGGTATGTGTAAGTCACATCGTCCTTGAGCGTCAGGTTCGAATCGTAACCGGAGAGGGGCTCGCGGCCGTCAAAGCTAATCGCCGCGGCGCTGAAACTCGTTGGAATCCCGCCAAAGGACGCTTTGGGAATGAAATTCAGCGGATTCCACGTGTTGTTGAACTGCCCCAGGCTATTGAGCGCGCCCTGGTTCTGCCGCTTCATGGGGTTGTACTGTCCGCAACCGATTTGAACGCAATCGGGACCGATTGCCGGCGATGCTTCGACATCGTGCAACCCACCGGCATAGAGTTCGTTCACGATGTGCGAACTAACTACCCTGGTCCAGTCGACGGTGCCCTGATAGGCGGAAAACGAGTATTGCATCAGGGCCAGGCCCGGGTACGTTATGCCGGCTGCAACGTGAAAACCGGTTGAATTGGCATCCCAGGTCTTGAACGTCGTGCTTATCGTGTCCTTGTCGGTCGCGTGGTAATCGAGCCTGCTCGTTGACGATTGACGGGGCTGATTGATGAACCTTTCCTGGAAGAGATAGTTGTAGCCCGCGCCGGCGTAATTCGGCAGCGGCAGAATGTTCATTTCCGCGAGAGAATAGGGATTCGCGCGGCTCTGCGGAATCTTGTTGCCGGGGAAGGGCTGCCCCGTGAGCGGATCCTTGATCGTGATCAGCGATGCGCCGTTGAACGACTGCGAGAAATCCCCCTGCCGTTCGAGCGCGGTCGGCATCGTATACCGGTCGATGGCCTGGGGCGTCTTGAGACGCTGATCTTCAAACAGGAAGAAGAAAAACAGCTTATCCTCCATGTTGACCTTGGGGACCTTTACCTTGCCACCGAAGTCGCCGCCGAACGTTTGGAAGCGGTAGATGGGCTTGCCCAGACCGTTCAGGTTGTTGAAGTAATTGTTAGCATTGAACTGTTCGTGGCGCTTGTAGAACCAGCCGCTGCCATGGTACTGCTGGCCGCCGCTCTTGGTGATAATGTTGATCATGGCGCCCCCGGCGCGGCCGAACTCAGCGTTGTAGTTGCCCATCAGGACCTTGACTTCGGCGATGGAATCCAGGTTGACCGTCCCCGAGAACAGACCGCCCGACTGGCTGTCTCCGCCGTTCACGCCGTCGGACATTATGACGTTGGTGGCCGTACTGAGTCCCTGGAATGACGGAACCGTACTGCCGTAGGAGCCACCGAGAAAGTCGGGGTCGATACCCTTCTGCACACCCGGCAGGATTCCGAGGAACGACATGGGGTCGCGGGCGCGAACCGAAATCTGCTGCAACTCCTTCAGGTCGACAAGTTCCGACTTATCGGAACTTTCCGTTTCGACCTGGGTCTGCTGCGAGGTCACCTCAACCGATTCGTTGACGCTCCCCACTTGCAGCTGCAGCGTCCCTAACGACAGACGAGTAGAGGAAACCACCACGTTGCCCCGTCGTTCCAGAATGCGGAACCCGACGCTCTGGATCCTAACGGTGTAGGTGCCCGGATTCACGCTGGCAAAAACGAAATCGCCTGTCTGGTTCGTGATTTCCGAGCGTTGATCTCCGGATGCCTCGTTGATGAGCGTAATGGAACTGCCCGGAACTACCCGGTTGGTTATATCAGCGACCGTTCCCACCACCGAACTGGAGCCTGTTTGCGCCACGGCGGAAACAGCCACCGCCAGCGAGGCGAAGATCGCCGGACAGAGACTTCTCAATATTCTCAACATAGGTTCCCCCACTCCGGACGTGTATCACCGAACCCAGGCTCGCTTCTCAAACGGGCCACAGTTGGCTATTCTTCCCGGGCACACTTTAGCGATACACTTTAGCGATATATGATATATCACCGTGTTTTGGTATTGTCAATCGTTTATTTCGTCAACTTATTTCCTGATCTCGGCAATGGCAAAATGGCCGGACATCTGCCAAGACGATCAGGGGTTCGCGGTGCCACAGTAGGTTTCCACCGCCGTGCGTTGTTTCGACGCGTCCGCTGCGAAGTAAGCCGATTTGGTGGCGGCGTAGCGGACGCTGGACTCACAGGCTTGCCGGAGGCGCTCTTCCGCGGCGGCCCGGTCGTTCCTGGCTCGATACATATCGGCGGCGGTGGCACAACTCGCCGCCTGCCCCGCATTGCATGCCTTATCGAAGTTCTCGATGGCCTTCGCCGGATCAATCGGGACTCCCTGCCCCAGGCGATAGCTTTCCGCCAACCTGCCGCAGCCACGCCACCAATGGTCGTCGCACGACTGACTGTACAGTTCCACGGCTCGGGTGTCGCTTTTCGGCACACCCTGGCCGGCATGATAGAGCGATGCCAGAATAAAACAACTTTCGCCATCCTTGCGGGTGCACGCCTGCTCGAACGGGATCGGTCCGTCGCGCTGTACCAGTGAGATCAGATTCAGGCAGGCATAGGGATTTCCCAGGTCGCAGCCGCGACCAAGGGCTTTTCCCGCCCGGTATGAGTCGCGTGCAACGAGTCGCCCCTCATACAGTTCGGTTCCAAGCTGGAAGCAGGCGCCGGCCAAGTCGTACTGGCACATAAGGCTGGCCGTGTGTATCCACGTGCGGCAGCCGTTCCTTCGGCCGTCCTGGCATGCCTGAAACCAGAACTGCGGGTCGCTGCCGGGGTGCCGGCCACCGACGAACCCAGTGGTCCACATCACCGAAAACAGGGCGATCCAAACGGCCATGTGCGCGAAATTCAGCTGTCGTGGACTCCACGTCCGAAGCCGTTCAAACGGGCCGAACTTCGGTGCGCGCAAATGCCGCAGAACGGCCACGCTCGCGCCGTCCAGCGCCTGCACCAGCAAATTGAGAGCCGGGACGCAGAGCAGTTTGTCGTAAAACGTGGGAGCGCCGAACCAGCCGAGGGCGGCGTAAACGCCGAACACCAGGGAGCCATACAAGGCGCCAAAGATAGCCTTGCCCAGATTGTTTCGCGGCGAGGTCGCCGGGTCAGTCACCAGAAGGTGCAGACCGAGGAACGTCGCAATCGGGATATTCGAATCGACAAAGTGGTACACGCCCGTCGATTGGGTGTAAACGATGTTCAGTACGCAGAGCGCGGCTGCGGCGAAGAGCGTAACCAGTGTCACCGAGAACAGCGACTGGACGATGAGGCCGACAAGGAAGATCTCCAGGTAAATATGGGGAGGACGCCCAAGTGTGACCGCGACTTCTTCTCCCCATGTAAGGTGAGTGTTACCTGTCGCCAACAGGCCGATCGAAAAGATGCAGAGAGCGATGGCGGAAGGGTTGAAAATGTGGGCACGCCTGCCATCGCGGTTCCACGTGATGAATTCCTTGCAAAGAACCCCGGTAGAGATGAGCACGAACTGAAGCCAAAACCAGTCATCCCTGAACCACAGAAAGAGATTTGTGCTCAGAACGATTGGAAACGGGCTGAAACCAAGGATCCACTTATCGCGCCGCGACCAGCACAACAGCATGTCGAACACGTATACAAAGACAATCTGCGCCAGTATCAGTGGAGCGTAATGGTATACCTCTCGCCAGTACCAACCCCAGTAGAGGTAGATGCTGGAGTGCATCATCAGTTGGACGTAGTGCACGGGTCTCGGCCGGAATTCATAGCTCAGCATCCTGCCGGCCGCCGCACGCCGCACTATGAAAATGAACAACACCAGCGCGGCTGTCGCACCCCAGAAAGAGGCTGCCAGGCGGCTGTTAGACCTGATGAGGGGCAGAAACGAAAAGCAGGCGAAAAGGGCCGTTCCCGCGAGTGCAAGCCGCAGAGGAGAAATGGGGGGCGGTTCTTTTTGAGGGACTTTCTTGGGGGAAGGGTGCATTCTGTCCTCGCCTGGTGTGGAATTATATACCGAACCGTATGCTTTCAGGCGCTAAGAACTTCGGTGATCTTCGTCGATGCCTCGGTGACACGGCGAATTGCGGCCGACAGACGTTCTTTAGTAAGCCGGGCCGCCGGGGCAGAGATGCCGATTGCGGCGACAATTCTCCCCTGCTTGTCCCGTACCGGAGCAGCGACACAGCGAACCTCGGCAATGTGTTCCGCTTCATCCAGCGAATAGTCTTTGGGCCTGATGGAGGCGCAGGTGCCGGCGAGTTCGTCAAATATCGAACCTGATCCCGAAATCGCCAGAACGATTTACTCTCTGCATAACGGAAAACTTTCCTTGCACTGCGGTGCAGCCCGGCTGAGGTCTTGACAGCAAGCAGAACCGTCTGATAATCTGCCATCTCGCATTAAGCTGGGCCCGATGCGTAATATGCATCACGAATCAACGCGTAACGCCGTTGCGAGCATCAGACTTCGGCATTCGACTTAGCTGGAAAGAAGGCACAACTTTTGAAGCTGGCGACATTTGACGTTCCAACAACGGTCGGCCCCATTCGCCGAATAGGCGCGGCGATTGGCGACAGACTCGTCGATTTTGTTGCCGCGTACGCCGCTCACCTCGAGCGTACAGACCCCGCCTGCGATGCGCGGAAGATGGCGGGACTCCTGTTTCCGCCGGATATGGTGGCGTTTCTCGAAACCGGCAACCTAGGCCGTAACGCAGCCGCACAGGCCATCGAAGCGGCGGGGCGCACGGATGAGGCCTTTGGCGCGCGGACCAGCTATTCGCATCACGAGATCCGCCTCCTGGCCCCCTTGGTCCGACCCCGCGTGATGCGCGACTTTCTCACCTTTGAAGGTCATATGCAGAATGCCGCGAGAGTGCTGGGCTGGGGCGCGGTGCCCGCGGTCTGGTATCAGATCCCGTCCTATTACAAAGGGATCCCAGATACCGTGATTGGTACCGGCGAAACCGTCGTTATTCCTCCCTATTGCGAAAACTTCGACCTGGAACTGGAACTCGGTATGGTGATCGGGCGAAGCGGCACAAAGATTGCCCCTGCGGACGCGGAAAAATACATTGCCGGCTACACCATCTGGAACGATTTCAGCGCCAGAGACCAACAGAAACGCGAGGGACCTCTCGGCATGGGTCCCAGCAAGGGAAAAGATTTTGACGGGGGCAACGCAGTGGGCCCTTATCTGGTTACCCCCGACGAGTTCGATCCCTCCAACGCCCGCATGATCGCCCGCGTTAACGGTGAGGTCTGGACCGATTCATCGAGCGCCGGACGGCAGTTTTCGTTTCCCGACCTGATCGCGTATGTCTCGCAGAGTGAAACCATTCATGCCGGTGAACTCTGGGGTTCCGGCACGGTGACTGGCGGTTCGGGGCTCGAGCTTGGCAAGTGGCTACAGCCGGGAGACCTGGTGGAACTAGAGATTGAAGGAATTGGAGTTCTCGCCAATCGCGTGTTTCGAAAGTAGCTCAGAGAAAGGACACAAAAACATGCTGTATGTTGTTGCCGCGCAGTACTACGCACAAGAAGGAAAAGACAATGAGATCGCCACGATTCTGGAGAAGATGATTCCGATTTCGCGCGCCGAACCAGGATGCGCTCTTTATACTGTGAACCGGTCCGTGGACGATCCCCGCAAGTTCCTGCTGTACGAGCAATATCGCGGCAGGGAAGGCTACGAGGCGCATATGGCGACTGAGCCGTTCAAAGAGAACATCCTTGGCAAGGTAGTCCCCATGCTGGAGACCCGCGTGCGCGACTTCTACCACGTCGTGGAACCTGCCTAGCAATACGGCAAGCTAACCGTGGCCCGAATGCCAATTCAAAGCGTCAATCCGGCGACCGGACAACTTCTGGCGACGTTCGAGACCTTGGACTCTCCGGCGATAGAGGACAGGCTGGCTCTCGCCTGGACAGCGTTCGCGCTCTGGAAACGCACATCGTTTTCAGAGCGTGCGCACTTGATCTTGCGGGCAGCAGACATTCTGGAAGCCGAAGCGGAGCAACTTGGCCCCCTTATGACCGCCGAGATGGGGAAACCACTTCGCGCAGCCGCAGACGAAGTTCTGAAGTCGGCAAGAGGCTGCCGGTATTATGCGCAGCATGCCGAGCGGTTTCTCCAGGAGGAGGAACTTCCGACGGAGGCTCGCCGGAGCTTCATCCGCTACGAGCCGGTCGGCCCGGTGCTTGCAATTATGCCGTGGAATTTTCCCTTCTGGCAGGTCTTCCGGTTTGGGGCGCCGGCAATCATGGCGGGGAATGTGGCTCTGCTGAAGCACGCGCCGAACGTACCCCAGTGTGCCATGGCAATCGAGAATATTTTCACGCGAGCCGGCGTTCCACGGGGCGTCTTCCAGAACTTGCCGATCGGGACGGACCAGGTTCCCGCGGTCCTGGCCGATCCTCGCGTTCGGGCCGTGACGCTGACCGGGAGTGAACGTGCGGGACGTGAGGTGGCTGCGCAGGCAGGGCGAGCTTTGAAAAAGAGCGTCCTCGAGCTGGGTGGCAGCGATCCATTTATCGTCATGCCTTCGGCGGACCTGGATCTGGCGGTGAAGACGGCCGTCAAGTCGCGCACCGGCAACAGCGCCCAGTCGTGCATCGCGGCCAAACGTTTTCTTGTCGAAGAGACGATCTCTGATGCGTTTGTTCAACGGCTTGTTCAGGCCATGGAAGCCCTGCGAACGGGAGATCCCTGCGAGCCTCTGACCGATCTGGGGCCGATGGCGAGGCCGGATCTGGTGACCACTCTCGATGCCCAGGTAAAGACGACAGTGGCGTTGGGTGCCCGGGTGCTCACGGGGGGCGCCCCGCTTGCCGGTCCGGGCTGCTACTATCCTCCGACCGTGCTGACAGACATTCCGGTGGATTCGCCCGCATATCGGGAGGAGTTGTTCGGGCCTGTCGCCTCCGTCTTCGTGGTTGGCGGAATCGACGAGGCAATCCGGCTTGCCAACGACACGATTTATGGCCTGGGCGCCAGTGTCTGGACCAATGACGGGAATGAGGAGGCTCGCTTCGTGAGCGAATTGGAAGCCGGACAGGTATTCATCAACGCGATGGTCGCATCGGATCCACGGGTTCCGTTCGGGGGCGTTAAGGCTTCCGGCTATGGGCGCGAACTGGGAGTTCAGGGCATACGGGAGTTTGTTCAGGTCAAAACAGTCTGGGCGGCCTGAAAGGGGTGTTCGGCTTCATGCAATTCCTGACGATATCGCAACGGAGCGCCGGCGCGTCGTGCGAGGTATGGGCAGATTTACGCGAAGCGGAATCGTGTCGCGCGCGCACTCTGTACATGGAGGGCCACATTCGACACATTTGGCATCGTGACGATGTGACCGGCGCCTGTCTGCCGTGGGAGGCTGATAGCGAAGACCGAGTTCGGGAAATGCTGAATACTCTCCCTTTTGTAAGAGCGAGTCTGCTGGAAGTCACCGTGATTCCGCTGAAACCATACGTGGGCTTCGGTCCGCGCTGAGTGAAGGCAATATTGGCAGGTGCGCTGTATGAAACGAATAACGATTCCGAGCCGTGTCGCCGTGCTGACCGCCCTTCTCGCGGGCGCGGGATCTCCTCAAAAGCAGCCTTTCACGGAATGGAACGACTATGCGGGAAGCCCTTCGGGAATGCAGTACTCCGCGCTCCGGCAGATCGACAAGGGCAACGTTGGCCAACTGCGTCAGGCCTGGTTTTATCCGGTTCCGGGTACGAGCGGCCGGTTCGGCTACAATCCCCTGATTAAGGACGGGGTGATGTACGTCCTGGGCGAAGAAGACGCCGTCGTCGCGATTGACGCGGCGACCGGCCGGAGAATCTGGACGCATCGCGCTGAAGGAAGGCCAACCGATCGCGGCATTAATTACTGGGAAAGTAAAGACCGCTCCGACCGCCGCCTGATTTTTGCGGCAAACAGCTATTTGCAGGAAATCAACGCGAAGAGCGGAGTTGCCGTCCCGTCATTCGGGAACGACGGCCGTGTGAATCTACGGGAGGGACTGGGACGCGATCCGAAGACGATTCCGCAGA
>WNFJ01150289.1_pt1 | contig 11464 bp, 8 predicted proteins | sample 5400461 | NCBI WGS metagenome assembly WNFJ01 (sample SAMN13153349, study PRJNA577476) | soil metagenome | isolation source: 115 cm saprolite on Douglas fir-dominated hillslope | place: USA:California | collected 2013-09-17 | reverse complement strand
TGTTACAAGTCTCTGCCTTGATCCTGCGCCAACACAGGAGGCACCTTTTGAGCCGACAGAATACTTCTGTGCCATGTTCTTGTGAGCGAGCAGGCCAACGGGCTTGTACCGTACCTGCAAGCAACCCACCACGGTTATCTGTTTTGCGACTCTATTGTACTATTCTACCACACATGCAGGAAAGTGGAAATAGCCCATCTTCTCCTGCCCCATATTAAGGAACGGCACTCTCATCCCAATCCCCTAGAAGGAGATGGGACTTCCCGTGCCCGAGCATTAATGAAGCAAATAAATAGCCCCTTGATTTATCAATCAATGAGCCGAAGTCACCACCAGTACCTGCGCAGATTAACAATATATCCGCATATGCAAAAATAGACCGAGGCTAAAATCGACTCTAAGTTATTGATAAACCTCTGTTTATATTATACTGAATAGTTTATCTAATTACAAGTCTTTATACAAGATATAAAGCTAAATCAAAATAATAGGTGACACTACTTTATAGACATTATTCCGGTCGATCAATCAAGGCGCGAAGGTTGCCAGCCTAACCCACTAGTGTTACAATCAGTTACAATCAGTGGTCTTACCCAACCAATAGGCATATAGAAATGCTCGAACTATTGCCAACTACCATTTCACATTCGAAAGAGAGCCTATGCCACGACGACAATTGCTTACAACAGGAGCGGCGTTGCTCTTAAGCATCCTAGCATATATCTGTACAATGGCACTGATCCAACCGTCAGTGGCATCTGCACACGCCTATGTTATCGGCTCTGATCCGGTGGATGGCTCAACAGTTGCCAAAGCACCCAAGGAAGTTCATATCTACTTTAATGCTGCCGTCAGCCCCCTCAGTAGCGCACACGTTTATTTTACTCGGGGGGGGAACTACACTGACGTGGGAGCAACTCCCAGCTATGTTGCGCCATTGAACACGCAAGAACTCGTCATACCAGTAAAGACTCCCAAAACTCAGCCAAGAGGAAACTATGAGGTTATCTGGACCGCCGTGGCTAACGACGATGGCCATACTACCGAGGGTATTATTGGCTTCAACGTTGTTTCCTCTGACTTCTCCTTCACAGGAACTCCAATATTAGGCCCGAGCACCAGCAACAAACTAGAGGAAATACACACCCTCGATTTGACAGCGTTGTTAGCAATTCTGTGGGAATGGCTTGTCTTTATCGCCCTCACTGCCTGGATCGGCATTGTGGTAATGGAGCAGTTTGTCCTGAGGGATGGCGGACGTGGCATAGCATTACTTGCTCAGCTAAGAAAGCACACTTACTCGCTACAACGGCTCTGCCTAGCAACCATGCTCTTTGGAGAATGTGTCACACTCTTCTTACGTGTAATACATCTGGAGCAGGTACTGCAGAGCGACGATCTTCCCCTGGCATTGTCATTGAGCATGATCGCTGAAACAAACTATGGTCACATCTGGCTGCTGCGCATAGTCCTGGTTGCACTGACAATGGGCTTGCTGAATTGGACACATCAATCCAGAAAGAATAGACTTCCATCAGAGTCAGCCCAATTTCCCGCTCATTCCGATCCACAGAGTTTCCAGCCAACACAAGAAGCTCAGACGGCTGACACACATCAGACAGGTGATACCGGAAAATTGAAAGAACCTGCTGAAGCAATGTCGTCTCTAGCAATCTCTAGCCATAGAGTAGCATGGCTCCTGCTGGCTGGTCTACTTACCCTGCTGTTCGTACTCACTGGCCCCGCCGCGCAGGTACTCCAGCCACATTTTAGCGCAATCCTCTTTGACTGGCTTAAAAATGTTGCTCAGGGCATCTGGTTTGGTAGCTTTGCCTACTTGAGCTATGCCCTCTTACCACTCTTGAGGACCAAAAACAGAGACTATGACGCAGAGATGCTGGTCACGTTGCAGCAGAGGCTGACACCAGTTTTGCTGGCAAGCATCAGTATTCAGCTTCTTAGCTTCATTTTCCTGAGTAATACAAGTATTCACGATCTGCAACAACTGCACACTGATCCCTATGGAAGTACGCTAGCAGTGCAATTAATTATCACAGCAATTATCGTTCTCCTAAGCACGTATATACTGTTTGTATTACGTCCCAGGATAATGCGTCAGGCACAACTCTTGTCAGCTGTGGAAGGCGAAGTATCAGATCGGCATGCACGCCAGTCTGCATTGAGAATGATGGGGCGCCGTTTAAAGACTACAACGGACATACTTTCTGCGCTAGGAATAGGTGTCTTGTTGTGTTCCGCATTGATGTCCTTCTTTGCCCCCCCCATCGTTTTTCCTGATGTGACCTATACAAATCAGCCAGTGTCACCAACCAACACCGTTAACACACAGACTAAACAAATCGGCCCATTCTCCGTTACATTGGACCTGTTGCCAGGACATATCGGTCAGTCCAATACACTGATCCTGCTCATTAACGATAGAAATGGGAAACCCGTTACCGATGCCCAGGTACAGCTCACTACAAACATGCAGATCATGGATATGGGAACAGGTCACGCGCTCATCACAGGCGGCAATCCTGTCTACGCCACAACTTTTGACCAACATCAGGCATTTAGTATGGGCGGTTCGTGGGCCATCAGCGTCGAGATTCAACGCCCAAACCAGCAGGCAGTTCAGGATACATTTGATATTATGCTATCGTGAGCAAGTTACACACCTTCTTCCCAAGCTGTCTCTTTCCTGTCATTTAGATGTCTTCTTCTTGGCCTTCTCAAAAGTCTTTTTCTTGGCTATACTTAAGACCATGAGGTTGAGGACTTCGTGCTCAAAAGTACCTTGTAGAAATATTCTTATTGACCAAAATATTCTAAATTTAGAACTATTATCATGAATCACATTTAATATTAGTAGAAAGGATACTTCTGTGAATGGAACCATCGACCAATATAATGGGCAACAGATTAATCACCGCTTGCTTTTCTACACACTCTGCCTCGTTAATGGTGTTACAGGTATTGCTATGATCTTGCCAACTGCAACGTTGCCTCTGCTCATAGAACATACCCACATATCACTTGATCTCGCCGGATGGATCTTCGCCTCCTTTTCTACAGGCACTTTGCTCAACGCTATTACTCTAGGGACATTCAGCAATCGTATTAATCCAAAATACCTGCTATTAAGCGGTATGGGAATCTTTAGTACAACAAGCTTAATTGTTGCCTGGACGCACATATTTAGTGTATTACTTATTGCACAATTCTTCGCTGGTATCGCTTTTGGATTCATCTATGTGAGCTTGAACATGCTCACAGCCCTTTTCTTTCTAGAAACGTTAAGTGAAGTACTCAATAAGTTGCAGAGTGCTGCTGGCATTGGAGCACTGCTTGCACCATTGTTCCTTTCCTTCGCTCTACAAACACTGCATGAGCCGATATGGGCTTTTTGTGTGGTTACCATCCTCGCATGGGTGACAATTGGTTGCCTCATACCGATACATGTTCCTGTAGCTACAGCACAGAGCAAGACACTGCAAAAGTCTACAGTACCTTCAACGCACATATTCAAACAGGTAGTATTCTGGCTCTCAATATTACAAATTTTTTTCTTCTTAGGTGCAGAAGTTGGTTTTGCAAATTGGATTGTGACAGTGGTAAGCAAGGAAACAGGAGTCATCCTCGCTATTGCTGCTCCAGCTGCTACTCTGTTCTGGCTTGGCTTGACGTCAGGAAGCATCCTTTCTGCTCAATTATTGCAGCGAGATGCGGTTAGTGAACGCCTCCTGCTGTACTGTTGCTTTTTCGGTGGATGCCTGAGTGGACTCCTGGTAGTCATCTTTCCTGGAAACATCTGGACGAGTTTTGCCGCAAGTCTGCTAATGGGGCTATTCCTTGGTCCCATTTTTCCAACCATTATGGCAATAACCTCACGGTATTTTGTCAAGAGGCTCGGCTTCATCTCAAGCGCGATGTCCTTTGGTGGAGAAACGGCGGCTTTCTTGTGTCCTACTCTGATGGGCATCATCATTGCTCACTTTGGAGCCAGCTGGGGAATGCTGCTTCCTGCGCTCCTCTGCCTGCTGATTGCGGTTCCCTTTTCTCTTGCCTGGTGGTGGCAAACCAGAGAAAACGGTGATGTGTCTCAGAATGCTCCTTTTCCTCTCGATGACCTGATGCGGAAGCAAGGGAGCATTCCAGGGAGAGTAATATCTGGGTCACTGGAATCGTGAGACCTCGAGTTAAGACAAGCTCAAAGGAGGAGGTTAGGCTTGCTCTGAGAGTAACTACTCAGGTTCTTCCTTCTGACTCCTCACGGCCTCCAGCTGTTCGCAAACCAAAAGGCGCGCCACCGCAGGTAGCGAGGCGATCTGAGGAGTTACAAGTTATCTACAGGTTAGTATAAGATAATATATAGCAAAGAAAAGGCTGACAAAGGAGGGCTTGATCTATGGCAAGCAGACAAGACAACAACATTCACAGTGATTGGTACAAGGCAGTTAGAGATTATACCGTGCGGCTGGCTAAAGTACGCAGCGTGAGTCCAGGCGATGGCGAGAACCGAGTTGCGCACGAGGTGTTAAACCTGTTGTGCGAAGGTGGTTTAGATACCATCTATACTACCTACGGTCTGGACCCCCTTGCAGAGGACCCGTACAAGCGCCATAATGCCTATGGATTCCTACGTGGTAGTAGTCCCGCAACATTGATTTTACTAGGACATATTGATACCGTTGACACAAAGGACTATGGCTCATTGGAGCTATTGGCACTGGATCCCGAGCAACTGACCACGCAGCAACACTTGCTGTGGAGACAAGGAACCGAGTCAGGTAATGGAGATGATTGGCTGTTTGGACGCGGCGTGGCGGACATGAAAAGTGGTGTTGCAATCAATATTGCACTGCTGCGCCGCCTTGCACAAAGAGCACAGGTAGAACAATTGCCACTTTCAATACTCTTACTGGCTACACCTGATGAGGAGAACGAGTCGGCTGGCGTGCTGCAAGCTGTACACTTTTTACAGCGCTTACAAGCACAATATCAGCTGGACTACCTCGGTGTCATCAATACCGACTATAGCACAGAATTGTATCCTGGTGATCCACATCATGCATTGGACGCGAGTCGCATGTCGGCGCGCCGTTTAACGGGATTGATGCCAACCTGCTCGCAGCAGAACTCATTCGCGACCTGAGCATGAATGATGAGTTATGCGACAGAGTGCGTGGTCAGATTACAGCACCTCCCGTGACACTGCACGCGACAGACCTCAAGGCACGCTACGATGTACAGCTTCCGTTTGCCGCTTATTTTTCTTTAAATGTACTCACCTTTAATACCGATCCCAGGCAACTGCTGACGCGCCTGCAAGATCGTGCGGAACAGGTACTGAAGCGTCTATTGGCAACCATTGACGAGACCGAGCGCCGCTGGCGGTTCGCCAGCCAGGGCAGTAAACAGGAACATATACAATCTCGCACAGGAGTGGTGCTGACCTATGCCGAACTGTATCAAAACACCGTGCAGCACCTTAGTCATGCACAGGTTGAAGCGGAACTGAACGCTGAATGGGAACGCTGGCCTGCGGAATTGGATAAGCGCGAACGCAGTCTGCATCTTGTACACAAACTTTGGACAATTAGTGGCAGACAAGGCCCGGCTGTGATCCTGTATTATGCGCCGCCGTACTATCCACATGTAGCGGCTACTCCCTGTGTCTTGCAAGATGCTATTGCCACAGTTGTCCAGGCACACCCTGAAACAAGGCTGGTGCAGCAGGAATACTTCCCTTACCTCTCCGATTTGAGCTATCTACGGCTTGATGTGGGTATGGACTTAACAGTGCTCAAAGCGAATATGCCAGTTTGGCAAGATAGTATGCCGGGAGCGCCTGTACGCCCCGGTAGCTATTATCTTCCGCTCGAAGCTATTCAACAGCTTAACATTCCTGTTGCTAACTTTGGTGTACATGGGCGGGGGGCGCACCAGCGTGACGAATGTGTTGCCATGTCCTACTCATTTGGTACACTGCCACAGTTGCTCTATGAAACCATTGAGTATTTAGGTAACTACTCAGGTTCTCCAAGCGATGGGTAAAGAATGGCAACTGCCTGGGTAGGCAGAGACTCAAGAGCTCAGTGCTCCTCGCTAAGCAGATCGAGTGCTCTTGCCTGTCTTACCGCTTGTACTCGATTTCGTGCATCCAATTTGGAGAAGATGTGACTTATATGACGCTTAACGGTATCAACAGCAATGACTAGTTCTTGAGCAATCTCTTGATTGGATGCGCCACGTGCCACTAACTGCAGGACCTCTAGTTCTCGCTCACTCAGTGGATCCAGTAGTAGCTGGGCTGTGGAGTGCTGTGTCTCTCGCTTCAGCTGGTGTTGATGTTCCTCGCTTTGCTGCGGAAAGGCTGCAAGCACCTTATCAAGATAGGGAGTGGGTCCATCTTTACATTGCTCTTCTTGCAACCTGTTGAGCAGAGCAGCCATTAGGGCTCCTTCGTCCACAAAGCTGCGAATGTAGCCCTCCGGCTCGGCCAGACGAACCGCCTCTGCGAGGACGTCGAGAGCCTGTCTCTCTTGTTGACACATCTGGTGAGCCAAGGCTTGCAAGAGCCGTATCTCAATAACGTGACTCCAGCGCTGGCCTGTTGTTGCTCTCTGTAGCACGCATTCCAGTCGTTTGAGGACGAGATCTGGCTGGTCATTGGCTAAGAGAATACGCATGCGGGCCACCTCTTCCCGTTCGTGTACAAATGGATTACTATGTCGTCCTCTTATATCCAACTGCTCGATCCAGCGGATGGCACGCTCCATCTCTCCGCAGGCCAACCAGAGCCTGACCTGATCAACCGTGGTCAGGAAGGAACACATATGGATATAGACATGCTGGTTCAGGCTCGTGCCGATAGCTTCAAACTGCTGGAGGGCAGTGCGTGCTGCGTCTAACTCTCCACGTGACAGAAAGATACGCAGCAACACCCCGTACCCACAGAGAAGATAGGTGAGCGATACACCCGATTGAGTCTGTGCACAGAGCGAGATAGCCTCTCTAGCCAGAGGGAGCCCGGCATCGAGCTCATTGTGCTCGCGCAAGATCTCTGCTTCAAAGACAGCAGACCAGCCCACCTCTGGCAATACCACTCCTGTTGGCTGCGTTCCCAGCTGTTTTGCTTGTTTGGACAGTTGTTGTATCTTGTGAAATTGTCCAGCTCCTATCATGCGGAGAGCAGTTACACCTATGATACCCATAGCCAGAGCGTTTAGCCCTGCAGTCTGGGCAAGCGAGACTGCTTGTAGCCCACTTTCGATAGCAGCCACGGCATCGTTGGTAGAAGAGGAATAGAAGGCAATGAGTTGGGCAGTGCCGACGAGTGCACGGATCATGAAGTTGTCTGCTGAGAGCAGGGACAGAGCCTGCTGGCAGAGCGCGAGCGCGGTTTGTCCATCCCCCTGAAAGCTTTGCAGGAAGGCACGAGAGGCAATTACCTCTCCGAGCAGGTCCTCCTGGTTCTGCAGCTCTTGTGGAGTGAGGATTGGATGTGAGGTATGTGCAGACGAATGCTTGGCGTGCGAAGCCGTCAACGTGGCTTCGGCTGCGTCGAGCCAAGCTTGGAGCCTGGGGTATGGGGTAACTGCCCACAAGATCTGGGTACACGCAAGACAGAGGCGGGGCCGAGAGTTCACAACCTCTTCTGGCAACTGCTTAAGCCACTCTCGGAAGGTGACCAGCTCATGTTTACTTGCTCCCCAGGTAAGTGACAAGAGCGGGTGACGCTCAATCAGATCAGCAGCCCACTGCCACTGATGGGCACGGAAGGCATACAGGATAGCCTGGGTAGTCCGGTCATGCTGAGCATACCAGCAACTGGCACGATGATACAAAGTGGACACCATATCAGCCTGGGTATGCTCCAGCCGGTAGCGCAAAGCCTCGGCAAAAAGCGCATGATACCGATACCACTGACGCTTGCTATCCAGGGATGCCACAAATAAATTGGCTTGCTCGAGCCGTTGGAGCATCTGCTGGCTGTTGCCTTGCTGCATGACGGCATCGCAAAGCGATGCACTGAGCTGTTCGAGGATAGACGTGGAGAGGAGAAAGGTTTGCACCTCCGGTGGCTGCTGTCGAAGGACCTCTTGGGTCAAGTAGTCCAGGATGTAGCGCTGATCCCCACTCACTTGCTCTAGCAAAGTGCGTGGATCAGCTCCTTCTGGCAAGGAAAGACCAAGCAATTGCAAACCCACCAGCCAGCCCTCAGTGCGAGCTGTTACTTCTTGAACCGCCTCATCAGGCAACTGAATATCTATCAACTGATGAAAGAAAGCTCTGGTCTCTTCCGTCGTACAGCGTAGTTGGTTGGTGCGCAGTTCCAGCATCCGTCGGCTTGCTCGTAGCTGCGAGAGTGGCAAAGGGGGATCTGTACGTGTTGCCAAGATGACACGCAATTGAGGAGGAAGATGCTCGACCAGATACGAGAAGGTGGTATGCACCTGCTGCTCGGTGATCAGATGATAGTCGTCTAGGATCAGCAGAAAGCGCTGTGTTTTCTCTATCAGCAGATTGATGAGCACCATCAGAACGTAGTTGAAGGGTGGAGCTTGCGACGATTGCAAGTATTTCAATAGTGGAGTAAAGGGTTCCGGTTGATGCTGGTTCAATGCCGCCAGAACAGAAGTCCAGAACATCCGCGGTTCATTATCCTCCCCGTCGAGGGATACCCAGGCTACCAGAGGATAACTTGCTGGCAGCGATTGTCCCCAGGTAGAAAGTAAGGTAGTCTTACCGAAGCCTGCGGGAGCAGAAACGAGAGTGAGGGGATATGTCAGGCTCTCCTGAAGCAAGGCAGCTAATCGAGGACGTGAGATCAGCGAACGTGGTGCAACGGGTACAAAGAATTTGGTGGCCAGAAGCTGCTTCTCTACGAGCATCGATGTATTCATCACAGACACTCCCTTTCTCATGTGGCCTGGTCGATGCGGCGGCAATAGCCCTTAACGAGCACGCCTTCCACAGGGCTGAAGTCGCGTTCAGGGGTACGCACAAAGCCCATACGCTCATACATGCGAATTGCGGCCTGCATCATATCCATTGTATGCAGCCCAAGGACTGTTGCCCCCATGCGGAGTGCATGCTGTTCGCATTCGTCCATAAGCGCGGTTCCCACACCCCGTCTGCGTGCCGTTGGTACAACAGCTAGTAGGCGCACTTCTGGCCAACCAACGCTTGTAGAGAGCCCCGCATAGGCATTGGCTGTAGGCGGATACAACAAGACATTACCGACTATGGTCCCATTTCTCTCGGCTACGATGCACTCAACTGGTCCCTCCTCATCGAGTGTTGCCAGCAGGTGCTGTCGGTACTCTATCCAGAGTGGTGTAGGAACCACAGCCGCGTACTCCTCGTAGGCAGCCAGAGTAACCTCTCGGATCGCGTCGCGATCGCAGTCACGTACATCCCGAATGTGGAGGTCACATCTCTTCTCCATCATTTTACTGCCTTTCAAATCAAGCCCTATTTGTTGTTATGTGCATTATTCGCTGGATACCAAGGTATGGAATAATTTTTAGATGCCTAGTTGCTTTAGCCATGTAACAATCTTTTCGGCTACATCCTGCCAAGCTGCATCTAGCATCATATCATGTGAGACATTTTCGAGGATTTCATTCTGAGCTTTGTATAGTCTAGCTGTGGTTTTAACCGTTTGGGGAGGAACAAAGATATCTAAAGAACTACCTAAAACAAGCATTGGTACATCAGTGTCTCTAGGTTTGGATAGATCAAACACGAATGTGTCTAGGATAGCTAGAAAGGACTCAGGTTGGAGAAGTGCAGTATACTTTTGCCGCTGCGATGCGGGAAGACTTAGTGAGAAACAAGCATTAGGTATGAGTGGCGGAAGCCCAAGCAAAGGATGTAACGCAAATAGAAAAGTTCCTTTGAGGAATGCTAGCGGCTGTCGTCGTAAGAGGCTCAGCACTGTAGCGATTATTCCAATTCGTGGTGATGGGGCAAGAAGAATAACGGCTGGTAGTTTATGGGTTTTCATCAGTTTTTGAACGATGAAGCCTCCCATGGAGTGCCCTATTACTATTGGCAAAGTCTCAAGTTGGTTAATAACCTGTTCTACATCCTCCATGTAATCTCTGAAACGTGTTCCTGCAAGGTGTTGGCGTCCATCGCTTGCTCCATGTCCGCGTAGACTAACGGCATATGAACGATAGCCATGCTTGGCAAAATAGGATAGGAAATGCTCATCCCAACACCATGCACCGTGCCATGCACCGTGGATAAAGAGCAATGGCGTTGGATGAGAAGTGCTTTCTGGTATTTGTTTGATGATTTCAAGCTGTACAGGCATCGGTGAGAATCCAATCCTTTCTTCTCTCCTGATATACCGTTAGAGTGAAAATGTACTCAAGTTACCCTCATAATATTTTCCGCTACTTTTTTCCCTGCCAACTATCCGATCGATCCTCTGCAAATCCTTAGTTCTTGGGGATTTTACCATACTCAGCAATTTTTGTAAATAACTTTGTGAATGGTCGCTATTCTTTCGACATCTCACGACGATACATTCCTTCATCGTTGTGAAAATCCATGCAAGAGCACTCTCGCGACAATTGCCGGGTGAAAAAGTGCTATGGGTGGCTCGATCATGTGTACAACTTCGCTGAACGTTTTGCCCGCTGAGGGTGTTATGGGCAGCAGTTCAACGAGATGATCAACGTAGCGATATGTCAATGTTGCAACCCTATTTGGCTTCTTCCCTTCAAGAGTGGGCACCCGATAATCCGACGCTGTCGCCAATTGCCAGGGCGTCTTATTCATCCTAGCCAGCTTTCGCTGGAAGCGACGCGAAAATCCTTCCAACCTGTTATGCCGCTGTTGACGAAGACTCTCGTCAAGTACCACTGCACTTAACGCTGCCACCGTCATCCCCTGACCATAGATGGGATTAAATACGCAAACCGCGTCACCCAGGACCACAAATCCTTCTGGCTGACGACTCAATCGCTCAAAGTGGCGCAACCGATTTTCCGTCCGTCGGTAGCCGTAGATCGACGAGTGCGGTTGTGCATCCTTGAGTGCCTCGTAAAACATGGGGTCAGGGAGGCTTTTTGCAAACTCCAGGAAACCGTCTTCATCGGTAGGAGGATAGTCCTTGCCCGTTCCTCCAAGTCCCACCTGCCAGTTCCCTCCTTCAACTGGCCAGATCACGCCGCTGCGCAAATTGCTTGGAGGATCGGCCCGGATAACAAGTCCTTTCCATGTCCGTCTGGGATCTGATGCAGGGGTATAAAGGCGCGAGGCGTATCCCAAAAAAGGGTTGACCACTGTTTCTGGGGGGCATGGGTAGCCGAGTGCTTCAAGCCAGCAAGGGACCTGAGAATCGCGTCCGCTTGCATCAACAACCAGATCCGCTGCCAGGACGATGATCTCACGTTCCGCAAGCCCCGTGCTATTACGTGCTTGCATCTGAACTCCTGTCACC
>WNFJ01641108.1_pt3 | contig 11465 bp, 9 predicted proteins | sample 5400461 | NCBI WGS metagenome assembly WNFJ01 (sample SAMN13153349, study PRJNA577476) | soil metagenome | isolation source: 115 cm saprolite on Douglas fir-dominated hillslope | place: USA:California | collected 2013-09-17 | reverse complement strand
TGGCTCGGCTTCTTGTGTGCGCTGATTGCCCTGAGCAATCCGTCGCTGCTGGCCTTCCTGCCATTTTGTGGAATATGGGTGCTCTACCGCCAGTATCGCGCCGGCAGAATGAGATTGCACTATGCAGTTCTGTCGGGATTGCTGTTTCTCGCCTGCATTGCTCCCTGGCTGGCGCGCAACTACGCGGTTTTCAGCAAGTTCGTATTCATCCGCGGCAATGCCGGCGCGGAATTTCGCCTGGGAAATGGACCTGGCGCTGACGGCCAGTGGATGTACTGGCTGCATCCCAGCCAGAACCTGGCTGAGCTGAAGAAATACCGGCGCCTCGGCGAGGTTGCCTATGTCGCTGAGCGCAAGCACGAAGCCATGGACTGGGTGCAGCAGAACCCCGGACGCTTTGCAGCTATCAGCCTCAAGCGTTTTTTCTTTTTCTGGTTCGGCACGCCGCGCGCCACCGACTATGTTTTCGTGGAACTCAGCCGCAACCTGTTTTTTTCTCTCACCTCGATCCTGGCTTTTCTTGGGCTGGCGGTGGCCTTGCGCCGGCGTGCGCGCGCAGCCATGCTGTTTTTCTGGATGTTCGTTTCCATCCCGATGATTTACTATTTCACCTTTACGCATCCGCGCTATCGCCATCCTATTGAGCCGGAGATGCTGCTGGTCAGCGTCTACCTCTTCACCATGGCAGAAAGACGCGGAAGCACGAAGGCTGCATAGGAACCAGGAATACCGGGCCTGTTTAGTTTCTCTGTACCGAAGCAGTATCGCCAAAACGAGAAAACGCAAGATCCTTCGCGCCAAAAGACGGCGCTCAGGATGACAAAATGCAGATGTCATGGCGAAATAGGAAGCAAATAAAATCGTTACGACGGCAAAAAACTAAAAATCTTTCATGAACCCATCGCCTGCGCCGCCCCAATTCAAAACTCTTTCTATCATTATTCCTTGCTATAACGAGAAGGAAACCATCGAGCACGTCATCGAGAGCGTGATGGCTGTTTCTATCAAGCTCGCGCGCGAGCTCATTATTGTGGACGACTGCTCCAAGGATGGCACCCGTGAAATCCTAAAAGAGCTGAAGCCGCCGGCCGGCGCCACCCTGCGCGTGCTGATGCACGACCGCAACCAGGGCAAAGGAGCGGCCATCCGCACCGGCCTCGAGCACGTGACCGGAGACATCGTGCTGGTGCAGGATGCAGACCTCGAATACGACCCCTCCGATTTTCCCGCGTTGCTCGAGCCCATTCTTGCCGGCAGGGCTGACGTGGTCTTTGGCAACCGCTTTCACGGCGGCGCCCACCGCGTGCTCTATTTCTGGCACTATCAGGCGAACCTCTTCCTGACCACGCTGTGCAACCTGATCACCAATCTCAACCTCAGCGATATGGAGGTGGGTTACAAGGTCTTTCGCAGCGAATTCATCAAGAAGGTAAAATTGACCGCCAACCGCTTTGGCTTCGAGCCTGAAATCACCATCAAGGCCGCGCGTCTGAGGTGCCGTATTTACGAGGTGCCCATCTCCTACCATGGGCGGACCTACGAAGAAGGCAAGAAGATCACCTGGCGCGACGGCGTCGCCGCATTGTATTTTCTTGTGCGGTTCGGAATTTTTGGATAGTCTCTGAACCGCTAACTGCGAGCTACTAGCTGTTTCCAAGCAGGATCAGTTACAAACTCGTGGCTGGTGGTTCAGGCTGTGAACACAACACCAACGCAAGCAGCTTCATTGCACCATTGATATAATTAAGCTTCTGCTCACTCTTTGAGATTTGGAGTTCCAACCTAATGATTCGTTTCTTGCAAACCCCCGGAAGAGTCAAAAAGCTCATCCTGGGCGGTATTCTGCTCTTCTTCTGCACGGCACTGGTGGTCACCCTCATCCCCGGGGTGGGAAGTGATTTCTCCTCCAGTCATCCGGGAGTGCTCGCCAAGATAGGCGGCGAGGAGATCACGGTCGTCGACCTGCAGAAGCTCGTGGGCAACCGCGAGCTTGCCGGGCCGATCGTGGACCAGGCGTTTCAATACGTGGTTGGTCAGAAAGCGATGCTGATGGAAGCTGACCGCCTGGGGCTCAGGATTTCAGACGACGAACTGCGGGACTTCTTGCATAAACAATTCGGATCGATGCTCTTCCCCAAAGGGGAGTACGTCGGTGATGAGAAGTATACCGAGTTCGTACAGAGCCAGGGCATGGCCTCCATACAGGAGTACGAGAAGGAGCTTAAGACCCAACTGCTGCTGCGCAAGCTGCAGAGCACGGTGGCGGCGAGCGCCCAGGTCGCTCCCGAAGATGTGCAGCGCGAGTTTGCAAAGCAAAACACCAAGGTCAAACTGCAGTACGCGCTCATCAATGGAGATGAAATCTCCAAGAAGATCAATCCCACCGAAACCGAGCTGAAGGCCTACTACGACCTGCACAAGGCAGCGTATTCCAACCCTCTGCCGGAAAAGCGCAAAGCGCGTTACATCGCCATTGATATAGCCAAGCTCCAGAATCAGGTCAGCGTCACGCCCGACGAGTTGCTGCGTTATTACAACGAGCACAAGGACGACTTCCGCCAGCCGGAAGAGGTCAAGGCCAGCCACATCCTCATCAAAGCGGCCAAGGGCGCTGACACCAAGGTAGATGAAGCCGCCCACACCAAGGCGGAAGATATCCTGAAGCAACTCAAGTCAGGCGCCAACTTTGAGGAACTGGCCAAGAAGTACTCAGAGGATACGGGAGTTGCTGGGCAGCCGGGAAGTGCCCAGAAGGGAGGCTTGCTGGGGTGGTTTCGACGCGACGCCATGGTCGCGGAATTCGAACAGGTAGCTTTTTCTATTCCTCCAGGTCAGATTAGTGGAATCGTGAAGACCGACTTTGGCTATCACATCATCCGGGTCGAAGATAAGCATGAAGCCCGGCTCAAGCCACTGGAAGAAGTGAAAAACCAGATTCAACCGCAGGCCGCCGCTCTTGCCGCCCACGTGCAGGCAGATTCTCTGGCATCCACGGTGACCACGGAAGCCAAGTCCCAGGGATTGGAGGCTGCCGCAGCGAAGAACCACCTCGACATCGTGAACTCCGATTGGTTTGCACGCACCGATTCATTACCGGGCATTGGGAACTCCCAGGAATTCAGCGGCGCGGTTTTTAGCGCTAAGGAAAAGACGCCGCCCGCCGAGGTGGGAACCAGCACCGGCTACGTGATCTTTGAGCTGACAGGAGTGAAACCTCCGGTGGTCCCAACCTACGCGGATGTTCGCAGCCAGGTTGAAAGTGAGTACAAGTCTGAGCAAACCAATATGTTGTTGTATAAGAAAGCGCAGGAGCTCAGTGATCGGGCGCATGCCTTGAAGGACCTGCAACGTGCCGCCAAAGAGCTTGGCGCAAAGATGGAAACCAGTGACAAGCTGCTGGGGCCGACTGACCAACTTCCCAACCTGGGCAGCATGGGAGGAGGGGCTTCGGTCGCTTTTTCCATGAAGCCTGGAGAAATCAGCTCTCCTATTCGCGCCGGACGCAACAATGCCGCGGTGTTGAGCGTTGTCGAGCGGCAGGAGCCGACCACGGCGGAGCTGGAGAAATCGGGCGATCAGATACGCGAGCAACTTTTGCAGCAAAAGCGCTCAGAGATGCTCCAGCTCTACGCGGAAGGCCTGAAGCAGAGCCTGCAAAAGGAAGGCAAGATCAAAGTAAATCAGCAGGAACTGGATACCTACACCAAACGCGCGGCTCCCGAGACCAGTTACAATCAATGAGCAGGGTTCAGGGTTTCTTCACGCTGGCTCCGTCATATCATTCTGATCCTGCGAAGCGGGGAGAGACCCACTGAGGGAGATTGGAGCGCCTGTACCTGTGTCGAACCGCAATATGAAATGGAAGCCGGCTTCCAATGCGCAGGCTGCGGTGAGTGGAACGAGATTTTCGTGGATGAATCTGCCGGCGTTCACCAGCAGTATGTAGAGGATTGCCAGGTCTGCTGTAAGCCCAATCTTATTTCCGTCGCGATCGAGCACACGTCGGGCGATCTGCAGATTACGGCGGAATTGGAATCGTAGAACCGTCAGCCACTCATCTTTGAATCTTTATGCCATTTCAGCGTTCGAGCGGAATCCTGCTCCATCCAACTTCACTGCCTTCGCGCGGGGGCATCGGCGACTTCGGTCCGGCAGCCCATGATTTCATAGGCTTTCTCGTCCAGGCGCGGCAAAGTTCATGGCAGATACTTCCGCTGGGTCCCACGGGCGCCGGAAACTCTCCCTACAGCTCGACCTCGGCCTTTGCCGGCAATCCGCTGCTGGTAAGCCTTGAGCGCCTGGCCGAGCGCGGGTGGATCTCACCCGAGCGCCTTAAAGGTCTTCCGCAAGGCATTTCCGCGGTTGATTTCGAGCAGACACGCGCCGCCAAGCTGCCTCTGCTCTCTGCAGCCGCGGAGAATTTCCTGCGTCAGGGCAGCAACTCTGCCCGGCAGAGATTCAGCAATTTTCAGCAAGCCAATCGCTGGTGGCTCGACGACTACGTTCTCTTCGAAGTCTTGCGGCAAAAATACAAAGGCGCAACCTGGAACTCGTGGGATCGCGGTCTCGCCCGTCGCGAGCGCCAAAGCCTGCAGAAGGCCCGCGCCGAACTGGCGCATGAATTGGAGATTGCTTCTGTTATCCAGTTCGCTTTTTTCGAGCAGTGGAGAGCGCTGCGCGAGACATGTCACCGGCAAGGCGTTCGCATTGTAGGAGACGTCGCCATCTTCGTGAGTTATGACAGCGCCGATGTGTGGTGCAATCCTGAACTTTTCTACCTTGACTCCAATCTGCGGCCCACTGTCGTAGCCGGGGTTCCTCCAGACGCTTTCAGCGAAACCGGACAGCGTTGGGGCAATCCGCTCTACCGCTGGGACCTATTGCGCTCGCGTGGCTACGAATGGTGGGTCGCGCGCATGCGCTGGGCCCTGAGCCAGTGCGACATTGTTCGTATTGATCACTTTCGCGGCTTCGAAAAGTATTGGGAGATTCCGGTCGCCGATCCTACCGCTATCAATGGACGCTGGCAGCCTGGCCCGGGAGATGATCTCTTCCATGCCCTGCGCAACGCCCTCGGGGATTTACCTCTCATTGCCGAAGATCTGGGCTACATTACCCCTGAGGTACATGCCTTGCGCGACCGGTTGCAGCTTCCCGGCATGCGCGTGCTGCAGTTTGGTTTCGGTAATCCCGGAGCGCATTTTTATCTGCCGCACCGCTTCCATGCGAATACCGTTGTCTATACAGGCACGCACGACAATGACACGACCCTGGGATGGTGGCGCTCCGGCGCCAGCGAGGTCGAGCGGGCGGCGGTGAAAGCCTACTTCGGCCCGAAAGCGGATGGAGAAATCCACTGGACTTTAATCCATGCCGCAGCCTCGTCGGTTGCAAATCTGTGCATCGTGCCCCTGCAGGATGTACTCGGGCTCGGAAGCGAGGCGCGGATGAACACACCCAGCCGCTCCGATGGCAATTGGAATTGGCGATATCAGCCCGATGCTTTGAACTCGAATCTGGCGCAACGGCTGGCCGCATTGACCTCCATTACCGATCGGGATGCCGGCCTTTCAGCGGCCAATCAGCAGAGCTACAGGGAAGCTGGCGAAGAGTTCGCGGCCTGAGAGCGCACGCTGCGTGTCTGCCTGCAGAATCTTTCCGGTAAAGGCGTCGACAAAATGGACCGGCGCCGAGCGCGGCAACTGCAGCTCGGTATCTTCCCAAGCCTCTCCTAATGGCGCAGCCAGGGCGCCGTTCATCAGCGTATGACTCAGGCGCGGGACCGCAACCACCGCCAGTTCATCCGCAGCTTCATGGATGCGGGCGAAGGCGAAGAGGTGGATTTTTTTGCTTCCACTAACCTCAAGCGGAACATATTGGCCTCTGCGGAACAGCTCCGGATGCTCCCGCCGCAGGCGCAATGCGCGAAACGTGGTCCAGAGCTTTATGCGTCCGTCGGCATAGGATTGCAGCAACTCGGCACAAATCCCCGGCAAGTCACTGTCCTGGCTGTTTTCGAGAAGTTGCTCGAGCAGCCCCTGGCGCACGGCGAAATCCACGGGGCGGCGATTATCAGGATCGACCAGGCTGAAATCCCATATTTCATTTCCCTGGTAAATATCGGGCAGCCCCGGCGCGGTGACCTTCAACAAAGTCTGGACCATGGAGTTGATGGCGCCAAAGTACGCGACCAATGAAGTGAATTCCACCAGTGAATCCCAGAACTGCGCCCCATGCCGCGGGGCCCTATGTAAAATGCGCGCGACAAAATTTCGCAGCGATTCAACATACTCCGGATTTGTATTCACCCAGCTCAGGTTGCGCTTGGCCTCGTGCACTGCCTTGTGCATGTAATCCTGAATGCGGTGCACAAAGTCTTCATGCAACGCGGTGCCGGCAATCTCTCGCATGGGATGCAGCAGGGCGAAGGGCAACGCCCCTACCAGCGTCTGATAGAGCAGATACTCCTCGTTGGCATCGGGTACGTTGCGGCCGTCAGCGAGGGTGCTTTTGCGTATGCGGTTCATCCGCCGCCAGCGCCGCGCCTGGGCCGACCATGCACGCGGCGTTTCAGAGATCACGTCAAGACGCGCACGCACGTCTTCGCTTCGTTTCGTGTCGTGCGTCGAGGTGGTAAGCATCGCATTGGGCCAATACTCTGCTCGCAACAGGTTCGCCTGATGGAACTCATCGGGCGTAGTCCCAAACTTCTGCGGAGAGCCCCCCACCTCATTGCAGGCGATAAACCGGTTGTACGAATAACAGGTCGTATCCTCGAGTCCCTTGGCCATGACCGGACCGGTGAGTTGCTGAAACTTCAAGGCGAATTGCAGTCTCTGCCGGTGGGCATCAGGGGAAGCGCTCTTAGGTTCCTTGAGCAGCAGGATATCGCGAACAAAATCGAAGACCGCGCCCGGCAAGCCCTCATTGCGCCGCTTGGCGCGGGCTGTTGCCAGATTGATGATCGAGCGGTCGCGCTCGCTCACGTTCCCGCGCTCGTCAATATAGGAGCGGTACACGGGAAAGCAGGCAATCAGCTCATGGGTGACGCTGTGCAACGAATTACGCGTGAAGTCGCGGGCGCGGCGGTCGGTGCTGCAGATTTCTTCCAGCATGCGCGTCAGTACGTTGACCTCGCTGGGGAGAGCCGTTGCCATGATCAGCTTTTTGCTGTTGTAGATGATCTCTGCCGGGGGATCGCCTTCCCCGGAAAAACGTTGGTAAAAATTGGTCAGCGGTTTTTCTCCCCGCGGATCGATAAAGATGCCGTTGGCCAGGTTGGTGAAGTCGTAGCCTACCGTGCCATCTACCATCCATTCCCGTGCGAGTTCTTCGCCTGGCTCCAGGATTTTTTCTACGACTATTTGCCGCAGCCACTCCTGCTGGCCGAAGATCTCTTGAAACTCAGCTTCGACGCCGTTCTCCGCCAGCGGTGGCCGCGCGGCCGGTCCTGCACAGTGCGCCGCGGCATAGAGCATCTGCAGGCGGATGAAATATTGGTGCGGGTTCAGCAGTCCATCAGGATGGTCAACGCGCAGCCCATTGACCAGTCCCTCAGCCAGAAAGTGACGAATCAGTTTGTGGGTGGAGGCAAAGACGCGCGGATTTTCCATGCGCAGACCCACCAGGTCATTAACATCGAAGAAGCGCCGGTAATTGATCTCTTCCGCAGAGACCCGCCAGTGCGCCAGCCGGTAGACCTGAGCCTCAAGCAGGCGGTGCAGGGAATCGAAGCTGCGGCTGTTTCCCTGCTCCCCATTGGAGCGGGCAATGGCTTCCCCGGTGTAGCGGCGCAAGGATACATGGCTGCGCAAAAGATCGCGGAGCCGATGGCGCAATTGAGGAATCAGATCACGCCGTTGCTGCGCCAGCTCAGGATCGGTTGTGCAGTGCGGCGGCAGATTGCCGAATTCAGTGATCAACGCGCGAAAAGCCAAGGCCGGCTCGTCGTGCCCGAGGCTGGGAGCATAACGTATGGTTTGGTTAAAGATATGAGGTATGGTCTGTGGATCAACCGGCAATCGCGTTTCGTAATACGCGACCACGAAGCCTGCCTGCTCGTCATCATAGGCGAGCTGAATGCGTCCCTGCTCCAGCTCTTCGCCATACTGATTGCCCAGGATGGGCAGCAGCAGCTTGTCGCGCAGCTCCGATTTCAGGGGGTTCCAGTCAATATCGAAGTAATTCGCGAACTCGGAGGCGCGGCCGTTTTCCAGCACGTCGCGCCACCACGGATTGTTTTCCGCAACGGCAACGTGGTTGGGAACAATATCGAGCACCAGGCCCATGCCATGCGACTTCAACTCACCGGCGAAGCCGCGGAAATCATCCAGGGTGCCAACCTCGGGGTTGAGCTGATCGTGGTCGGTGATGTCGTAGCCGTGCAGGCTGCCGGCACGCGCCTTGAGCAGCGGCGAGGCGTAAACATGGGTGATGCCCAGGCGCTCAAGGTAAGGCACAAGCTGCCGCGCATGCTGCAGGCGAAAGCCAGAGTTAAACTGCAAACGGTACGTAGCCAGAGGGCGTGTCTCGCCGCCGGTGGCGGCCAGCCGGTCAAGACACTCCGAGTATCCACTGGATTCAATGACAGAGGTTAGGGGACTGCTGCGCATGCGTTTGGGTTAGATGCGAGAAGAAGGATCGGTGCTGGATTCAAAAGATAACCACAAAGGGCACAAAGGAATTCACGAAGGACCCGAAGAAGATATTTGCCTCATTTCGTGGTTAATCCCATACAAGCTTTTCGCCTGGTGGGTTCACTTCCAACGATGCCCGTAGAGCGCGGCGCCTTTGGAGCGCTCATCCACACGGGAAAGCCGCTTGATCATGCGCGGCGTCAGCAGCTTGATATGCGGAATATCCACCAGGTATTCGGGGATGAACCAGATGGGTTTTTCCGTGGTCATCCAGTGGCGCGAATCAAAGCGCGCCAGGTTGACGGGCTTCGAATAGGTACGCATGGTGCGCTCGCAGCGCAGGTTGAAATAGTCTTCAAAGTAGCTCATAGCCAGCTCACGCAGGCTGCGATACACGGGTTCGCGGTAACGGCATCCGGAATAGTTCGACTGCGCCAGAGCCCCCCAGTGGCCGTCAATCTGGAAGACGGCCACTACGTGGTCGGTGTCATTCACCGCCTCAAAATCTATCACCAGCGCAGGAAAGCCGATCACGCGCAAGGCGGCCGCGGCAAAGATCGCGCCTTCCAGGCAATGGCAAGTCCGCTCGCGCAGCACCAGCCGCGGAGACCATGCAGTCCCGGCGAGGTGGTATTCCAGGCCATCAATGAATTTCTGAATGCCGGCGGGTGTGCGCAGCGACCGCAACGTGCGCAGCTCGCGCGCAGTGAAACCGAAATCAGGCAACTAGGCGGGCTCCGTGAATAATTTTTGGATCAGCATGTCTGATGTACCCACGATGGCAAATTCTTCGTTCAGGCTGGCCAGCGCCGTGTCGTGCATCAGTTGCGCCGGATAGCTATGCCCGTCAGGCCCGATGCGTTCAAAGGTCGCAGTTGCGTCCGAGGCCACGTGCACCCTGAAGCCCAAGTTAGCTCCCATGCGGGCCGTTGTCGAGACGCAATGGTCCGTGGTCAAACCGCAGATCACCAGCGCCTCGATCTCCTGCTTGCGCAGCTCTTCTTCCAACGGTGTTCCAATGAAACAACTGTTTACCTTTTTCGTCAAGGTCGGCTCTCCGGGAAGAGGTCTTACCTCGTCTTTCAATGCACAACCTGGTTTACCAGGATGCAACGGCGAGTTGGGATTTGTGGAAAGATGCTGGACGTGGAAGACAGCCGCTCCCCGCTCGCGAAATGCAGAGAGCAATCGCACCATCCGCTTTTCGGCGTCAGGATTGTTGCGCCGGCCCCACACTGGGTCGTCAAAGCCCTTTTGGACATCCACCAGAATCAATGCTGTTCGAGAAGGTTGCATGGCAATATCGATGTTGATGTTTTACAGCATCTTGAGGATTCCTGTATATCACTTTAGGGATGAATGTTGGACTGCTGAATCCGAAAGCTAACGAAACAGCTCCAGCAATTCTGTCGGGGAGTCAACCGAAACATCAGGCGAAGCCGCTTCCAGTGTATGTGGCGCAAACCCATAGGTCACTCCGCAGCTCCAAATACCGGCATTGCGGGCGGTGAGCACGTCAATATCGGAATCGCCGATGATGATGGTTTCTTCCGCGCTGCAGCCGCACTCTTCCCGCAGAGTGTTCACGCCCTGCGGGTCCGGCTTTTTGGTGGGAAAGCTGTTTCCCCCGTAAACCTGGAAGAAAAAATCGCCCAAGCCCAGCGCCTTGACGATCTGCCGCGATGGGTTCACCGGCTTATTGCTGAGCACCGCCAGCCGCAGCGCCAGGCCGTTCTTGTGCGCAGAAATCTGCTGCAAGAGCGGCAGAATTCCATCGTATACATGCGTGTTATCGAGCGTGTGCTCGCGGTAGTAGAGCAGAAAGTATTCCAGGCCACTGGTGAAAATCGCCGGATCCTCTGGGTCGCCCAAGGCGCGGCGCACCAGTGCAGGAGCGCCATCGCCTACGTAGCTGGCAATGACCTCCAGTGGCAGCTCCGCGCGGCCAAAGTTCCGCAGCATGGCATTGATGGAATTGGCCAGGTCAACGCGCGAATCGACCAGGGTGCCGTCAAGGTCGAAAATCAGCAGCTTGAGCTTCTCTCGCGGAATCGGACGGTTAGATTTGATCATCTAATCATTTGTACCATGCCTTAGTCTCGTCAGAAATGCGCTGCGCATAGGAATCGCAATGGCCGACCAGGCCAACGGCCAAAAGTGAAAGGGTGATAAAAAGCCGCCCAGAATACAATCAATATTTCAACTCCGGAATTAAAAAATTTTCTATCGCCTGGAAATCGTGCTCTCCGGCACCGGGCCGATTTACAATAGAACGAACAATGACTCAGACGGCGACAGGTACAGTTTTCCCCAAAGGATAACCATGGCCACAACCAAGGCAGAGCCGAAATCCTCAGCGGCGACTCAAGTTGCAGAGCCTCTCTCCAGCAAGTCAGAAAAAAGCTATCACGGGCTTACCCGCAGGCAGATGGTCGATATCTATCGCCTGATGTTTCTCTCCCGCCGCCTTGATGACCGGGAGATCATGCTCAAGCGCCAGCAGAGGACCTTCTTTCAAATTTCCGGCGCCGGACACGAGGCGCTCCTCGTTGCCGCTGGCATGGCGCTGCGCAGCGGCTATGACTGGTTTTACCCTTATTACCGCGATCGCGCTCTGGTTCTCACCCTGGGCATGACGCCGTATGATCAGCTTTTGGAGGCTGTAGGCTCGGGTGAGGCTCCGTGCTCTGGCGGACGTCAGATGCCCTCCCATTGGGGGGCGCCGAAACTCCACATCGTTACCCAGTCTTCGCCCACCGGCACCCAGCTCCTGCAGGCAGTCGGATGCGCCGAGGCAGGACGTTATTTTTCCCACAACCCGGAAGCCGC
>WNFJ01221500.1_pt5 | contig 11465 bp, 8 predicted proteins | sample 5400461 | NCBI WGS metagenome assembly WNFJ01 (sample SAMN13153349, study PRJNA577476) | soil metagenome | isolation source: 115 cm saprolite on Douglas fir-dominated hillslope | place: USA:California | collected 2013-09-17 | reverse complement strand
GCACCCGCCGACGCCGGCGATCCGCCCGGTCCGCACGTGCATGTAGGGGAATGCCTCGTTGCTGAGGTCCACCCCCTCGGTGACCCGCTCGATCAGCCGCCGCGCCTGCGGCCCGGCCACGTTCACGCTGGCATAGGCGGTCGTCATCGGGGTGACGTGCACGTCCCAGTCCGGATGTTCGGTCTGCAGCCAGTTCTCCACCCATTCCCAGACCGTGGCCGCGCCCGAGGACGTGGTGCTCATCAGGTAGTGGTTCTCGCCGAGCCTGCCGGTTCCCCCGTCGTCGAGGACCACGCCGTCGTCCGCGCACATGACGCCGTACCGGACCCGGCCTATCGCCAGCTTGGACCACTTGTTGACGTACAGCAGGTTTAGCAGCCGGGGTACGTCCGGGCCCCGCAGGTCGAGCTTGCCGATCGGGGTGACGTCGATGATGCCGACCCGCTCGCGGACGTTCCGCACCTCGGCCGCCGGGTCACCGTAGTGATCGGGACGTATCCATTCGCCAGCCACCAGCGGGACCGCGCCGTGCGCCTCGTGCCAGGGCTGCATGGGCGAGTACCGCACCGGCTCGAAGGAAGGCCCGGCCAGTGCCCCCAAGCTGACCGGCGCGTACGGAGGCCGCCAGGTGGTCGTGCCGGTCTCGGCGATCGAGGAGCCGGTAGCGGAGGCGACGACGGCGACCGCGTTGACCGCCTCCAGCTTGCCCTGCAGGGGGCCCATGGTGGTGGTGGTGAACCGCTTCGCCAGCTCCACCGAGTCGTAACCCTCCGCGACGGCGGCACGCAGGTCCTCGGCCGATACGTCTTCGCTGAAGTCCACGAACCCGTTCGTCCGGCCGATGAACAGCTCCGGATGCGCGTCCACCGGCAGGACGGGCAGGTTCTCGTGACTGGGTGGTCCCGATCCCGGGTGTGCCGGGCTGGCCGTGAGCCGGGCCCGGCCGATCGCGGCCGCGCGCCTGGCCGCTTCCGTGCCCGTTGCCGTCGCGTGGCCGGTCAGTTCCTCCAGCGTGCCGTCTCCGGCGATGCCCCCGGTGGCCAGGACGTCGGGTGGCCACCGGGAGGTATCGGGGAAGAAACGCGCTGCCCGGGGGTCGTAGACAGGACGGTCCCCGGACATGTTGAGCAGCGATGTGGGCGCGGTCCAGCCGACCGCGGTGACCAGCAGGTCGCAGTCGATCCAGCTGCCGTCGGCGACCTGGACCGAGCGAAGGCCCATCCGGCCGCGCGCCTCGATGACGTCGCCGCCGAGTCGGGCGTCCTCCACCCGGGCCACCTCCACGCCGGCCCGTTTGAGGTCGGCGACGGCGGCGTCCCCGTCAGCGTTGGCCGTCAGCACCACCGCCCGCTCGCCCGGCTTGACCGCGTACAGGTTGATGAGCCGGCGTACCGCCGTGGAAAGCATCACACCGGGCAGGTCATTGCCGGCGAACACGTACGGCCGCTCGATCAGGCCCGGCGCGACGACGAGTACCTTGGCGCGCGCCTTGATAAGGCGCTCGGCTTCCGCGCCGCCCGCCATCCCGCGGCGTTCCAGGACCGCGACCCAGTTGCCGTCGTACCGGCCGAGCACCACCGCGTCGGTCAGCACCTCGATGCCGGGCCCGGCGGAGACCTGACCGGCCAGCTCGGCGAGAGCGGCCAGGTCCGCGCCGGTGCCCCAGCGCAGATGCCCGCCGAGGTGATGCTCCTCTTCGACGAGCAGGACTGAGGCGCCAGCCCGGGCCGCGGCCACGGCCGCGGCCATCCCGGCCGGACCGCCGCCCGCGACGAGCACGTCGGGATTCGCGTACCGCTTGGCGGGATGGATCGGTGCGGTGTCCGGCGACACGCGCCCGCCGTTCACGAACCTCCTGAGCGCGCTCTCGTAGGCCGGCCATAGGAAGCGCGGCCGCATGAACGTCTTGTAATAGAAGCCCGCGGTGAGGAACCGGCCGGCGAACCGGTTCACTGCCCTGGCATCGAATCGCAGCGAAGGCCAGGTGTTCTGCGAAGTCACCGCCATGCCGCCGGACACCAGCCGGTGGGCGGCGCGGACGTTCGGCTCGTCTCCCACCTGGACCATGCAGCCGGGGTCGTGGAAGGAGGCGGTGAGCACGCCCCGCGGGCGGTGATACTTCAGGCTCCGCGAGAACACCCTTTCGCCCGCGGCGGCCAGCGCGGAAACGATCGTGTCCCCGGCGTAGCCGTGGACTTTCCGCCCGTTCCACGTGAACTCCACTGGCCTGCGGCGGTCGATCATCTCGCCAGGCTGCGGGGGCAGGCGCATGGGAGCCCGCGGTCCGGTCATCCGGTTCCCTCCGCGACGTTCCCGGCGGGGACCGGGCGCGTCTCGTTGGTGTCGGTATTCCGCTCCACCTTGATGAATCTCCGGCAGCCCATCCGGTGGTACCAGGTCTCGACTACCCATCCGCGGGTGTTGGCCCGCAGGTACAGGTAGCCACGCCACTGCGCGGGGGTCGCGGTGCGCGGGTCGGGACGGGGGAGCGTCTCGCCGACGTGGCCGAACTCCGAGGCGTCACGCGGACCGCACCACGGGCAGGGCAGGAGAATCATAGAGAACCTTTCTGGTCAGTGGCCGACGGCGGCCGCGCCCTTCTCGCCGACGAGCGCGCCAGCGGCGAATCTGTCCAGGCCGAAGGCGGCGATGAGCTCCGGGGGCTGGCCGGAGGCGATGTACTGCGCCATCGCCTCTCCCGACACCGGGCCGGCCTTGAACCCGTAGGTGCCCCACCCCACGTCCACGAGGAAGCCCTCCACCGAGGTGGCGCCCATGATCGGCGAGAAGTCCGGCGTCATGTCGCAAAGGCCCGCCCACTGGCGGAGCAGCCTGACCTTGGCCAGGGCCGGCATGAGTTGCAGCACGTGCCCGGCGAGACCTTCGGCGAATTCCAGCGATCCCCTCATCGAGTAGGACGTGAACTCATCGACGCTGGCGCCGAAGACAAGTTCGCCGCGGTCGGTCTGGCTGACGTAGACGTGCAGGGTGCCGGACACGATGACGGTGGAGAGGAACGGCTTCACCGGTTCGGTGACGGCGGCCTGCAGCGGGTAGGTCGTGATCGGCAGCCTGACCCCGGCCATGTCGGCGACCAGCGTCGACCATCCGGCGGTGGCGTTGAGCACGACGCGCGTCGCGATGTCGCCCCGGGGCGTCCTGACCCCGCGGACCCTGCCGCCGGCCACATCGATGCCCGTGACCTCAGCGTTCTGGTGGATGTGCACGCCTCGTGCCGAGGCGCCGCGGGCATACCCCCAGACGACCGCGTCGTGGCGGACGATGCCCCCGGGCGGGTGGTAGAGCGCGCCGAGGACCGGGTACCGGGCCGCCTGGCTGACATCGAGGAACGGGGCCAGCCGTTTGACCTCGGCCGGCCCGATCACCTCGGATTCGACGTCCTCCGCCTTGTTCACCTCGGCGCGCCACCGCATCGTCCGCAGGGACGCGTCGCTGTGCGCCAGGGTCAGGTGTCCGCGCCGCGAGAACATCACGTTGTAGTCAAGGTCAGTCGCAAGACGCTGATACAGCTTCAGTGACCGGTCGTAGAACCTGGCGCCTTCAGGGGTCAGGTAGTTCGACCTCAGGATCGCCGTGTTGCGCCCGGAACCGCCCGCTCCGACGTACCCCTTGTCCAGCACCGCCACGTCGGTTATCCCGTGGTTAGCGGCCAGGTAGTACGCGGCGGCCAGGCCGTGCACGCCACCGCCCACGATCACCACGTCATAGCTGCGCTTGACCGGGTACCGCTGCCATGCGGGCGGCCACTCCCGGTGACTCAGCCCCCGGCGCAGCAGGCCCGCCGCAGAGTACCTGGCCGGGTAGGCGGCGTGACGGCGCCGGCGCGGATGGCCGTTCGCGCTCAACGGCACGGTTCATCGCCTCCCTCGACTGGGAACAGGCGTTAGCCTGGGCACGTCCTGAAGCAGCCGGATGGTGTACGGATCCCTGGGGTGCTCCAGGACCTGCCCGACGAGGCCCGACTCGACCATGGCGCCGTCGCGCAGCACGACCACCGACTGGGCGATGCTGCGGACGAGGGCGAGGTTGTGAGTGATGAAGATCATCGCCAGGTGACGTTCCCGCTGCAGCCGGCGCAGCAGTTCCACGATCACTGCCTGCACGGACACGTCGAGCGCGGAGGTCACCTCGTCGCAGACCAGCAACTCCGGCTCGACCACGAGGGCGCGCGCGATCGCCACCCGCTGCCGTTCCCCGCCCGACAGCTGGTCGGGGTACCGGGAGAGGAAGTCGGGGCCGAGTGACACGTCCGACAGAACCCGGGCGACCCGCTCGGCGCGCTCGCGGAACGGCAGGCTGAGGAATTCCTCAAGCGGCTGGGCCACGATCTGGCCCACGGTCTTTCGCGGGTTGAGCGAGGTGTACGGGTTCTGGAACACGTACTGCACGCGCTTCAACTGATCCTTGGACCTGCGGCGCGCTCCGGGCGGCATCGAGGCACCCTGGAAGGTCATCTCGCCAGCCCAGTCGGAATGCAGGCCGACGATGCAGCGAGCGAGCGTGGTCTTGCCCGAGCCGGACTCGCCGACGACGGCTACGCACGATTCGGCCGGCACGTCGAACTGGATGCCTGATAGCACGGGCAGCCCGCCGTAACCGGCCGAGAAGCCACGCAGTGACAGGCCACGCTCGGGGGCCGGTGCGAGCGTCCCCGTCATCACCGCCGGCCGATCGGCGGCGACTGCCTTGATGTCAGCGGCGATATCGGCCGCCCGCAGGCACCGTACGGCACGGCCATCGATGTGGACCGGCTCGGGAACCCGCGACCTGCAGTCTTCCAGCGCGTAACCGCATCGCGCGGCGAAGGAGCAACCGCGGCCGCGGCGGCCCGGCCCCGGTGGCTGGCCCTCGATGCCGGACAGCACCTCGGCCCGGTCCACCGACGGGACCGCCGCGAGCAAGCCGCGGGTATAAGGGTGAAGCGGGTAGGGGAACACCCTTCCGGTGGCGCCGATCTCGATAATCCGGCCGGCGTACATGACCGCCACCTGAGCGACGAGACCGCCGACCACGGCGAGATCGTGACTCACATAGACCGCCGCCACGCCGTAGGAGCCGCACAGGCTGCGCACGGTGTCCAGGACGTGGCGCTGGGTGGAAACGTCGAGACCGGTGGTCGGCTCATCAAGCACGATGAGCGACGGCCGGCAGCAGAAAGCCATGGCCAGGGCCACGCGCTGCTGCTGACCCCCGGAGAGCTGGTGCGGGTAGCGGCGCAGCATCGCGGGGCTCGCGTCGAGGTGAACCTCGCCCAGCACCTCGGAAACGCGTCCGTCAACGTCATCCACTGCCCCGGGGTGGACCCGCAGGGCCTCTTTGAGCTGCGTCCCGATACGGAGCGCGGGATTCAGTGCTGCCGATGGATCCTGCGGAACGTACGTGACCCTGGCGCCGCGGACCGCCCGCAGGTCGCCTGGACTCAGCCGCAGGAGATCGACACCATCGAGGCGCACCTGGCCTGCCGTGACCGCCAGGCCCCGGCGGGCATGACCGAGGAGGGCCAGGGCGACCGTCGTCTTCCCTGATCCCGACTCGCCCACCAGGCCGAGCACCTCACCGGCCGGCACGGTGAATGAGATGTCGCTCACCACCTCTGGGCCGGACCCGCCGAGGCGGATGACGAGATCCCGCACGTCAAGCCGGACTTCGCCCGGGGACACCGGCGATACCCCGGCCGGCTCGGCCATCGGCGCGCGGTCGGTGGTCACCGGGTGTCCTGCAGGCCAAGGTCGTCCAGGAGTGCCGACTCCTCCGGGCGGCGGTCCACGCCGATCGTCACCCGCGCGACCGCGTCGGTAAAGGTGTTGGTACCGATGGTGAGCAGCGCGATGAGCGCGGCCGGGACGATCACCGCCCACGGGTTCAGCCCGAGGCCGATCCGGTTCTCGTTGATCATCGTGCCCCAGTTCGCCGTCGGCGGCTGCTGCCCGAAGCCCAGGAAGGAGAGCCCGGCCATGATCACGATGGAATAGGTCAGCCGGAGGCCTGTCTCGACCATGAGGGGGGTAATGAGGTTGGGCAGGATTTCCTTCGCCATGACCTTGCGGGCGCGCATCCCCTGGAGCTCGACCGCCTTGACGTAGTCCCGCTCGGAGATGTCGAGGGTGGCCGACCGGAGCACCCTGGCGACCGCCGGAGCGTGCGACAGGCCCACGGCGAGCACGATCAGCCAGAGCTTCGGGCCGACCACGCTGATCAGTAGCAGAGCGAAGACCAGCTGCGGAAACGCGAGTATCACGTCCACGGTCCTCATGATGAGGCCGTCCCGCCAGCCTCGAAGGTAGGCGGCGGAGATTCCTCCCATCGCGCCGGCAATCACCCCGATCGCCGTAGCGCCCAGCGCCATCACGAGCAACACCCATCCGCCATCAAGCACCCGGGACAGGACATCCCGCCCCAGGAAGTCGCTGCCGAGCAGGAACTGGCCAGACGGCTTGGCGAAGGTGAGCGTCAGCAGGGCCGTGGACGAGTAGGGCGCGATGGCTGGGCCGACGACGGCCAGCAGGACGACGAGGGAAGCCAGAGCGAGCCCGATGGCCCCGCGCGGGGTCCGGAGCACCGTCCGCAGGATGGTAACCCACTGGTGCCGGCCCATCCGCCCGGCAGGCGGCCGGCCGGCCGACTGCCCATCAGAGGAGGCGGCCATGGTTACCTCGCGATTCTGCGGCGGGGGGTTGCGAGCAGGGCGATCACGTCGGTCAGGATGTTCATGAGCACGTAGAACGCGGCCAGCACCACCACGATGAACTGGACGACGGGGATGTCCCGATTGGCGACCGCGAAAACCAGGCCCTGGCCGATGCCGGGGAAGTTGAAGACGTACTCGACCACGACGACCCCGCCGGCGAGGTACAGGAAGTTGAGGCCGATCACCTGGATGGTCGGCGCGATGGCGTTCGGGAACGCATGCCTGAGGACGACCTGCCACTCAGGCACCCCCTTGAGCCTGGCCAGCTCCACGTACTCAGACTCAAGGGCCTCGATCATCGCACCGCGCATCATGCGGAACAGGTAGGGGACGATCACGATCACGAGCGTGGCCACCGGCAGGATCAGCAACTCGGGCTGATCCCATGCGTAGGTCCCGGGGGGAAGGAGGGAGACGGCGGGCAGCAGGTGCGTGACCACCGTGGCCAGCAATATGACGAGGGAGATGGCGATGACGAATTCCGGCAGCGAGGTGACGGCGAGAGCCAGAACCGAGCTGAGGTGATCGAACCACCCGTCCTTGCGAAGCGCGGCCGCCGCACCGAGGACTACGCCCACGAGCGTGCCGATCGCCCCGGTCACGAACACCAGCACAGCCGAGTTGATGAGCCTCGGTTCGACCAGGGCCCATACCGGCTGCTGGTTCGCCAGCGAATTGCCGAGCCGGCCGGCGAACAGGCCCGACAACCAGGTCCAGTACTGATCGGCCAGCCCGCGGTTGAGGTGCAGCTGCACTTCGAGAGCGTGGAGCCGTGCCGGGTTCGCGGACCGGCCCAGGACCGCGAAGGCGGCGTTGCCGGGCAGGACTTCGGTGGCGGCGAACACGATGACGGACACCACCAGCAAGGTGAAGATGCCGAGCCCGGCCCGGCGCAGGACAAGGCTCCGGATCGGATGAGCCCGGCGGACCAGATCCGGCTGAAGGGCCGGAGCCGAGGTTACTTCCACAACACGCTCATAATGATCACCGCCACGGCGAGACTAACGCGGGAGGGCGGTTAGTTCTAGAGAGGATCCGGCCAGGTAGCGGCCGATTCGCTCGCCCGCCAGGAACTGCCCCTCCGAGACGATCAGCCGACCGCGCAGCAGCACGGCCTGGATCCGGCCGAGAAGCGGCAGGCCAGCATAGACGCTATCGCCCGTGCCATCGTCGTAGTCGCTGGGGTTGAAGGTGGTCTCGCCCGCCGGGTCATAGATGACCACATCGGCGTCGGAACCGGCGGCCAGGGCACCCTTTCCCGGGAAATGCCCGAAGATGCGGGCCGGGTTCCGTGACGCGAGTTCCACGACCCGGCTGACCGCGATCCCGCGGGCCCGCGCAGCCGACAGGAGGAGCGGAAGCCGCGCGCCAATGCCCGCGAGCCCGTAGGTATAGCTCTCGCCCGATGACGAAAGCCCGCTGATCGTTGCGGAGCGAACCTGGCAGTGGTCGGATCCGACGGTGTCGATGGTCCCGTCCGCCACCGCCTCCCACAGCGCGTCGAGGTGCCGAGGGGCCCGCAGCGGCGGGGCAACCAGGTATCTTTGCGCGTCCGTGCCTGCATAGCCGCGATCGTCAAGCAGCAGATGATGCAGGCAGACCTCCGCGAAGACGTGCGCCAGCCCCCTCTTCCTGGCCAGGCGTACCTGGTCGACGGCGCCCGCGGTCGACAGGTGCACCAGGTAACAAGCCGCCCCGGTCAGCGAGGCGATGGCCAGTACCCGGGCCACCGCCTCCTCCTCCACCTCGGGTGGCCTGGTGTCGGCGAAGACCCGGGCACCGCGGCGGCCCGAGCTCAGGGCCTCCTCCGTGAGAACCTCGATCAGCGGCCCGTTCTCGCAGTGCACCGAGACGATCATGCCGGGCCCCGCGGCGCTCGACATCAGCTCGAACAGCCGCCCGGTGGGGCACATGATGCCCAGCTCGGGATAGGCGAGGAAGACCTTGATGGCCGCCGCCCCGGCCCGCCCGGCCGCCGCCAGGTCCGCGGCCGTAGCTTGCCCGGGGTGGTAGAGCATCGCGTGCAGGCCCACGTCGATGGCCGCCCGGCCGGCAGCCAGGTCCGCCCGCCGGCGCAGCAGGCACTCGATATCGCCCTCGCCCGCGTCGGGATTGGTGAACGAGAGCGCGGTGGTGGTCCCGCCGAGCGCCGCCGCCACCGTGGCCGCCCGGACGTCGGCCATCAGGTGGCAGTGCGGGTCGACCCCGCCGGGCAGCACGTAGTAGCCGGCCGCGTCGAGTAGCCGCCCGGCCGCAGGTTCGGCTTCGCCGACCGCCGCGATCGTGCCGTTCTTGATCGCGACGTTCGCCAGGCGCGGACCTTCCGGGGTCAGCACGGTACCGCCGACGACCGCGGAGACGTTCATGGCGCCGTGACGTCAGGCTCGGTGGCAACGGCGCCCGCGACCGGGCCGACGGCAGGCGGCCCGAGGCGGCTGACCTGGCCGGCCAGGACCACCATCCGCGGGACCAGCAGGCGCTCAACGATCTCCGTGGCTCCGGCCGCGTCGGGCAACGGCCAGTGTCCTGACCGGAGCTCGAAGACCGAAAGGTCGCCGTCCCGGCCGGACAGCAGCGCACCCGTGCTGCCCTCCCGCCTGATGGCGCGAGCCGGGGTCGCGGTGGTCGCCCGGATGACGTCGGCCAGCTCCATCCCCACGTGCAGCAGCTTGGACAGCGTGGTCGCCTGATCGTAGGCCGGCCCGGCGATGTTGTGCGCGTGCAGGTCGCTAGAGATGGTGTCGGGCGCGAAACCCTGGGCCATCGCGGCGCGCGCCACCCGGTAAGCGAAACTGCCCACACCGTGTCCGACGTCGAAGAGCACGCCGCGCTCGCGCGCCCGCATGACCCCCGGCGCCAGCCTGCCACGCTCATCGAGTATGCCGCCGTCGTGGCCGTGGAAGCAGTGCGTGACAACGTCGCCGCTCCGCAGGTGGGGCAGCAGCCAGCGCAGACCCGGCCGCATGTCGATCACGTGCGCCATCAGGGGAAGGCCAAGCGCGTCGGCGGCATCCCTGGCGAGGTGCAATGCGGGCGCGGGGTCGTCCCCCGCCATCTGGTGGCCGAGGCGGACCTTGATGCCGACGATCAGGTCTGGATGCTCGCGGGCACGCGCGATCGCCTCCGCTCCCGACGCCCACCGCAGGTCCTCCAGCTCGCCGACCAGGCTCGTGATCATGCCCTGAACGGCGATGTTGAGGAAGGCGAAAATCCGCGTCTGTGATCGCTGGATGACGTAGCGGCGCAGGCCCGGGAACGTCTGGGCGCCCGATGAGCCGGCGTCGACCGCGGTCGTCACGCCCCGGCCGAGGCAGTACACGTCGGGCTCGATGCCGTAGTGCGACACGCCCGGGTACAGGTGAGTGTGGAGGTCCACTACCCCGGGCGTGACGATCAGGCCCGTCGCGTCGATCTCGTGCCCGGCCGCGGCCCCCGTGGTAGTGGACTCCGCGAGGTCCGTCCCGACCCCGGCGATAACGCCATCCTCGATCCGGATGCTGGCCTTCCCGTCGAGTCCCTGCCCGGGATCGAGGATGTGCCCGCCGAAGATCGTCAGGTCGTTCACGTGAGACCTTGGGCCTGCAGTTGCCGCAGCACCGACGCGAAGGCGCGCACGGTCTGCTCGAGCTCGCGGTCGCCGTGCTCGGTGCTCAGGAAGCCGGAGCCGTGGAACAGGTGGACTCCCCCGGTGAGCATGCCGCAGTGCAGCGCTGGTGATATCCCGGGCGGTATCCCGCGCTTGAGCGCGGCCGCCGGGAGGCCGGCCGGTGCCTGGTCATCACCAAAGAACAGGTGAAACGTCGAGCTCTCCCCGTAGGCGCGGCCAGCGACGCCACATCGTTCGAACACCGAGGTGAGCTCGGTGCGCAGACAGGCACCGAGCCGCGCGGCGCCGGCCTGTGCCTCTCCGGACGCCGCGAGGCCGAGCGCGGTCACGCCCGCAGCGGCGGAGAGAGGGTGGGCATTGTGCGTGCCCGGGTGCGCAAGGCCCCGCGGATCATGGCCGGACTCGCCGATTAGGTCCATGATGTCGGCCCGGCCGCACACGGCGCCACCGGGCATGCCGCCGGCCAGGACCTTGCCGAGCACGGTAAGGTCCGGCCGCACCCCGGCGATCTCCTGGACGCCGCCCGGCGCCCAGCGGAATCCTGTCACCACCTCGTCGAAGATGAGCAGGGCACCGGAGGAATCCGCGAGGCGGCGCGCCGCGTCCAGGAACCCGCTGGGCAGCGGGACCGTCGCCCACGCCGCTCCCGATGGTTCGAGGATGACCGCCGCGACATCCCCGGCGCCGAGCGCCTCCGCCAGGGCAGCGGTGTCGGCCGGGCTGACGGTCACCGTGCTCGCCAGCCCCTTCGGCAGCCCGGCGGTGTCCGGCTGGTCGAACGGCGGGTCGGATCCGACGGCGACCTGATCGTGCCAGCCGTGGAAATGCCCTTCCAGCTTCACGATCTTGTCCCGGCCGGTGGCGGCCCGCGCGAGCCGCAACGCCAGCAGCGACGCCTCTGTCCCGCTTGAGGTAAAGCGGACGCGTTCGGCCGACGGGACAAGGCGGGTCACTAGGCCGGCCCAGTCGCTCTCGAGCTCATGACACGCCCCCGGATGAAACAACCTGGTGGCCTGTTCCCGGACGGCTGCGACGATCTCAGGATGACCATGGCCGAAGAGCAGAGCGCCGTGGCCCATGACGTAGCAGATGAGCTCGTGACCGTCCAGATCCCATTTGCGCGCCCCCGCGGCCCGGCCGACGGCCAGC
>WNFJ01189693.1_pt1 | contig 11465 bp, 11 predicted proteins | sample 5400461 | NCBI WGS metagenome assembly WNFJ01 (sample SAMN13153349, study PRJNA577476) | soil metagenome | isolation source: 115 cm saprolite on Douglas fir-dominated hillslope | place: USA:California | collected 2013-09-17 | reverse complement strand
GCCACGGGATGCGTTGGCGATCGTGATCGCGCGCGCCAGCGTCGTGATCAAGTCCATCTGCGCCCGCAGCTTGAGATGCAGATTGAGGAACAGCAGCAAGCTGATCACCACCCAGATGTAGAGGATGAGGTCGACGCCGCGGCCCACCCCGGCCATTGCCGCCAGCGCGGTCGCGTGGGCGGGAATCCACACCAGATACATTCCGGCGAGCGCGGCCAACATCGAAAGCAGGCCGACCAAAGGCGAACGGCGCCGCTCCGCCCAGGCATAGACCACGATGCCCGAGAGCAGCAGGCTCAGGACCGCTTGCGTGATCATGGAGTGAGCCTCCGCGCGAACAGGTCGAGAAGAATGACGATGAGATCCCCGGATCTCTGCCCCTTGGCGAGCGAGTAGCTGCTGTAGTCGATCGTCACCGGCACCTCGACGAATTTCAGGCCGCTGGCGGCGATCTGGCCGAGAATCTCCGAGGCGTGCGCCATCCGGTTCTGGCGCAACCGGATGCGCAGCGCGCCGCGCCGGGTCATGGCGCGCAATCCGTTGTGGGCGTCGGTCAGCGCAAGGCCGGTCGTCAGGCGCGTGAAGAGGGTCGCGGCCCGCAACAGCATTCGCCGCAGCGGCGGAACGTTCACCGCGGACCCGAGAAAGCGGCTGCCCAACGCGAAATCGGCGCGATGCGTCTCGAGTGCGTCGATGAGTCTGCCGATTTCGGCGGTGCGATGCTGGCCGTCGGCATCGAACGTCACGATGAACTCGGCGCCGCGCGCGAGCGCGAACTCGATCCCGGTCTGCAGCGCGGCGCCTTGGCCGAGATTGATCGGGTGCCGGAGCACGACGGCATCGCATTTGGCCGCCACCTCGGCCGTCGAATCCGACGAGCCGTCGTCGACCACCACGATCCGGTGCGCGTCCCATTTGAGCTCGGCGATGATCCCGGCGATGACACGCGCTTCGTTATAGGCGGGGACCACGACCCACACCCGGCCATCGGACTGCGAACGCATCGGAACCGCCCTTCCCCCCTCGGCATGGCGTGACAGGATTTCGACGAAACCCGCACCGCCGGCCGATGGAAACGCCCGCCGAGGTTCAAAGTTCCTTCCGCGGACCGGTCTGTAATCGCACGCAGAGGCGAACTGGCGGGCTTGTTGGGGCGGCAGGCGGCCTCTGCTATATCTGGCTCGGGAATGGCGACATTCGACGATCTCCCCGCCGCGCCGGTTACGCAGGCCGCTACGGCAGGCCGCTTCCTGCGTGCCGCCCGGATGGTGCTGACGCATCCGGTGGCGGCTTTCGTATTTCTCTCGATGCTGTTTGGAACATTGACGCTCGTTCTCACCCCGCCGTTGGAGGGTCCGGACGAGCCGGCGCATTTCCTCCGCGCCTACGGGATCTCGGTCGGAGAGATCATTCCGATGACCTCCGACGGGCGCGGCCGCAAGGGCATTTTCGTGCCGGCGCGCCTGCACCGGGGCTATGCGGTGTTCGAGCGGGCACTGTTCAAGCTGGGGAAAGTCGAGGACTTCGACTATCGCCGGTTCTGGGTCGAATATTTCCACGCCGTCCGAACCTCGAATGACGACGGCGCGCCCGTCTTCCAGCTCTACTGGGGCTCGGAAGGGTATGCGCCGGTTGCCTATTTGCCCCAAGCCGCGGCCGCGCTCGTAGCGCGCGTCGCGGACCTCGATTTCGTCGGCACGCTGCTGCTGATGCGCTTCGCCGGCCTTGCCGCCATGACGGCGCTGACCGCCTATGCGATCGCCATCGCGGGGCGGCTCGGCTGGACGTTTTTCCTGATCGCCATGCTGCCCGCGGCGCTCTACGGGCGCTCGGTGGTGAGCGCCGACGGCGCGGCGCTCGCCTGTACCATGGTGATCACCGCGCTGTGCGTGCGCGCCGCCACAACCGGCGGAGGGCGGCCGTGGGAACGCTGCTTGTTCATGACGCTATGCGTGCTCAGCAAGCCGCCGCAGCTCGCGTTTGTCCTGCTCGAGGCCATGACGCGGCCGTTCCGGCAATGGCCGCGGCATTGGCGCGCGCTGGCTCTCATCGTGCTCCCGGGCCTGATCCTCGCTCCGCTGTGGGTCCTTGCCGTCTCCGGAGACGTCGGCGCATGGCGCCTGTTTCAGAACACCGACATGCCCCCGGAGCATTTTTCGCTCGCGTGGAAGCTCCGCTTCATGCTGGAGCATCCGTTGCACTTTCCCATGGCCGTGCTCACCAGCCTGCGCTGGACCCGCGATTACTGGCTGCAGCTGATCGGCATTCTCGGCTGGCTCGACACCAGGCTGCAGTCCTGGGTCTATCCCGTCGTGACCGTCGCGCTCGCCGCAGCGTGCCTCGTGCCGCTGGAGGCCGAGCGCAGCGCGGCCTTGCGCATCGCGGTGGTGAGCGCCCTGACGGCGTTTGCCTATTGGCTCGCCCTTTATTTGATCTTCTTCGTGGCCTGGACCCCGATCGCGGCGATCGAGGTCGAGGGCGTGCAGGGCCGCTATTTCCTGTCCATGCTTCCGGCGCTGGCGCTCGTGGTCGCGGCGCTCATCAAGCGCGGCCCGGCGCCGATGACGACGGCGGCAATCGCGCTCGCCGGCGCGATCATTTCGGGGGGTGCCGTGGTGGAAGCCATCCTGCGCATGGTCGGCCCGCCGTTCGGCTGGTGAACACTCTAGAGCCGCATCGGCAGGATCACCATCGGCATATCGCGCTGATGCAGCTTGCGCAGCATGGTCAGCGCCGCCTCGCTGTGGAGCTGGCGGATGTACCAATTGTCGCGTTCGAAGATCAGCTTGCTGGTGAAGAAGATGCTGTGCGGAAAGTCCTGATGGACCTTCTCAGCTAGGTCGGTCAGCTCCTCGATCGGGTCGGTGCCGAAGGCGAGATAGGACGTCGCCGGCATGCCGTCGTGGTGGCAATAATTGATGAAATAATTCAGCGCCCCCGTTGCCTGCTCCTGCATTCGATCGAAGTCCTCCTTGCCGCCGTAGCTTTGCGCATCGACGGTGCGGACGTTCATGAACACGAAATTGTGGAAATGGCCCGGAAACTCCCGGCGCACCCACTGCAGCGCGTAAATCCCCCCGCTGCGGCTCGAGCCCACCACGAACACCGCGGTGTGCCGCGCGGGATCGAGCGGCGGCGGGTTGGCGAGCGGGGGATACTCGATCCACCCCAGGGCTTTGTCGGCAGTCTGGAGCTTGCGCTTGATATAGGCGTAATGGGCGTGGTTGAGCAGGCAAAATCCGATCACGACGCCGGTGATCCCCACCGTCATCCAGCCGCCTTCTGTGAATTTTTCGACCAGCGTCACGAGCAGGATGCCGACCGTCACCATCAATCCGACGAGGGACAGCGCGATCCGATGCAGCCAGCGCCGGTCGCTCCGGCGCACGCGCCACCAATAGATGCACAGACCCAACAGCGACAGCGAGAACGTCAGGAACACGTTGATGCTGTAAAGCACCACCAGCAGCGCAACGCTGCCGCCGGTGACGATGAGAATGCCGAAGGCGGCGAGACCCATCAGGAAGATGCCGCGCTGCGTCACCAGCCGGGTCGAGAGATAGCGGTACTGGTGGGGCACCCAGGAATCGGCCGCCATATTGGCGAGCACCGCCGGGCCGCCGAGAAAGCCGGTGTTGGCCGCGACCAGCAGCAAGCCGCCTTCGAGCGCCAGCACCACCAGCAGCACGGCGTCCTGCGCGACCGGGGATTGCCAGCCGATGCTCTCCAGGATCGCGCGGAACGTCACCGCGTTGAGCGTCTGGCCCTCTTCCGGACTGACGTTCCACAACAGATACAGAAGGATGATGCCACCGGCCGTGAAACTCAGGGAGACCGCCATGTAGAACATGGTCCATTTGCCGGTCGAGACCCGCGGCTCCGCCAGCGACTGCACGTTGTTCGACACCGCCTCGATCCCGGTGTAGGTGCCGCCGCCGAGCGAATAGGCCCGCAGGAACAGCGAGGCGGCGAACACCCAGCCCATTTCCTGCGTCAACTGACCGGTCTCGGCGAGCGTCTCCGGGATCAACGCCGGAAGATGGTCCACCCGGGACACCACGCCATAGCCGATCAGGATCACGTGGGTGAAAAAGAAGCCGAGAAAGATCGGCAGCAGCACCTTGATCGATTCCTGGATGCCGCGCAGGTTCAAATACAGGAGCAGCACGACCAGCACGAGCTCGGTTTCGAGCTTGAACGCCTGCGCGCCGAGCGGCAGCAGGCTGAACACCGCGTCGATGCCGCTCGCAACCGAGATCGCGATGGTCAGCATGTAATCGACGATCAGGGCGGCGCCGGAGACGAGCCCGGTGTACGGGCCGATCAGGCTGGTCGCGACCTTGTAGCCGCCGCCGCCCGACGGAAACAGCTCGATGACCTGGTTGTAGGCGACCGCGATGATGAACACGGTGATGGCCGTCGCCATCGCGAGATAGAGACCGAAATGCTTGTGCTCGCCGAGCGCGCGGAACGCCTCCTCCGGTCCGTAGCACGACGAGGAGAGGCCATCAGCGCCCAGGCCGACCCAGGCGAGGAACGCCACCAGCGCGATATGCTGGCGCGTCTGCTTGCTGAACGGATCGAGCGCGGTCCCCAGCAGGGCCTCGCTGATCCGCTTGCTCGTCGGCATGATCCGGCCTCGTTCCGGCGTCGGAGGCAGACGATGAACGTCCGGAGCCTACCCTCTCGGCGCGAGACCGACAATGTGCGGCGCGGCAAGACCGGATCCATTCACCGGCGCGACGCGAGCGCCAGCGCCATGCCGGCAATCACCAACAGCATGCCGGCAAGCTCCAGCATGGAAGGATTCTCGTCGAGCAGGATCGCGCCGGTGAGCGCGGTGACGATGGGAACCAGCGGCAGGAACAGCGCGGCGCGGACCGAGCCGAGCAGCATCACCACGCGCATGTAGAGGAAGGTCGCCAAGACACCCACAAGCAGGCCCTGATAGATCGCCTGGAGCGCAATCGCGAGCATCGAGGCATGAAACAGTCGCATCGGAACCAGCATCGCCCATAGCGGCGTGCCAAGAAGGGATAGGATTGCGATGCTGGCGGTGGCGGCGATCGGCTTCACTTTCCAGCGGCCGGCCAGTAGGCAGCACGAACAGCAGGTCGCCGCGCCAGGCGCCCGCGCGCGCCGGCGTCCCGGTCAGGGCGTCCCACGAGAATACCGGGATCCCGGCGAGGATGAGCCCGGTCCCGAAAAGCTGCATCGGGCCCGGACGCTGGCCCAGCACGAGGAAGCCGAGCAGCATCGCCATCACCGGAATGAGGCCCGGCGTGATGACGGCGTTGTGCAGCGCCGGCGCGAACGCGGCGGCGCCGACCAGGATGAGCGTGTAGGGCGCGCCGGCAAGGGCGGTCAGCACCAGCGCCCGCCGCCAGCCGGGTTCGCCGACGAGGATCGGCCGCATGCCGAGCGCGAAGCGCAGGATCGTGACGTCGGCGGCGCTCAGGCCGTCGAGCACCGACCGGCGCGACACCACCGCCTGCACGCCCCAGATCAGCGCGCAGAGGATGCCGAGGCCGAGCCCCTTCCAGAAGGCGCTCCGGGGAGCGCCGGTCGGGACCGCGTCAACCAAGCCAGGCTCCCGATGCGAGATGCCGGCAGCGCCGAGAACCTCAAGGCCCTCGGGCGAGATCGAGGACGGAATCCCTGGCCTGTCGCGAGGGTCGCGCGCGATCGGCGCCTCTGCGGCTGCGGTAGGTCATGACCGCGATGGTCAGCCAGGTTGCATGGAAGACGAGCCCAGCCAGCAGCACGAGCTGGCCGGGCACCGGGCCGATCGTCGCTCGCGCGAAGAGCTCGTCGAGCGAGGCGATCGGGGTGGGATGAATCAGCAGCTTGCCGATGTAGGAGGTCACCTGAATGAGGAAAATCCAGCCGTAGTTGCGCCGCAGCCGGCGGCCGATCGCTTCCAGAAACGTGATGTGCAGCGCGGGTGCGCGATAGTCTTGGTAGAGGGTCTCGTTCCAGCCGTTGTCGACGCGCACCCCCTCCCCGCGCAGAATCGGGCCGAAGAAATGCACCTCCAGGATATGCGCGCGGATGCGCCAGAAATCGAAATAGCGGTATCGTCTGCCCTCAATGTAGAGGAAGACCGCGACGAGCAGTCCGACCAGGACCAGCGGCAACGGAGAAGCCGCCTCGCTGCTGAACGTCAGCGACAGCGCCAGCCCGGTGGTGACGACCGCCCAGTTCGTCGTGGCGTCGAGACGGGTACGCCAGACGGTGCTGCGGTAGAGCTCGCCGCGGTAGAGGTGGGCGATGGCCGTGATGTCGGCCGTGCTGAAGTTTGGGCTCGCGCGCTCGTTCATGGCTGGACCCCGCTGATCGGCATCGGATCGCCGGCTGTCGGTCGCCAAGTTTGCATCGCCGCGGCAACGGCAGGGGGCGCCGACGCCGTTAAGCCTGCGTTAAGGTTAATGCAAGGTTAACGCCGGGAATCAAGGCGCTTGGCCTAGAATGCAGCGCCTTCGGATTGAAAGGCACGGTCCCGATCCTGTCCCCAGACCCCCGTCCCCGAGAGTGATCGGGACCGTCTTTGTTTGCCCATTTTCTCCAGCGATATCTTGGCGCGACAGGCGCGGCATCCCGCGACGAGCGGATTGGCCATCATGGCTCTCCAGGCGCTAGACCACGTCGTGATCATGGTTCCCGACCTGGAGGCTGCGATCCGCGACTATACCGAGCTCGGCTTCACAGTCGTTCTCGGCGGCTCGCATCCCACCGGCACGCACAATGCGCTGATTGCATTCCCGGACGGCTCCTATGTCGAATTGATCGCCTTCGAGCGGAAAAATCCGCAGCATCGCTGGTGGGATGCCGCCCAAAAGGGCGGAGGCCTCATCGATTTCTGCATGCGCACCGACGATCTGGCAGGCGATCGGGAGACGTTCCGCGCGGCCGGTGTCGAGACGGAGATCGCGCCGGGCGAGCGCGTTCGGCCCGACGGATACCGACTGCGCTGGACTTTGGCGCAGCCCGTTCCGCCTTATGCGTTCGTGGCGCCGTTTCTGATCGAGGATGAGACGCCGCGCGAGGAGCGTGTTGCCGGCGAGCACCGGCATCGCAACGCAGTGCGCGGCATTGCCACGATCATCATTGCGGTCCCGGACGTGGCCGCCCCGCGGCGCTGGTGGTCGGCCGTGCTCCACCAGCATGGCGAGGAGCTGCGGCGCGAGGACGTGCTCGCCCGTGGCGTGCGTTTCCGGGCGGGTCCACATGCGTTGGAATTGATGGCGCCGGAGCAAGCTTCGAGCCCGCTTTCGGCTCGGCTAAACACCCGAGGTGCCGGCCCCTGGTCAATGGCGCTAAGAACCTCCGCAAGCCCGCAAGCCTTGGACGCGGACAAGGCTCGCGCGCGGATCATGCTGGTGCCTTGAGCCTGCGGCCACGCCGTCAGGCATCGAGGAACGAACCCCTACGGCCCGAGTTAGCTTCCACACTTTTATGCTCTCCTAGGAGGTGCACATGCTGCGCATTCTACTCGCGTTTTTGCTGATCGGATCGGTCCCGGCCGCCGCCTCCGCACAAGGGAAGAGCCGAACCGGCGGCGCCGATGCCGTGCTTCAGCAATGGGATGCCGACCACGACGGCACGCTCGATCTAGCCGAAGCCAAAAAGGCCGCGGCAGCCAAGTTCGATGCGCTCGATCGCGATCACGACGGAACGCTCGATCGCCAGGAGCTTCGCGGCGTCCTGGGCGCGAAAGCCATGCGCGAGGCCAACACCGACAAGGACAAGACCATCGACAAGAACGAGTACGCCGCGCTCGTCGAGAAACGCTTCAAGGCCGCCGACAAGGACAACGACGGCACGCTCGACAAGAAGGAGCTCAACAGCAGCGCCGGCCGGGCGCTGTTGCGGCTGCTGCAATAGCAGCTTCCGGCGTTCCCCGGACCGCGCGGCGCGGAGCGCCGTCGCGCGATCCGGGGTCCGGCGCTGCTTCGCGAAGCGTCATGACGGGTGCTTCGGGCTGCCCAGGGCAATAGGGTCGCTTGGCGAACTCACTCCTGGGTCCCGGATCTTCGCTCGCTCCGCTCGCTCGTCCGGGACACGCGGAGCATTTCGTCACTCGATCACGTCATCGGCACGCAGCAGGACCGACTGCGGGATGGTGAGGCCGAGCGCCTTCGCGGTCTTGAGGTTGATGACGAGGCGGAACCGCGTCGGCTGCTCGAGCGGCAGATCGGCGGGCTTCTCGCCCCTCAGGATGCGCAGGACGAGATTTGCGCCGCGCTCGGCGGTTTCGTTCTCGTCGGGACCATAGGACATGAGGCCGCCATCGCGGGCGAAGGCACTCGTCTCATAGATCGCGGGCAAGCGGTGCTCCGCGGCGAAGTCGAAGACGCGCTTGCGATTGAGGAAGGTGAGCGCATCGGAGACCATCAAGAGCCCGTCGGGCTTGTCGCGCTGCATCGCCGCGAACACATCCCCGAAATCATCGGGCTCGCGCACGCCCAAGGACTGGACGGTGACGCCCAATTCCTTCGCCGCCGCCGCCGAGGCCTCGTAGCGCATCGTCATCCCGAGATCCTTAGCGTTCCACAGCATCGCCACGCGCTGCAGCTTGGGGGCTGCCTCCTTCAAGTATTCAAGGCGCTTCGGTGCGAGCTCGGCGGCCACGTCGGAAATGCCGGTGATGTTGCCGCCCGGCCGGTTGAGGCTCGCGACGAGATGCGTCTTTACCGGATCGCCGGCGCCGAAGATCACGGTGGGAATCGTGCTCGTGGCTTCCTTCGCCGCAGCCGCGACGGGATAGCTGAAGGTGACGATGACATCGACCTTCGCTGCCGCCAGCTCCGCCACCAGGCCCGGCAGGCGTTCGAAATGCCCGTCCGCCCCGCGTTTGACCAGCTCGAGATTGGCGCCGGGGGTCAAGCCGCTCTGCGCGAGCCGGCGCGCGATTTCTTCCGTCAGCCTGCCGGGGTTCGTGTCCGGCGCGAAGCCTCCCTGGCTCAGGAAGCCGACGCGGTAGAGCTTGCCGGTCTGCGCCTGCGAGGGGGGCGCGAAAAGGACCGCGGCGGCGATGATGGGGAGAAGGCGATGCATCTTCATTCGATCACCTCGTCGGCGTGTGCGAGCAGCAACATACGATAATCTCCGCCAATGGCAGCACCCCCAAGTCAGTCTTTGTCATCATGAGGACTGCGAACTCGCTGGGTAGATGTAGCTCGACGTCACGACACCATGACCAATGATACGCTTCTGCCCTTTGACCTGCCAGCCGTAGCGCTCGCCGCCGTGATCGACAAAGGGTGCGGCAGGCCGCCGGGAAGGGGAGCGGCCGCATTCGTCGATCATGGCGACCCGCCTGCTGCGGCGTCGACGTTCCCGCTTCTCCCGAAGGATGCGCTCTGCGCCTGCCCGCACTATAAAGCATTGCACCCGCGGCCACCGAGGCCGCCCTGGAGCCCAGCATGAGCATCTGCAAGACCGGAGCCGACCACATAAAGTCGCTGCAAGACGGGCGCGCGGTCTATCTCGACGGCGAGCGCGTCGAAGACGTGACCATGCACCCGGCGTTCCGGAACGCGGTGCGATCGGCCGCCTCGCTCTACGATTTTCAGGCCCGTCCGGAGAACCTCGAGCTGATGACCTTCGTGCCCGACGGGGCCAACCGCCGCATCAACCGCTCCTGGCAGATGCCGCGCGACTACGACGAGATGGTGCTGCGCCGCAAAGCCATGCAGGCCTGGGCGGGCGTCTCCTATGGGTTCCTGGGCCGCTCGCCCGACCATCTCGCTTCCTCGCTCGTCGGCCAGCGCATGGGGATCGAGGTGTTTCGCCGTCACGGCGAGGACCGCGCCAAGGCGCTCGCGGGCTATTTCGACTACATCAGCCGCAACGATCTCTATCTCACGTATGTCATCGTCAATCCGCAGGCGGATCGCTCCAAGGACTGGGGCGACCAAGTGCCGGATCTCGTCGCCCGCATCGTCGACGAGGACGCCGCCGGGATCACGTTGCGCGGCGCGAAGATGCTGGGCACCAGCGCCATCCTGGCCAATGAAGTGTTCGTGGCGAACCTGCAGCCGCTCAAGGCGGGCGAAGAGGCTCTGGCGTTTTCGTGTGCGCTGCCGATGAATGCCAGCGGGTTGCGCGTGCTCTCGCGCAAGTCCTACGAGGCCGCGGCGAAATCCGTGTACGACAACCCGCTGTCCTCGCGGTTCGACGAGAACGACGCGCTGATCTATTTCGACGAGGTCAAGGTGCCCTGGGATCGCGTCTTCGTCCATCGTGACGTCGACATGTGCCGCGCCCAGTTCCATGACACCGCCTGCCACGTCTATCAGAATTATCAGGCGCAGGTCCGGCTCTCGGTGAAGATCAAGTTCCTGATCGGGCTCGCGCGCCGCATCACCGAATCGATCGGCACCATCAACATTCCGGCGGTGCGCGAGCAGCTCGGCTACTTGGCGGCGCACGCCGGCATGGTCAATGCGATGCTGGTCGGGATGGAAGCCGCGGGCCACAAGTGGGGCGAATATTATCTGCCCAACCGGCACTATATGTATTCCGCCCAGGTGCTCACCCAGGAACTCTATCCGCAGCTGATGAATCTCTTGCGCGAGCTCGCCGGCGGCGCCCTGATCATGCTGCCGTCCTCGGTGTTGGACTTCGCCAATCCGGAGCTCAGGGTGATCATCGAAAAGACCCAGCGCTCCCCGTCGATGAGCCCGGAGCGCAAGGTGAAATTTCTCAAGGCGGCGTGGGACGCCATCGGCTCGGAGTTCGGCTCGCGCCACACCCAGTACGAGATGTTCTACGCCGGCGCGCGCTTCGTCACCACTGGCCACAGCTTCCGCACCTTCGACTGGGACGGCGCGACCGGAATGGTCGAGCAGCTGCTGTCCAGCTACGATCTTGCCGGCGCGCTGGAGGCAGAGCGCCGCTGATTGCGCAGCCGATCGCGGCGGTATCGCCACCTTCCCGTCGCACACGGTCGAGCATGCGGCCGGCGTCGCGACCGCGATCTCCGCCTTGGGAATTGATGTCTCGGTCGGCCGCGCGATATCGAAGACGTCAAGAGTCTTGCCGCTGCCGCGCAGCGGTGTTACGCGTTGTATTTACTCATAAAGCATCATCTTGGTTGTAAAATTGGACGCACATTGTCTTCGTCCAGCTGTGAGCTGGTTCATGCTCGCGCCGGCCCGAACGGATCATGATCCCGACACTCCAGAAGGAGGATTCGTCATGGTCCGAGAAGCGTCAAAGCGTTCCCCTAGCCGAAGCATCGAGAACCGCCTCTCCGACGATTGGCCCGTCTACGTCGCCTTGTTGCCCGCGGTCCTTGCGTCCGCCGCGATCGGGATCACGGCCGCGATCGCGCTCGGGACGGCCAGTTCCTGGCACCAGCGCCCTGCGGATGCCGCGGGTTTGAAAGCGGCGCCTGAGGCCGACGACTACGTCGAGGGGCTGGCAAGGCTCGGAATAGCCAAGCTCCCCGGCTACGAGCC
>WNFJ01221389.1_pt1 | contig 11467 bp, 8 predicted proteins | sample 5400461 | NCBI WGS metagenome assembly WNFJ01 (sample SAMN13153349, study PRJNA577476) | soil metagenome | isolation source: 115 cm saprolite on Douglas fir-dominated hillslope | place: USA:California | collected 2013-09-17 | reverse complement strand
CTCGGCGTGCCGGTCGTTGGGCTCGGCGATGTAGGCGGCGTCTACTTCGGGCATGTCGAGGCAGGCGTCGAGGTCGTCGTCGGAGAACGCTGCGCAGCCAGAGCGGCGCGAAAGCTTGCGGCGCTTCTCCTCGTCGGAGGAGACCAGCGCCCCCAGCTTCGAATTCTTTGCGTGCGCGAAGGCCGGCAAGACCGCCGACTGCGCGATGTGCCCGAGCCCGATCACCGCATAGCCGACTTTTCGCTGGGCAGGGGCGGCGCCGGGCGACCTCCGGCCGCGGGCACTCGTTGTCATGCTTCCGAATCTACGCGCGCGCGGCGTGCACGACCGGCGCCCAGCGCAAGGCCAGCGCGTCGGCCAGCACCAGCTGGGTCTCGCCCGTCATGAGGAGCTGGCGAAAGGGCGGGCCGTTGTAGACCCGAGTGCCGTTGGTCGACGCGGTGTCGATGGCCCAGACCTCGTCGTCGACGCTGAGCAGGACGAGGTGGACGCGCGAGAGGTTGCCCTCCTCGAGGCCGCCGTGGCTGCAGCGATCGTCCCGGCCGACGAGGATGCCACGCTCGAGCTGGTCGCTCCACACCGCGTGGGTCGAGGTGAGGTCGCCCGCCTGCGGCGAGCTGGACTGGATGGTGATGGTCGCCAGCCGCACCGCATTGGGCGCCGGCGCCGAGCGCGACTTCAAAGGCTGCGGCGGCGGCAGGATCTCCTGGTCGCGCGGCGCGAACCCGCGCCAGGTCTCGTCGGCGTCATTGCTCCAGGGCTTGACGTGCTGCCCGGTGGGCAGCAGCAGGAGCACGTAGCTGGACACCTGGAGGAAGAGCGGGCCCTTGCTGGCGATGGCCTCGCAGCGCTTGCCGTCTTCGCTGAGCAGCCCGCAGCGCGAGCGCAGATCGATGCCGCGCAGGTGCAGTTGCCCGTGCGGCCCGCGCGTCGCCCGCACCAGCAGATGCCGCAACGAAACGTCGGTGTCGCGGGAGAGGACCACGTCGCACCGCTCGTGGCGGCCGACGATCAGGTGCGCGATGCCCGAGGTCGGCAGGCGCAGGTGGGCATGGGCATCGAAGACGCCGTTTCCGTCGACGGCGGCGATGAGCACCCCCTCGTACGGCTGCGCCTGGTGGGCGGCCTTGAGCGCGGCGTAGTGCTTCCGGAACACCGCGGCGAACGGTTCGGAGGCCAGGTCGGCGGGCCACAGTTGGCGGGAGAGCGGGGCGTCGTCCCTGGGGTCCCTGGGCATCGCGCAGAGCGTAACATCGACCGCCCCGGCGCGCGCGATATTGCCGCGACCACTCGCCGCGGCAGGAACGCGCGCCCCGTCCCGGGCTTTCCGCTACAGTATCGCCTCGGAGGCATGCGGTGGTTCTTCGCGAGATTGCGGATCGGGAAGCGGCGGAAGCGGGCAGCGCCACGCTGCGTGTCGGCTACCAGGGCGAGCCCGGCGCGTACGGCGAGGTGGCGGCGGCGGCGCACGGCGGAGCGCCGCACGGCTTCGCCAGCTTCGAGAAGGTGCTGGAGGCCCTGCGCGACGGCGGCATCGACGAGGCGGTGCTGCCGATGGAAAACGCGGTGGTCGGCGCCATCACCGAAGCGCTGGAACCGCTTGCGCAGGCGGTGGTCGACGGTCTCGAGCTGGTGGCCGTGGGGCTCACCAGCGTGCCGGTGCGCCTCTCGCTCGCGGCGCGCCCCGGGACGCCGCTCGTCGAGGTGAAGCGCGCCTGGTCGCATCCGGCGGCGCTGCGGCAATGCACGCACCGGCTCGCCTCCATGGGCATCGAGCGGGTCGTCTGCTACGACACCGCGGGCGCGGCGCAGATCGTCGCCCAGGATTCCTCGACCGACGCCGCCGTCTGCTCGCGTCGCGCGGCTGAGCGGTACGGGCTCGAGGTGCTGCTCGAGGACGTCTCCGACAAGGAGCAGAACGGCACGCGCTTCGTGCACTTGAGAATGGCGGACCACGCGCGCGCGCAGGTGCCGCTCGCTTTTCTGCGCACGTCGTCGATGACCGCGACGGGCCGGCTCGACGTGCTCACCGGCGCGACGCTCCTGCCGCTCGCCGGCAACGCCGAGTTCCCCGTGCGCATGTGGGTGCTGGGCGCGGACGCCGCCCGGCTGCAGGCGCTGGCGCCGGTCCGCGACGTGCAGGTGATCTCGCTGGGCCAGCCCGCTGCTCACGCGGCGAAGATGGTGCCGCCGAAGCAGGGCACCGAGCCGGTGGTGAAGTCGCTGCCGTTCGCGACCGCGCGCAGGCCGCCGACGGTGGTGGAGGTCGGTCCGCTGCGCATCGGCGCCGGAGCGCGGGCGATGATCGCCGGGCCCTGCTCGGTGGAGTCGCCCGAGCAGGTGATGCGCATTGCCCGCGAGGTTGCGGCCTGCGGCGCGACAGCGCTGCGGGGAGGCATTTTCAAACCGCGGACGAATCCGTACGCCTTCCAGGGCCACGGCCTCGATGCGCTGGAGTGGCTGGTGGCGGCGGGGAAGGAGACGGGGCTGCCGGTGGTGACGGAAGTGATGGCCGTCGACCAGGTGCAGCCGGTGGCGGCGAAGGCCGACGTGCTGCAGATCGGCGCGCGCAACATGCAGAACTTCGACCTGCTGCGCGCAGTGGGACGGGCGGGGCGGCCGGTCCTGCTCAAGCGCGGCGCGGGCGCCACCGTCGACGAGTGGCTGGGCGCGGCCGAGTACGTGATGGCGAGCGGCGAGGCGCGCGTCATCCTCTGCGAGCGCGGCATCCGCACCTTCGAGACCTCGACGCGCAACACGCTGGACGTGGGCGGCATGCTGGCGGCGCGGCCGCTGACGCACCTGCCGATCATGGCCGATCCGTCGCACGCCGCCGGGCGCGCGGACCTCGTCGAAGGGCTGGCGCGGGCGGCGTGGGCGGCGGGCGCCGACGGGCTCATCGTCGAGGTGCACGACGATCCGGCGCGGGCGCTGAGCGACGGCGAGCAGGCGCTGGTGCCGGCGCGGTTCCAGGAGCTGTCGCGGGCGCTGGCGCTGCATCCGGACGCGCGGCTGCCGCTGGCGCAGCTTCGCGCCTGGGTGGATGCCATCGACCACGACCTCGCGGAGCTGGTGCAGAGGCGGCTGGAGGTCGCGCGGGTGATCGGCGATTCGAAGCGGAAGACGGGCAGGGCGGTTCTCGACCCGCGCCGCGAGGCGGCGGTGCGGCGGACGTATCTCGAGGCGCTGCCGGGCTCGCGCGAGCTGGCGGACAGGCTGGTCGATCTCCTCATCCAGGCGGCGCGCGCGCAGCAGAGCATCGAGGACTGAGAGCGCCTGCGGCGCGGGCCTCGGGCCTCAGGCTTCAGGCTTCAGGCCTCGGGCTTCGGGCCTGAAGCCAGCGGATTCGAGGTCCGGAGGCGTCCGGATCTCTTTCGCTCCTTCTGCATCTCATCGGCTCCATGAAGACCGACCGCACCCGCGTCGTGCTCGCCCTCGGCGCGCTCTACCTCATCTGGGGGAGCACCTACCTCGCCATCCGCATCGCGCTGGAAGGAATTCCGCCGTTGACCATCGCCGGGGTGCGCTACGTGGTCGCCGGCGCCGCGCTCTACCTCTTCGCGCGGCTGCGAGGCTCTCCGAATCCGACGCGCGCCGAATGGAAGTCCGCGCTGATCGTCGGCACGCTGCTCGTCGTCGGCAACGCCTGCGTGGTGGTGGCCGAGCAGTGGGTCTCCTCCGGCGTCGCGGCCGTGGCGCTGGCGTCGATGGCGATCTGGGTCGCGCTGGTCGCGGGCCTCTTCGGCAGGTGGCCGACGGGCAGCGAGTGGATCGGCCTCGCCATCGGTCTCGCCGGCGTGGTGGTGCTGCAGACGGCGGGCGATCTGCGCGCCAGCCCCCTTGGCGCGCTGGCGCTGATCCTCTCCTGCGCGACCTGGGCGCTGGGCAGCGTGCTCGGTTCGCGCCTCGCCCTTCCGCGCGGCCTCATGTCCAGCGCCGCGCAGATGCTGCTCGGCGGCGCGGTGGTGCTCCTCGGCGCCGTCGTGCGCGGCGAGCGGATGGCGACGACGCCCTCACCGCAAGCCGTGGGAGCGCTCGCCTACCTGATCGTCTTCGGATCCATCGTCGCGTATACCTCGTACCAATTCCTTCTCAAGACGGTGCGGCCGTCGCTGGCCGCGAGCTATTCGTACGTAAACCCGGTGGTGGCGCTGGCGCTGGGCGCGCTGGTGTTCGGAGAGCCGATCTCGCCGCGCGCCGTCTGGGCGCTCGGGCTCATCCTCGGCGGCGTCGCGCTGCTCGCGCTGCGTTCGACGATCGGCGCCCGCCAGGGAGTCGCTGGCCGCTCGCCCGGCTGATGCCTACCCTTCCCTGGGGGAGGGTCCGCATGGCAGTTCGCGTCGCGCACCTCATCTATGGCTTCGGCCTGGGCGGGCTGGAGCAGCTCGTCATCAACCTCGCGGCGCGCAGCCGCCGGCGCGGCATCGAGTCGAGCATCCTCGCGCTGGGAGAGGACGGCCCCATGCGCGAGCTGGCGCAGCGGGAAGGCGTCGAAGTCGAGCTGTTGCCGGTGGCCGGGATGAGCCTCAAGGCGCTGACCGGCATCCGCGGCGCGCTGGAGAGGCGCTCCGCGTCGGTGCTGCACGCGCACGACCTCGGCCCCTGGCTGAACGCGGCGGCGGTGCGGCTCTTGCGCCCCTCGACGCGGGTGATGGCGACCTTTCACGAGCAGCGCGCGCCCGAAGGCACGAAGCGCAAGGCCGCCAGCGCCGCCGCCTTCGTCACCGATGCGCTGGTCGCCTGCGGCGAGAAGGTGAAAGAGGACATCCTCGGCTGGGCGCCGGCGCACGCGCGGGTGCCGGTGATCGCGAACGGCGTCCCGCTTCCGGAGCCCGTGGCGGGCGAGCGCGCGCGGGCGCGTGCCGAGCTGAAGGTGCCCGAAGGTGCGATCGCCATCGGCTACCTCGGTGGGCTGCGCGAGATCAAGGGGCCCGACAGGCTGCTGCAGGCGTTCCTCGATCAGTTCGCCGACCGCGGCGACGTGCACCTCTATCTGATCGGCGCCGGGCCGATGGAGCCCGCCCTGCGCCGCACAGCGCAGGGCCACGGCAACGTGCACTTCACCGGACTCGTCATCAACGCCGCGCGCCTTCTCCCGGGTCTCGACGTCTACGCGCAGACCTCGCTCAGCGAAGGGCGCTCGCTGTCGATGCTGGAGGCGATGGCCGCGGGGTTGCCCACTCTCGCGCACGACCTCTTGCCGGTGCGCGAGATCCACGAAGACGGCGAGACGGCGCTGCTGTCGCCGCTGGGCGATCGGACCACGCTCGGGTTCGCGCTGCGCCGGCTGGCCCTGGACGCGGATCTGCGTGCGCGGCTCGGCGCGACTGCCCGCGAGCGGGCGCGGCAGCACTCCATCGAGCCGATGGTGGACGCTTACGAGGCGCTCTACCGCGAGCTGGCCGCGCGGGCGTGACCTTCGACCTCGAGGTGCGGGCATGATTCCCATCCTTCATCTGCGGCAGGGGACGGCGCTGTACGGCGCGGACCGGGCCGTGCTCGCGCTCTCCTCGGCGACGGCTCTGCCCTATGCGCCCATCGTCGGCGCCATCGTGCGGCCGGGCGCGCCCGATGCGCTGGCCGAGGAGGCGCGGCGGCGCGGGCTTTTGGCGCTGCGCTTCGACAGCGCCAGGCGCTTCGACGTGGCCTGCGCGCGCGCGGTGGCGAAGGCAGCGCGCGAGCACGGCGTGCGGCTCCTTCACGCGCACGACTTCAAGGCGCTCTTCGTCGCGCTGCTGGCGGGGCTGATGGCGCGCATTCCCGTGGTGGCGACGTTCCACGGCGACACGCGCAGCACGCTAGCGGTGCGCGGCTTCGAGCTCGTCGCGCGGGTACTCGGCAACTTCACCCGCGGCGTGGCGGCGGTGTCGCGCGCGCTGGAGGGGACGCTGCGGCGCTGGGTGCGCGCGGCGCCGGTCGCCTTCGTGCCCAACGGGCTCGCGGCCGTGCCGCCGCTGTCGCCGGAGGAGAGAGCGCGGGCGCGGGCGGCGCTTGCGATCGCGCCGGAGGCATACTGCATCGCGGTAGTGGGGAGGCTTTCACTGGAGAAGGGTCACCGCGTGCTGTTCGAAGCGCTGCGCCTGCTGCAGTCGGCGCGCGATCCGGCTGCGCAGCGGCGGGGAGCTCCGGTGCTCCTCATCGCGGGCGACGGCCCGCTGAACGACGAGCTGCGCGCTGCCGCGCGGGGGCTCGATGCGCGCTTCCTCGGCTATCTCGACGACGCGCGCGCGGTGTTCGCCGCAGCCGACGTGGTCGCGCTGCCGTCCTTGACCGAAGGCCTTCCGCTCGCGGCGCTCGAGGCGCTCTCGCTGGGACGATGCCTCCTGGCCAGCGCGGTGGGCGAGCTGCCGGAGCTCCTGGCGGATGGCGCCGGCGCGCTGGTGCCGCCGGGAGACGCCGCGGCGTTGTCGGAGGCGCTGGCTACCCTGGAAAATGGGGAAGTGCGCGCGCGCATCGAGGTGCGCGCAGTCCAGAGAGCCCGCCGTTACGGCGTGGCGGCCATGGCCTCGGCGTACGCGTCGCTGTACGGCCGCGCGCTGTCGCCGATGCCCAGCACCTCGCGGTAATGCCGCGCCACCGCCTGCGCGATGTGCGCGGGCGTGAACGGCTCCACCGTCCGCCGCCCCTGGCGCGCCAGCTCCTCGCCGAGCCGCCGGTCGCGCCACAGCCGCACCAGCGCGCGCGCGAACTCGGAGGGCTGCTCGGCGATGAGGATGTCACGCCCGTCGTGGTAGGGCAGCCCCTCGGCGGCGATGCTGCTCGCCACCACCGGCACTCCCACCGCCCAGGCTTCGAGGATCTTGATGCGGGTGCCCGATCCGGCCCGCAGCGGAATCGCGGTCGCGAATGCTCCGTCCAGCCACGGCCCCACCGCCGGCACGCTGCCCGACACCACCACGTCGTGCGACGCCAGCGCCATCACCTGCGACGGAGGATTGCGCCCGACGATGGCGAGCCGCGCTCCCGGCAGCAGCGCGCGGCAGCGCGGCCAGATCTCCTTCGCCAGGATCACCGCTGCGTCGGCGTTGGGCCGCCAGTCGAGCGAGCCGACGAAGACGACGTCGCGCCGCTGCGCCACCAGGGACGGGGAGGCCGGCGGAATCGCGTTGGGGACCACGCGCACCGCGCTCGCACCCATGGCGCGAAAGGCGTCGGCGTCCTTCTCGGAGCAGGCGAAGATCAGGTCCATCTTCCGCGCCAGCAGGCGCTCCAGCTCGCGGATGCGGCGCGCCTGCCAGCGCAGCGCCCTCCGCTGCCAGCGCGGCGCGGACTCGGCCAGGCGCTCGACGATCTCGGCCTCGACGTTGTGCGCGTCCAGCACCAGCCTCGCTTGCGGCTGCAGCCGCCGGATCAGCGGCCAGGAGAGCGCGGTGTGCGGATGGTCGAAGTGCACCGCCGCGAACTTCTGCTTCTCGAGCAGCTGCCGCAGCCGCGCCGGGAACCAGCCGTAGCGGCAGTATCCTGCCGGGCAGCCGAGCACGAAGCCCATCGCCTCGGCGAAGAGCGCGTCCACCGGGCCCGTGCGCGGCACTGCGCACGTCTGGCCGGCGAGCATGCGGTCGAGCGCTTCCGCGTCGGCTCCCTCGCGCGTCCAGGAGAGCGCCGTGACGTCGAAGGCGCCGTCGAGCGCTTTCAGCATCGCCAGCGCGCGGAGGTTTCCGCCGGTGTTGGCTGGAACCGGGATTCCCGGCAGGAGCGCGAGGACTCTAGCGCGGGCGTTCGATGTCGAGATCACGCGGCCCCCTCCTGCATGACACGATGCGCATGACCAGCGGTGAACACAGGTTGGGAGCGCCTGCCCGGCAGTCACCTCACCGTGAGCGCGCGCTCGAGCCAGGCGGTGCCGCCGCGGCCGTCGCGCACCACCACCCAGAGGCGCACGGGCCCGGCGGTGCCGGGCAGGGTGAAGTCCACCCAGATGGGGGCCGGATCGCCGCTCGCGGTGGTGTCGGTCGAGCGCAGCGAGGAGATCTCGCCGGCGGTGGCGAAGAAGCTGAAGCCGTAGCGCTTCGACGGATCGTCCTTCGGCGCCGTCACCGGCGTCAGCCGCACGGTGCTGCCCGGATGCACGCCGCCGTCGATGTCCAGGCGGACGAGCTCGGGGTTCACATCGGCGGGGCCGCGCATGTCCGTGCGCAGCGTGATGGTCGCGAAGCCCGAGAGGTCCTCTGCCGCAGCCGTGGCGTCGAAGCCGACCAGCAGCGGCACGCCCTGGTCGAGCGACTTCGCGATGCCGCCCGCGTCGAGCGCGCCGCCGTCCAGCTGCACCGAGGCGGCGAAGGCGAGGATACGCGGGTCAGAAAGATCGAGCCGCGCCGAGAGCGGCCCGGCGTCGGCCAGATCGATGCCGGCGCTTCCCGGGCAGGGCAGCGTGGCGGATGGCACGCCGCTCAGATCCATGCAGAGCGCGAACCGCACCGAGACGGCGGCGCCGGATGGATCGACCGCCAGCGCCGTCAGCGTAGTCGCCGGAGGGCCGGCGTCGGGCAGCAGGATCAGCTCCGCAGGATCGGCGCGCACGCCCAGCACGCGCAGCTTGCCGACGTGCTGCTGCTCCTCGAGGCCGGCGGGGCAGCCGGCGCAGAGGACGGCGAGCGCGAGCAGGACGGCGCGCATCAGAAGGACCCTTTCACGCCGAGGGTCGGAATCACCGGCAGGCCCTCGAAATACGCGTGCTGCCCGAAGTCGTAGCTATAGACCGAGCCCTCGATGGAGCGGTGGTTATAGGCATTGAGCACGTCGAGATAGGCGTCGAGCAGCCAGCTGTCGAACGTCCAGGTGCGGTCGAGGCGCACGTCGAGCTGGTGGAAGGTCGGCAGGCGCAGCGAGTTGAGCGGCCCGTAGACGGGGAGATAGGCGTCGAAGTTTGCCAGATAGCGCGAGCCGATCACCGGCGTGTCGGGATTGCCGCTGATGATCCTCATGCGCGCCCCGATCTGCCAGTTCGAGGCGAAGCGCCAGGATGCGATCGCGGTCAGGTTGTGCGTCTGGTCGTAGTCGAAGAGACGCCGCTGCTGGCCGGGGCGGTCGATGCGATCGCTGCGGGACAGGGTATAGGCGATCCAGCCGAAGAACCGCTCCGACAGCTCTTTGCGGATGAGCAGCTCGAGCCCGTAGACGCGCCCGGCGCCGGCGTTGTCGAGGAGCTGCGGCCGGGTGACCCCGCCCACCGTCTCCAGCGCGCTGGTGCGGACGATGAGATCGCCCAAGCTTTTGTAAAACGTCTCGGCGCTGACGAAGACGCCGGCCAGCGGCCGCACCTCCGCGCCGAGCGTGGCCTGCCAGGCGCGCTCGGGCAGCACGGCGGGATTGCCGAAGGGCTGGGCTGCGTCGCCGTTGCGCGCGCCCTCGGAATACATGCCGAGGCCGGCCTTGATCGCGAATTGCTCCGATAGATCCCAGCGCGCGGAGAGCCGCGGCGTAATCGTGCCGGTGGTGTGCGCTTCGCGCGGCGAATATCGATACAGATCGGCGCGCAATCCGGGGATCAGGATCAGATTCGGCAGGATTCGATAACGCGCCTCCATCCAGGCTCCCGGCGAGAGCCGGTTGAAGAGCGTCGGCGGCAGGGTGATGGTGGCGTCGTCCGGCCGCGGCGCCTGGGTATTGAAATCGCCCTCGCGGAAAAGAAACGATTGCCGGAAGACCGCGCCCACCTGCAAGCGGCGGTTGGCGACGTCGATGCCCGCCGAAAAGCCGAGCCGCTCCGATGCCTCCCACGAGGCGGTGCTGCGCAGGAAGAGGTCGTGCCCGTTGAGGATGAAGTTGCTTGGTCCGACGACGAAGCGCAGCAGGAGCTTCTCGAACATCGCCAGGGTGGTCAGCGACGCGCCGTCCTTGCGCCACTCGTGCTTGAGGCGGAGTTGCTGGAAGCCCGTCTCCGCGTCGATGGAGCCGGAGAGATTCGGATCTTGCGCGGTGGGGCGTTTGACCAGGAGCCCGAGCGCGTCGTCGGAGGTGAGCGCGAGGAAGGAGAGCCGGTGCGCGCTGCCCTGCGGCTTGTAATCGAGGCGAAGCTGCGCGTCGTAATACTGCGGCGCGACGGTGAGCCCGACGTCGCCGTCCTTTGGAACCACCAGCCCGAGGATGAAATCGATATAGCTGCGCCGCCCCGCCAACGCGACGCTGAGGCCGGCGACTTCGGGGATCGCTCCCTCCACGAGCGCGCTGGCCTCCAGGAGGTTCAGGTTCGCGTAGCCGTGCAACTCCTCGCGCAGCGGCCGGGTGCGCACCTCGACGAGGCCGCCCGTCAAGTCGCCATAGGCGGCGCTGAAGTTGCCGGGGATGTAGTCGATCGCTTCCAGCAGATCCGGATTGAAGGTGCTGGAGAGCGCGCCGAAATGGAAGAGGAGCGGGATCGGTTCGCCGTCGAGGTAGACCAGCGAGTCGCCGGGCTTGCTGCCGCGGATCACCAGCGCGCCGCCGCCGATGGGGCTGGTGCGAGCGACGCCGGGCAGGTCCTCGATGATCTTGACCGCGTCGCCCTGGGCGCCAGGAACGCGATCGGTCTCCTGGCGGCTCAGCGTGGTGCGCGAGATCTCGCGCCGCTCGCGCTCACCTTCCACCGTCGCCTCGTAGGGATTGGAGATCTCGGGCTGCAATCGATATTCGACGGTCAGGCCCTGGCCGCGCGGGATCGTCTCCTGCGCGGTGAAGCGCTGGTATCCCGGCGCGGCGATGACGATCTGCAGCGGCGTCTCCTCGGGAAGGCCGCGCAGCTCGAAGTGCCCATTCTTGTCGGTGAGCGCGGAGCTGCCGCCGGCGGTGACCTCGATGCCTTCGAGCTTGCGCCGGGTGCCGCGCTCGCGCACCTGGCCTTTCAGGTTGATCGGCACATCGGCGACCGGGCTCTGCCCTGCAGGCGGCGCGACGAAGTTGAAGGCCGTTTGAATGCGCACCGCGATCGGCGCCGCACCCCGCCGGGCAGGGTCGAAGTGCAGCTTGCGCGCGGCGGCGAGCGCGGCTTCGTCGAAGCCGGGCTGCGGCGGAGAAAGGACTTTCGGTTCCTGCGGCATTCCCTGCGGGTCGACGTCCACCTGCACGAGGACGCGCACAGTTCCCGTGGCGCCCGGCGGATATTCGGCCCGCACCTGCTCCAGGAGTCTTGGCGGCGTGAGGGGCTCGGGCGCAGCTTGCGCCGGCTTGTCGCGCACCGGGTCGGGCACCGGTTGCGCCAGCGCGGCGGAAGCGGCGAAGAGCAGGAGTGCGAGCTCCCGTCGCATGGCCGGCACTTATCACAGCACCGAGGCAGGGCTGGTCGATTCCAGACCCAGTCTCGGTCGAAGACGAGGTCGTGGTCGAAGTCGAAGTCGAGATCGAAGTCGAGGTCGAGGTCGAGGTCGAAGGAAGTCGCGGTCGCGGTCGAAGCGGCCGGGCCTAACGCGTGCGCAACGGGCACGGCACCCACCGTCAACCCCGTGCGCACGCGTTAGGCCCGGCCGCTTCGACCGCGACCGCGACTTCCTTC
>WNFJ01520871.1_pt1 | contig 11468 bp, 10 predicted proteins | sample 5400461 | NCBI WGS metagenome assembly WNFJ01 (sample SAMN13153349, study PRJNA577476) | soil metagenome | isolation source: 115 cm saprolite on Douglas fir-dominated hillslope | place: USA:California | collected 2013-09-17 | reverse complement strand
TGGCCGAGACTTCCGGGAATTGCGTCGGCTCTCATTGATGCATTGTCCAAAATGGCCCGGGCCCGCGGGCAATGGGATATTGTCGCTGCGCATTCGGCTTGGCGATTCTTTGATCGCCCTGGTGGAGAGACCTTCCGGGAACTCATCAAGACCGCCGAACAAGCGGGCTGCCAGGAGAAGGTGCGCCAATTCGCATTGCAATTCCTGGAGACCGGGATTTTAACGAAAGGCGCCTTCAGTCATGACAAACACGACAACGGTAGCGTAGAGTGGCCGCTGCCAACACCGGATTACCTCTTACGCATGCTGAAGCCGGAAGAAAGAGGCCGAGCTGCTGCGCGTCCTCATTACGATGTTTTGATTGACGTGGCCATCGCTGAAAAACGTCCGGATGATGTGCTGCGATCATACGACGCGATGTGTGCCGATGAGCAGCGGCGCAGCGTCTTATTCCGGACGCCCTTTGGCGGGTGTTCCGACCGCGTGGCTGAGGCGGTGCTCCGGTCCCACCCGGAGCGTTCGTTGGAGATCTATCGCCAGCGCGTCAATGAGAATCTCACACACGCCAGCACGTCCGCCTATGAAATCGTCGCCAGCTATCTGCGCAAGATGCGGCCCATTATGAAATCGCTCAACCGTCAAGACGAATGGGCGCAATTGCTGGCAGATATCCGTTTGCGCTATCGTAACCGTCCGCGCTTCATGGAGATTTTGGATAGACTGGATGATCGAACGATTGTCCAAAGGCAACAAGATAAACGTTGAAGAGTTTGCGGGAAAACACTCTTTTTGGGCCTGCGCTTTATCCGATGAAGACTTCTTCAGGCGAAGCGGCTGGGTAGCGAAAAAATATTCTCTGGGTTTGCCTATTTCGCTTCAGCGGCTTACACCTCAAAAGCCTGGCTGGGCAAGCCCCCAGCAAGCCCCCCCTCCCCCGACGAGCCGAAATTTCAGGGAGCGTATAATCAACGTTTATGGGCACGCACGCGCATCCGCCACATGGAGCTCCGCAGCAGCAAGGCCCGCAGCCGCTTCCCGGCATTCAGAACATCGTGGCCATCGGCTCAGGGAAGGGTGGGGTAGGGAAGACCACGATCTCGGTCAATCTCGCTGTGGCTTTAAGCCGCATGGGATTCAAAGTTGGACTGCTTGATGGCGATGTCTACGGCCCCAACGTTCCCCTGATGTTGGGCACAAGCGCCCAGCCCAAGGTTGTGGGTGAGAACCGCCTCGAACCCCTGCAGCAACACGGCATCCGGGCGATCTCGGTGGGCTTCCTCAATCCCGGCGATAAGCCCCTGATCTGGCGTGGGCCCATGTTGCATTCCATCATCCGCCAGTTCCTGCAGCAGGTGGAGTGGGGACAACTGGATTATCTGCTGATTGACCTGCCTCCGGGGACCGGCGATGTGGCCATCTCGCTCATCCAGACGGTCCCGGTCTCGGGCGCCATCGTGGTTTGCACGCCTTCGGATGTGGCCCTGCAGGACGCGCGCAAAGCCATTGAGATGTTTAAGCAACTCAGGGTCGATATCCTGGGCCTGGTAGAGAACATGAGCTATTTCATCTGCCCCCACTGCAATCATGAGGTGGATATCTTCTCCAAGGGCGGCGGCGAACGCACCGCCGGTATTTATGGCGTCCCTTTTTTGGGCGGCATTGAGCTGGACGCCAGCATCCGGCAGGCGGGGGATTCGGGCCAGCCTATCTCACTGGGTGAAGGAAGCGAAAAATCCGGGCCGGGCAAATCTTTCTATGACTTCGCCAAACGCGTGGTGGAACGCGTCAATGAACAAAATGCCAACCGCGGCGAGAGCGTGATCGAGATCCGGTAACGCGGAAATTGCGGCCACGGATTGGCACAGATCAACACGGATTCAAAAGCAATTCAAAGTTTGTGCTTTGGTTTGTGCTTTGACGACAAGTGCATTTGCCCAAGACCGCGACTTTTCCAAGGTCGAGATTAAAGTCCAGCAGGTTTCCGGGCCCATTTACATGCTGAGCGGGGCCGGCGGCAACATTGGCGTTTCCGTAGGCGAAGATGGTGTGCTGCTTATTGATGATGAGTTCGCGCCGCTGGCGCCCAAGATCCAGGCGGCCATCAAAAGCATCAGCGACAAACCCATCCGCTGGGTGCTGAATACGCATTATCACGGCGACCACACAGGCGCGAATCAACCCATGGCGCAGGCCGGCGCAGAGATCATCGCGCACGATAACGTCCGCAAGCGCCTGATCGAAGGCCAGACCAAGGGACCTGCAAAAGCAGATTCCGCGCCGAAAGCGGCACTGCCCGTGATCACCTTCGACAACTCGCTCACAGTGCACATCAATGGCGAGGATATTCGTGCGCTGCATTTTGCCAACGGCCACACCGATGGCGACAGCATCATCTTCTTCCCCAAAGCCAATGTGGTCCATATGGGGGACGATTTCGTGACTTACGGGCTTCCCTTCGTCGATGAAGCCGGCGGCGGCTCAGTCCACGGCATGGTTGAGAACGTGGAGAAGGCAATGGCTTCGGTTCCCGATGACGTGAAGGTTATCCCTGGTCACGGCCCGCTTTCAACCAAGGCCGACGTCAAGAAATTCAGCGACATGTTGCGGGACTGCATCGCTCTGGTCGAAGCCGGCAAGAAGAGGGGCAAGTCGCTCGAGCAGATGAAGAAAGAAAATGTCATCGCCAAATACGACTCCGAGGGCAAGGGTTTCGTGAAGCCCGGCGATTTCATTGAGCTGATCTACAACGAACTACAAGACATCAGGACCCAGCAGAAAAATACCAGGCATCACTGATTCCTGAGGATACGCTGAAGTTGTTATAGAAACTGCTAAAATAGCCTTAGAGCGACTCATCGCAGTCCATCTAAACTTTTGCATCTAATATAGTTAAGGACAGCCCCTGTGCCACAGCCGGTACAAATCGGGCCGCGTGGGCGGGAAATTCTAACCGCCATCGTGGAGACCTTCATAGAAACGGGGGAACCCGTGGGTTCGCGCATTCTTGCGCGCGAAAGCCGTGAAGGGTTGAGCGCGGCGACTATCCGTAACGTCATGGCTGACCTGACTGATGCGGGGTTTCTAGAGCAGCCGCATACCTCTGCGGGGCGTATCCCTACGGCCGAAGCTTACCGCTACTACGTCGAGCAAATCAGCGGCAAGGCCCACCTCTCTCATGAAGAAGAGGGTAAGATCCAGAATTTTTTCCATGGAGTCTCCGACGTGCAGGAGTTCATGGAGCGTACCTCGCACGTGCTTTCCTTGATGTCCAGCGGCGTGGGTGTGGCCATCGCTTCCGGGGGCTTTAACAATACTTTGGACCACGTATATTTCTCCCGGCTGGCGGAGCAGAAGATTCTGGCGGTGGTGGTCACCAAATCCGGAGTGGTACGCGACCGGGTTTTGCGGCTGGAGCGCGATGTTCCCCAGGGCGACCTGGACCTGGCTGCCCGCTACATCAACGACAACTTCCGCGGCTGGCTCATGGAAAAGATCAGGGCCGAGATTGGCCGCCGCATCGAGCAAGAGCGCAGCGAATACGACCGCCTGATGAAATCGGTGGAAATGCTTTACCGGCAGGGTGCTCTGGCCTCCGACGAGGCGGCACAGAGCATCTATGTAGAAGGCACGTCGAACCTTGTGGAGAATGAGCAGGACCGCGCGCGTTTGCGCGAGCTGTTAAAGACACTGGAAGAAAAGCAACGGGTGGCGGAGCTGCTCTCCGCCTATGTGGATGCCAGGCAGGAAGCGGTACGGGTGGTGATCGGGCTCGAGGAAGCGGTCCCGGAGATGCGGAATTTTGTGCTGATCGGGGCGCCGGCGCGCTCGGGCAACGAGGTTGTGGGATCGCTGGCGGTGCTGGGACCTACGCGCATTGATTACGAGCACAGCATTACCGCCGTCTCCTATATTGCCCGCCTGTTTGACCGAATCCTAAACGAATCGGATGAATCTAAATAGTTTGAAATTCAAAGCAGGAAAGTCAAAAAGAGTTATGGCCCAGACGGACGCTAAACATAACCTGGAAACCGAAGACGTAGAACGCGAACTGCCCCCGGCTGAAGCCGACGATGGCTACGTGGAGGGCCCTGCCCAAGCTGAGGCGGCTTCTTCCGAGACAGCTTCTGACGAACTGCAAAAGCTGAAGGCAGAGCGCGACCAGCTCTTTGACCGGCTGGCGCGGTTGCAGGCCGAGTTTGACAACTATCGTAAACGCAGCGCCCGCGAGCAGCAGGAGTTCCGCGACTATGCTGTGGCCAATGCGGTGGCGTCGCTTCTGCCGGTGATGGATAGTCTGGATCTGGCATTGAAGAATTCTGCGGGCCAAAAGTCCGAAATCCGCTCCGGGGTGGAACTGGTGCGCAAGCAATTTGCTGATGCCCTGGCTAAACTTGGTCTTCGTGAGATTCCCGCCGAAGGCGAGCCCTTTGATCCGCAGTACCACCAGGCGATTGAGGTGGTGGAAAGCGACAAGGTCCCGGACCATCACGTCCTCGAGGAGTTGCAGCGGTGATATAAGCTGAAGGACCGGCTCATACGTCCGGCCATGGTGCGCGTAGCGCGCAATCCGAACCACTAAACTTCTTCTCAATAAGGAAAAATGGGACTGGCTACCAACGCAAAACGCGATTACTACGAAGTTCTGAGCGTGGAACGCAGCGCAAGCGAACAGGAGATCAAGAGCGCTTACCGCAAGCTTGCCATGCAATATCACCCCGACCGCAATCCCGGTAATCCAGGGGCTGAAGAGAAATTCAAAGAAGCCACCGAAGCTTACAGCATCCTCATGGATGCCAACAAGCGCGCGCAGTATGACCGCTTTGGCCACCAGGGAGTCAACTTCGGCGGCGGGGGAGTGGAGGGCTTTCCTTTTCAGGACCTCAACGATATTTTCGGGGACCTGTTCGGCATCAGCGACATTTTTGGGACCGGAGCGGGAAATTCACGACGCCGCAGCCGCGCTCAGCAGGGCAACGATATCCGCTACGATCTCACGCTGGAGTTCGAAGAGGCAGTCTTCGGTAAGACCACCGAGATTAAAGTTCGGACCTACGCCGAATGTGAAGCTTGCAAAGGCTCGGGCTCCGAGCCGGGCCATTCTGCGAGCACGTGCAGCGCCTGTAGCGGACGCGGGCAAATGCGTTTTCAGCAGGGGTTCTTCAGCGTGTCGCGCACCTGCACCCGCTGCAATGGAAGCGGCACAACCATTTCGCATCCCTGCAACGCTTGCCGGGGGCAGGGGCGTGTAGTCCGCGAAAAGAGTGTCGCAGTCAAGGTGCCACCCGGCGTAGAGCACGGCACAAAAATTCTCTTTACCGGCGAGGGCGAAGCTGGAGTCAACGGCGGGCCCGCCGGAGATCTATACGTCGTGCTAAGCGTTAAGGAGCACGCTTTCTTTGAACGCCAGGGAAAAGACCTTTACTGTGTTATCCCTGTCTCATTCCCACAGGCCGCGCTGGGCGCCGATATCGTGGTCCCAACACTCGATGGCGAACATAAGCTCAACATTCCGGCCGGAACACAGGGCGGAACTATGCTGCGCATCAAAAATAAAGGTGTTCCGGTGCTGCGCGGCGGCGGCCGGGGCGACCTGTATGTGCAGGTGCGAGTGCAGACGCCCACGAAACTGACAAGAAATCAGAAAGAGATGCTCTATCTCCTGGTAGACAGCATGCAAGTCGAAAACAAGCCGGAACACAAGACCCTCTTCAGCAAAGTGAAAGATATTTTCAGTTAAGCTCAGCCACCAACCATGCGCCGCCGCTGGATTGCCGATGAAGTGGATTTCGCCCGCGGACGCGCCTCGCTCACCGGAGATCATGCCCTGCATCTGGCGCGAGTGCTACGCGCTGCTCCCGGCCAGGAATTCGACATCATAACTGAAGTTGAAGGGCGCCCAGTTGTACGTCTGGGCCGCATTTCTTCCGTCACTGAGCAGCGGGTGGAATTTGAGTTGGCAGAAGAGTTGCCGGAGAGCGGTGAAGTTCCTTCCGTTACCCTCTTCCTCGCCGTTTTTAAGTTTGATCGCATGGAGTGGGCCATTGAAAAAGCGGTTGAGTTGGGGGTGGAGCGCGTTGTTCCGGTAATCGCGCGCCGCACAGAGAAACATCTTGCTGCTGCCGCCGGGAAAAGAAGCGAGCGCTGGCGGCGGATTGCGCACGAGGCCGCGCAACAATCGCGCCGTAACTCACCTCCGGAGATTGCCGACCCATTAAAGCTGGAAGCTGCAATCGAATCTGCGCAAGGCATTGGCATTGTGCTTGCCGAGGCGGAACGTATGCGGTCCTTAAAAGAAATTCTTGATAAAGCCCCTGAAGGCAGCCCTGTGTCGCTCGCGGTCGGGCCGGAGGGTGGATGGACTGCGGATGAAATCAAGCGATTCGCCGATTCCGGCTGGCACTCTGCTTCGTTGGGGCCAACCATCCTACGCGCGGAAACGGCGGCAATTGCCGCGCTGGCGGTTGTCATGGCAATGGCGGGCAGCTCCGCGGATTAGAGTTCGTTCGCGTTTCTCATCACGTCTTCAAAAAACTAAGTGCTTTCCAGAGTTGCTGGCAACAGCAACTCTCCCGCATAATGGCCAGTCCACCTTCCAAGGCCATGCCAGTCCAGCACAATCAACTCGATGAGGCGCAGAAAGCTGCGGTAGAACATATACACGGCCCTATGCTGGTCGTCGCCGGGGCCGGCACCGGCAAGACTACAGTCCTGGAGCAGCGCATTGCGCACCTGATCCGCCACTCTTATGCAACCCCGGAAGAGATTTTTGCCGTTACCTACACCGATAATGCCGCGAAAAACCTGCAAGAAAGGGTCGGAAGCCTGCTGGCGAGAGAAAATATTTCAGCCACTGGCCTTCGTGCCACCACCTTTCATGCCTACGGTTACGGGTTGCTGCGCCAGCATGGAGAGGCGTTTCAGGTTGTTGATCGCGAGGACCTCTGGATCTATCTGCGCCGCAACATCGCGCAACTTCCGTTGGAGCGCTTCATTAAAGCGGCGAATCCCGGCAAGTTTCTTGATGACCTCTTGAGTTTTTACGACCGCTGCCGCGACGAGTTGGTCAAAGCGGCCGATTATCAGAGCTACGTCGAGCGGCTGCGGACAGGCGAATTGACCTTGCCGCGCGTGGGGCGCAGCCATGACTTCGAAGAGCTGCTCGATGATGAAGTGGTAGCGTGCTGCCATGAGATTGCCCTGGTCTACGCCAAAGTGGAGCAGATGCTGGCGGAAAAAAACATGGGCACCTATGGCGACATGATCGTCGGCGCGCTGGATCTTCTGCAGCAGTCACCTACATTGCTGGAGCGTGAACGAAAGCACGCTCGCTTTATCCTCATTGATGAGTTTCAGGATTCCAACGTGGCCCAGATTGAATTGGCGGCACTGCTGGCGGGAGCAGAGCAAAATGTCTTTGCTGTTGGCGATCCCGACCAGGCGATTTACCGCTTCCGGGGGGCCACCAGCGGCGCCTTCGAAGAATTTGCCCGGCGCTTCCCGGTGGTGCAGCGGGCACGTCTGGAACGCAACCACCGTTCCCTTTCCCCGATTCTGGAAACTTCTTTCGCGGTTATCAGCAAGAACCCTGAGATCGCCGGCTGGAAGAGAGCAACGTTGCGTTCTGCACGCGAACAGGAGACACGCGAGCAGGGCAAATCGATGGCAGCGCCGCCGGTGAGCGCGGTCATCATCCCGGATTTCGCCGCTGAGGCGGCCGATATTGCTGAGATTATCCGTGAGCGCCACTCCGGCGCTTCGGCATGTGGTGAGGAGCTGCATTGGCGCGACTTCGCCGTTCTTTATCGCACCCATGCACAACGGGAGAAGTTGACAGAAGAATTTTCTCAACGCGATGTCCCGTTTACGGTTACCGGCGTGGATGTGCTGGAAAGCGCGCCTATCCGGGACTTACTCGCGGTCCTGCGGACGGTTGTTTCTCCACGGGATGCAATCAGCTTGTTCCGCGTGGCCGCGCTGCCGCAGTTTGGAATTGCTCCTGAAAGCCTGCATGATGCGCTGCTCGAAACCGGCAGCGAGTGTGATCTGCCGGCTGCTCTGGCAAAGCTCGAGGGCGGTCGCAAATTACTTGAGGCCCTAAAAAACTGCCGCAGTTCGCTGGCAAAGCATCCGCGGGCGGTGCAGATCATTCCGAAGGCCATTGACGTCTTTGGCTTGGCTGTTAGAGGAGGAGACCCCGCTGCTGCGGGCGATGCGCTCGCGGTCTTCTGCGAATTTGTGGGGCAGTGGGAGAAGAAGCCCATTACCGAGAGCGGTTCGTTGCATGAATTCTTGAATTACCTGATGTTTTTCAAAGAGGCGCGAGGAACCATCCCGGCTCAGAAACCAGACGATCAACTGGACGCGGTCCGGCTGCTCACCATTCACGCCTCCAAAGGGCTGGAGTGGAAGCAGGTGCATGTAATCCGGCTCAACGCTGGATCATTCCCCTTGCGCTATCAGGAACCCTTGTTTGCGTTTCCCGACGCCTTACGACGGTCTCCGCACCAAGGAGAGGAAGAGGATAAAGACCTGCACCTTGAAGAAGAGCGCCGCCTGCTCTACGTGGCGATGACACGTGCTGCCGATAGTCTGCTCTTGTACGCTCGTCCGGGCCGGGGGAAAGAAACAGCGCCCGACGGCTTCCTGCGGGAGCTCTTAAAGGACAAGTCTCTGGCGAAGGTTTTACAGCAACGTTCGGCTCGACCTTACGTCGAGGTGGGAGCGGAAGCTGCTATGCCGGCGGCAAGCATTACGCGGTGGCTCGAGCTGGAGGCGCAGCGCGATTTCAGCCGGCTACGGCTGAGCGCGACCGCCATTGAGAGTTACAAGATCTGTCCTTTGCGCTTCAAGATCGAGCACGACTGGCGGCTACCTGCGGAGCCGGCGGCGGCCATGCAGTTCGGTAACGTGATGCATTCCATCCTCAAGTTTTATTTCGATGAGGTTCACTCGGGGCGAAAACCGGAGGCCGAGGCGGTGCTTCAGCGCTTCAGCGAACTGATATCACGCATGCCATTCGAGGACCCGCTGCAGCGGCAGCTCTACCTGAAACAAGGGACGCTGCAGCTCAAGACTTTTCTGGAAGCAAGCAAAGCCGACCCTGCCGTCCCGGTACTCAATACAGAGCGGGCGTTTCGCATCGAGATCGGCGGGATTGAAGTAATCGGACGCGTGGACCGTTTGGATGCCCTCAACGCTGAGGCCAACCGGGTTGCGATCACCGACTACAAGACCGGGCGTCCCCGCGAGCAGCGCGACGCCGACGAGAGCCTACAGCTTTCCATTTATGCCATGGCGGCGCAGCGGGCCTGGAACCTCGAACCCGAGCGGCTGATCTTTCATAACCTGGAAGACAACTCGCGCATCGAGACCTCGCGCTCGCCCGAGCAGTTGCGCGCCGGCGAAGAGGAAGTTCGCGAGGTGGCAGGCGACATTGCAGCGGGGAAGTTCGAGGCCACTCCGGGGTTTCATTGCCGGAGCTGCGCCTACTTTTCGCTTTGTCCCGAGACCGAGCAGAGGCTTTACACAATCCAAAAAAGCCTGCAAGCTGTTTCATCAGGAGCCCATTGATGCCTCTGGCAGAGATTGTCGTCATTGTTGTGATAGCAGCCGGCCTGGCCGCGTTTCTGGTCTGGCTGGTACGCGGCGGTTCGCAGCGCGAGCTCCAGGAGCTGCGCAACCAGATGAACCTGTTGCGGGAAAGCTCAGAGAAATCCATTCAGAGTATTTCGCTTTTCGGCACACAGATGCAGGGGCTTAACAGCAACGTGCAGAGCTCGCTGACAGCCGTAATGGCAGAGGTAGGGAACCGCATCAACGCCATGAATCAGCACGTGGGTCAACGCCTGAATGAGAATGCCGAGGCCATGCGCTCCAGCTCTAAAGAGGTCAATGACCGCATCGCCGGTGTGCAGAACACGTTTGCCGGCCTGCAGAAGCAGGTGGGGGAGATGACCGAGCAGGCGCGGCAACTGGGCGAACTTTCGCGTTCGATGTCTGAGTTGGAGCGGGTGCTGAGTGCGCCGAAGCTGCGTGGAGGCTTCGGCGAGACCCAGCTCGAGAACCTGCTGGCAAGCGTGTTTGCAGGCGAGCAGTTCAGCATGCAATATAAATTTGCCTCCGGCGATATTGCCGATGCCGTGCTGCGCTTCGACAAAAGCATGGTGGCTATCGACTCCAAGTTTTCCCTGGAAAACTTCAGGCGCATCGCCGAGGCTGAGACGGAGGCAAACAAAAAAACCGCGCGCAAGGATTTCCTCAAAGACGTGCGCAAGCGCATTGACGAAATCGCCGCCCGCTACATTCGTCCGGCAGAGGGGACCCTGCCATTTGCATTGATGTACATTCCGGCGGAGAACGTTTATTACGAGGCCATTATTCGCGATGAAGATGAAAATGATCTCTACTCCTATTGCGTGCAGAAGCGGGTGATGCCGGTTTCACCGAACTCGCTCTACGCTTACCTGCAAACCATCATGGTGGGATTGAACAGCCTGCGCATCAGCCGGCGCGCGGAGGGGATACTGCGGGAGCTGCAATCGCTGGAAGTGGAGCTGGAGAAGTTCGATGACGTATTCGGAAAGCTGGGCACGCATTTACGCAACGCGTCCCGCAGTTATGAAGACAGCGCCCGCGAGTTCACGCGCATTGGCAACCGCGTGCAGAGCCTGGCGGGCAGCGGCGCGCCGGAGCAGATGACGCTGACCGCCGAGATCAAGAAGCATGCAATCGGTTCCGGCGGAGGTGAGTGATTAATTATTAATTGAAGATGGGATCATCGATGCATTAAAGCAGTGATGAGAAACAAAAACTAAAGGGGACGCATTTTGCGTCCCCTTTGGTTTTCGCTTTTCGCTTAAAGCGATGCTACTTCTTTTTCTTTTTGGCTTTCTTCTTTGCTGGCATTTGCTATTCTCCCTTCCATTCTGCATGGAATGTTCTGCAACGATGCTCTGTTGCGATTAAAACAATGTATAGAAGGATTGAAAAATGAAGTCAAGAGAAAAATACACATGGAGTCACTTATTCGAGTACACCCAATTTCTTGTCCGGGAATAAAAATCCGCAAAACAATTTCTTTTCACGCGTGAATTTGCAATTTGCTGAACTCATCGCGTGCCGGCGTAGGCGCCCAAGAGCAGACCTGCGAGAAAATCCTGCCATGCGTGAGTGATCATGCCGGGCCGCAAGCTTCTGCGCCAGAAGGCGAGTGCGCCGAAGAGCGCTCCGAAGACTCCAATCACAAGCATGCTCTTCACGCCCTGGTAGCCGTGGGCGGCGCCGAACAAAAGAGCTTGCGCAACAATTCCCACCAGCGCGTTGCCGCTGGCGGCATGGAACTGCTTCTGCAAGTATCCGCGAAAGATCAGTTCTTCACAGAACCCCGCGGTAATGGCGACCGCAGTAAAGAAGATGAGCTCCCGCAATCCGTGTGGTGTAAGGAAGTCAAGCGTGCGGACCATTTCCTT
>WNFJ01418885.1_pt2 | contig 11468 bp, 11 predicted proteins | sample 5400461 | NCBI WGS metagenome assembly WNFJ01 (sample SAMN13153349, study PRJNA577476) | soil metagenome | isolation source: 115 cm saprolite on Douglas fir-dominated hillslope | place: USA:California | collected 2013-09-17 | reverse complement strand
TGTACAACGTGGCCGGGCCGGAGCCGCTCCCGTTCGCGGAACTGCTGCAAATCTGCGTTCGCGCGGTCGCGAGCAGGACCCGGCTGGTGCCCGTCCCGCTCGCACCGCTGGTGATGCTGGCGCGCGGCTACGAGTTGCTCAGCCGCCATCCCCGGATCCGGCCGGAGCAGCTGCGGCGGCTGGCCGAGGACAAGGCGTTCGCGATCGACGACGCGATCCGCGATCTCGGCTACGCCCCGCGTCCGTTCGCTAGCGGCATCGGCGACGAGGCCCGCATGCTGGGACTCGCGTCATGACCGGCACCGACCTCGCTCTGCTCGGCCGCACCGTTATACACCTGCGGCCCGGCCAACTGGCGCACCGGGCGCGGCTGCGCACCCAGCAGGCTGGCCTGCGCCGGTTCCCGGTAGCCGGACGCCGGATCCTTTCCGGCCCGGACCCGTCGGCCGGTGTCGGCTGGCCGGATGGGTTCCGTCCGGTGGACGCGCGGACCCCTGGCCGCTGGCCGGGCCTGCCGGAACTGCGAGCGGACAAGATCAGGCTGCTGGGGCTGGTACGGGAACTCGGTGATGTGCCCGGCTGGGAGCACGCCGACGCGCCGCGGCTGTGGCGCTTTCACCTGCACTACTGGGACTGGGCGTGGGGGCTGGCCGCCGATCCGGACCGGCTGGCCGCCCGGGCCCTGTTCGCCCGGCTGTGGCGGTCCTGGCAGGCATCGGCCGGGTCCGGCCGATTCGGCCGCGACGATGCCTGGCACCCTTACCCCGCCGCCCTGCGCGCCTGGTCATGGTGCGGCCTGCACCGCGATCTGGCGGCCGGCGGCGATATTGAACCGGAATTCCTCGCCGGGCTCGCGGCTCACGTTGGATTCCTGCGCCGTCACCTGGAGTATGACGTCGGCGGCAACCACTTGATCAAGGGGCTCAAGGCCCTCGCCGGCCTGGCCGTCTTCTTCGCCGACGAGCGGCTGCTCCGCCTGGCGGTGCGCCGGCTGACCAGGCAGCTGGCCAGGCAGGTCCTGGTCGACGGCGGCCACTACGAGCGCGCGCCCGCCTATCAGTGCCAGGTGCTGGCCGACCTCATCGACGTGGCTGACCTGTTGCGGGCGGCGGGACAGGCCCCGGCCGGCGAGATGACCGCGGCCGTCGACCGCATGCGGCAGTGGCTGGGCGCGGTGCTCACCCCTGACGGCCAAGTGCCGCTGCTCAACGACGGCTACCCGGTCGACGATGAGCTCCTCACCGCGCTGCGGCCGGCCCCCGCCCCGGACAGCCCGCTGCTCGTGCTTCCGGCGACCGGGCTAGTGCGAGCCGTGGCCGACGGCTGGCACCTGCTCGCCGACGTCGGTCCGCCGTGCCCGCCGTCACTGCCTGCCCATGCGCACGCTGACACCTTCGGCTGCCTGGTGCATGTGGACAAAGTCCCGCTGCTGGTCGATACCGGTACCTCGACCTATGAGCCGGGGCCAGTGCGCCGCCACGAGCGGTCTACCGCCGCCCACAGCACCGTGGAGGTGGACGGAGCAGACTCGACCGAGGTGTGGGGCGTGTTCCGGGCCGGGCGGCGAGCCCAGGTCAGCGGCCTGGCCACCAGCGTTGGGTCTTCCGGGATCACCTGCGAGGCGGTCCATGACGGGTTCCGGCGGCTGCCCGGTCGCCCCCTCCATCGCCGGCGCTGGTCGCTGACCAGCGGTGGGCTGCGGGTCGACGACCTCGTCACCGGCCGGGGCCGGCACGAGATCGTCATCCGCTGGCACCTCGCGGCCGGGACGTCGGTGCGGGTCGAAGGCGACACGGCGCTCGTCACTGGCCCGGCCGGCGCTTTCTCGGTGGCCGTCGAGGCAACCTGCCGTTTGCTGCTGGCGGTCGAGACCAGGCCTGCCGCGGCCGGGTTCGGGAACACAGCCGACACTCCCGTGCTGACCGGCCGGATGGACTCGGCCCTGCCGGCCCGGGTTACCACAGTCTGGAGCCGTGCCCGCGGTAGCGCGGGCGGAGAAGGAGCGACATGAAGCAGGTCGTGCAGCCGGTCGGCGGCGGGCCGGTCGAGGTGCTCGACGTTCCCCGCCCCGTGATCAGCCCGACCGAGGTAGAGGTACTGGTGCGCACCGTGGCCTCGGTGATCTCCCCGGGCACCGAACGGGCGGTCACCGCGCTGGCGAGGTCCAGCCTGCTCGCCAAGGCGCGCGCCCGGCCGGACCTGGTCCGCCAGGTCGTGCGCAAGGCCCAGGCCGAAGGCATCCCGGCCGCGGCCAGGGCGGTCCGGAGCCGACTCGCCGCCGACCTGCCTCTCGGCTACTCCGCGGCCGGGCTGGTAACCGAGGTCGGCACTGCCGTCGACGGGATCGGAGTCGGCCAGCTGGTGGCGACGGGCGGCGCCGGCAAGGCCAGCCACGCCGAGTTCCAGGCCGTGCCTGGCCTGCTCTGCGCGGTCGTGCCCGAACCGGTGCCGCCGGAGGACGCGGCGTTCGCCACTCTGGCGTCCATACCGCTGCACGCGCTGCGCCTGTCGGGGGCCGGCCCTGGCTCCAAGGTCGTGGTGCTCGGCCTGGGGCTGATTGGCCAGCTCGCGGCGCGGCTGGCGATGGCCTCCGGATGCGACGTGGCCGGCATCGACCCGGACGGGTTCGCCAGACAAGCCGCGGCCAGGGCCGGCGTCCTGGCCCTGGACGAGTCCGGTGACGCGACGACGGGCCGGGTCCTCAACTGGTCCCGGGGGCGGGGTGCTGATGCCGTGCTCGTGTGCGCCGCCGATCGGTCGCCTGGGCCGATGTCACGTACGCCTGCGCTGTGCCGGGACCGGGCCGCCGTGGTGATGGTGGGCGACGTGGGCATGCCGCGCAGCCGGGCCCCGTTCTATGAGCGGGAGATCTCGCTGCTGTTCGCCCGGTCCTACGGCCCGGGCCGGTATGAGCCGTCCTACGAGGCGTGGGGAGTCGACTACCCCGCCGGGCAGGTGCGCTGGACCGAGGGCAGGAACCAGGAGGCGGTGCTCGACCTGCTTGCCGCCGGACGGCTCCTTGTGTCCGATCTGGTCACCCAGTCCTTCGGCATCGACAGCGCGGACGCGGCCTTCCGGCTCCTTGAGGAGCGGACCGAGCCCTGCATGGCGATCCGCCTGACGTATCCGGCCGCCGCGGGCCCGGACCAGCCGGTACGCCTCAAATCAGGCCCCGCCGGCCGTCCCGGGCCCGGAGTCGGCTGGATCGGCGCCGGCGCCTTCTCCACCGGGACGCTGCTGCCTGCCTTCCGTGACGCTGGCTTCGAGCGTTTCGTGGCCGTAGCCACGGCCAGCGGTGTCTCCGCGCGGAGAGCGGCGGAGCGGCACGGATTCGAGAAGGCAGTCTCGGGCGCCGCCGCCGTCATCGACGACCCTGACGTCAGCGTGGTCGTGATCGCCACCCCGCACGACGTGCACACCGAACTCACCGGCCGGGCCCTGGCCGCCGGGCGGGACGTGTGGTGCGAAAAGCCGCTGGCCCTGACCTGCGTCGGCGTCGACGAGGTGGAGAAGGCCTGGCGGGGCTCCGGGCGCCAGCTCACGCTCGGCTTCAACCGGCGCTGGGCGCCGGCCGTGCTGGCCGCGCGGCGGGTACTTGCGGAGGTGCAGGCGCCGAAGCTGGTGGTCTACCGGATCGCCGCGGGCCGGGTGCCTGACGGCCATTGGTATCTCGACCGGCGCCAGGGCGGGCGCTTGCTCGGCGAGGTGTGCCATTTCGTGGACGCCGCGCAGGTACTCGTGGGAGCTGACATCGAGGACGCCGTGAGCGTGCAGGGAGGGGACCCGTCGCAGGGGAATGACGACATGGTCGTGGCGCTGCGGTTCGCGGACGGCTCGGTCGCTTCGATCACCTACGGCAGTGCTCGCCCGACGGCGGGCAAGGAACGGATCGAGGTGCTCGCCGGATCACATCAGGTGATCATCGACGACTTCCGGTCGGTCCTCGGGAACGGCCGTACCCTCTGGAAAGGCCGACCGGACAAGGGCCATCGCGCCCACGCCGCCGCGTTCCGGCAGGCGGTGCAGGGCGGCCCGGGCCTGCCGACCGACGCGATGCTGGGCAGCATGCGCGCCACCATCCAGGCCGCCGACCGGGCCTTGGCCGAGACGCGCCGGGAGTCAGGATGAGATCTGTCCGTGCCGTCGCTGACGTGGCGTCCGCGCGCTTCGTCGCGCCGCGTTTCGCTACTGCCAAGGCGGTCATCAGGTATGTCTGGGAGCACCCGTCTAACGCCGGCCACCGGCCTCGCGCGCTGCTCCGGATGGCCCGTTATCAGGCCCGGGCGCGGTTGCTGCGCCGCAGGGCGATCGCCAGGCTCGGGGAGCGCTCCCGGCTCTGGGTCGACCTGCACCGGACCAGTGCCTCGAAGGTCCTGTACGCCAACCCGCCCGACCTGCCCGAGATGCTGGTCTGGCGGCAGGCGCTGCGCGGCGGCGGCCTCTTCATCGACGTCGGGGCCAACGTGGGCACGTACACGATCTGGGCGGCCGAGTGCGGCGCCGAGGTCATGGCCCTGGAGCCGGCTGCCGACACCTTTGGCCTGCTGCTGGAGAACGTCGCGCTCAACGGCTACCAGGTGGCGGCGATCCAGGCCGCCGCCACGGACCGCTGCGGCACCGCCCGGTTCACCGCGGGCCGGGACGCGGGCAACCGCCTGGATCCGGACGGCCCGGTCGAGACCAGGCTGGTCACGATCGACTCGCTGATCGGGGGGCGGCACGTGGCCGGCATGAAGGTCGATGTCGAGGGTTTCGAGATCGACGTGCTCCGGGGCTGCACCCGCGCGCTGTCCGAGCGCCGCGTCGGGCTGATCCAGCTCGAATGGAACGCGATGTCGCAGGTGGCGCTCGGAGCCGACCGGCGTCCCGTGGCCGATCTGCTCGCACGGCACGGCTATCAGCTATTCCGGCCCGACCCGCGGGGACGCCTGGTGCCCGTCACCGATCCCGGGTTCGGCGCCGATGTCTTCGCCCGTCCCGTCGAGAAGGAAGCCACCCGATGATGTCGGCAGGCGCGCGCACGCGTCCGGACCGATGCGCAAAATAGCCCACTGGACCCCGCGCTACATCTACCATCGCACCCGGCAGATGCTTTACGAGCGCAGTCACGGCGACGATCCGTGGCTCACCCCGGCGGCGATCCGCCTGCTGGAATCGTTGCTGCGCCCTGCGGACCACGGAGCGGAATTCGGCTCCGGCCGCAGCACCATCTGGTTCGCCGAGCGCGTAGCCGCGCTGACCAGCGTGGAGCACGACGAGCAGTGGTATGAGGCCATCTCCGCCCAGCTGAAGGAGCGCCGGCTGGCCAACGTGGACTACATCCTCGCCCGCCAAGATAAGCCTGCCGAGCTTGGTGGTCAGAGCACGTACGCGCGGCCGACCCTCGGCTTTCTCGACGCGGGCCTGGACTTCGCGCTGCTGGATGCCTCGGCCCGTGATCAGAACCGGGATTGCTACTGAAAGTTTCTGTTTATAATCAGAGAGTGAACACCACGGGGGGTCGTTCCACGCTGCGGACCCGGCTCTATGAGTCCTGCGTTTCCCAGCACAGCTGGGGCCGGGCCCGGGCATCGTGACCGCCGAGCGCGTGTCCGCCGTCGGCGGTCGAGCCGACCGGGAAGCCACGGCCAAGCACAGGTGCTGCGCCTTTTCGACGCCAAGGCGGCGGGCTGGCCGGCCAAGTACACACAGGACGGACCGCTGGCCGGCCGCCTGGCCAGCCTATCCGAGGCCGTCAGGCGGCACGCGTGGCCCGGAGACCGGGTCCTCGACCTGGGGTGTGGCACCGGGGAACTCGCCCAGGCCCTAGCCGCCGCTGGGCTCCGGGTGACAGGATGTGACATCTCTCCGCAGATGCTGCTGCGCGCCGCCCGCGATCCCAGCGGGCGCGGGCCTGGGCAGCCCGGTGGCGTTGGGCGCGCCGGGTGGGTGCGGCTGGAGCCGGGCTGGCGGAGCCTGCCGTTCGCGTCCGAGGCGTTCGACGTGGTGGTGGCCGCGAGCGTGCTGGAGTACGTGGCCGAGCCCGCCGCCGTACTGCGCGAGTGCGCCCGGGTGCTGCGTCCGGAAGGCGTCCTCCTGTACACGGTGCCCGACCTGCGGCACCCCGTCCGCTGGACGGAATGGGCCGGCCAGCGGCTGACAGGGGGGCTGTCCGGTGGCGGCCGGCGGCCGCGCTGGCACGCGGATGGCCGCCGGGCGCGGTGGGACGGGTACCGCGCCTACCTGCGGGCGTCGCGGCAACGGCACCGCGTCCGGTGGTGGCAGGCCGCGTCCGGGTTGGCGGGCCTGTACCCGGTGCCGTGCCCGACCGGCGGCGGGCGGTCCACGCTGCGGCTGCTGGCGTTCCGCCGCGCCGACCAGGCGGGAGCCCGGCTGTGACCGCTGGGGTGGTCGTGGACGCGGCCGGGGCACAGATGGGCGGCGCCGCGCGCTATCTGGACGAACTGCGAGGCTATCTCGCTCGCACCGGGCGCGGGGATGTGCAGGTCATCGGCTCGCGGCGGGTCTCACCGGGCTGGCTTGTCCGGCGCGAGCTGATCGGCGCGGCGCGCATCAGGCGGGTGGCCCTCAACAACGTGGGGTTCCTCGCCGGCGGCGGGCAACGGTGGACCCTGCTGCGTAATGCCCTGCACTTCCTCACCGAGGCCGACGAAGCCGCGCTGCGCCCCGCGATGCTGCGCGCCTCGGTCCGCCGTGACGCCTGGGCGGTACGGCTGGCCGCCCGGCGTTCGCATGTCATAGTCGTGCCGTCCACCGCTATGGCCGAACGCGTCGCCCGGGTCGCGCCGGGCCTGCGCGGCCGGATCGTGGTGCGGCCGCACCCCGTATCGGCCGACCCGGCGCCGCGGCCGGGCCGGGCGCCGACGATCATCTGCCCGGTTCTGTTTGCCCCGTACAAGCAGATGTCCGAGCGGCTCACCGTACTGCTCCATGCCGTCGGCGAGCTTGACGACCCCTCGGTCCGGGTGCTTGTGACGGCGGACCGGGCTGAAGTGCCCGCGGCCGTGGCATGTCACCCACGGATCGAGCTGGTAGGCCGCCTGCCCCACGCGGAACTGCGCGAACTGCAGGCTCGCAGCCGCGCCTTCTACTTCCCGACCGAGCTGGAGTCGTTCGGTTACCCGCTTGCCGAGGCACGGGTCAGCGGGCAGCCGGTCATCGCCTGCGACACCGCCCACAACCGGGAGGTCGCAGGTCCTGCCCTTTGCGGCTACACCCCGGATAACCTGGACTCGCTTCGGCACGCCGTGGCACTCGCGCTGCGGGCGCACGTCGTGCCCGACCCCGCGCCATTCGACCCAGACCGTTACTTCGGCTGGTTGCTGGGGACACCCTGATGACCAGGCTGAACCTACGGCCCTATCGGGCTGGCGACGATCCGCCGCCAGGCAGCGTCCCGGTAAGCGTGGTCGTGCTCACGCTGAACGAGGAGCCGAACATCCGCCGCTGCCTGGCCTCGGTCGGATGGGCGGACCAGGTGGTGGTCGTGGACGCGGGCTCCACCGACGGCACCATGCCGGCCGCGCGTTCGCTGGGTGCCGAGGTGGTGGAGCAGCCATGGCTGGGGTACTCGAAGCAGCGCGAGTACGCGCTCAGGCTGCTCATGCTCCGGCATGACTGGGTGTACTTCGTGGAGCCGAGATCGCAGCACGGCTCGCCGATCCGCGCTGCGCAGCGTTCGCGCACCGCCTGCGCCTGGTCTTCATGGGCACCTGGATTCGCCATTGCGGCTGGTATGCCGGCTCCTGGGTTGTCCGGCTCGTAGACCGTCGTTACACCAGCTACGACGGACGCCCGGTGGGCGAGCGGGCGTGTGTCCGCGGGAAGGTACGGCGGCTGGACAACGACATCGTGGATGAGGACCGCAAGGGCCTGGCCGCCTGGCTTCACAAGCATGTCCGTTACGCGGAGCTCGAGGCGGGACGGCGTGGTCGGCCGGCCTCCTTGCGGCGCAGGCTCCGCACGATCTGGCGCCCCGAAGACTCGCGACCGCGCGCCCGCGCCTTGGTCAAGTACGTCATTTACCCGTGCGTGCCGGCCAAGCCGGCCGCGCTGTTCGGCTACATGTACTTCGTGCGCCTCGGGGTACTCGACGGGATGGCCGGGCTGCGGTTCTGTTTCTTTCACGCCTGGTACGAGGCCGTCGTGACCACATTGCGGGCTGGCCAGGCCGCTGCCGACGGGGAGAGTGGATGAACCCGCGGCTGGGCGTGCTGGACTTCTGGCCCATCCAGTACCATGCCCCGCTCTATCAGCTGCTGGCAAGCCGCGGCAACGTAGACGTGGACGTCCTGTACCTCTCCGACAAGGGGTATCGCGCCGCGATGGATCCCAAGTTCGGCGTGCCGGTCGCCTGGGACATCGACCTGCTGCACGGCTATGAGCATAGATTCCTGACCACCAGCGATGGCCCAGCCGCCAGGCTCAGGCAGACGAAGGTGCTCGCCAAGTGGCTGACTGCCCACGATGCCGTGGTCACTCATGGCTACTCCAACCCATGGATGCTCTCCGCCATGGCTATATGCCGTGCCCGCCGCATCCCTTACCTGATGCGTGGCGATTCGCTGCCGCGGGGCCAGTCGGCCGGGCTCCGCGGCTTGCTGCGTGACGTCATCGCCAGAACCGCCGTGGTCGGCAGCGCGGCCGGGCTGGCAATCGGCCAGCTCAACCAGGAGTTCTACCGTAGGCACAAGGCACGCAGGGTCTTCTTTGCGCCATATTCGGTAGATGACCGCCGGTTCGCCAGCGCCCCGGCCGCCAGCCGATCCCAATTGCTAGCTCGATGGGGGCTCAGAGCGGACCATCCGGTGATCATGTTCTGCGGGAAAATGTATCCAGGTAAGCGCCCGCTCGACCTCGCCGCAGCGATCCGGCTCCTGACATGCGAGGTCACCGCCATCTTCGTCGGCGACGGCCTGCTTGCCGACCGAATCCGGTCTTCCCTCGTGCCTGGGGAGGGAGTGGTGACGGGCTTCGTCAACCAGTCGGAACTGCCGGCCTATTACCATGCCGCCGACATCATCGTCCTGCCGAGCGAGGTGGAAAATTGGGGGCTCGTCCTCAACGAGGCCATGGCCGCTGGGGCGTTCCCCGTGGTCTCGGACCGGGTCGGCGCCGCGCCCGATCTGGTGGTCGGCGTGGGGGAGATTTATCCGTGCGGTGACGTAGCGCGCCTTGCCGGTGCTCTCGACCGCGCCCTGTCGCTGACCAAGGACCCGCACACCCGTGACCGGGTGCGGCAGCACGCCGCCAGGTACTGCCTCGACCGCACCGCAGCCGGCTTCGAGGAGGCCGTGTTCGCGGCCAGCCGCAAGTATGTCACCTAATGCTATATCTCAGTTACAATAAGTGCGCGGGTATACCTACGGGCACCGTGGCCAAGACGATGGCGCGATCTGGGGGAGAGTTGCCAGTTTCACGTATGCGGGAAAATCGCGGGAGCATGCTGGCGCCTGGTAGGGCGCAGCCCGCCGGGTCCCCGGCAGCGCCGCCGTTTTCCGGCTGGCAGCGGCTGCGGACCCCCGCCACGCTGACGGTGCCCGCGGAAAAGGGAATCCGCCAGGGCGACCGACTAGTACTGGCCCGTCTCGCGTTTGTTTTGTACCTGACCACGCTGTCGACCGACGCCATACGGAAAGTCACCGCACTGCCGTCCAGCGCGGTAGGCGTCGTGTATGTCATTACCGTCGTAATTTACATCGTCGCCATTCCCAGGGCCGCGGGCCGGGACCGCGCGGCCCCCAGGACTCTTCCGGTATGGCTGTTCCTGCTCTCCCTATGGTGCCTGGCGGTCGCGCTCATCCAGCACATCCCCCTCGACATGGCCCTGCTCGGCTGGGCATCATACGTTTTCTTCGTGCCGCTTGCCTATGTCGGTGCCGAACTTGCGGCAGACGACAGGCTGGCAGCAAGAGTCCTGCGGGTAGTCGCCGTCGGCGGCGCCGTGGTTGGCGCGGGCGCGATCGCCAGCACCGTGCTGGGCCACTCGGCGCCGCCGCTGCTCGCGCCCATCGTTCCCGCCGCTGGCATTCACAGCTTCAACACAGACAACATCTACCTTGCTCCCTCGGTCTTCGCCACCGCAGAAGAGGCGTCGGAGCAATTGCTGATTGCCCTGTTCGCCTGGGCGGCGCTGGCGCACCTGGGCGGCGGGAGGTTGCGGCGGTTGCCATCGGTGCTGCTCGGGGTGCTCATCGCCGGCGGCCTAGTGGTCACCGCTCGGCGCACGGACATCGACGTCGCGGTAGCCGGGATCATCGCGGTCCTGGTCCTGGGGCGCATCTGGACGCCCGCGTCATCCCGGCCTCGCGCGTCCCGGGACGCCGGGAAAATGCGCGGTCGGCTCGGAGTGGTTGTCTTCATCGCCGCGGCCGGAGCCGCCGCGCTCATCTTTTTCGTCGGGGCGAGCACGCTCGCGTCCTTCCTGGTTTCCGGGTCGGCCGGAAACAGGATCGCTTTCATGTTCTCCCTCACCAGCTCCGGCTCGCTGACCGGGCAGGGGCCGGGGACGTCGACACAGGGTGTAGCGGTCGTGGGTGCCACGGCTCTCCGCGGCGGGATGATTCAGGGCTCGCAGGCCGCATACGTCCTGAACGGCCGGACGTTCATCACTACTGAGGGCAGCCTGGCGAAGACCTGGCTTGAACTCGGGATCATAGGGATGGTTCTCTACGGAGCGGTCTTCTGGGCGGCGCTTGCCCCCGCCATCCGGTCGCTGCGCCGGATGGACGGAGTGGGGGGCGCCCTTACGATGCTGGCCATCGCGCTGGGAGTAGTTTTCCTCAAAGGCCACCAGTCCCTCGACAATCCGCTGATCCAGCCCTTGTTCTGGCTGGTCGTCGGCGGGATCTGGGGACGGATGCGCGCCGTCGCGCGGGGTCGGCAGACGGACATGGAGCGGTATGTCAGGCCGATGACATGACCTGGCTGCGGGGCGTGGCGGCACCCGCCGTGGCATCGTTGCGCGGAGCGACGGGCGCCACGGCAGCCGCTAACCTCGTGATCCTGGTCGGCAGCGCGCTCGGGGGTATCGTGAGCGCCCGCGCGCTGGGGCCCGCCGGGCGCGGTCAGCTCGCAATCGCCATGCTGTGGCCGGCGCTTATCCACACGGTCGGCAGTCTGGGCCTGCAGAGTTCCAGCTCCTATCACATCGCGTCGTGGCCGCACCGCAGGGCGGCGCTGCTGCGATGGCTCCGCCCTGTCGTCACGCTGCAGGCGACCGTCATGACGGCGGCGAGCGCGGCCGTCATGTGGGCCCTCTGCCTCGAGGTACGGCTCGATCCGCTCCTGGCAGCCGAGTACTCGACATGGGCGGCGGGCGCGACGATCAGCCTCTACGGTGTCTCCTGCGCCCAGGGATTGCGCGACTTCGCTCGTTTCAACGCGATCCGCCTCATCACTGGGGCTATCCCGGCCGTGCTCATGCTGGCCGGCGCGGCCGCGCTGCGCCTCACCCCCGCCGAGGCGGG
>WNFJ01116017.1_pt1 | contig 11468 bp, 7 predicted proteins | sample 5400461 | NCBI WGS metagenome assembly WNFJ01 (sample SAMN13153349, study PRJNA577476) | soil metagenome | isolation source: 115 cm saprolite on Douglas fir-dominated hillslope | place: USA:California | collected 2013-09-17 | reverse complement strand
ACCGTTGACTAGCCGAACTGGCAGGCGACACAGACCCCTCTCCCTGCGTACGTGAGCGGGAAATGGACCCTACTGCGCATACCCCGCTGTTGGTACGCCGCGGGCGCGAGTGGCGTTACTCCCGACCACCACCTTAGGCGGAGTCGACGGGTAGCTCGTACCGCTGACGGGCCCCGCTGTGCCATCTGGCGCCTCATCACCTGGCACCCCAGGCATCGTTGCTGTCTCTACTCATGCCTTACCCCTCCGAGCTACGGGGATCACGCCACCAGCCGCGCGGGGCGGCGGCGTCCCGTCGCGCCGCGGGACGTGCAGAACGAGCACGGTCACATCGTCGTCTTGCTCATAACCCGTGAGCATCCGGTCTACCAGGTACTCCAGCAATCTGGCGGGATCTTCCACGACCCCGGGCCGCGCCTGTGCCGCCACGGCCACCAGTTCGTCCAAGCCGGTGTCGAGGCCGCGCCTGCGGTTCTCGACCAGCCCATCGGAGTAGAGCACCGCCGTGTTCCCGGGCGGCAACCGGAACACATACTGCTGACGCGGGCTCGCCCAGCCCAGCGGAGTGCCGGCTTCTGTCGGGTCGAGCCGGGGCGGCGAGTCGCTGGACAGCAGCAGCGGTGGCAGGTGACCCGCGTTGCCGGCCAGGCCCTCCCCGGTGACCGGGTCGACGACCAGGTAGGCCACGGTTGTCACCTGCTCGTCGAGTTCGGTGGCGGTGAACAGCCGGTCGAGGCCGGCGAGCACGGCGGCCGGCCGCGGGTCGGTGAGCGCGAGGGCACGCAATGCGTTGCGCACCCGCCCCATGCCCGCCGCGGCGGTCAGCCCCTTGCCCATCACGTCTCCTGCGGCGACGGCGAGCCTGCCATCCGGCAGCCGGAACGCGTCGTACCAGTCCCCGCCGATCTCCATATTCCTGGTGACCGGAAGGTACATCGCTTCCAGGATGATCCCCGGCACGCTGGGCAGCCGGTCCGGCAGCAGGCTGCGCTGGAGGGTCTCAGCCGTGGTGTGCTCACGCTCGAACAGCGTCGCCCGCTCCAGCGCCAGCGCGCACTGGCCCGCGAGCGCTTCCAGGAAGACCCGCTCCTCCTCGGTGATCTGCCGGGGCCGGGTGAAGGAGAACCGCAGCGCCCCGAGCGGCGCGCCCGCCGCGAGAAGCGGCAATCCCACCCAGGCGCGCTCGTCACTGTGGGTCAGGAACAGATCAACGCTGGCCACACCGTCGAACTGCCGGCGCAGCGCGTCGGGGTTCTCCACCAGCACCGGCCGCCGCGACGTGATCGCCACGGTCATCACGCTGGGCAGATCCAGCGGGATATCGCCGCCGTGCGCCCCCGGGCTGTCGGGGAGCCCGCCCGGGTTGATGGTGTGCAGCCGGAGCCGGTCCTGGTCCAGCAGCGCCACCGCGGATCGCTCCGCGCCGATTGCCGACCGGCCGACCTCGGTGATCACCTCGACCACCTGCAAGACGGTGAGCGCCTCGGCGAGCATCGAGGTCGCCTGCTGCAGCCGGGCGGTACGCAGCGCCGCGGCGGACAACTGCTCGGTCAGCCGGCCGCGCATCTCCTCGGCCTCACGCTGCCCCGTGACGTCGCTGCTCGCCCCCACCCACTCGATGATCTTCCCATCTCGCTCGATCGGGACCGCCCGGACGTCGTAATGCCGGTACGAGCCGGTTTTGGTGCGGACCCGGTAGCGACTATCAAAAACCTTTCCGGCCTGAACGCACTCCCGCCAGTCACGCTCCACACGCTCGCGGTCTTCCGGGTGGATCGCATCCAGCCAGCCGTTGCCCAGGTATTCCTCCAGGGTCTGGCCGGTGATCGAGCGCCACTCGGGGGAATCCTCCGCGATGGCCCCGGTCGGCGTCGTGACCCAGACCACCTGCGCGCCGGCCTGCACGAGCGAGCGGTAACGCTCCTCGCTCCGGCGAACCGCCTCCGCCGAATTCTGGCGGTCAGTGACATCCACCGCGATCAGGGCAACACCGGTGATGTTGCCGTCCTCGTCGTGCGAGGGGAACCAGGAGAAGGCCCACTGGCGGAGTTCAGCGCCGGGCGTGCCCGCGTTGGCCGACGTGCCGCGACCCGCGCCCTGGCCGTCCGCGCCCCGGCCGTCCGTGCTCGTGGCGTCCGCGGCCTGGCCGTCCGGGCCGGTAACGTCCGCGGCGGTGCCGTCGGTGGCCGCAGGCGCCAGCGTGGCCGGGAGCATGCTGACGGTCTGGTCAGACTCGAACAGGGGCTGATCCTCCGCGAGAACCCGGCGGACCGCCGACTCCACCCTGGCCGCCAGCGTCTCCGGCCAGACCTGCGAGGGCAGCCGGCCGAGGTGCTCGCCGAGGCCGGCCCCGGGTAGGCCGGCCAGCGCCCGGTTGATCCTCCGGAAGCGCAGGTCGGGACCGAAGAAAGCAAAGCCGATCGGAGCCTCGCGCAGCAGCGTGGCGAGCAGCGCCGAATCGGAGATGTCCAGCCCGGATACCTGGGGCTGGGGTACTGAGGTGTCAGTGCTCATGGTCCGCACTCCGGTCCCGTGCGTGAGCCATGCATCGGCTCCTTCCTGCTCACCGCGGACACAAGCAGGCTAGCGGCTACAACGCGGTCACGGGGAGCCACCGGCGCAGCACCGCGCCGCCGCGCGTGCCACGCTCGACAACCGCAGACATCGCGGGCGGCCACGCAGGCAAGCTTCCCACATCTTAGGCGAATACGTGCGGCACCGGAGACAGCACGCTTACGTTGGGGTCGCGAGAACGCGTACACCGGTACCGGGAAAATCTGACGAACCCGGGAAAGTTCCCCCATCCCCGCGTGGACGTGGCACGACGCGGCGTGAATCTGGGAGGGTGTGCATGTGAGCCCGAAGAGCCGACGCCGAGAGCCCCCTGGCGGGGCGGGCCGTTCCGGCCACGGCAAGGGACCCGGGCCTGCGGGGGCCGCCTCGCCCCCGCCAAATGCGCTGTTCGCCGAGATGCTGCGCGCCGCGCGGGAACTGCTCGCGGTCCGCAGCCCGCTCGATGCCGAGCTCATGGTCAGCGAACTGCTCGGCACCTGGTGGGGGCAGCGCGCCCCGCGGGGAGGCCGGCGAGGTCACGCGGACGTCGAGGAACTGGTGGGCGAGGGCCTCGTCGGCTACGCCGCGCAGCAGAAGAGCCCGGCCGCGCTCGCGCTGCTGTCCGGCATCGCCTGCCTGGGCACGCCGCGCCAGGCCGCCCGGGCCGAGGCGGCCGCCCTGGCGCTGATGGAGCACGGGGTGGCCAGGCCGGGCTGGGCGGAGTCGGTCGGCGCGGTCGCCGCAGCAGAGTGCTACGTGAACTCCGACGTCTTCGGCGACCGTGACGAGGTCGTGTGCGTGTTCAGCTATGCGGGAGAAGAGCCGCACGCCCTGGTCATGGTGGTCGACTACAACGCGGGCGGGATGCTGCGCGACGGATGGGTGACCTCGCAGGTGGTCAAGCTCCTCGAACGCTGCCGTGACGCTGGCGGCCCGGATGGAGCGATGATCTCCAGCCCCTCGTTCCGGCCGGTGGAGGCACCGCAGGCCAGGCGACTGCTTGAGACGGCCCTCGCTGTGGGCGCGGGCCCCCCAGTCAGCGACTCCTTCCCGTCATATCACGCGTTCCTCAGGGCCAGGATCCGCACGCTCCCGCCGTCCGGGCCCGGCCGGCCGGGCGCACCCGGGGCGACCACGGCCGACGGTTCAGCATCCGGCGAGCTCTCTTCGCCGGGCACCGGCTCCGGCTGGGTCGGCGCGACCGCCAGGCGGCATGCGTGGACCAGGGACCGCCGGGCCACGCTGGTGGCCGAGTTCCTCGCCTCCGATGAGGCAGAGGACCTCTCCGACACCAAGGCGGCCAGCCGGTGCGCCGACCACATCGTCGACTACGGCTGTGACCAGGACTTCGGCCGCCCGCTGCGGATGAGCCCGGCGAAGGTGGAGGTCTTTCTCCTGGACTGGCTGCCGCGCAAGGTCATGCTCTCCCCCGCCGAGCAGCATGCCATGCCGCACGTGCTCGCCTGCTGGGTGCGCTGGGCGGGCGGGCGGCACATGGCCGCGGCGGACGCGGTCGCCGAGACGCTGGACACCGTGTTCGACTCGATGGGCACGTTCGCGCAGGTCTACCGGGACCCGACGGCGTTCGGCCTGGATCCGCAGCTGGTGGCCAGGCTGTTGCCCGATGATGACCTGGAGGCTCTGCCCCGGCGCGCGTTCGCCTTCCCGGTGCTCAGGGGCCGGTACGACGGGGTTGACCTGAGCACGCTGGACCCCGCCCAGCAGGCGGACCGGCACACGCTGCTGGCCGCCGATCACCACGAGGCACATGGGCGGCACACCAGCGAACTGCACATCGACCGGCACATGGTCCTCGCCGACCGGCTCTGGCGGGGTGACCCGCCCGAGCTGTGGGAGGCGGCGCAGCGCCTGCTCGACCAGGGCGAGGACAGGCACGCGGTGCTGCACACACTCATGTATGTGATCAGGGACGCGGGCACGGACTCCGGCGCCCTGGTCGCGGCGCTGCAGGAACTGCCCCCGGCTAACCTGCCCTGACCAGCTTCCCGATCGGTGCTGTCCCCCGCTCGCCTCCAGGGTGCTTTGGGGCGCCGCCTTCCCTCGTCGCTCGTTCCTCACTCCTCAGTCCAGGCAGCACCGCGCCCCGGCAGCTCGCTCACCCTTGCTCCTCAGTCCAGGCAGCACCGCGCCCCTCCGGCTCGCTGAAGTGCCGACCGCGAGGCTGCGGTGATCACGAAGGAGCCGGGTCAGGAGGATACGGTGTCCGCCTGCCCGCCCAGTTCGAGGAAGGCGCCGCGCAGGTCGGCGGCCGACACGGTGGTGAGGTCGGCCGCGCTCGCGTTCTCGCCGAGGTCCGCCACCCGCAGGTCCCTCGCCGCGCAGGCACGCTCGAACAGCGAGCGCACGAACCGGCCGTTGCCGAGTTCGTCGATGCGCCCGGCCACGGCGGCGATGCCGAAGATCTCCTCCAGCACGGGCAGCGCGTCCGGCTCGAAGGTGTCCCCGGCCTGCTCCGCGATGACACCGGCGATCCTGGCCAGCTCGCCAGGCGTGTAACTGGGGAAGCCGATCCGCACGCTGAACCGGGAGGCGAGGCCCGGATTGCTGCGCAGGAACCTGTCCATATCCGCCGGGTAACCCGCCAGCACGATCACCAGCCGGTCGCGGTCGTCCTCCGCGCGCTTGAGCAGCGTCGCCACGGCCTCCGATCCGTAGGCGTCGCCACCCGAGTACCCCGCGTTGTACAGCGAGTACGCCTCATCGATGAAGAGCACCCCGCCCAAGGCGGAATCGATCAGCTTGCCGGTCTTGATCGCGGTCGAGCCGAGATGCTCGCCGACCAGATCGACCCGGTGCGCCTCCACCACCTCCGGGCGGACCAGCAATCCGAGCGCCGCGAAGATCCGGCCGAGGATCCGGGCGACGGTCGTCTTCCCAGTCCCGGGTGGCCCGGTGAACACGAAATGCCGGGCCGGCGGCTGGCTGGCCAGCCCCTGCCGGTCCCGCAGCCGGGCGACCCGCAGCTGCGCGGTGATCTCGTGCACCTGGCGCTTGACCGGCTCCAGGCCGATCAGCTCGTCGAGTTCGGCGAGCGCGCTCTCCAGGGTGGGCGCCTCGGTGTAGCCGCGGAACCGGGCGGTGAGCTCGGCGCCGGCCCGCTCCAGGTCCGCCGCCTCCAGCGTCACCAGGTCCGCGGATGTCGGCTCGGCCGCGATCGCCATCACCCGGACGTCACGTGCCTGGCCCGCCTTTTCCAGCAGGCTGCGGACGAACCGCCCGTTCCCGAGCTCGTCGGCGAGTCTGCGGCGCCCCACGTCCTCCATCATCCGCCAGAGCGCCGGGCGGGCGTCGGGATCGAGCACCTCGCCGCGCTGCTCCAGCGACAGCTCAGCCAGCGCCATCAGTTCGGCGGGTGAGTAGCCGGGGAACTTCACCCTGAGCCCGAACCGGGAGTTCAGTCCGGGGTTGCTGGCCAGGAAGCTTTCCATCTGCCGCTCGTAGCCGGCGAGGATGATGACGAGTTCCTGGCGGTTGTCCTCGGCGCGCTTCAGCAGCGCCTGGACGGCCTCGTTGCCGAACCGGTCGCCCTGTCCCTCGCCGTCATTGACCAGGCTGTACGCCTCGTCGATGAACAGGACCCCGCCGAGCGCGGAGTCGACAAGCTCATTGGTCTTGATCGCGGTCGCGCCGAGGTACTCGCCGACCAGGTCGGCGCGCCCCGCCTCCACCACAGCCGGCCTGTCGAGCAGCCCGAACGCGTAGAAGATCTTGGCGACGATCCGGGCGACCGAGGTCTTCCCGGTGCCGGGCGGCCCGAGGAACACAAAATGCTGCATCGGCTTGTCGGTGCCGTACCCGGCGAGCGCTCTGCGCCGCGCGGCCTCGACCGACGCGGTGATCTGGCGGATCTGCTCCTTCACCGCGGCCAGGCCAATCATGGCGTCCAGTTCGGCCATGGCCTGCTCCACCGTGATCTCCGGGAACTGCCGGGCCCCCGCGCCGCGGTCGGCGGGCGTTTCCTGCGGTGCCTGGCTCAGCGTGCCGTCGGCGGCCTGGTGCACCCTGGCCGGCTCGGCGTTCTGTCCGCCCCGCCCACCTCGCCCGGCGCCGCCCGGCGGACGGCGGGCCTGGCCGGTGCCTGCCCGGCCCGACCAGTCGCGCGGCGCCGCGAGGGCGCCACCCCTGGCCTGCTGGCGGTCGAAACCACGGGCGGCCTGCGACGCCTTGGCCCACCGCCAGGCCAGCACCAGGCCGCCGAGCACCCAGCCGATGATGATGCTGGCCAGCGGCTGCCTGGGCAAGAGGTGCCAGGCCACCATGGCCGGCGGCAGCGCCCAGAGGAGCGCGAGGATGACCGTGCGGCAGGGCACGAACTGGCGGGAAAGGGGGCGGGCGTGCGCGCCAGCCACCATCGCGAACGGGAGCAGCATCAGCGGCGCTATGGCGGTACGGTTACTGCCGGAGAATCCGGAGACCACCGCCAGGCCCCAGACGGCGACCGCCAACGAGGCCGCTGGCGAGCGGTGCCCAGCGAAGACCGCGATCGGCGCGTAGATGAACGCGGCCACGATGAGGAACGGGAGCGTGCCGACGCCGAGCAGCAGCAGGGCCGCGACCAGCAGAATCTTGACCGGCAACGGAGCCATGGCCAGCATGCGGCGCACGGCGGCAAGCCGTTCCTGCGCCATTTGCCTGCCTGGCGGGGACCCGTCGTTTGGCCGCATCTCGCTCCTTCGTGCCTTCCCTGTATAGCGCACTACCACGCGCGTACAGAGACACACAACCAGATACCGCCAAGGAATGGCCAGCAGCGGCGCGGCGGCGCGGCCGCGGCCGTGAGCCGCAGATGATCAGGGACATCCCCTCCGGGCCGGCCCCATCATGGCCAGCAGCGCGGCCACCGCACTGGGAGGGCGCGGGCATAGAATCCAGGCTGACCTGCTCATTCCCGGACGCGGGGCGCCCGTGCGCCGCGAGGCGCGGTCAGGTGCTGTCCACCCGCAGCAGGTCCTGCTCGGCCAGCAACTTGTGCGCCTGAGCACAACTACTCAGTCCGGCCCGGCCATCGCTTAGTAACCGGGCGGGGTCGGGAACCCGCCGACAGCGGTCTCATAGGCCTGCGCTACCCGCAGGCAGGTGCCGTCCGCGAAACGCCGGCCGACGATCATCATGCCGACCGGCAGGTCACCGGCGAGGCCGGCCGGAACCGAGATGGCGGGGTGGCCGCTGACATCGAAGGGGGCGGTGTTGGCGATCATCTCCAGCGACCGGGCGACGCGTTCCTCGCGGGAAGCACCGGCCCCGGGCAGGACCGACGCGACGATCGGCAGCGTCGGCAGGACCAGAACGTCGATGTGGGCCAGGGCCGCGTCGTACGCGGCGGTCAGTTCGAAGGCGAGGTTCCGGGCCATCGCGTAGTACTGCCCGTGATAACGGTCGATGACATACCGACCGCACAGGGTGGTCATCTTGACCGTTTCTGACAGAGCGTCGGCATGCGCCCGGCGGCCCTTGGCGTAGTGGACCATGAGTTCCGGATCGTAGAGGCCGGGCCAGTTCATCCCGTAGCCGTTCCCGTCGATCATCTGCCCGACCACGCCGTCGGTGGCGATGACCGTCCAGACGTGCATGCCGTCCCGATGCCACGGAACGCTCACGCTGTCGACCACCGCCCCCGCGCTCTTCAGCGTGGTGATCGCCGCGCGAACAGCCGCGTCCACTCCCGGCTGAGACAGGCCGGGGATGGCGAATCCCTCCTCCACTACGCCGATCCGGATGCCGTCGACACCAGCATCTAGTTCCGTGAGGTAATCGCGGGGGGTAAGCATGCTCTGCTGGCGCGGGTCCAGCCCGTCCGGGCCGGCCAGCACGCCAAGCAGCACCGCCGCGTCACGCACGGTACGGGTGATCGGGCCGAGGTGATCGAGGGTGTTCTCGATGGGGAACGCACCGGTATAAGGGACCAGGCCGTGGGTCGGCTTGTGTCCCACGGTGCCGCAGAACGCGCTCGGGATGCGGACCGACCCGCCCTGGTCGCCGCCGAGGGCCAGGTCCGCATGGCCGGCCGCGACCAGCGCGGCGCTGCCACTGGATGACCCGCCAGCCGATCTCGACCGGTCCCACGGATTGCGCACCGGCCCGGTCCTTGACGTGTGGCTGCCCCCGGAGAAGCACAGGTCCTCGCAGACAGCCTTGCCCGTGATGATCGCTCCCGCGTCAAGCAGGCGGGTGACCACCGTCGCGTCGCGGCGCGGGGTGTATCCCTCGACCGCGGCCGATCCGTTCATCATCGGCACGCCGGCTACCTCGATGTTGTCCTTGACCGCCACCCGGCGGCCGGCCAGCGGGCCGTCGGCTCGTGTGGTGATCTCGGTGGTCACGTACCAGGCACCGAGTTCGTTGTCGGCGTCGGCAGGACGCTGGCAGGGCCGGCTGGGAGGATCTGGGCGGCGCGCCTCATACAGTCGCTCGACGGCGTCGTAGGACGCCAGCGCACCGGTCATGAGAGCAAGAAACGACTCGACGTCCCGCGGGGTGAGGTGGAACCCGTACCGTTCCGCAATGGTCGCGAGTTCGGTTGCGGTCGGTGGAGTAATGGCCATGGCAATCTCCCTGGTCGGCGGCGGTCACACATAGTCTCCCGCTCGCCTCCGAGGCGCCTTGAGACGCGCCCCTCCGGCTCTCTCACTGGTTCTCGGGAGCGAGCGAAGGTCCGGCTGATCTGCGCACTCCGCTCGACCGGTCCGCCGGTGGGTGGTGCGCCGGTCGCCTCCGGTTCACCGACGGCGACCAGATGCTGCTGGACCTGCTCGGCGAGAGCGGTGAACGCCTGGTAGGACGCGGGCACCGCCGGCGGAGCCGTAGGTTCGACGGCCGCGGCGCCGCCGCGGCGGATGGGGTGCTGACGGCGGCGGTGCTGACGGCGGCGGTGCTGACGGCGGCGGTGAGGCCGGTGGCGTAGGCGGACAGGTCGGACAGGTCGGGGAGGTCGGTGCGGGCGACCGGTAGCGTGAGCAGGCCGTGGAACGGCGCCGACCAGGCATCCCGGCGGGTCAGCGGCGACGCGCCCGGGGCGAACAGCCTGCGTAGCGTCGCCGGGATGCTGGTGTGGTCGTGGGTCTGGGGGTCAACGATGCCGGCCGGTACAAGCGGCGAGATGACGACCGCGGGAACGCGCGGGCCGAGCATGGGGAAGTCGAACGCGCGGGCCTTGCGGTATAGCAACAGGCGCATCAGTCGGCCAACCGAACTGGGCGCTCCCCCCGGGCTGGGCACACCGGTCGGTGGCGGGACGTGGTCGTAGAGGCCGCCGTGCTCGTCGTGGGTGACCAGCAGCACGGTCCGCTTGAACATCTCCGGCTGCGCTCGCAGCGCCTCGTAGATGGTTGCGATCAGCCGTTCGGCCCGGGTGAAGTCCGACTCACCGTGCGGCGTGAACGTGTCATAGGCGGCGTCACTGACGAGGTTGTTTCCGGGTGCTGGCTATTGCTCACGTCGGGGGCGCCGATGACCGGGGCATGATCGAGGGTGTGCAGCGGCGGCCGGTGGTTGGGCTCGATGAAGGTGTACGCAGGCAACTCGCGGGCGGCGACGTGCGCCGCGAACTGGTCCAGCGGAAACCACTTTGCGTGGCGCCCAGCGGTGTCCCACAGCGCCGGGAACGCCCACACCTGCGGGGTGTCATCGTGATAGATCCGCCAGTCAGCACCGTGCTCCTCCAGCAGTTCGAAGATCGTCCGGTTGGTGTAGGGGCGGATTTCGATCGCAGTCTCCCCGTCCGAGGTCGCCGCGTGGGCGAAATTCCGGTTCGGCCAGGTCTCACCGGGCATCGAGCAGAACCAGCGAGTACACACCGCGAACTCCGATGCCAGCCGGCTCAGCACCGGAATGTGCTCCGGTGGCTGACAGGCCATCACCAACGGACCGCAGCCGGTCACCGGAGGCCCACCGCGCGAAGACGGCCCGTGCACCCAGTTCATCAGGGACCCTAGTAACCCGCCGAAGGCCGGCGGATTGAGCCCGCGCGCCTTGCGTTCGTAGCTGCTCACGAAGCCCTGATTCGTCGGCCCTCCGGCGGCCGTGAGGGCGAGTTGCTCCATCACCGCGTCGTGCGAATGATCCGGGCCGACCGGCAGCACGACCTTCGCGGCTGGCGACGCGGTAACCGCCGGTGCTCCGGCCCACCCCGGGTTGGTGAACTCGCCAGCACCCCGAAGGCCGTCTGACCGGCATCGTGTCAAGGTCAGCCGACAATCGCGTCGATCTCGACGGCCCCGCCGAGCGGAAGCGCCGCGACGCCGATCGCAGTACGCGCCGGGTAGGGCTGGGCGAAGGACTTCCCGTACACGCTGTTCATGACCGCGAAGTCGTTCATGTCGGTCAGGTAGACGCCGACCCGTACGACATCGTCGAGCGTCTTGCCGGCGGCTTCGAGAACTGACGCCAGATTCTTGAAGATCTGCTCGGTCTGGGCCGCGGCGTCACCATCGATCAGCGCGCCCGTCGCCGGGTCCTGGCCCACCTGCCCGCTGAGGAAGATGAACCCGTCACGGCGGATGCCCGCGGAGAACGGGGCGACCGGATCGGCGATCTTGTCTGTCATGATCGGCTCACGCATGAATCTGTGCTCCTCTTGGTGGCCAGGTGGGCTACTCGCCGGCGATCGTCGCCGACCGTCGTGCGAGGTCTCCAGATTGCCTGGTCAGCGGGATGCGGGCCAGAGGCATATCTCCTCTGATGATCAGTGAGCGGCGATGCGCTCACTCTCCTTGAGGCGGGAGGTCGTGACGGCCGACGAGTTCCAGGCTGCGCCGCCACAGTTCGGCGCGGGCACCGGCGTCATAGGCCTGCGCCTCGGCCCTGGCCTCGCGGGTCCGGTCGAAGAACCGGCCGGTCACCCCGGCGAGGGCAGGATCGCTGACCAGCCTGCGGGTGGCATTGACCCCGGTATCGAT